>Ga0065165_1003319_pt1 | contig 11512 bp, 10 predicted proteins | sample AraplaMF_Cvi_mMF_FD_63813 | JGI IMG/M metagenome (GOLD analysis project Ga0065165, IMG submission 63813) | Arabidopsis root microbial communities from the University of North Carolina, USA - plate scrape MF_Cvi_mMF (version 2) (version 3) | ecosystem: Host-associated > Plants > Roots >... | reverse complement strand
GCCAATCCTGTCGCGAGATCCTTCATGAGCACTCCCAAGAGCGTCAACTTCCCACCGCTGCCCTTGCAGGTGGCCGAATCGCTGCCCCACGACGCCGCGCGTGCCACGCTGGTGGGCCGGCTGTGGGTGCCTGGTGCCGGCCCGACGCTGGTCACGCTGGCCGGCGACGACCTGCACGACCTGTCGACGGTGGCCGCCACCAGCAGCCAGCTGCTGGAGCTCGACGATCCGGTGTTCGCGGTGCAGTCGGCGCTGCGCAACGGCCAGGCGCCGCGCATCGCGTCCTACGAGTCGGCGCTGGCCAACAGCGACGAATCGCGGCGCGACGGCACCCAGGCCTGGCTGATGGCGCCGTGCGACCTGCAGCCGGTGAAGGCGAGCGGCGTCACCTTCATCGCCAGCCTGCTGGAGCGGGTGATCGAGGAGCAGGCGCGCGGCGACGCGTCGCGCGCCGACGCGATCCGCCGCTCGCTGACCGGCATCCTCGGCGACAACCTCGCCGGCATCGTGCCCGGCTCGGCCCAGGCGGCGCAGGTCAAGGAGGTGCTGATCGCGCAGGGCGCGTGGTCGCAGTACCTGGAGGTCGGCATCGGCCCGGACGCCGAGGTGTTCACGAAGGCGCCGCCGATGGCCGCGGTGGGCACCGGCGCCGATGTCGGCCTGCACCCCGGCTCGTCGTGGAACAACCCGGAGCCCGAGGTGGTGCTCGCGATCGACAGCCGCGGCCAGGTGCGCGGCGCGACGCTCGGCAACGACGTGAACCTGCGCGATTTCGAAGGCCGCAGCGCGCTGCTGCTCGGCAAGGCCAAGGACAACAACGCGTCGTGCGCGATGGCGCCGTTCATCCGGCTGTTCGATGCGCACTTCGGAATCGACGACCTGCGCCGCTGCGAGATCGCGCTGCGCGTGATCGGGCCGGACGGCTTCCGCGTCGAGGCCCGCGACACGCTCGCGAAGATCAGCCGCGACCCGCTCGACCTGGCGGCGCAGGCGATCGGCCCGCACCACCAGTACCCGGACGGGCTGATGCTGTTCCTCGGCACCATGCTCGCGCCGACGCAGGACCGCATGGGCCCGGGCCAGGGCTTCACGCACGTGGTGGGCGACGTGGTCACGGTGTCGTCGCCGGCCTTCGGCGCGCTGGTCAACCGGGTGCGCCGCTGCGACGAGATCGCGCCGTGGCGCTTCGGGCTGACCGCGCTGATGCGCAGCCTGGCGGCGCGCCAGCTGCTGGCGTGAGCCTGCCCGGCAGCGGCGCGCCGCTGCTCGCGCTGGAGCAGGTGACGCGCCGCTACACGCTGCCGCGCGAGCGGCTGCTGCAGCCAGCGCCGGTGGTCGACGCGCTGCGCGGCGTCAGCCTGCAACTGCAGGCCGGGCACAACCTGGGCGTCGTCGGCGAATCCGGATCGGGCAAGTCGACGCTGGCGCGCATCGCGATGGCGCTGGAGCCGCCGAGCAGCGGGCGGGTGCTGTTCGACGGGCGAGACCTGAACGCGCTGGCGCCAGCCGGGCTGCGCGCGGCGCGGCGCGACTTCCAGATGGTGTTCCAGGATCCGTACGGCTCGCTGGACCCGCGGCAGCGCGTCGGCCGCATCGTCGCCGAGCCGCTGCCCGACGGCGCGCCCGATGCGGCCGGGCAGGTGGCCGAGGCGCTGGAGGCGGTCGGGCTGCGCGCGTCGGATGCCGACCGCCATCCGCACGAGTTCTCCGGCGGCCAGCGCCAGCGCATCGCGATCGCGCGGGCGCTGGTGACGCGGCCGAAGCTGATCGTCGCCGACGAGCCGGTGAGCGCGCTCGACGTCTCGGTGCAGGCCCAGGTGCTGAACCTGATGAGCGACCTGCAGCAGCGCTTCGGCATGACCTACCTGCTGATCAGCCACGACCTCGCGGTGGTCGACCACCTGTGCGCGCAGGTGCTGGTGATGCGCAACGGCGAGGTCGTCGAGCGCGGTGCGGCGGACGAGGTGTTCGGGGCGCCGCAGCATGCATATACGCGTGCTTTGGTGGCGGCTGCCAATGTTCATCAAGTCGCGCCAGGTCCCGTTCGGGCTGAGCTTGTCGAAGCCTTGCCCGCAAAGCTCCGTTCGGGCTGAGCCTGTCGAAGCCTGCGCACAGCGCTTCGACAGGCTCAGCGCGAACGGTTTGTGTGCGATCACCGCGACGACGTGTGTACGCGAGGCTTCGACAGGCTCAGCCCGAACGGTTTGTGTGCGACGCTCCAGTCGTTCGGCTGCCGCTACCATCGCCCGATGACGCACGCCGCCCTCAAGACCACCGCCACGCTGCTGCTGTTCGCCGCGACGCTCGCCACCGCGCAGTCCCGCAAGGACAGCGCCGTCATCGGCATCACGCTCGAGCCGCCGGGGCTCGACCCGACCACCTCGGCGGCGGCGTCGATCGGCGAGATCGTCCACTACAACGTGCTCGAGGGCCTGACGAAGATCAACGTCGACGGCAGCGTGACGCCGCTGCTGGCCGACAGCTGGAGCATCGACCCCGACGGTCGGCTCTACACCTTCAAGCTGAAGAAGGGCGTGCGCTTCCACGACGGCGAGGCCTTCGATGCGTCCGACGTCAAGTTCAGCTTCGAGCGCGCCCGCGCCGAAGGCAGCACCAACAAGGCGAAGAAGGCGGTGTTCGACAACATCACCCGCATCGAGACGCCCGATGCGCAGACGGTGGTGCTGGTGCTCGCGAAGGCCGACGGCAACCTGCTGTTCCGCCTGGGCGAGAACACCGCGGTGATCCTCGACCCGAAGAGCGCCGCCACCACCGCGACGAAGCCGGTGGGCACCGGCCCGTTCCGCTTCGAGAGCTGGTCGCGCGGCACCGCGGTGGTGCTGTCGCGCTGGGACGGCTACCGCAACGCCGCCGCGGTCAAGCTGAAGAAGGTGAGCTTTCGCATCATCAACGACCCGGCCGCGCAATCGGCTGCGCTGCTGGCCGGCGACGTCGACGCGTTCCCGCGGTTCCAGGCCGCGCAAAGCCTCGCGCAGTTCCAGAACGACCCGCGCTTCACGGTGGCGATCGGCGGCACCGAAGGCAAGACCATCGTCGCGATCAACAACAAGCGCAAGCCCTTCGACGACGTGCGCGTGCGCCGCGCGATCGCGATGGCGATCGACCGCAAGGCGGTGATCGCCGGCGCGATGGAAGGCCACGGCGCACCGATCGGCAGCCACCTGGTGCCCAGCGATGCCGGCTACGTCGACCTGACGGGCGTGAACCCGTACAACCCCGACAAGGCGCGCGCGCTGCTGAAGGAGGCCGGCGTCGCGACGCCGCTGAACGTGACGCTCTCGCTGCCGCCGCCGCAGTACGCGCGCAAGGGCGGCGAGATCGTCGCGGCGCAGCTCGCGAAGGTCGGCATCGTCGCGAAGATCGACAACGTCGAATGGGCGCAGTGGCTGGCCGGCCCGTTCAAGGGCAGCTTCGACCTGACGATCATCAGCCACGTCGAGCCGCTCGACTTCGCGGTGTATGCCGACCCGTCGTACTACTTCGGCTACGACGGCAAGGCCTACGCCGGGATCGTCGCGAAGTACGACGCCAGCACCAACCCGAAGGAGCGGCTGAAGCTGCTCGGCGATGCGCAGCGCCGGCTCGCCGACGACGCGGTCAACGCCTGGCTGTTCCAGCTGCCGCAGTTCCTGGTCGCCAACAAGCGGCTGAAGGGCCTGTGGAGCAGCTCGCCGGTGTTCGCGAACGACATGGGCGCGGTGAGCTGGCAATGAACGCGCTCGCGCAGCTGGGCGCCGTGGAACTGCTCGCCGCCTACGCGGCGCGCACGCTGTCGCCGGTCGAGGTGACGCGCGCGGTGCTCGCGAACATCGAGGCCTGGGAGCCGCGGCTATGCGCCACCTACGCGCTCGACGCGGCGGCGGCGCTCGCGCAGGCCGAGGCCTCGCAGGCGCGCTGGCTCGCGAACGCACCGCTCGGCGCGCTCGACGGCGTGCCGGCGATGGTCAAGGAGAACATCGCGACCCGCGGCACGCCGGTGCCGCTGGGCACCGCCGCCACCGAGCTGGTGCCGGCCGCCGCCGACGCCCCGCCGGCCGCGCGTCTGCGCGAGGCCGGCGCGGTGATCCTCGGCAAGACGACGATGCCCGACTACGGGATGCTGTCGTCCGGGCTGTCGAGCTTCCACCCGCTGGCGCGCAACCCGTGGGACCTGCGCCGCAACCCGGGTGGCAGCAGCGCCGGCGCCGCGGCCGGCGCGGCCGCCGGCTACGGGCCGCTGCACGTCGGTACCGACATCGGTGGCTCGGTGCGGCTGCCGGCCGGCTGGTGCGGGATCTTCACGCTGAAACCGAGCCTCGGCCGCATCCCGATCCAGCCGCCGTACGCCGGCCGCGTGGCCGGGCCGATGACGCGCACGGTCGCCGATGCGGCGCTGCTGATGGGCGTGCTGTCGCGGCCCGATCCGGACATGCGCGACACGATGAGCCTGCCGCACCAGGACATCGCGTGGGGGCAGCTCGACCGCCCGCTGCGCGGGCTGAAGCTCGGGCTGCTGATGGACGCCGGCTGGGGCCTGCCGGTCGAGCCCGAGGTGCGGGCGGCGGTCGACGCGGCGGCCCGGGCCTTCGAAGGCGCCGGCGCGATCGTCGAACCGGTCGCGCCGTTCATGACGCGCGAGATGATCGACGGCATGGACCGCTTCTGGCGCTGCCGCGCGTGGACCGACATCGCGGCGCTGCCCGAGGCGCGGCGCGCGAAGGTGCTGCCGTTCATCGTCGACTGGGCGCGCGGCGGTGCGGCCTTGAGCGGCGCGCAGGTGTTCCACGGTTACAGTCAGATGGGCGCGATGCGCGAGGCGGCTGTCGCGGCCTGCCGGCCGTTCGACGCACTGCTGTCGCCGACCGCGCCGATCCCGGCCTTCGCCGCCGAGCTGCCGTGCCCGACCAACGACCCGGCGCGGCCGTTCGAGCACATCGCGTTCACGCTGCCGTACAACATGAGCGAGCAGCCGGCGGCCAGCATCAACTGCGGCTACACCGGCGACGGCCTGCCGATCGGGCTGCAGATCGTCGGCGCGCGGCATGACGACCTGGGCGTGCTGCAGCTGGCGTGGGCGTGGGAGCGGATGCGGCCGGCGCAGCGGGCGTGGCCGCACCCCTGATCAGACCAGCGGCGGCTGCAACCCCTCGCGCGCCAGCATCCGCTGCACCGCCGGCCGTGCCAGCACGCGTTGCAGCCAGTCCCCGAGCGCCGGCAGGCTGCGCGCCGGCCGGTGGAAGCCGCGCGTCCAGCGGCACAGCATCAGCGCGTACAGGTCGACCGCGCTGAACGCATCGCCGAGCAGCCACGGCTTGCCATGCGACGCCAGCTCGGCCTCCAGCAGGTCGACCAGCGCGCCGACGCGCGCCTCGGCGCAGTCCTTCACCTGCGGCACCGCGTCGGCATCGCGCACGTAGCGGTCGGGGTAGAAATACGTGATCAGGGCCGGTTGCAGCGTGTTGGTCAGCCACATCAGCCACTTGTAGAAATGCGCCCGCTGCGGCGTGCCGACGGCCGGCGCGAGGCCGGACTGCGGGTGCGCGTCCAGCAGGTGAAGGCAGATCGCCGCGGCCTCGTACAGCACCAGCCCGCCGTCGACCAGCACCGGGATCAGCCCGTTCGGGTTCAGCTTCAGGTACTCGGGCGAGCGCAGCGCGCCCTTCTCGCGTTCGACGCGCACGAGCTCGAACGGCACGCCGAGCTCTTCGAGCAGCATGTGCGGTGCCATGCTGGCGTTGCCGGGAAAGTAATACAGCTGGATCATGGGGAGGCCGGGGTGGGTGCGGAGCCCGGCATCTTAAGAGCCCGCCGTGCCGGGGCGGGCCTCGATCAGGCGGCGTTCGCGTTGCGGTGCGCCTCGGCCGCGGCCTCGTTGTGGCGGAACAGGTCGGCCAGCGTCTTGCCCGGCTCGTCGCGGAACGCGGAATCGGTGACGATCAGCTGCCGGATGCGGTCGACGCGGAAGCTGCGGAAGCTCTCGCGCGTCTCGCACCACGCGGCCAGCGTCCACACCGCGCCCCAGTAGAAGCAGCCGAGCGGCCGCACCGTGCGCTCGGTGCCGACCTCTTTCAGGTCGACGTACTGCAGCTCGACGCGTCGACGCGATTCGGCGGCCAGCCGCAGCAGCTCCAGGTGCGAACGCGCCTGCGGGTCGAAATCGAAGGTGGGCGCATACAGCGCGAGGCTTTCGGCCGCCGCGCGGGCCGCACTCGGCAGCACCGACAGGATCTTCGACAACGCGGCGTCGGCGCGCGCCGCGAGCGCCGCATCGATGCGCGGCTGCGCGATGCGCACCGCCGCGACCAGCGCCTGCGCCTCTTCGCCGCTGAACATCAGCGGCGGCAGGTCGAAGCCGGCCCGCATGCGGTAGCCGACGCCGGCCTCGCCTTCGATCGGCACGCCCTGCAGCTGCAGGTCGGCAACGTCGCGGTACACCGTGCGCGCCGACACCTCGAGCCGCTCGGCGATGAACTCGGCGGTGGTCAGGCGCCGCCCGCGGACGAGCTGCACCAGCTGGAACAGGCGGTCGGCGCGGCGCATCAGTGGAGGGTGGCTCTGGTGGAGCCGGGGGTGGCGTTCATCACGACGTCTCCTGGGCGCGAATGCTACGCCAGCGCGTGCAGGCCGATGCGGTTGCCTTCGCTGTCGGCGATGTGGGCGAAGCAGCCCATGTCGCCCGGCAGCGTGACCTTCGGCGTGGTGATGACGCCGCCGGCGGCCTGCACGCGGTCGAGCACCGCATCGAGCGACGGCTGCGCGTTCAGGTAGACGATGGTGCCGCCCTGCGACGGCGGCGCGACGCTGTCGCCGGCGATCAGGCAGCCGCCGACGCCCGGCTCGTCGTAGCCGAACACCGCCAGCGTCACCTCGCCCATCGGCTCGCGGCGCAGCGTGGTCGCGAAGAGCTTCTCGTAGAAGGCCTGGGCGCGGTCGAGGTCGGTGACCGGGATCTCGAACCAGTTCAGGGCGCTGCGGATGGTGTCGGTCATGGCGGATCTCCAGGGGTGGCACGAGGCGGCGCCGCGGGGCGCCGGAGAGAAGCCGCGATGCTGCGCGGCGCCTGCTGACAACGTCGTGTCAGCAGCCCGGCAGAATGCGGCCCATGCTGTCATTGCCGCGCACCGCCACCGCCCCGTTCTGCCCGTCCGAAGTCCGCGGCAGCATCGCGATCCCCGCCCAGGCCCCGCTGTGGCGCAAGCTGCTGCGGGTGGCCGGCCCGGGGCTGCTGGTGTCGGTCGGCTACATGGACCCCGGCAACTGGGCGACCGACATCGAGGCCGGCTCGCGCTACGGCTACGCGCTGCTGTGCGTGGTGCTGCTGTCCAGCCTGGCGGCGATGCTGCTGCAGACGCTGAGCCTGCGCCTCGGCCTGGTGGCCCGCAAGGACCTGGCGCGCGCCTGCCGCGACCACTACCCGAAGGCGACCAGCCGCGTGCTGTGGATCCTGGCCGAGCTCGCGATCGTCGCGTGCGACGTCGCCGAGGTGCTGGGCAGCGCGCTCGCGCTGCACCTGCTGTTTGGCGTCTCGCTGGTCACCGGCATCGTGATCACCGCGTTCGACACGCTGGTCGTGCTCGGCCTCAAGGGCAAGGGCTTCCGCCAGGTCGAGGCGATCGTGCTCGGGCTGATCGTCACGATCGGCGTCTGCTACGCGGTCGAGCTCGCGATGGTCGGGCCCGACTGGCGCGCCGTCGCGCAGGGCTTCGTGCCGCGGCTGTCGGCGATCGAGAACCCGCAGGCGCTGTACCTCGCGATCGGCATCCTCGGTGCCACCGTGATGCCGCACAACCTGTACCTGCATTCGTCGATCGTGCAGACGCGCCACGTCGGCGGCGACGATGCTGCGAAGCGCGAGGCGATCGGGCTGTCGACGCTGGACACCGTTGTGTCGTTGTCGCTCGCGCTGCTGGTGAACGCGGCCATCCTGACGCTTGCAGCGTCGGCCTTCAACGGCAGCGGGCACACCGAAGTCACCGAGATCCAGGACGCCTACCACCTGCTCGACCCGCTGGTCGGCGGCGCGTTCGCGTCGGTGCTGTTCGGTGTCGCGCTGCTCGCGGCCGGGCAGAGCTCCACCTTCACCGGCACCATCGCCGGGCAGGTGCTGATGGAAGGTTTCCTCGACCTGAAGATGCCGTGCTGGCAGCGCCGGCTGATCACGCGCGGCCTCGCGCTGCTGCCGGCGCTGGGCGGTGTGCTGTGGCTCGGCGAGGCGGGTGTCGGCCAGCTGCTGGTGGCCAGCCAGGTGGTGCTGAGCTTCCAGTTGCCGTTCGCGATCTGGCCGCTGATCCGCTTCACCAGCGACCGCGCGCTGATGGGTCCGTTCGCGAACGGACCGTGGCTGAAGGTCAGCGCGTGGACACTGTTCGTGCTGATCGGCGCGGCCAACCTGTGGCTCGTGTCGGCACTCTGGCGCTGATCTGTGCTCGTCCCTTCAATTCAAAAAGGGATTTCCTTGCGACTCATCGAGAGGAGTTGAGATGGCCTTGGCAGAAGTATCGGCATTGATGCAGGACCACGACGCCGACCTGGTCGGCGCCGCGGCACGGCTGCGCGCGATCGCACCGTCGACCCTCGAAGTCGACGACCTCGCGTCGTACAGCTGGCTGGTGAACCACGTGATCGGCGAGAAGGGCCACGACTGGCCCGGTGCGCGGGCGTTGCTGGAAGCGCTGCCGGCGCTGGCCGGCCAGCCGCCGGTCGTGCTACGCAACCGCGCGGTGGCCTGCGCGATGAGCGGTGCCGCGCTGCAGGCCTGGCAGGCCGAGGCCGAGCTCGCGCAGGCGCTCGGCTGCGGCCCGAGCCTGGCCGCGGTCGCGGTGCGCCTGGGGGCCTTGCAGCACCTCGCCGGCACCGCCGACCCGCGTCTGGTGGCGGCCAACCTGGTGCCCTGCGTGCAGGCGATCGAAGCCGCGCCGGCCGGCGGCCCGGTGCTGGCGATGGCGGCGCGCGCGATCAACAACGCGCTCTCGGGCTGGCTGGAGCACCCGCAGCCGGCCACCACCGACCCGGCGGTGGCGGCATCGATGAGCCGCGCCGCCCGCTGCTGCAAGACGGTCTGGCAGCACGCCGGCACCTGGATGCAGGTGGAGCGTGCCGACTACCTGATCGCGCTGGTGGCGAATGCGCTGGCCGACTGGGAGGCCGCAGCGCATGCTGCGCGCGATGGCATCAAGACGATCGAGGCGAACGGCAGCGAAGACGTCGACCGCGCCTTCCTGCTGCTCGAACTGGCACGCGCCCGGCACGGCATGGGCGAGCACGAGGCAGCGCGCATCGCCCGCCATGCGTCACTCGCGCTGGCCGAGCGCTTCGACGAGCCCGGGCTGCGCGAGTGGTTCGACCGCAAGGCGGCGTCGTTGCCGGCGTTGCCTACGGCCGGAGCATCCCGATGAGCGGCTGAAGCACGCCACGCCTGAAGGATTTCCAGATCAGTGCAGCACTCGGCGAAGTTGCCATGCAACGGAAGGTCGCTGTGCGCCATCATGACCTTCCGGCCGCAATTGCTGATATCTTGTCTGTGCGTCGTCGACCTTGCCTGTTTGGCGGGGTGTTGCACTTCAGGCTTGAGACCGCTAGGTTCAAATTCTTCATTGAGTCGACCCTGTGTAAGGCGAACCATTCGGGTACGTGGTCCGAAAGCCTATCCGGGGCGGGCTGCGACTAGCGGACGACGGCTAAATCGAGGTCGACCGCAGCGGCGCGGTGCGGAGTTGCCGGGCCGGTATGCCGCCGGCAAGGTGACGAACTTCTGGCACCCGTGCGTGACGACGGCGTATGCGCATGGGTGCAGGTGGCGAAGTCGAGCACGCGGTGGCTGAAAACGAGTTGTTCAGGGCGGACTAATCAAGTTTTATCCCTAGGGCCTCGAAGAAGGCGGAAAGCCGTTCCGAAACTGGCCGTCCTGCTTGGAATTCGCCGTGACTCGAGAAGAGCGTTTCCTCCGTCATGACGTCGATGACCTCCGCGTCGTAATCACCACTCTCCCAACACGTAACGCGAGCAACCATCGTAGGCGCATCAATGTCCAATCGTGCTGATGGATTGGCTGAGGGCTCGCTTACCGTGAGACGCATCTCAATATCCTGTCCAACAGGTCTGCGCGAGATTTGCCTTGCCCAAAGAATAAAAAGATCCAGCATGTTCTCGCTCCTATGGAAGTTTGGTCGCTGTATGAACGATGTTCGTTGCTTCCGGCATTTGAGGTATTTCTAACCCTTTTCGCGCCGCAAGCCGTCCCTCCAAGGAGTTGGGACCAACAATTTTTGACCATCCTTCGTTAGTTGCCTTCAATGCTGCGTTGGGCACGTTGAACTCCACATACACGCTTCCCGGCTTGGCTTGACTAATGAACGCGGTCGCCTCGGCCGGGGTGGCTACGTGAGTTGTTCCAGACAAGCTTTCTTGTACCTTTCCTGAGGCCTTCATCGCATCGTACTCAGCTTGCGACATCCATCGTCCGACCCTGGTTGTTTCGTTTGTGACGCCTGCCGATGGACCCTTTGCAGAAGCAGGCGGCTTTGCCGCAACAGGTGGAGCTGTTTCCGATGCCGGACCGAAAATTCTTCCGATTCCCTGAAAAATCAAAGCCGTGACCGCCTCAAAGATCGTCGACCGATTGCGGTTGTGGTAATCCTGGCTGTCGGAGTAGATCTTGTTGCGACAAACCTCATCGCACTGGCCGTGCAATCGGATGTTCGGCTCGTTGGCTGTCTGCTCTTGCGCCGGAGTCATGGGTGCTCCCGTGGCACGTGGCGGCGGCGGCGGCGGCGAGTCATTCGCGGCCGGAGTAGTCGTCACGCCCCCTTCTCTGACAGCCACTCCCATTTTTTCGCCATTCGTTTTCCCCGGTTCTTCGTCAGGCGGCAATTCGAATTGCACTCGGCAGTCTGGCTTCCCCAGGCAGATGCTGTCGCTGGTGGTGTTGCGCTTTCCGTCCGGCGCCAGCCCGGTCGGATCCGTGAAGACCAACGCGTTGTTCAACACATAGCTGTAGCGATTGAACGCCTGCACGTTCGTCGGATCCGGCACCGTCGGGTCGGCGCTGGTGTGCCGCCCGAGCAGCGGGTCGTACATCCGCGCGTTCATGTTCACCAGCCCCAGCTGGTCCAGGTGCTCGTGGCCGGTGTAGCCGCTGTGGTCCTGCGCGTTCTTCAGGCTGCCCCATTGCGGGCCGGTGTCGTCGCTGCCGTCGGCGTTGCGCCGGCGCCCCCACGCGTCGTAGCTCATACGCTGCAGCACCGCTTGCGCCTGGTCCATCTCGGCGAGCGTGGAGCCGAGGTGGTCGGTCAGGAAGTAGCGCAGGTTGCGCGTGCCGTCGGCCGTCGCTGCGGTTGCCGTACCGCTGAACTTCTCCTCGATGAAACCGAGCTGCGCCGGCAGCACCGTGCGAATCGTCGTCGTGTTGGCCGCGGTGTCGATCTCCTTTTCAATGGCGCCGCCGTACCAGATCGTCGTGGTCGGGCTTCCCGCCACCTCGCCGCTCACCGGGCTGATGGTCTGCCGGGTTCTC
>Ga0065165_1003318_pt1 | contig 11513 bp, 7 predicted proteins | sample AraplaMF_Cvi_mMF_FD_63813 | JGI IMG/M metagenome (GOLD analysis project Ga0065165, IMG submission 63813) | Arabidopsis root microbial communities from the University of North Carolina, USA - plate scrape MF_Cvi_mMF (version 2) (version 3) | ecosystem: Host-associated > Plants > Roots > Endosphere... | reverse complement strand
GTCGGTGATTTCCAGACGCTGCTTGCCCTTGGTTTCCTTACCGAAGGCCACGGTACCGGTGACTTCCGCCAGCATGCCCGCGTCTTTCGGCGAACGTGCTTCGAACAGTTCCGCCACGCGCGGCAGACCACCGGTAATGTCACGGGTTTTCTGCGATTCGGTCGGGATACGCGCCAGAACCTCACCCACGGACACTTGCTGGCCATCTTTCACCATGATCAGCGCGCCCACCTGGAAGCCGATCGCCACTGCGTGTTCAGTGCCGGCAATCTTCACTTCCTGGCCGTCTTCGTTCAGCAGTTTCACCTGCGGACGCATGGCCTTGCCCGGCGAGCCGCGACGCTTGGCGTCGATCGCCACCAGGGTGGCCAGACCGGTCACTTCGTCCACCTGACGGGCCACGGTCACGCCTTCTTCGACGTTCTCGAAGCGCACCGTACCGGCGTACTCGGTAATGATCGGACGGGTCAGCGGGTCCCAAGTTGCCAGAGGCGCGCCGGCCCTCACGGTCATGCCATCCTTGACGTTCAGGGTCGCGCCGTACGGCACCTTGTGGCGCTCGCGCTCACGGCCGTGGTCGTCGGTGATCAGCACTTCGCCGGAACGGGAAATGACGATCTGCGCGCCCTTGCCGTTGGTGACGTAACGCATGGTCGCGGTGAAGCGGATGATACCGTTCGACTTGGCTTCCACCGAGGACGCCACGGCTGCACGCGATGCCGCACCACCGATGTGGAAGGTACGCATGGTCAGCTGGGTACCCGGCTCACCGATCGACTGTGCTGCCACCACGCCCACTGCTTCGCCGGAGTTCACCAGCATGCCGCGGCCCAGGTCGCGGCCGTAGCACTTGGCGCACAGGCCGTAGCGGGTTTCGCAGGTCAGCGGGGTGCGGACCTTGACTTCGTCCACGCCCATGCGCTCGATCTCTTCGACCATGTCTTCGTCCAGCAGCGTGCCGGCTTCGAACACGGTTTCCTGGGTTTCAGGATTGACCACGTCGATACCCACCACGCGGCCCAGAATACGGTCGCGCAGGGCTTCGATCACTTCACCGCCTTCGACCATCGCCTTCATCAGCGTGCCGTTGGAAGTGCCGCAATCGTCTTCGGTCACCACCAGATCCTGGGTCACGTCCACCAGACGGCGGGTCAGGTAACCGGAGTTCGCGGTCTTCAGTGCCGTATCCGCCAGACCTTTACGCGCGCCGTGGGTCGAGATGAAGTACTGCAGAACGTTCAGGCCTTCGCGGAAGTTCGCGGTAATCGGCGTTTCGATAATCGAACCGTCCGGTTTCGCCATCAGACCACGCATACCGGCCAGCTGACGGATCTGGGCTGCGGAACCACGGGCGCCCGAGTCGGCCATCATGTAAATCGCGTTGAACGATTCCTGGGTTGACTTGGTGCCGTCGCGGCGGATCACGTCTTCCACCTTCAGGTGGTCCATCATGGCCTTGCCGACTTCATCGGAGGTCTTGCCCCAGATGTCGACCACTTTGTTGTAGCGCTCGCCCGCGGTCACCAGACCGGAAGCGTACTGCTGCTCGATCTGCTTGACTTCGGATTCGGCGGTGGCGATCAGGGTCTTCTTCACCTCCGGCACCAGCATGTCGTCCACGCAGATGGAGATACCGGCGCGGGTCGCCAGGCGGAAGCCCGACTGCATCAGCTGGTCGGCAAACACCACGGTGGCGCGCAGGCCGCACTTGCGGAAGGAAGTGTTGATCAGCTTCGAGATTTCCTTCTTCTTCAGCGAGCGGTTCAGCACGGAGAACGGCAGGCCTTTCGGCAGGATCTCGGACAGAATCGCACGGCCAACGGTGGTCTCGTAGCGGGTCAGGGTACGCACGAACTCGCCGGTCGCCGGATCTTTTGGATTCTCGACGATACGCACGGTAATGCGCGTGGCCAGCTCCACTTCCTTGTTGTCGTAGGCGCGGATCACTTCCGACACGTCCGGGAACAGCATGCCCTCGCCCTTGGCGTTGACGGCTTCGCGGGTGGCGTAGTACAGACCCAGCACGATATCCTGCGACGGCACGATCGACGGTTCGCCGTTGGACGGGAACAGGATGTTGTTCGAGGCCAGCATCAGAGTGCGGGCTTCCATCTGTGCTTCGATGGACAGCGGCACGTGCACGGCCATCTGGTCACCGTCGAAGTCGGCGTTGAATGCCGCGCAGACCAGCGGGTGCAGCTGGATCGCCTTGCCTTCGATCAGCACCGGCTCGAACGCCTGGATGCCCAGACGGTGCAGGGTCGGCGCACGGTTCAGCATGATCGGGTGTTCGCGGATCACTTCTTCCAGGATGTCCCACACCACTGGTTCCTGCTGCTCAACCAGTTTCTTGGCCGCCTTGATGGTGGTCGCGAGACCCATCAGTTCCAGCTTGTTGAAGATGAATGGCTTGAACAGTTCCAGCGCCATCAGCTTCGGCAGACCGCACTGGTGCAGTTTCAGCTGTGGACCCACCACGATCACGGAACGGCCGGAGTAGTCAACGCGCTTACCCAGCAAGTTCTGACGGAAGCGGCCGCCCTTACCCTTGATCATCTCAGCCAGCGACTTCAGCGGACGCTTGTTGGCGCCGGTCATCGCCTTGCCGCGACGGCCGTTGTCCAGCAGCGAGTCCACTGCTTCCTGCAGCATGCGCTTTTCGTTGCGCGTGATGATCTCTGGAGCACGCAGCTCCATCAGGCGTTTCAGACGGTTGTTACGGTTGATGACGCGGCGGTACAGGTCGTTCAGGTCGGAGGTCGCAAAGCGGCCGCCGTCCAGCGGTACCAGCGGACGCAGTTCCGGCGGCAGCACCGGCAGCACTTCCATGATCATCCAGTCCGGCTTGATGCCGGAACGCTGGAACGCTTCCAGCACTTTCAGGCGCTTGGCGTACTTCTTGATCTTCGCTTCGGACTTGGATTCCTTGAGTTCCACGCGCAGGGCTTCGGCATCGCGGTGGATGTCGATCGAGCGCAGCAGTTCACGGATACCTTCCGCGCCCATGAAGGCGGTGAAGTCGTCGCCGTACTCTTCGTACTTGGCGGCGTAGTCGTCTTCCGACATGATCTGGCACTTCTTCAGCGGGGTCATGCCGGGATCGGTCACCACGTATGCTTCGAAGTACAGCACGCGTTCGATATCGCGCAGGGTCATGTCGAGGACCATGCCCAGACGCGACGGCAGCGATTTCAGGAACCAGATGTGGGCGACCGGCGAAGCCAGTTCGATGTGGCCCATGCGCTCGCGGCGCACTTTGGCCAGGGTCACTTCAACGCCGCACTTTTCGCAGATGACGCCGCGGTGCTTGAGGCGCTTGTATTTGCCGCACAGGCATTCGTAGTCCTTGATCGGGCCAAAGATCTTGGCGCAGAACAGGCCATCGCGCTCCGGCTTGAAGGTACGGTAGTTGATGGTCTCAGGCTTCTTGACTTCGCCGTAGGACCAGGAACGGATTTTTTCAGGCGAGGCCAGACCGATCTTGATCGCGTCGAAGGACTCGTTTTGCTGTACTTGCTTGAACAGGTCGAGCAGAGCTTTCATGTATCACTCCAGGTAGTGATGGATTCTTAAACTATGCGTGTTGGCTTAAAACCTAAAACCGGGGTACGACCCACCGGGTCGGACCCGAGGGTCAGACCCCGCGGGTCTGACCCAGGGGTTAGGTTTTAGTTGCGTTCCAGGTCGATATCGATACCCAGGGAACGGATCTCTTTCACCAGCACGTTGAACGATTCCGGCATGCCGGCATCGATCACGTGATCGCCCTTGACGAGGTTTTCGTACACTTTGGTACGGCCATTCACGTCATCGGACTTCACGGTCAGCATTTCTTGCAGCACGTACGATGCGCCGTACGCTTCCAGTGCCCACACCTCCATCTCACCGAAGCGCTGGCCGCCGAACTGCGCCTTACCGCCCAGAGGCTGCTGGGTCACCAGCGAGTAAGGACCGGTCGAACGCGCGTGCATCTTGTCGTCCACCAGGTGGTGCAGTTTCAGCATGTGCATCACGCCCACGGTGACCTTGCGTTCGAAGGCTTCGCCGGTGCGGCCGTCGTACATGGTGACCTGGTTCTTGGACGGGGTCATGCCCAGCTTGGTTGCGATCTCGTCCGGGTACGCCAGGTCCAGCATGCGGCGGATTTCGGATTCGTGCGCACCGTCGAACACCGGCGTCGCGAACGGCACGCCGCGCTTCAGGTTGTTCGCCAGCGACATGATTTCGTCGTCGCTGAAATTGGCGATGTCTTCCTTGGAACCGGTCTCGTTGTACACGGTGGTCAGGTACTTGCGCATCTCTTCGACCTTGATCTGCGCTTGCAGCATTTCGCCGATACGGATGCCCAGGCCCTTGGCGGCCCAGCCCAGGTGGGTTTCCAGAATCTGACCCACGTTCATACGCGATGGAACACCCAGCGGGTTCAGCACCACGTCGGCCGGGGTACCGTCTGCCATGTAAGGCATGTCTTCCACCGGCACGATACGCGAGACCACACCCTTGTTACCGTGGCGGCCTGCCATCTTGTCGCCCGACTGCAGGCGGCGTTTCACGGCCAGGTACACCTTGACCATCTTCTGCACGCCAGGCTGCAGCTCGTCGCCCTGGGTGAGTTTCTTGCGCTTCTCTTCGAAGGCCAGGTCGAACTGATGGCGCTTCTCGTTGATGGATTCCTTGATGGCTTCCAGCGCGGTGGCCAGTGCGTCTTCCGCCGGGCGGATGTCGAACCAGTGGAACTTGTCCAGATCGTCCAGGTATTCCTTGGTGATCTTGGCGCCTTTCGCCAGCTTCTTCGGACCGCCGTTCACCACCTGGCCGATCAGGGTCTTTTCCAGACGCTGGAAGGCATCGCCTTCCACGATACGCATCTGGTCGTTCAGGTCCAGGCGGAAGCGCTTCAGTTCATCGTCGATGATCTGCTGGGCGCGCTTGTCGCGCGGGATGCCTTCGCGGGTGAACACCTGCACGTCGATCACGGTGCCGACCATGCCCGAAGGCACGCGCAGCGAGGTGTCTTTCACGTCGGAGGCTTTCTCGCCGAAGATCGCGCGCAGCAGCTTCTCTTCCGGAGTCAGCTGGGTTTCGCCTTTCGGGGTCACCTTGCCGACCAGGGTGTCGCCGGCCTGCACTTCAGCGCCGATGTACACGATGCCGGATTCGTCCAGACGCGCCAGCTGGTTTTCCGCCAGGTTGGAGATATCGCGGGTGATTTCTTCAGGGCCCAGCTTGGTGTCACGCGCGACAACGCTCAGTTCCTCGATGTGGATCGAGGTGTAGCGGTCGTCTTTCACGACGTTTTCCGAGATCAGGATCGAGTCTTCGAAGTTCAGACCATTCCATGGCATGAAGGCCACGGTCATGTTCTGGCCCAGTGCCAGTTCGCCCAGGTCGGTCGATGCGCCGTCGGCAATCACGTCGCCCTTGGCCACGCGGTCGCCCACTTTCACGATCGGACGCTGGTTGATGTTGGTGTTCTGGTTGGAACGGGTGTACTTGATCAGGTTGTAGATGTCCACACCGACTTCGCCCGCCTGTGCTTCTTCATCGTTGACGCGGATCACGACACGGCCCGCGTCGATGTAATCGACCACGCCGCCGCGCAGCGCCTGCACGGTGGTGCCGGAGTCAACTGCCACGGTGCGCTCGATACCGGTACCGACCAGCGCCTTTTCAGGACGCAGGCAAGGCACGGCCTGGCGCTGCATGTTGGCGCCCATCAGTGCACGGTTGGCGTCATCGTGCTCCAGGAATGGAATCAGCGAGGCTGCCACCGAGACGATCTGGCCTGGGGCCACGTCCATGTACTGCACGCGCTCCGGCGACACCAGGATGGTTTCGCCCGCTTCACGCGAGGACACCAGCTCGTCCACCAGCTTGCCTTCGTCGTTCACCTTGGCGTTTGCCTGGGCGATGATGTAGCGGCCTTCTTCGATCGCGGACAGGTAGTCAACCTTGTCGGTCACCATGCTGTTCTCGACCTTGCGGTACGGGGTTTCCAGGAAGCCGTACTCGTTCAGGCGGGCATACAGTGCCAGCGAGTTGATCAGGCCGATGTTCGGGCCTTCAGGCGTTTCGATCGGGCAGACGCGGCCGTAGTGGGTCGGGTGCACGTCGCGCACCTCGAAGCCGGCGCGTTCGCGGGTCAGACCGCCAGGGCCCAGCGCGGAGACGCGGCGCTTGTGGGTGATTTCCGACAGCGGGTTGGTCTGGTCCATGAACTGCGACAGCTGGGACGAACCGAAGAACTCGCGGATGGCAGCCGAGATCGGCTTGGAGTTGATCAGGTCGTGCGGCATCAGGTTGTCGGCTTCCGCCTGGCCCAGACGCTCCTTCACGGCGCGCTCGACGCGCACCAGGCCGGCGCGGAACTGGTTTTCGGCCAGCTCGCCCACGCAGCGTACGCGGCGGTTACCCAGGTGGTCGATATCGTCCACTTCGCCGCGGCCATTGCGCAGCTCGACCAGGATCTTGATCACGGCCAGCACGTCTTCGTTCGACAGCGTCATGGCGCCGGTCAGTTCGTCGCGGCCGATGCGGCGGTTGAACTTCATGCGGCCCACGGCGGACAGGTCGTAGCGGTCAGGGCTGTAGAACAGGCCGTTGAACAGCGCTTCCACCGACTCTTCGGTTGGCGGTTCGCCAGGACGCATCATGCGGTAGATGGCGATACGGGCCGCGGTCTGGTCGGCGGTGTCGTCGATGCGCAGGGTCTGCGAGATGTAGCCGCCCTGGTCCAGGTCGTTGGTGTACAGGGTCTGGATGGCGCTGATGCTGGCATCGCGCAGCTTGCCCAGGGTTTCCTCGGTCAGCTCGTCGTTGGCCAGGGCCACCACTTCGCCGGTTTCCGGATCAACGATGTTCTTGGCCAGCACGCGGCCCAGCAGGTAGTCTTCCGGCACCGAGATGTGCTGGATGCCGGCGGCTTCGATGTCGCGCACGTGCTTGGCGTTGATACGCTTGTCCTTGACCACGATGGTCTTGCCCGACTTCGGATCGACGATGTCGAAGCGCGCGACTTCGCCGCGCAGGCGTTCGGACACGAACTCCATCTCCGCGCCTTCCGAGCGCAGGTTGAAGTTGTCGAAGACGAAGAAGTTGGCCAGGATCTGTTCCGGCGTCATGCCAATGGCTTTCAGCAGGATCGAAACCGGCATCTTGCGGCGGCGGTCAACGCGGAAGTACAGGATGTCTTTCGGGTCGAACTCGAAGTCCAGCCAGGAACCGCGGTAAGGAATGATACGGGCCGAGAACAGCAGCTTGCCGGAGGAGTGCGTCTTGCCGCGGTCGTGCTCGAAGAACACGCCCGGGGAACGGTGCAACTGAGAAACGATCACGCGCTCGGTGCCGTTGATGACGAACGAACCGGTGGTCGTCATCAGGGGCAGTTCGCCCATGTAGACTTCCTGTTCCTTCATTTCCTTGACGACCGGCTTGGTCGGCGATTCCTTGTCCAGGATCACCAGGCGCACTTTCGCGCGCAGCGGCGAAGCAAAGGTCAGGCCGCGCAGCTGGCATTCCTTGACGTCGAAGGCCGGATCACCGAGCACGTACGACAGGAATTCCAGGCGGGCAAAGCCGTTGTGGGATACGATGGGGAAAATGGAGCTGAAAGCCGATTGCAGGCCTTCGTTCTTGCGGGTTGCAACCGGAGTGTGCTCCTGCAAGAAGTTTTCGTACGACTCGAGCTGGGTAGCCAGCAGGAACGGAACGTTGTGGGCGTTGGCGCGTTTCGCAAAGGATTTGCGAATGCGTTTCTTCTCAGTAAATGAGTAGTGCATGGACACTCCGTGAGTGACAGGAAAGGGTAGAGGATTCAGGTTTTGACAGGCGCCCGCCTGCAAAAACCTCAAGCCACTGGACGGCTAAAACGCAACAGATACAACATCAACAATACAGACGACAAAGGAGCCAAAGGCGGACCCCTCCTTTCAGAGGAAATCCGCCGCTTGGCTTCCCACGTTTGGCGGGTTGCCCCGCCTTACGCAAAAATTACTTCAGATCGGCCTTGGCGCCAGCTTCTTCCAGCTTCTTCTTAGCGGCTTCAGCGTCAGCTTTCGACAGGGCTTCTTTCACGGTCTTCGGTGCGCCGTCAACCAGGTCCTTGGCTTCTTTCAGGCCCAGACCGGTGATTTCGCGAACGGCTTTAATCACGCCAACTTTGTTTGCGCCAACTTCGGACAGAACCAGGTTGAATTCGGTCTGTTCTTCAGCAGCGGCTGCACCGGCAGCAGCGCCGCCAGCAGCTGGAGCTGCCATTGCAGCGGCGGACACGCCGAATTTTTCTTCGAAAGCCTTGACCAGTTCGTTCAGGTCCATTACGGACATTTCGGAAACTGCGTTCAGGATGTCGTCTTTGCTAATTGCCATTTGAAACTCCTAATTTGTTTGTAGTACTACAGAATTGGTATTGACTAAGAAACGCAGCCAGCAATTACGCGGCTTCGGTTTCTTTCTTGGCTGCCAGAGCAGCCAGACCACGTGCAAAGCCCGACACCGGAGCCAGCATAACGCCCAACAGCTGCGAGATGAGGACTTCACGGCTTGGAATGCTCGCCAGTGCGGTAACGCCAGCTACGTCGAGCTGTTTACCGGCAAAGTTACCAGCCTTCACAACCAGTTTGTCGTTGGTTTTGGCGAAGTCGGCGACGACTTTCGCTGCAGCAACAGCATCATCCGAGATCGAGTAGATCAGCGGACCGGTCATGGAATCGGCCAGAGCGGCGAATGGCGTGCCTTCTACTGCACGACGTGCCAGCGTGTTCTTCAGAACACGGATGTACACGCCTTGCGCACGCGCTTTAGCACGGAGTTGCGTCAAGTGACCAACCTGGATGCCACGGTACTCGGCCACGACGATAGTTTGCGCAGTTGCTACTTTTGCGGAAACTTCGGCGACAACGGCCTTTTTGTCATTCAGATTGAGACCCACGGTCAACCTCCTTAAATGATGTGCGGCAAATGCCGTACATCGGTTCGAACAACGGCGTCCGAGGTTTAGGAGTCCAATGGACTACGAAACTTGTTCGGGTACACCATCTGCGCTGGGAGCTTCCGCTATTACCCCAATGCCTGCCTGATGCATCGAGCCCAACGGTCTTTGAAGGTCTGCCGGCTTCATTTACATGCCGCCGGCAGCCCAAAGAGCCGCCCCACCTGCCGGTGAGGACTTAATTCTTTGCTTAGGCAGCCAGACCAGCGTGGTCCACGCGTACGCCAGCGCCCATGGTGGACGAAATCGCCACTTTACGCAGGTACACGCCTTTGGACGAAGCAGGCTTGGCTTTGTTCAGCGCGTCGATCAGGGCCAGCAGGTTGGCTTTCAGATCTGCATCGCTGAAGGACTTGCGGCCGATGGTCGCGTGGATGATACCTGCCTTGTCGGTACGGTACTGCACCTGGCCGGCCTTGGCGTTCTTCACGGCGCCAGCGACGTCAGGGGTAACGGTGCCGACTTTCGGGTTAGGCATCAGGCCGCGCGGGCCCAGGATCTGGCCCAGGGTACCCACGATACGCATGGTGTCAGGCGAAGCGATGACGATGTCGAAAGGCATGTCGCCGGCTTTGACGCGCTCAGCCAGGTCTTCCATACCCACCACGTCGGCGCCGGCTGCCTTGGCAGCTTCAGCCTTGTCGCCGGAAGCGAACACGGCAACGCGAACGGTTTTGCCGGTGCCGGCTGGCAGCACGACGGAACCACGCACCACCTGGTCGGATTTCTTCGGGTCCACGCCCAGCTGGACGGACACGTCGATCGACTCGTTGAACTTGGCAGTCGCCAGTTCTTTCACCAGGGATACTGCGTTGTCGAAGGCGTACACTTTGGTACGGTCAACTTTAGCCTTGATGGCTTGAGCGCGCTTGGACAGTTTTGCCATGATCAGATGCCCTCTACGGTGATGCCCATGGAGCGTGCGGAACCAGCGATGGTGCGCACAGCCGCTTCCAGATCGGCAGCGGTCAGGTCCGGGGTCTTCAGTTTTGCGATTTCTTCCGCTTGCGCGCGGGTCAGCTTGCCAACCTTGTCGGTATGCGGCTTCGGCGAACCTTTTTGCACGCCGGAGTGCTTCTTGATCAGGTAGGTTGCCGGCGGGGTCTTCATCACGAAGGTGAAGGACTTGTCCGCGAACGCGGTGATGATCACCGGGATCGGCATGCCTGGTTCCATACCTTGGGTCTGCGCGTTGAACGCCTTGCAGAATTCCATGATGTTCAGACCGCGCTGACCCAGGGCCGGGCCGATCGGAGGGGATGGGTTTGCCTTACCAGCTGGCACTTGCAGCTTGATAAAGCCAATGATTTTCTTTGCCATTTGGGCACTTCCTATCGTTGGATTGAGTAGTAGCGCCCCGCACGCGGCGGGGCTCCTCTTGGTGGCGGATTAAACGTTCCGCCGGGACGTAAATCTTTAGACCTTCTCGACCTGGCCGAACTCGAGCTCGACAGGCGTGGCACGGCCGAAGATGGTGACCGACACACGCACCTTGGACTTCTCGTAGTTGACTTCTTCCACGTTGCCGTTGAAGTCGGTGAACGGGCCATCCTTGATGCGGACTTGTTCGCCCACTTCGTACAGCACTTTCGGACGCGGCTTTTCCACGCCTTCCTGCATTTGCTGCATGATCTTGTCGATCTCGCGCGCAGGAATCGGGGTCGGCTTGTTCGACTTGCCGCCAATGAAACCGGTCACTTTATTGGTGTTTTTCACCAGGTGCCAGGTTTCGTCCGTCATTTCCATTTCCACCAGCACGTAGCCAGGGAAGAAACGGCGCTCGGTGACGGATTTCTGGCCGTTGCGGACTTCGACCACTTCTTCGGTCGGCACCAGGATCTGGCCGAACTGCTCTTGCATGCCGGCGCGCTCGACGCGCTCCATCAGGGCTCGCTGTACGCTCTTCTCCATACCGGAGTAGGCGTGGACGACGTACCAGCGCTTGTTGCTGACCGGCGTGGAAACCGCCTGCGCAGGCTCTTCCTTGCCCGGCTCGTCTTGCACAATTTCGCTCATTATTTCTTCCAACCCAGGATCACGTCGTACAACAGGAATTCCAGCAATTTATCCGTGCCCCACAGGAACACAGCCATTACCAGTACAAAACCGAACACGATCAGGGTGATCTGGGTGGCCTCCTTGCGGGTCGGCCAGACCACCTTCTTGGTCTCGCGAACGGACTCCTTCGCGAAATTCATGAATTCACGACCAGTGGTCGAGGTGTACGCGATGCCGGCGGAAATGAGCAAACCAACCACAAGCGCGATTGCCCGCACCAGGGTTGGTTGACCTGCCAGGTAGAAGAACCCGACTACGCCCGCAATCAGCGCCACCACTGCCAGTACGACTTTGAACTTATCGTTCGTCGTGCTGACGGTTTGCACGGATTGATTAGACATTTACTTTTTACTTTCGGTGCCCTGCACCAGATTCGGTGGCAGGGGCGGAGGGCATCGAACCCCCAACCTTCGGTTTTGGAGACCGACGCTCTGCCAATTGAGCTACGCCCCTACGTAAAACTTTA
>Ga0065165_1003316_pt1 | contig 11520 bp, 8 predicted proteins | sample AraplaMF_Cvi_mMF_FD_63813 | JGI IMG/M metagenome (GOLD analysis project Ga0065165, IMG submission 63813) | Arabidopsis root microbial communities from the University of North Carolina, USA - plate scrape MF_Cvi_mMF (version 2) (version 3) | ecosystem: Host-associated > Plants > Roots > Endosphere... | reverse complement strand
ATGCGTTGGGGTTCGCTGCGCTCACCCCAACCTACGCCGGCTTGTGGATTGGCGAGGTCTGGCGGCGGCCGCTAAGCTGCCCGCCATGACCGACCGCTCCGCCGCCCGCCTCGCCTGGGCCCGCTCCGTTCTCGACGATGCCACGCTCACGCTGGAATCGGCTTCCTCCGACGCCAGCTTCCGCAGCTACTGGCGCACGCACCATCAGGGCAGCAGCTGGATCGTGATGGACTCGCCGCCGGACCGCGAAGACCCGCGCCCCTGGCTGGCCATCGGCGAACGCCTCGCCGCCGCGGGACTGCATGTGCCGGCGGTGCGGGCGCAGGATCTGCAGCAGGGTTTCCTGCTGATCGAAGACCTCGGCCACCGGCTGTACCTGTCGGCCTTGAACGAGCGCAACGCCGACGCGCTGTACGGCGATGCGATGGATGCGCTGCTGCGGATGCAGACGCGCATGGACTACCGCGACCTGCCGCCGTTCGACCGCGAGGTGCTGGTGCGCGGCCTGGAAGTGATGCCGGAGTGGTTTCTCACCCGCCACCTGGGCCACACGCCCAGTGGCGAAGAGCGGAAGGTGTTGGAAGCGGCGTTCGAACTGATCGTCAGCAACGCGCTGGAGCAACCGCGCTGCTTCGTGCACCGCGATTACCATAGCCGCAACCTGCTCGTCGTCGAACGCAACAATCCCGGCGTGATCGACTTCCAGGGCGCACTCGCCGGCCCCGTCACCTACGACCTCGCCTCGCTGCTGCGCGACGCCTACATCGTGTGGCCGCGCGAACGCATCGAAGCCTGGGTGGAGTCGTACCGCCAGCGCCTGCTCGGCGCCGGGGTGATCGATGCGGGCGTGGACGCCGCGCGCTTCCTGCGCTGGTTCGACCTCACCGGCCTGCACCGCCACGTGCGCGTGCTCGGCCAGTTCTATCGGCTGTGGTATCGCGACGGCAAGCCGGGCTATCTCGCCGACGTGCCGACGGTCTATCGCTACGTCAGCACGGTGGCGCGCAGCTATCCGGAACTGGCGGACTTCGCCGCGCTGCTGGAACGCCACGCGGCCGGCCGCGACCTCACCCAGGTGGCCGCATGAGGCACGCGCTGATCTTTGCCGCCGGCCTGGGCGAGCGCATGCGCCCGCTTACCGACCGCACGCCCAAGCCCTTGCTCATGGCGGGTGGCAAGCCGCTGATCGTGTGGCACCTGGAAAAGCTCGCGGCGGTGGGCGTGCACTACGTGGTGATCAATACCTCGCATCTGGCGGACCAGTTCCCGGAGGCGCTGGGCGATGGTTCGCGCTGGGGCCTGCGCATCCGCTACGCCTACGAAGGCCCCACCCCGCTGGAAACCGGCGGCGGCATGCTCAATGCGCTGCCGCTGCTGGGGCCGGAACCGTTCATCGCGGTCAGCGCCGACATCTACTGCGATTACGACTACGCGAAGTTGCCATGGGAACCCGCCGGCCTCGCCCATCTGGTGATGGTGCCGAATCCGGATTGGCATGCCGCGGGCGACTTCGTGCTGCACGAAGGCCAGTTGCAGGAACAAGGCGCGGGCGAGCGGCTCACCTTCGGCAATATCGGCGTGTACCGGCCGCAATTCGTGCACGGCCATGCGCCCGGGCGCTTCAAGCTGCTGCCGCTGTACCAGCAGGCGATGCGCGATGGACAGCTCAGCGGCGAACGCTACGACGGTTTCTGGCGCAACCTGGGCAACCCGGCCCAGCTGGCGGAGCTGGACGCGCACTTGCGCCGCGGCTGAACCTGGCGTGCCCGCAAAATCCTGCCGAGCTTGGATGGCAGCGCCGCCCGGCGCTATTCTGTACTGACCGGTTCTGTAGCAAGTCCGCATTCCACCTGCAGGATCGTCCGTCTCTTCTTGCAAGGTTTCGCCGATGGCCGAACTCTGGTCCCGTCTCGTCGATTGGTTTGCCGGGCATGGCGTGCTCCCCGTGCTGCAGCTGCTGCATCTGCAGGGGCTGGCGGGCGACCCCAAGGACATCGCCGAATCGCTGCTGATCGCCACCTTGCAGCTGGGCATCATCGGCCTGATCTTCCGCCCGCTGGAAACCCTGCTGCCCGCCGAGCGCTGGGCCGACCGCAAGCTCACCCGCGTGGATTTCCAGTACACGCTGATGATGCTGGTCGGCATCTTCCCGGTCTTCAGCTTCCTGGTGCTGACGCCGATCGCCAATTACTTCGGCGGCCCGGACACCGGCCCCTCCGACGCCAGCGTCTCGCCACTCGCCATCACGCACTGGGTGCCGTGGCTGAAGCAGCATCCGTGGCTGCTATTCGGCTGCTATTACGTGGCCTACGACTTCGTCTATTACTGGATGCACCGCCTGCAGCACGCCCTGCCCTGGTGGTGGGCACTGCACAGCATGCATCACAGCCAGCGCCAGATGAGCTGCTGGACCAACGACCGCGGCAGCCTGGTCGACGGCTTCCTGCAGTCGATGGTGCTGGCCACGGTCGGCATCGTGATGGGCGTGGAGCCGGACCAGTTCGCATGGCTGGTGCTGCTGGGCGAACTGGTGCAGAACTTCTCGCACGCGAACGTGCGCATCGGCTTCGGACCGGTGCTCGGGCGCGTGTTCGTCGATCCGAAATTCCACCGCTTGCACCATATGCTGGTGGATCCGGAACGCCCGGGCCTGCACAACTGCAACTTCGGCCAGGTGCTGTCGGTGTGGGACGTGCTGTTCGGCACCTCGCTCTACGGCATGGCGCCGCGGCCGACGGGCGTGGGCGACCCCACCGTCGATGCCGATAACGAGCACGGCCTGATCGGGCTGCACTGGGCCGCGTTCAAGCGGTTCTGGGGTGCGGTGCGGCGGCCGGCGGGATGGAGGCTGGGCGAGGTGGCGTTCGGGCCGGGGTATGAGCCGATACCGGTGGAGCATCTGGATCTGCACCACATGGTGGCACCGCCCTCCCCGCCACCGATCGTCATCGACGACAGCGTGGTAGCCAGTTCGAGTACGCCGGCGGCATGAACCGTTTTATTCGGCAGGCCTGACGCCGACCGTTGCACCAAAACAAAAGAGCCGCCGGTTCCCCGGCGGCTCTTTCTTTTCTACTTGCCACGGAGCCGAAGCTCCGTGGCCATCAGCCTGCATCAGAAGTCGTACGTCACACCGAAGCGGACATAACGCGGGGTCTGCGAGCTGATCGGACGCAGGTAGCTCGAGCTGGTCGAGATCGCGTAGACCTGCGTGGTGGTCTGCTTGTTCAGCACGTTGTAGACCATCACGTTGAAGCCCAGCTTCTTGTCCGCCCATTCCGGACGGTACTCGGCGCTGACGCTCAGCAGGTAGGTCCACGGGTTGCGGGTGGTGCCAGGCGACCACGGCTTGCCGTCGCAGAAGTGGTAGTACGGACCGTAGCCGAGACCCGGATTGGTCTCGTCCGCGCCGTACAGGCCAAGGCAGGTGCGCGGCGTGCCGGACAGGATCGCGAGGTTACCGGAAACCATCCACTCCGGAGCGATCTGATACGAGCCGTAGGCCTTGATCTGGTGACGGCGGTCGTTCGAGAGCGAGCCGTTGGCGTAGTCCATGACCTGGGCGTAGTCCCAGTCCACCGTCGCCGAGACGTCGGTCTGGCCGATATCCGAACGCACCTGGCCTTCCGAGTTGCCGAAGCTATGCGACCACACGTAGTCCACGCGGCCGTACCACTTGCCGTCGAACGGATGCTCCAGGAACAGGTTCAGGCCGTAGTACTTGCGCTTCATCGTGGTGTTGAAGCCGAAGTCCTTCTGCCAGTCCATCGGGACGCTGTAATAGCCGCCGGCGAGCTTCGGAATCAGGAAGGTCGCGCTCTTGCCCGGATTGATCAGGATGCTGCCCGGCACCTGGGTGGCGTCGTAGGTGGCCGGATCGATGCCCAGCTCGTTCATCTTGCGGATGATCGAAACGTTGTCGCCGATATCGTCGATCGCGTTGCGCAGCTTGCGGTAGGTGGCCTTGGCGCCGTAGACCCACGAGTCGCCCAGCTTCTTGTCGAAGCCGAGGATGAACTCGTCCTGGTACTCGGACTTCAGGTCACGCGCGGAAGCGACGTTCGGATCGCGCGGCTGGCCGTACTCGCCGTTGGCGGAGAACGGAGCGCCCGCGCCGCGGCTGGTGTCGATCGGGGTCAGGCCGGTCGGCACGCCGTTGGCGTCGATACCCGTGTAGGTGAAGTACTCGCGGGTGTACAGCGAGGAACCCGCCGAACGCAGCGCCACGCTGGTCGGCATCGCCAGGTAGTAGCGGCCGGCGTTGCCGTAGACCTTGAAGCTGGAGTCGCCGTAGACGTCCCAGCTGAAGCCCACGCGCGGAGCCCACTGCGGCTTGGTCAGGCGCAGGTACGGCGCACCGGAAGCACCGAAGTTGGTGAACTGGTCGTTGCGCAGGCCGATCTTGACCAGCCAGCGGTCGTTGATCTGCCAGTCGTCCTGCAGGTACTGGGCGCGCTGCTGCACGCGGACCGAGGCGTTGTCGTGGTAGCGGTAGCGGGCCACGTAGTAGCCGGTCTCACCGCCCGGCTGCGAGCCGGTGTTGGCCACCCACGGCGAGTTGTGCCAGTCGGCACCCGGCTGAGCGGTACCCGGGCCACCGATGATGTAGGTGTCCGGATCGCCGTCCATGGTGTTGTATTCCCACGCATAGCCGAGGCCAGCGGCGGGGAATTCGGTACCGGCGTCGGTGTTGCGCACGTCCTGGTTGTCGATACCGCCGGTGATGGTGTGGTCACCGAGCTTGTAGGTCAGGTCGACGCGCAGGTTGGTGTTGGTGGTCTTGTGACCCGGCAGGTTGATCGTCGAAACCGTCTGGTTGTTCGTGATCGGATTGCCGCCGGTGATGTCCGGGTTCTGGTTTTCCGTGGTGAACAGGTACGGGTTGGTCGGATCGTAGCCCGGGGTGTTGGTGTAGTACTTGCCCTTCATCTTGCCGTACTGCACCGACAGGGTCAGGTCATCGGTGATGTAGCTGGTGAACTTGGTCGTGTACAGATCGAACGAGTTCTTGACCGACGTGTCGTAGCTGTTGAAGGAGCCTTCCTTCAGCGTGCCGTAGTCGAAGTTGTTCAGCGTGCCGTTGTACGACGTCTTGTTGGAGACGCCGGTCACTTCGAGGATGTTGCTGTCGGTGATGTTCCAGTCCAGCTTGCCGTACCACTTCGGGCTGTTGATCTTGCCGTGGTCGACGAACGGAGCGGTGTTCGGGCCGACGCCGGCAGCCGAGCTCAGGCTGGTGTTCTTGCCCTGCTCACGCTCGTATTCGGCGGCCAGGAAGAAGAACAGCTTGTCCTTGACCAGCGGACCGCCGACATAGGCGGAATACGTGGTGGTCCAGGACTTGTTGTCGTTGCGGTACTGGCGGAGCTTGCCGTTCGAACCGTCCTTGTTGACGTAGTAGTAGTTCTTCGGGTCGCTCTCGAGCGAGGTCGGGGTCCACAGGACCTGGCCGCCGAAATGCCACTCGTTGGTGCCGCGCTTGCCGACCTGGCTGATCACGCCGCCGTCCGAACGGCCGTAAGCCGCGCCGTAGCCGCCGGTGAGGATTTCCTGCTGGTCGATCGCGCCGTAGGGCAGGCTCAGGCCGCCCAGGCCGCTCAGCGGGTCGGTGGTGTTGAAGCCGTTGATGTAGTACGCGTTCTCCGTCACCGACGAACCGCCGAACGAAACCAGCGGGCCGCCCATGTTGCCGGAGAAGTAGCTGCTGCCCTGGACCACGCCCGGGGCCAGCAGCGCGATCGCTTCGGCGCTGCGCGCGAGCGGCAGGCGAGCCAGCTGCTGGGAGGTGATCACCGTGCGCGAGTCGACGCCGGAGACGTCGATGGCCGGCAGCGCGTTGGCCGTCACCGTCACGGCGGACAGCGACGAGGCGTTGTTGGCCGAGGCGAACGAGACTTCCGTGGTCGAACCGACGGTCAGGGTGACGTCCTTGCGGGTGTCGACCGTGGAGCCGCCCTTCTGCAGGGTGACGGTGTAGGAACCGACCGGCAGGTTGGTGGCGCTGTAGCGGCCGCTGGCGTCGACCGTCACCTGGCGGTTCAGGCCGGTGGCGCTGGTGATCGTCACGGTGTCGCCGGCTTCAGCCTGACCGGTGATGTTGCCGGTGGTGGCCTGGCCGAACGCAACGCCGGACACGCCGGCCATGGTCAGCGCAGCGGCAAGCGCCGTATGACGCAGATAGCCGCGATTCAAGGAACGAAAACTCATTTGGATCTCCCCGAAAACGCCCACGTGGGGTGTGGGCAAAATTGAGCAAAACCGCCCGCAATGCGGGCGATAGGCCAAAAGTTTGCAAAGACTGCGCCTGTAGGTAACTCCCCCTGCAGACTGCCCCTCTGCGTTCCCCTCTGCGGCGACGATTTCTTGCGGGCCTCCCGTGGCTGTAAGCAAGCTGTCGTCTGACTGTCGCATCAGGAACATACCGAAAATAACGTCGACCGTTACATCAAGTCAACATTTACTTAATGAATCGCACAGCGCTGCGGTTTTCAAGCCATCGCCATTCCCCTCTTCCGCGCCCGAATCTGCGAACGCCGGAAATAGCGCCCGCAATACATTGAGCCGCTTCGCAATATCTTGCGTGGCAATGCGGCAAGTAATCGCGACTCAGCGATTAATCTCAATTGGGAATAGGCAATCGGGGATTAAGCCGCTAATCGAATGGCCGCACTCAGCGCCAGTGCCGCGCATAAAAAAAGCCCGGCGCGAGGCCGGGCTTTCCGAGGATGCTGGCGCCATGCCTTACGGGCGCCGCGCCAGCTCCGGGTTCTCCCTGGTCTGCGGCATCAGGTCCTGCTTGGACACGCCCAGCCACAACAGGATCGGGCTGGCCACGAAGATGGACGAGAGCGTACCGACCAGGATGCCGATCAGCATGGTGATGGCGAAGCCCTGCACCACCGCGCCGCCGATGAAGTACAGCGCGGCCATGGTGATGGCGGTGAACAGCGAGGTGATGATGGTTCGCGACAGCGTGCTGTTGATCGAGCGGTTCAGCACCTCCACCGGCTCGGCCTTGCGCGCCAGGCGGAACAGCTCGCGGATACGGTCGAACACCACCACCTTGTCGTTGATGGAGTAGCCGATCACCGCCAGCACCGAGGCCAGCACGGTCAGGTCGAACTCGCGGCCGGTGATCACCAGCACGCCCAGGGTCACCAGCACGTCGTGCACCTCGGTGGCCAGCGCGGCGATGGCGAAGCGCCGCTCGAAGCGCACCCACAGGTACAGGCCGATGCCCAGGATGACCAGGCCCGCGGCCATGGTGCCGTCGCTGCGCAGTTCGTCGCCGACCTGCGAGCTGACCGAGGAGCGGCTCTTGAGCTGGGCATCGGGACGCGCGGCCTGCAGCGCCCCGCTGACGACGGCCGAGACCTTGTCCAGGTTCACCTTGCCCTGGTCCAGCATGGCCGCGGTGGGCTGCATGCGGATCGAGACTTCCTTGGTGCCGCCCAGGCTTTGCACCACGGCGTGCTCCATGCCCGCCTTGGCCAGCGCCTCGCGCACGTCGGCCACGGCCACCGGCTGCTGGTAGCTGATCTCGGCGGAAATGCCGCCGGTGAAGTCCAGGCCGTAGTTGAGGCCGCGGGAAGCCAGCAGGGCGATCGACACGAGCATGAGCAGCACGGCGATGCCGATGCTGACCTTGCGCATGCCCAGGAAGTTGACGTTCGCGTTGTGGTTGAAGATTTCCATGATTGCCAGTTCCTCTTCAGACCGACAGCGTCTTGAGTTTGCGGTGGCCGTGGATCAGCAACGTGATCGCATGGGTCAGGGTCACCGAGGTGAACATCGAGGTCAGGATGCCGATCAGCAGCGTCACGCCGAAGCCGCGGATCGGGCCGGAGCCCATCGTGGTCAGCGCCAGCGCGGCGATCAGGTGGGTGACGTTGGCGTCCAGGATGGTCGCCCAGGCCTTCTCGTAGCCGGCGCGGATCGCGGCGTGCGGCGAGGAACCGTTGCGCAGCTCTTCGCGCACGCGTTCGCAGATCAGCACGTTGGCGTCGATCGCCATGCCCAGCGTCAGCACGATGCCGGCGATGCCCGGCATGGTCAGGGTCACCCCGACCAGCGACATCACCGCCACCAGGATCACCAGGTTGAAGAACAGCGCGATGTCGGCCACCAGGCCGAACAGCTTGTAGTAGATGGCCGCGGCCAGCAGCACCAGGCCCAGGCCGATCAGCACGGCCTTCATGCCCTTGGCGATGTTGTCCTGGCCCAGGCTCGGGCCGATCACGCGCTCCTCGACGATGTCGATCGGCGCGGCCAGCGAACCGCCCTTCAGCAGCAGGGCCAGCTCGGAAGCTTCCTTGGCGCTGCGCAGGCCGGTGGTCTGGAAGTTCTTGCCGAACACGCCGTTGACGGTGGCGTAGTTGATCACTTCCTCGGTGATCTTCGGCGTGCGCACTTCCTTGCCGTCCACCACCTTGGTCTCGACCACGCGCTCGACGTACACCACGCCCATCGGCTTGCCGACGTTGCTGGTGGTGAAGTCGAGCATCTTCTTGGCGCCGGCGGCATTGAGCGTGACCGACACCATCGGCGAGCCGCTGGTCTGGTCACTGCCCGAGGACGCATCGACCAGCTGGTCGCCGGTGACGATGATCTTCTTGCTCAGCAGCACCGGGTTGCCGCGGGTGTCCTTGTACAGGCGCGCGTCCGGCGGCACGCTGCCGGTGTTCTTGGCATCCACCGCCTGCTGCGGGGTGCCGTAGCCGGCGCGGTATTCCAGGGTGGCGGTGGCGCCGATCAGCTTCTTGGCCTCGGCGGTGTCCTGCACGCCGGCCAGCTCGACGATGATGCGGCTGTCGCCCTGCTGCTGGATGATCGGCTCGGACACGCCCAGCGCATTGATGCGGTTGCGCAGGGTGCCCAGGTTCTGGCGCACGGCGTTGAGCGAGAGTTCGCGCAGCTTGTCCGGGCGCAGCACGGCGTTGAGCACGAAGCGGTCGCCGGTGACCTGGCCGTCCTGGGTGCTGAGGTCCGGGTATTCGGTGGCGATCGCATTGGCCGCCGCAGTGCGGTCGGCGGCGGAGCGCAGCACCACGGCCACGCCCTGGCCGCGCACGGCATTGCGGCTGACCGAGTCGTAGCGGATGTTCTTCTCGCGCAGCATGCTGCGGATGTCGTCGGCGTAGCGCGTTTCCTGCTTGTCGACCACGTCGTTCTGGTCCACTTCCATCAGGAAGTGCACGCCGCCCTGCAGGTCCAGGCCCAGCGGCATGGAGCGCGCATGGATCATGGACAGCCAGCCCGGCACGGTGGACTTGAGGTTGAAGGCCACGGTGTAGTCGTCGCCCAGCGCCGCCTTGATGGCGTCGCCGGCGCTCTTCTGCACGTCGGGGTTGCCGAAGCTCACCAGCAGGTGGTCGTTCTGCAGCTCCACGCTCTGGTAGGCGATGTTCTGCTGCTTCAGCGCGTACAGCGCCTTTTCCTGCAGCGCCTGGTTGACCACGCCGTTGCGGTTGGCCGTGACCTGCACCGCCGGCTGCGGCAGGAACGCGTTAGGCAACGCGTAGACGATGCCCAGCACCAAAACGATGGCGACCAGGAAAAATTTCCAGCGAGGAAAATCACTCATGCCTTGCATCCGTCAAAAGCCGCGGCACGGGGGCCGCGGCGGTAGCATCGTTCGCGTTGCGGCGAGGCCGTCCGCCCCCGCGGGACGGCCTGTGGCGGGGCATCCCGCCGGATGACCTCAGGACGACTTCAGCGAGCCCTTCGGCAGCACCTGGGACACGGCGCCCTTCTGCACCTTGATCTTCACGTTCGGCGCGATCTCGAGGGTGATGAAGGACTCGCCCACCTCGTCCACGCGGCCGGCCAGGCCACCGTTGGTCACCACTTCGTCGCCCTTGGCCAGGGCCGTGACCATGGCGCGGTGCTCCTTCTGCCGCTTCATCTGCGGGCGGATCATCAGGAAGTAGAACACCACGAACAGCAGGATCAGCGGACCGAAGGTCATCAGCGGGTTCGGCGCCTGGGCACCGGCGGCCGGTGCTGCCTGGGCGATCAGGAAAGTGCTGGGAAAGTTCATCTTCTTGTCTCGTAAGTAGCGGTCCCGGCTGAAATTTCTGCCAGAGGCCTGAAAAAGATCGTGGATTATGCCATGCGCCCCGGTGCTCACGCACACGGGCCGGATGGCCCTGGCTCGGACAGGAGCAGGGTTTATGGGGTTCCCCAGGGGCCGCTTGCAAGCGGGCCGGCGCGTTTTACCCCGCCCTCTTGTTCCAAATGAGATTCGCGCCACGGTGCCGCGTAGGTTGGGGTTCGCCTGCGGCTCACCCCAACCTACGCCGCCATCAGGTGCTGCCGTTCGGCCGCGCCCGCTTCGCGTAGAACTCCGCCACGAACTCCTCCAGCTTCCCGGCGGCGATCGCCTCGCGCAGTCCCGCCATCAGCCGCTGGTAATGCCGCAGGTTGTGCATGGTGGCGAGCTGGCTGGCCAGGATCTCGTTGCAGCGGTCCAGGTGGCGCAGGTAGGCGCGGCTGAAGCCGCCGGCGCAGGCGTAGCAGTCGCAGCCTTCCTCGATCACCCGCGTGTCCATCGCGTACTTGGCGTTGCGGATGCGCAGGGTGCCTTCGTCAGTGAACAGGAAGCCGTTGCGCGCGTTGCGGGTGGGCATCACGCAATCGAACATGTCGATGCCGCGGCGCACCGCCTCGACGATGTCCTCCGGCCGGCCCACGCCCATGAGATAGCGCGGCTTGTCCTGCGGCAGCAGCGGCACGGTGAAGTCCAGGGTGTGGTTGCGCTCGGCCTCCGGCTCGCCCACCGCCAGGCCGCCCACCGCGTAGCCGTCGAAGCCGATGCCGACCAGGCCCTCGGCGGAGCGGCGGCGCAGGTTCTCGTACACGCTGCCCTGCACGATGCCGAACAGCGAATTGGGGTTGCGCAGATCGTCGAAGGCGCGGCGCGAGCGCTCGGCCCAGCGCAGGCTCAGCTCCATCGAGGTGGACGCCACCTGCTCGGTGGCCGGGTACGGAGTGCACTCGTCGAAGATCATCACCACGTCCGAATCCAGCGTCTTCTGGATGCGCATGGATTCCTCGGGCGAGAGGAACACTTTGGAACCGTCCACCGGCGAGGCGAAGGTCACGCCCTCTTCGGTGATCTTGCGCTTGTGCGCCAGCGAGAACACCTGGAAGCCGCCGGAGTCGGTGAGGATGGGCTTGTCCCAGCCGATAAAGCGGTGCAGCCCGCCGAACTGCTCCACGATCTCCAGCCCCGGCCGCAGATACAGGTGGAAGGTGTTGCCCAGGATGATCTCGGCGCCGATCTCCACGATGTCGCGCGGCGTCATCGCCTTGACCGAGCCATAGGTGCCCACCGGCATGAAAGCCGGGGTTTCCACCGTGCCGCGGTCGAAAGTAAGCCGGCCACGCCGGGCCGCGCCGTCGGTGGCGGAGATGTCGAAACGGAGGGAAGTCATCGGGGGATTATGGCGGTTTTGGGCCTTGCACGCGCGAAATACCGCCCGGCGTAGGTTGGGGTGAGCCGAAGGCGAACCCCAACGG
>Ga0065165_1003314_pt1 | contig 11522 bp, 11 predicted proteins | sample AraplaMF_Cvi_mMF_FD_63813 | JGI IMG/M metagenome (GOLD analysis project Ga0065165, IMG submission 63813) | Arabidopsis root microbial communities from the University of North Carolina, USA - plate scrape MF_Cvi_mMF (version 2) (version 3) | ecosystem: Host-associated > Plants > Roots >... | reverse complement strand
CGGGCTCATCGCGGGCAGGCGGCGGGAATCCTCGTCCTCTTCGTCGTCGCGGCCTTCCTGGTAGAGCGCGAGGAAGCCGTCGAACTTGACGACCTGGCCGGTGGCGCGCAGCTCCAGCGTGCGGGAGCCTGCCTTCGCGGTGATGTCGACCGTGGTGCGCTCCAGCTCGGCGGATTCCATCTGGCTCGCGATGGTACGTTTCCAGATCAGCTCATAAAGCCGGGCCTGATCGGAATCGAGCTTGCGGCTCATGCTGTCGGGGCGGCGCGACATGTCGGTCGGGCGGATCGCTTCGTGCGCTTCCTGGGCGTTCTTGGCCTTGGCCTGGTACTGGCGCGGGGAATCCGGCACGTAGGCGTTGCCGTAATCCTCGCCGATCACCTTGCGCGCCTGGGTGATCGCCTCGGGCGCGATCTGCACGCCGTCGGTCCGCATATAAGTAATGAGTCCGGTGGTCTCGCCGCCGATGTCGATGCCTTCATAGAGGCGCTGGGCGATGCGCATCGTGTGCGCAGGCGCAAAGCCGTATTTGCGGCTGGCCTCCTGCTGGAGCGTCGAGGTGGTGAAGGGCGCCTGCGGATTGCGCCGGGCGGGTTTTGCGTCGACCGCGGTCACGGCGTAGGTCGCCAGCTCCAGCGCCTTCTTGAAATCCTCGGCTTCCGCGCCGGTGCCGATGTCGAGACGCTGGATCTTCTTGCCGTCGGCGCCGACGAGGCGCGCCTCGAAGGCATCGCCGCGCGGCGTCAGCAGGGTCGCGATCAGAGACCAATATTCGCGGGCGACGAATTTCTCGATCTCGAGCTCGCGGTCGCAAACCAGGCGCAGCGCCACCGACTGCACGCGGCCGGCCGAGCGGGCGCCCGGCAGCTTGCGCCACAGCACGGGAGAGAGGGTGAAGCCGACCAGATAGTCCAGCGCGCGGCGCGCCATATAGGCGTCGACCAGCGCACCGTCGATCTCGCGCGGATGCTTCATCGCGTCCGTGACGGCCTGCTTGGTGATGGCGTTGAACACCACGCGCTCGATCTTCTGATCCTTGAGCGCACGCTTCTCTTTCATCACCTCCAGCACGTGCCAGGAGATGGCCTCGCCCTCGCGATCAGGGTCGGTCGCCAGAATCAGGCGGTCGGCGCCCTTCAGCGACTTGGCGATATCGTTGAGCCGGCCGGCCGCCTTGGGGTCGACCTCCCAGATCATCTTGAAATTGGCGTCGGGATCGACGGAACCGTTCTTCGCCGGCAAGTCGCGGACATGGCCGAACGAGGCCAGAACCTCGTAGGACGAGCCCAAATACTTGTTGATCGTCTTGGCTTTCGCCGGCGACTCCACAATGACGATATTCATGCAGTTCCAGTAACTTATGGGGAAAATCCGGGCCGAATTCGATGAGATTCGGGTCGGCCCTTTCGCCCCGAACATGGGTGGTGCGACCCCCGCTGTCAAATCGGGGGGTGTTGAGAGCCCTCCGAATGGGAAAAGTTTCATATCGAGAAAGTTGCGAAATACCACCTTGGAGTTGTGGCTGGTGTCAGCGTAGAGTTCCTTCGGGCATGGATTCGGGTGGGGTCTGGTGACGAGGCCAGGAAAGAAACAAGCGCGCGCCTCATCAGGTGCGCGAGGGAGTTCGCGCAACGAGGAACCCGGGGAGGGCGGGGTCGAGGAGGCCGTCGCCTTCATCGCCGAGCAGGTCGGCGCATTGCGCAAGCTCGCCGAGCGTCACAAGCTCGATGTGCTGCATTATCTGTTGGGCATGACCAAGCTGGAGGCCGACGAGCATCTGCGGCTGCGGAGCAAGCGCAAGCTGTCGTAGAGCCTCGCGCCGTTATCAGTTCCGTTTCCCGCGGCGTGAGTGGCGCGCTGCTCTGACCCCGTCATTGCGAGCGCAGCGAAGCAATCCAGTCTGCCTCCGCGGAGAGACTCTGGATTGCTTCGTCGCAAGGGCTCCTCGCAATGACGTGTGGCGGCAGTCGTGTGTCGTTACGCCGACCTTCGGCGCGGTGCGGGTCGCGGCTTCAGCATGGTGTCCGCAGGGGTGAGCAGGCGGCCGTCTTCAGCGCGCATTTCGAGCCTCTTCACCGGGCGGCCTTTCTCGCGATCGACCAGGATGGTCGCGATCTCTTCGGGATGGTCGTCGAACGCCTCGCTCCATTGCCGGAGTGCGACCAGGATCGGGAAGACGCCGCGGCCTTTCGGCGTCAGCACATATTCCTGATAGGCGCTGCCGTCGGAGGCGGGGGCGGTTGTCAGAATGCCGTGGTCCACGAGTGAGCGCAGCCGGGCCGACAGAATGTTCTTGGCCATGCCGAGCTTGCTCTGAAACTCGCCGAAGCGGCGCAGGCCGAACAGCGCCTCGCGGATGATCAGCAGTGACCACCAGTCGCCGATCGCCTCGAGCGAGCGGGCGATCGGGCAGGCATCGCCCTCGAAGCTGGTTCGTTTCACCATCGTCTTTCGTTCCTTGCGCATTCGCCCGGTTGCGGGGGCGATCACACGCTTGTGTGGTTGCAATATAAAACCAATTGCCCTAGATCGCAACTTAGTTTCATCATGAAACCACTGGAGGCGAACATGAGACTTCAAGGCAAGACGGCACTGATAACGGGCGGCAATGGCGGCATCGGGTTTGCGACGGCGAAACTGTTCGTGGCCGAGGGCGCGAAGGTGGTGATCACCGGGCGCAACAAGGAGACGCTGGCGGCCGCCGGCAAGGAGCTCGGGGCGAATGCGCTCGCGCTCGTCGCCGACGCCACCGACATCGCCGCGACGGACGCCGCGACCAAGCAGGGCGCCGAAAAATTCGGCAAGTTCGACATCGTGTTCGCCAATGCCGGCATCGCCGGCGCCGGCGGCACGCCGCTGGGATCGGCGACGCTGGAGGCGTTCGAGAAGGTGATCAGGACCAACCTGACGGGCGTATTCTTCACCGTGCAGTCGGCGCTGCCTTATCTCAACGACAATTCCTCGATCATCCTCAACGGCTCGGTAATCTCAGTGCTCGGCATTCCCGGTTATTCCGCCTACGGCGCCGCCAAGGCCGGCGTGCGCGCGATGGCGCGGATCATGGCCTCGGAACTGTCGCCGCGCGGCATCCGCGTCAACGTCGTCGCGCCCGGCGCGATCCGCACGCCGATCTGGGGCGCGGCGATCGCAACGCCCGAAGCGGAGAAGGCATTTGAGAAGCGCATCGGGCTGTCGACGCCGCTCGGGCGCATTGGTGAACCGGATCACGTATCGAAGACGGTGCTGTTCCTTGCCTCCGATGATGCCGCGCATATTCAAGGGCAGGAGATCTTCGTCGATGGCGGCGCGGTGGCCTCGCCGAGCGGCGCGCCGATCTATCGCGGCTGATCAAGCGAAGTGACCGATTTGAATCGGTCGGTGCACTGGTTGCGCCGGCCGGTTCCCACATCTTCGGGGATGTAATTTTGTGAACCTTGCGTGATGCATTGAACCTTCGCGCACGCTGCCAAGACTTTTTTACGGGCAGGGGTCATAAGACCCAATTTAAGGGAACCCGTGATGCCAAAGGCAGCTCGCGTTTTTTCTCCGATTTCAGTCCCGCGCGTTTACACCGAAAAATCCGCCATTCCCGCGAAGCGCTCCGACACGTCGGAGTTCATCGGGGTGGCTATTTTCTGCGGCATCGGCCTGTTCATTTCGCTCATCGCCGTCATCCTGGGAGTTCAGGGCGCCTGGTTCTAGCTCTGTCGAACTGTCAGCCGCCGCCGGAGTCCGGCAGCGGCTGTCGTCGCAGTGTGAGCGCTTAAGCTGCGTGCAGGCTGGTGGCGGCCTGAAGTGCGCCGGCCAGCGACTTCTCGCGATGCTCGGGGCCGACCTGGATGCCGTCGGCGATGATGAATTCGGCATCATGGATGCCCATGAAGCCGAGCACGCCGCGCAGATAGGTTTCGAGGTGCTCGAGCGCTGCGGCCGGCGAGCCCGCGCCGTAATAGCCGCCGCGCGAGATCGCGACGATCACGCGCTTGCCCCCGGCCAAGCCCTGCGGGCCGTTCGCATCATATTTGAAGGTCTTTCCGGCAACGAGAACGCGGTCGATCCAGGCCTTGAGCTGGCTTGGAATCGTGAAATTGTACATGGGCGCGCCGATCACGACGATGTCGGCGGCCAGGAATTCGTCCAGCACCGCCGCGCTGGCGGCGAGGTCGGGGCCGAGCTCCGCGGGGGCGGGTGCGCCTTGCGCCACCGCAAGGTGCGATCCGGAGAGGTGGGCAAGCGGGGTCTGGGTCAGGTCGCGATAGGTCACGTCGAGCGACGGCGTTGCCTGCCGCAGCCGGTCGACGATGGCGGCGGAAACCTGCCGGGAGACGGAGTGGGGGCCGAGCACGCTGGAGTCGATATGGAGGAGTTTCATTGGGGTCACCCATGGTATATGTTTGTAACCAGCGCTACATGAGTGACTATCGAAAATCCCGCAAGAACGCACTTTTTTGAGCCATGGGCACACTTTTGGAACCGACACACAGCGATTTGCCTGCCTTGCAGGCGCCCCACCCTGACCACGCCGACTGCCGCGGAGTCGCCTCGATCCTTGCGCGCGTCGGCGACAAATGGAGCGTGTTCGTGATCATGATGCTGAGCGACGGACCCAAGCGCTTCAACGAGCTCAAGCGCATGATCAACGGCATCTCGCAGCGGATGCTGACCCTGACCCTGCGCGGGCTGGAGCGCGACGGCCTCGTCACACGTACGATCTTTCCCACCATTCCGCCGCGCGTGGACTACGAACTGACTGATCTCGGCCGCGGGCTGCAACAGCCGGTGAAGGCGCTGGGGGAATGGGCGATGGCGCACCAGGAACAGATCGCGTCGGCGCGGACGCGGTTTGACGAGCGCAACAAGACCTAGAGAAGCGACACCAATCCGCCGCCATGGCGTTCGAGCCGGCCGGCGAGCTCCAACTCCAGCAGCACCGTGCGCACGATGGCGGGCGAGGCGCCGGACATCCGCACGAGATCGTCGATCGTCACGGGGGCGGGGCCGAGCAGAGCGGTGATCTGGTCGCGGTCGTGGCCTTGCGGATCGTTCTCGAACGGCTCGCTATCAGGCTCTTCAGCCGGATGCATCAGCGGCCGCTCCATGATCGGCTGGACCGCGTTGATGATGTCGGAGGCTTCCGTGACGAGCGTTGCGCCCTGCTTGAGCAGATCGTTGGTGCCGGCCGCGCGCGGATCGAGCGGCGAACCCGGCACCGCAAAGACCTCGCGGCCCTGTTCGGCCGCCATGCGCGCGGTGATCAGCGAGCCCGAGCGGTGCGCCGCCTCCACCACGACGACTCCGAGCGAGGCGCCCGAGATCAGCCGGTTGCGGCGGGGAAAGTCGCGGGCGCGCGGCTCGTGGCCGAGCGGCATCTCGGAGATCGCGGCACCCGAATGGTCGAGGATCGACGTGAGCAGATCGCCATGCTCGGGCGGATAGATGCAATCATGTCCGCCCGCGAGCACGGCGATGGTGCCGCTTGCGACGCTCGCGCGATGCGCCGCCTGATCGACGCCGCGGGCGAGCCCGGAGATGACGACAAAGCCGGCTTCGCCAAGCTCGCGCGCGAGCTGGCCGGCGAATTTCAGCCCGGCGCCTGATGCGTTGCGCGAGCCGACGATGGCGATCATCGGCCGCATCAGCGCTTTGGTGTCGCCGCGCACCGCGAGCAGCGGCGGCGCATCGTCGATCATCGCGAGCCGCGCCGGATAGCCGTCCTCACCGGGCGCGCGCCAGGCGATGCCGAACTTGCGGCTCGCGGCGAGCTCGGCCTTCGCCTCATCGGCGCTGCAGATGCGCCCCGATCGCTGCGCACCGCCGCGGCGTGCCAGATCAGGCAGCCGCTCCAGCGCGGCGCGCGCGCTGCCGAAATGATCGAACAGCGAGCGGAAGGTGCGCGGCCCGACATTGTCGGAGCGGATCAGCCGCAGGCGGTCGATCCGCTCGGCCTCGGTCAGCTCCACGCTGGAATTGATGGCGTCCACGGCGGCTCCTTGTGGGAGTAGCATGGAACAACCTGAGGGCGTTGCGCAACAGGGACATGCGCTTGCGCGGCTTCGTCCCGATGCTAAAAGCGATGCCAATAAGAAGGGTATCGCCATGATCTCACTTGCCGACCTCCAGCGCCGCATCGAAGCAGGCGAGCTTTCGCCCGATGACGCCATCGCCCAGTCGCATGCGGCAATCGAGGCCAAAGAGAAGGACGTCCGCGCGTTCGTCCGTCACGACAAAGCCGCGAAGGCGCAAGGCTCCGGTCCGCTGCGCGGCATCGCGGTCGGCATCAAGGACATCATCGACACCGCCAACATGCCGACCGAGATGGGCTCGGAGATCTACCGCGGCTGGCAGCCGCGCAGCGATGCGCCTGTCGTGATGATGCTGAAGCGGGCAGGCGCCACCATCATCGGCAAGACCACGACGACGGCGTTCGCCTCGCGCGATCCGACGGCGACGCTCAATCCGCACAATCTCGGCCATACGCCGGGCGGCTCTTCCTCCGGCTCGGCGGCGGCCGTCGGCGCCGGAATGATCCCGCTGGCGCTGGGCACCCAGACCGGCGGCTCGGTGATCCGGCCCGCGGCCTATTGCGGCGCGGCCGCGATAAAACCGTCGTTCCGGATGCTGCCGACGGTTGGCGTGAAGTGCTATTCATGGGCGCTCGACACTGTCGGGCTGTTCGGCGCCCGCGCGGAGGATCTCGCGCGCGGACTCCTCGGGATGACCGGCCGGTCCGAATTCTCGGGCATCGTTCCGGCGAAGTCACCGCGCATCGGCGTGGTCAGGCAGGAGTTTGCCGGCGCCGTCGAGCCGGCCGCCGAAGAGGGGCTGCAAGCCGCGATCAAGGCGGCCGAGAAGGCCGGCGCCAGCGTCAAGACCATTGATCTGCCTGAAATGGTGCAGGAGGCTTGGCGCATTCACCCGATCATCCAGGATTTCGAGGCGCATCGCGCGCTGGCTTGGGAGTTTGACGAGCGTCACGACGAGATCGCGCCGCTGCTGCGCGCCAGCCTCGATGCGACGGTTGGACTGACGCCGAAGGATTATGATGAGGCGCGCCGGATCGCCCGGCGCGGCCGCCGCGAGCTCAGCGAGTTGTTCGAAGGCTTCGACGTGCTTCTGACCTATTCGGCGCCGGGCACGCCGCCGGCCAAGGAACTCGCCTCCACCGGCGACCCCCGCTACAACCGGCTGTGGACGCTGATGGGCAATCCTTGCGTCAACGTGCCGGTGCTGAAGGTCGGCGGCCTGCCGATCGGGGTGCAGGTGATCGCGCGCTTCGGCAACGATCCCGTCGCGCTCGCGTCCGCGTGGTTCCTGGAAGAGGCACTGGCAAAATCAGGCTAGCGCGACCTCGGCGGGCAGGGCGCGTTGGGGCGCAGTGCCAACAGCGCCCTGGCCGAGCCAGCGCTCGGCGCCTTCGCGGCCGCTCCGGTGCAACAGGCGGATGAAGCCGCGGCCGAGATCGGCGGATGAGCGCTGTGCCAGTCCGTCGACGGAATCTTCAGCGGCGATCCTGGAGAGCCGCAGCGAAGGCGATGCGTGGCCTTTTGCCCATTCGAGCGCTGCGATCTCGGCGTTGAGCGCGGCGTTGGCGACGATCTGGTCAAGCCTTCGGTCGATCGCGGCCAGCGTGATCGGCACGTAGCTGTCGCGCGCGGGCGTGACCTGAATGAGCAGCAGGTCGCAGGTTGTCGATTCCTGCGCCAGCCGCAGCAGCGGCGGATTGCCGCCAAAGCCGCCGTCCCAATAGGCTTCGCCCTCGATCTCGACGGCGCAATGGACCAGCGGCGGACAGGTCGAGGCCAGCGCGACGTCGGCGGTGATGGCGTCGTTGCGAAAAATCTGCTGCTCGCCGTCGCGGATGCGTGTCGCTGCGATCAGGAGCTTTGGCGCCTTGGGATCGCGCAGCGCCGCGAAATTGATGTCGCGCGCCAGCGCCAGCCGCAGCGGGTCGAGATCGAACGGATCGAACTGGCCGGAGCGCAGCGTCGGGCCGAATGCGACCGAGCTTCCCGCCGGCGAGAAGCCGCCGACCAGCATCAGCGAGCGGAACGAGGCCTCGTGCATCAGGCGGAGCCAGAACCGGTTCAGCCGCGCGCGGGCCGCTTCGCGGCCGCCCTCGGCGAGGCCGGAGGCGAGAAGCAGCGCGTTGACGGCACCGGCGCTGGCGCCGCTGATCGTGTCGAACGCGATCGATGGCTCTTCCAGCAGCCGCTCCAGCACGCCCCAGGTGAAGGCGGCAAAAGTGCCGCCGCCCTGAAGTGCGAGCGAGAGTTTTCGCGGCGGCCATCGGTCGGAGCGTGTCGGTGCAACGGGCGCGGGCGCATCGACGAGCTGGATCGCTACAGAAACCGGCGCGATCGGGGCCGGCCGCGGTGCAGGCGAGGGAACGGGGACGGGCTTTGGCGCGGGAGCCGGTGGGGGCGCATCGGACCAGATGCTGGTCGTCGAGAGCAGCCGGCTTGCCGCAGTGCCCTGCGAGCAGCCCTCGTCATGCGTGCCGTCAATTTTTCCGCTCATTCTGAGCAACCGCGTAACGCCATTTCCACTGTCAGGATGACAGGCGTGGAACCCGTTCGCTACACCTTGCCGTGAGTCGGAGGAAAGTTGCGAACAGGATTTGGCATATAATGCGGAAGGGTTGCGGCGGTATCCGTACTATTCAGGAGTTCAGGCCTTTTCGCCGATCCGGCTTTCTTTTCCCGCTTGCAATCGCTTGATGTTCTCGCGATGCGCGTAGAACAGCAGCAGCGTCAGCACGGCGAACAGTGCAGACAGCGCGAGGTGCCCGAACCACCACAGGAACATCGGCGTGATGAACGACGCCACCAGCGCCGAGAGCGAGGAATAGCGGGTGGTGAAGGCGGTGGCGAGCCAAAGCAGGCAGAACACGATCGCCGCCGGCCAGAACAGGCCGAGCAGGATGCCGATATAGACGGCAACACCCTTGCCGCCCTTGAACTTGAGCCAGACCGGGAAGAGATGGCCGAGGAAGGCGCCGAGGCCCGCCACCATCGCGGCATTGGGTCCTGCGATATAGCCTGTGATCACCACGGCCACGGTGCCCTTGAGCGCATCGAGCAGCAGGGTGCCGGCGGCAAGGCTCTTGCGTCCGGTGCGCAGCACGTTGGTGGCGCCGATGCTGCCGGAGCCGATCGAGCGGATATCCTGCGTGCCGGCAAGCCGGGTGAGAACCAGCCCGAACGGAATCGAGCCGAGCAAATAGCCGATGGCGAAGGCCATCGGCAAAAAGGCTTCAAGCCCCATGGTTGCGTCTCCATGTCGAACGATCCCGCACGTCAGACATGCTCGTACACCGTCCGGCCGCCGACAATGGTGCGCACCACGCGGCCTGTAAAGCGGGCCTCGTCGAACGGAGTGTTCTTGCAGGGCGATTTGAGGTCGGCGGGATCCACCACCCAGGGCACATCGGGGTCGATCACGATGACGTCCGCCGGGCTGCCGGGGCGCAGGGTTCCGCCCGACAATCCCAGGATCTCCGCCGGCCGGGTCGACATCGCCCGGATCAGCGTCTTGAGGTCCAGCTCGCCATTGTGGACCAGCCGGAGGCCGGCGGGCAGCATGGTCTCGAGCCCGACGGCGCCGGGAGCGGCCTCCGCGAACGGCAGGCGCTTGACCTCGACGTCCTGCGGATTGTGATCGGACATGATGACGTCGAGGAGGCCGGAGGCGACGGCGTCGACCAGCGCACGGCGGTCATCCTCGGTGCGCAGCGGCGGCGACAGTTTCAGGAACGTCCGGTAGGGGCCGATGTCGTTCTCGTTCAGCGCAAGATGGTTGATCGAGACCGACGCGCTGACGGCGAGGCCGGCTTCGCGGGCGCGCTTGAGGATCTCGAGCGAGCCGATGCAGGACAGCGATGCGGCGTGATAACGCCCGCCGGTCAGCGCCACGAGGCGCATGTCGCGCTCGAGCATGACCGCTTCGGCGGTGCTCGGAATGCCCATCAGGCCGAGTCGGGTCGCGAACTCGCCCTCGTTCATGACGCCTTCGCCGACCAGATCAGGGTCCTCGGTGTAGTGCACGATCAGCGCGTCGAAATCGCGGGCGTAGGTCAGGGCGCGACGCATCACCTGAGCGTTGGTGACGCTGCGATCGCTATCGCTGAAGGCGACGGCGCCGGCGGCCTTGAGCAGCCCGAACTCGGTCATCTCCTCGCCGCGCATGCCCTTGGTGAGGGCTGCCATCGGCTGGATGTTGACGATCGCGGTGTCGCGGGCTCTGCGCATCACGAAATCGACGGTCGCCGAATTGTCGACGACGGGCAGGGTGTCGGGCTGGCAGATGATGGTGGTGATGCCGCCGGTCGCCGCCGCCTGGCTGGCGCTCGCAAAGGTCTCGCGATGGCTGTAGCCGGGCTCGCCGACGAAGGCGCGCATGTCGATCAGGCCGGGGGCCACGATCTTGCCGGCGCAGTTGACGACGTCGGTGCCCTCGGGGACGCCGGCCGCGCCGATGCCGCGGCGGGTCTCGCGAATGATGCCGTCGGCGATCAGGACGTCGCCGGGGCCGTCGAAATCCCTGCTGGGATCGACGACGCGGGCGTTGGCAAGCAGGATGGGACGGCGGTCGGTCAGCATGAGCATCACGCGTTCGGCAGGTTGCGGGCGAGCGCTTCGAGCACGGCCATGCGCACGGCGACGCCCATCTCGACCTGTTCGCGGATCAGGGACTGCGCACCGTCGGCGACCGCGGTGTCGATCTCGACGCCGCGGTTCATCGGGCCGGGATGCATCACCAGCGCATCCGGCTTGGCGTAAGCGAGCTTCTTCTGGTCGAGGCCGAAATAGTTGAAGTACTCCGACGAGGACGGCACGAACGAGCCGTTCATGCGCTCGCGCTGGAGCCGCAGCATCATCACGATGTCGGCGCCGTTGAGGCCCTCGCGCATGTCGCGCGCGACCTCGACGCCCATCCGCTCGATGCCGGGCGGCAGCAGCGTGGACGGGCCGACGACGCGGACGCGTGCGCCCATGGTGTTGAGCAGGATGATGTTGGAGCGGGCGACGCGCGAATGCAGCACGTCGCCGCAGATCGCGACCACGAGCCCCTCGATGCGGCCCTTGTTGCGGCGGATGGTCAGCGCGTCGAGCAGCGCTTGCGTTGGATGCTCGTGCGCACCGTCGCCGGCATTGATCACGGAACCGTCGACCTTGCGGGCCAGCAGTTCCACCGCGCCGGAGGCGTGATGGCGCATGACCAGGATGTCCGGATGCATCGCGTTGAGCGTCATCGCGGTGTCGATCAGCGTCTCGCCCTTCTTGATCGACGAGGACGCCACCGACATGTTCATGACGTCCGCGCCGAGCCGCTTGCCCGCGAGCTCGAACGAGGACTGGGTCCGGGTGGAGGCCTCGAAGAAGAGGTTCACCTGCGTCCGTCCACGCAGGACGGTGCGCTTCTTGTCAACCTGGCGGTTGAGCTCGACATATTCTTCGGACAGGTCGAGCAGGCCGGTGATGTCGGCCGCGGAAAGGCCCTCGATGCCCAGCAAATGCCGGTGG
>Ga0065165_1003313_pt1 | contig 11523 bp, 14 predicted proteins | sample AraplaMF_Cvi_mMF_FD_63813 | JGI IMG/M metagenome (GOLD analysis project Ga0065165, IMG submission 63813) | Arabidopsis root microbial communities from the University of North Carolina, USA - plate scrape MF_Cvi_mMF (version 2) (version 3) | ecosystem: Host-associated > Plants > Roots >... | reverse complement strand
ATCTATGAGCGGTTGGATGTTGCCGCTGCTGAAAGTTCAGACGCATGGAACAACGCCGGTACCGGCGTTGTTCCATGCGTCTGAACTTTCAGCAGCGGCAACATCCAACCGCTCATAGATTTCAATGGTAATCCCGGGCTGCAGCTCTTTCAGCAGCATACCCAGCGTTGCGCTCATTATCCCTGCTCCGACTAAAATTACGTCTGGATTGGTCTCTGATGAATTAACACTCTGGCCCATAGCTATATCAGTTTATACGACTCAAAACTAATTTCTCAGGGCACAAATATCCGGTAAAATTCGATGCCGACTACTATACTTTTATCGTCACAACGCATAAAGCAAGTAATTTTTCACCCTGTATTTTGAAAATTCACTAAGTTATTTTCATAACCCGGCGCGAACTTGCATCAGGCAATACGGTCGATACTACGGTAGCGATAGGCGAAAACGTTTCGGACACGATTGCATAACACCGGGAAGCCTGTGCGAACCCGCTATAGCCATACCTAAAAACAGGTAAAGCCGACAGATTAACGTCGGCTTTACCTGTATGGTTCCTTAAAATTTGCGGAATGCGTATTACGAAATAGCCTTACTAATCTTCTCGGCCGTGGCGGCTAGTTGTTCTTTGGTAAGGGTTAGCTTGGGCTTACTGAAGTTTATATCGCCCATGCTGTTCAGCGGCACAAGGTGTACGTGCGCATGCGGTACTTCAAGCCCGATAACAGCTACACCTACCCGTAAACAGGGTATGGCTTCGCGAATACCGGCGGCTACTTTTTTGGAGAACAGTATGAGTCCCTGAAGGGCAGCGTCGTCCAGATCAAAAACATAATCCACTTCCTGTTTGGGCACGACTAACACGTGCCCTTCTACCAGGGGGTTGATATCTAAAAAGGCAAAATATTTATCGTCTTCGGCAACAGTGAATGAGGGAATCTCACGGTTGATGATTCGGGTGAATATAGATGCCATAGGTTATGCTCCGATTTCGATGATCTCGAATTCCATCTCGCCCGCAGGCGTCTTGATCTTGGCAGTCTCGCCTTTCTTCTTTCCAAGAAGACCTTTGCCTATAGGAGACATCGTAGAGATTCTACCGGTTTTAAGGTCAGCTTCTTCTTCAGTAACAAGCATATAGGTTACTGAAGCGCCATTCTTTTTATTCTTAATGGTAACCTTCGATAATATAGATACTTTGGATGTATCGATGTTGTTTTCATCCAACAAACGAGCACTGGCAAGCAGATCTTCCATTTGAGCGATTTTGGCCTCAAGGTGGCCCTGAGCATCTTTGGCCGCATCGTATTCAGCGTTCTCACTTAAATCACCCTTGTCCCGAGCTTCCGCAATTTGCCGTGCAATATCCGCGCGGCCTTTAGATTTCAGTTCGCCCAGGTCACTCTTCAACTTTTCCAACCCGTCCTTGGTGTAATACGATACTTTCTTGCTCATAACCCTTGGTTAAATCTGTTTATAAAAGTTAATCTGATCTACCGATCAAAAAAAGAAGCAACGGCCCTCCTTATGGAAGGCCGTTGCTGTGGTACAAAGATAGTACTTATTATTTTGAATACAAAAATTACGATCCTACGAGCTCCGGAAGATTGGTTTTTATCTGCTGGAGAATTTCATCATCAAATTTCGCGAGGTATAATGTCTTCACCTTGGCCAATTGCTCTACAGTAAGACCTTTGGCACCACGTAAATCTGCCTTATACAAACTGGCATTCTCGAAATCAGCGCCCATCACATAACAGTTTTGTAAGTTGGCTTCCATCAGGAAAGCGTTGTTGAAGTTAGCCTTGATGAGGAAGGCGTTTTCAAAGTTCGCTTTTATGAGGAAGGCGTCTTTAAAGTTAGCACCGCTGGCATAAGCCCCTACAAGGTTAGCCTGATTGAGGTTCGAGTTCTCGAAGTTGGTCTGGTTAAGACGCGCATTCTCAAGGTTGGTCTCTATAAGTGACGACTGCGCTACGTTTGCCGAGTTGAGGTTGGACCCCGACAGGTTTACATAGTTGAGGTTGGTACGCGGCAGGTAGCAGTTTACCAGGTTAAGCTCATAGATACGATGGCGGTTAAGACGTTTGATGTTACCCACCGTACGGAAGGCCGCTTCTTCAGACTCCCACAACCGGAAGTCGTCTATTTCGTCTTTATAGGTACGAATACGCTGGCGCGTTTCACCGTTCTTGTTAAGCCAGAAGATGAGGATACCGATGACCGCGATGTCGAAGATCATGCCGTGCGCTTCGGCAAGTACCTGCGGGAAGAATGCTTCGAAATCGTGCAGGTAGTATGGAAGGCTAAGGCCAAGCACCAGGATGGTTACCACAACCAATACAAGCGACGACGTGAGCAGCGGCTTTTCAATGATTGAATTGAAAAGTTCGTTCAGTTTCTTTACTCGCTTGTCGAAGTAACGCATAGGGGCAGCGAAGTTGCAATCTTAAATTACAAATTTAAAGCGTAACGGTCCAGTTTACAACGCCTTGATTTTGGTGATCAAAGCTACATTAATTTTAACATGCGATTCAAACGTCCAGCCCGCAATGTGGGGGGTGAATATTACATTGGATCGCTGGCTTAAAGCAGCAAAGGCCTGCTCTTGTTCAGCCGTAAACGTCTTCAATTTTTCGTTCTCCAGCACATCCAGTACCGCTCCGCGAACGAGGCCATCGTTCATTGCCGTAACCAGATCGGTCAACGATACAATTTCACCGCGTGCACTGTTTACAAGGATTATCGCCTTGTTAAAGCGGTTGAGGTAACTATAGTCAACCAGCTTTCGTGTCTCCCCGGTAAGCGGGATATGAAGACTCAGTATATCGGTTTCGGCAAAAAGCTCATCCATCGAGGCTTCGCGACAGAAGGCGTCTGTAAAGCCCGATTTATATTTATCGTACGCCAAAACATTACATCCGAATCCGGACAGGCGTCGGGCCAGCGACTGGCCCATATTTCCATAACCAATTACACCAACGGTTTTCCCCATCAGCTCCTCGCCCCTGTTTTCTTCGCGTTGCCACACCTTATCGCGCACCTCGCGGTCAGCCCGGGGTATGTTGCGCATCAGGCCAAGCAGTGCGCCAACAGCATACTCACCCACCGCGTCGCGGTTGCCTTCAGAGGCGTGCAATACCTGTATTCCTTTTGATTCGAGGTAGTCGAGGTCAAGGTTATCAAGGCCGGCACCGGCCCGGCCTATGAACTTTACCGTGGGGGCATCGCCCAGCAGGTCGCCATCGATAATGGTCTTGCTGCGTACAATGAGTCCGTCGTACCCCTGGTGCTGTACACGTACTTCATCACGGGTAATGTTGGGTGCATAGGTGTATTCCCAACCTATTTCCTGTAACATCGGAAAGAGGCTTTCATGCATGGAGTCTATAACCAGACACTTTAAAGCTGCCATCTAAAGAAAGATATGAATCGTGAAGAAGTATACGGTAAGTCCGAGTAAATCGTTCGTGGTGGTAATGAAAGGACCTGCGGCAAGCGCCGGGTTAAACCCGAAGCGGTTCAATATAAGCGGTGTCAGCGTACCGATAAACGATGCAAACACCACTACGCTGAACAGAGCCATCGATACGATGAGCGACAGGTGATATTCGCGGAAGAGTAATACGTTAGCCGCAAAGACCAGCGTAGACAGAAACAAACCGTTTAGTATAGCTACGAAGGATACCTTCACCAGGCGTTTCCATAACCCCTCGTCTACAAAGTCAGGATTGGCAAGACTTTGCACAATAAGCGATGATGATTGTATACCGACGTTACCACCGGTTGCCTGAATAAGCGGTGTGAAAAACGCGATGGCTGTAAGGCGTGCCAGTTCGGTTTCGAAGAGGCCCATAAACTTGGCATTCATCAACCCGCCGGCTATGCCGATAAGAAGCCAGGGCAAACGTGCACGGGTGTTACGCCACACACTGTCGTCTTCTTCAATATCTTCACTGATACCGGCCATGATCTGGCGTTCTTCTTCGGCCTGCTCGGTAATTACATCGACCACGTCGTCAATCGTGATGCGTCCTACCAGCTGACCTTTCACGTTTACCACCGGCACCGATTCAAGGTCATACTTGCGCATGATCTCGGCCACTTCCCAATCTTCAAGGTAAGTCTCTACCGATACGATATCGGTTTCATAAATATCGGCTACAATCTTGCGGGCATCCGAGAGGATGAGATCTTGTAACGCCACCTTGCCGAGAAGTTTATCTTCAGCATCCACCACGTATACCTGGTAAAATTTGGTGACCGTCTCGGCCTGCTTGCGGATCTCTTCCACACACTGCACCACGGTCCAGTGTACACGGGCTTTGATAAGCTCTTTGGCCATAAGGCCACCCGCTACGTTGGCTTCGTAGCGAAGCAATTCCGTTACCTGTATACTCAATTCAGTGTCTAGGCCTGACAGAACTTCTTCGCGGTCTTTAATGGGCAGCTCGTGTAGAATATCGGCCGCATCGTCAGACGCCAGCTGATTGAGCAGCGTCACGATCTCAGCCGACGTATAGACTTTCAAAAAGTTCTTTCGGGTGTCGGCATCCAGACCGTTGATTACTTCAGCCTGTACATCGATCGGGAACAGATCGATAACATACTTTCCTTCATCGGCCGTGAATTCGTATAACAACGCCGTTACGTCGGCGGGTTTTTCCGATTCAAGGGCCTTTCGTATAAAATCCGTATCATGATTATCCAGCGCCTCCTGAAAGCGGTCGCGGAATTCTTTCGTCATTTCAAACTCAACCTGTTGCTGCTGCTCCACGACGTTGCTCGATTACATTGGTAAGGTATACAAACGATCCGACAGATAACTGCTCGGCCCGCTGGTTAAGCATTTCTTCAAATGCGTCGACCTCGGCTGGCGACTGCCCGGCCGGGGCGGGCAAAATTAAATTTTTCAAGGCGTTGCGCAAGGTCTTACGGCGCATATTAAACCCTGCCTTAACCACCTGAACAAACAGCTCTTCGTTGCATTCCAGCCGTGCCGTGGTATTGCGCCGTAGCCGTATGACAGCCGACATTACTTTGGGCGGCGGCGTGAATGCGCCAGGCGATACTTTAAAAACGTAGTCGATATCGAAGTATGCCTGAAGCAGCACGCTAAGAATGCCGTACGTTTTACTGCCGGGCTTTTCGGCAATCCGGTCAGCAACCTCCTTCTGCAACATACATACCACCTGATCTACCTGGTTGCGGCATTCCAGCACACGAAAGAAGATCTGCGAAGAGATGTTGTAGGGAAAGTTACCGATAACCGAGAATTTATCGGGAAATACAGCCTTGAGGTCAAGCTTTAGAAAATCGCCTTCAATAATCTTACCGTCCAGCAGGGGATAATGCTTGTGCAGGTAGCGCACAGAGTCGCGGTCTATTTCAATAAGACGCAGGTCGGTATCCGGTCTTTCTACCAGATACTTTGTGAGCACACCCATGCCGGGGCCAATCTCAAGCACAGGATTGGGCGCAGGAAGCAGGGAGTCTACAATACGCCTGGCGGCATTCTGATCGTGCAGAAAGTGCTGACCCAGCGATTTCTTTGGTCTTACTTTATCGGTTTGTGGACGCATAAAGGCCTAAAAGTACGGAAAGTCGCAAAGTCTGGAAGTCCCATTTTTCCACTTTCGGAGTTATTTGTTAAATCGCAGAGAATTAATCGTAAACAATGACCCCTGCTGCAAATAAACTCCGCATCGGTATCACGCTCGGCGACCTCAACGGCATCGGCCCGGAAGTGGTAATGAAAGCCCTCACCGACAACCGCATGCTTCAGTTGATAACGCCCGTTATTTACGGCTCTGCCAAAGTAATCGCGTTCTATAAAAAACAGCTCAATATCGAGGAGTTCAACTACAGCCAGGTCCGAAACAAAGGGCAATACCAGCCCAAAACCATAAACGTTATCAATTGCTGGGAAGATAACCTGGACATTGTGCCGGGCAAAGCTTCACGCGAATCGGGCAGAGCTTCGTTTCTGGCCATCAAACAGGCCTGCGAAGAGCTGAAAGAAGGCATGATCGATGCCCTGGTTACCGGCCCTATCGATAAAAACTCGATCCATCACGACGAGTTCCCCTTCAAAGGCCACACCGAGTACCTCACCCAGTTCTTCGGCGGCGAAAGCCTCATGCTCATGGTGAGCGACACGCTGCGGGTAGGCGTGGTAAGCGAGCACATTGCCGTAAAAGATGTAGCCGCGGCAATCACCAAAGAGAAAATCGAAGCCAAACTCCGCTTGCTGGAGAACACGCTGCGTAAAGATTTCGGCATTACCAAACCGCGCATTGCCGTGCTAGGCCTGAACCCCCACGCCGGCGACGGTGGCCTGATTGGCCAGGAAGACGAGCAAATCATTAAACCGCTCATCAACGACCTCAAAAACAAGGGCAAGCTCATCTATGGCCCCTACCCTGCCGACGGTCTGTTTGGATCGGGCAACTATGCTAAATACGACGCCGTACTGGCCATGTACCACGACCAGGGGCTGATACCATTTAAGGTTATTGCCTTCGAAAACGGTGTAAACTACACAGCAGGCTTACCTGTAATTCGCACCTCGCCCGACCACGGCACAGCCTACGCCATTGCAGGAAAGAACCAGGCCAGCGAGGCTTCGCTGCGCGAGGCCATCTACAAAGCCGTTGACATCTTCAAAAGCCGGAACGAACCGTCTACAGACAAATAAGCTTACTTGGGTAGGCCGAATTACCATTCGGCCACCACATTCGCGGGAATTGGTATAACTTTTTATATTTGACTTGAAGTATTTGTTTAAATAGATAAATCCTTTCTGCTGTAGTATAGAAGGTATTTGGCGCACAAACCCGTAAGATGCAATGGATATTGTTACCAAGAAGCAATTAAACATCCTTATCCAATTAGCTGAAGCCGATAAACACTTCGCTAAAATTGAGCGGGAGCTGATCTTTAAGATTGCGAAAGACCGGAATTTTCCCGAAGGCGATGTTGTAGATCTGATCCGGAACCCCGAGCCAATCGATTCGCTGGGCGCATTGTCTGTCGAGCAGAAATTCGAATACCTCTGGTCATCCATTGAACTCGTCTTTGTAGATCAGAACGTTTTTGAAAGCGAAGTTATCTTTTGTAAAAACATCGCCATCAAACTGGGCTTTCGTAAAGGCGTTATCGACTACATAATAGACAACTATGGCAAGCAAACCCGCGAAGAATTCCGGGCAATAGCCTTAAAAGAGTTTATTTAGAGGGCCTTATTTGAGCTGGAAAGCCCAATTTACATGACTTTTCCACAATTTCTCCACACCGGGCGTGTAAATTGTCATTAATTATCCTAAATTTGCCGACTAATTTTTAAACCCATTGGGTACGCTTTATGGGGGCTTATAGTATCAACATCGTAGGACTTAAACCGGGCACCGTACATCAATTCGATTACGATTTTGGTGACGAGTTCTTTGCCAAGTACGGAACACACCTGATTGAAAAAGGTAGTTTCCACGCCGATGTAGTGGTGAATAAGCATGAAACATTCCTGGAAGTCGACTTTTCGATCAAAGGAATAGCTACCCTGATTTGCGACAGAAGCCTCGAACCGTTCGAGTACCCTATTAAAAACAGCCACCGCGTTGTCTTTAAATATGGAGACCAGGACGAAGAGCTTACGGATGAAATCGTAATGATTCACCGTGACACGGTTACGCTGGAGCTGGGACAATACCTGTACGAATTTATCGGCCTGGATGTTCCCATGAAAAAGCTTCACCCCCGCTTTAAAAACGAGGATGAAGGTGATGACGAAGCCTCAGAAGGCAAGATTGTTTATTCTTCGGGAGGAGACTCGACAGAGGATGATTCCGGGGACGAGAACATTGACCCTCGGTGGAATATTTTGAAGAAATTAAAATAAAACTGTTTTAGACTATGCCGAATCCGAAACGTAAAACCTCGAAAACCCGGAGAGATAAAAGAAGAACGCATTACAAAGCTACTGCCAAGCAGCTTACTGTATGCCCTACAACCGGAGAACATCACTTACCTCACCGTGCTTTCTGGCTCGAAGGCAAACTTTACTACAACGGTAAAGTTGTGATGGAGAAAGAAGTTCTGGCGTAATGGCATGAACCGGGCATATCTCGAAACCTTTCAGAACTCTGAAATATGCAGCCGAAAGGCTCGCTTCGGGAATCAGCAGCCCGCTGAATGTATCACGCACACGATGATATATCATTAGAATTTTATTAAAACGCTCGATGGAATATTAACATCGGGCTTTTTCTTTTTAGGGCTTTCTTCCGGACACCCGTCGGGTAAGCAAGCCACAAAAAAACATAATACCAACGTATGACAAAGATCAGAGCAGCGATTACAGGTGTAGGCGGATATGTTCCAGACTATATCCTCACCAATCAGGAGCTCGAAACCATGGTCGATACCACCGACGAGTGGATCCTCTCCCGTACCGGCATAAAGGAACGTAGAATCCTGAAAGGCGAGAACAAGGGAGTATCTGTTATGGGTATCGAAGCCATCAAGAACATGCTGGCAAAGACAGGCACCGATCCAAAAGATATCGACCTCGTTATTTTTGCTACCGTAACGGCCGATATGACGTTCCCTGCCACTGCAAACATTGTGGCTTCTGCTATTGGTGCCGTAAACGCTTTCAGCTACGACATGGGAGCCGCTTGCTCAGGCTTTCTCTACGCACTCTCTACCGGTGCGGCGTTCATTCAGGCAGGTCAGTATAAAAAAGTAGTGGTTGTTGGCGGCGACAAGATGTCGTCTATCATCGACTACAGCGATCGTTCTACCTGCATCATCTTTGGCGACGGCGCGGGCTGCGTATTGCTCGAACCCACAACCGAAGACGTTGGTATCATAGACTCTATCCTCAAGAGCGATGGTGGCGGCGAGCAGTATCTGCACATGAAAGCGGGTGGCAGCCGTATACCGGCATCGCACGCTACCGTAGATGCGCGTCATCACTTCGTATACCAGGAAGGTTCTGCCGTATTCAAGTTTGCGGTAACCAACATGGCCGACGTATCGGCACAACTGGTAGAGCGTAACAACCTTACTGCCGAAACCATTACCTGGCTGGTTCCACACCAGGCAAACAAACGTATTATCGATGCCACCGCGCACCGCGTGGGCATTACCGAAGATAAGGTTATGATGAACATTGAGCGGTATGGCAACACCACCGCCGGTACACTCCCCCTGCTGCTGTGGGATTATGAGAAGAAGCTGAAGAAGGGCGACAACCTGGTTCTGGCAGCCTTCGGCGGCGGCTTTACCTGGGGCGCCCTGTACCTGAAGTGGGCCTACGACAGCAAATGACAAACCCGCCTGAAACCGGGCTTCCGGCGAGGGCTATTGTCTTTTTTTAATTGATTCGTAACTTAACGACCTTAAATTTTTATAATGGCAACTGTATCTGATCTGAGCAAAGGCAACTATATGCGCTATAACGGCGAAGTTGTACAAGTAGAAGAACTTCAACACCGCACCCCCGGCAACCTTCGCGCATTTTACCAAATTAAAATGCGTAACGTACGGAATGGCAAAGTGGCTGAAAACCGCTTCCGCCCCGGTGAAGATGTAGAAATCCTCAGGGTAGAAACAAAAGAATACCAATACCTGTATGCCGATGGCGAAAGCCTCGTATGCATGGACAACGAAACGTTCGACCAGGTATACATCGACCGCGTATTGCTCGGCGAATCGGTTAAGTACATTAAAGAAGGTGTTACGTTATTGATTGCCTTTGAGAACGGCACAAACCCTATCACTGCAGAAGCACCGTCGCATGTAATCTTCGAAGTGCAGTATACCGAGCCCGGTATCGCCGGCGATACAGCAACCCGTACACTGAAGCCTGCTACGCTGGAGAACGGCGAAGAAGTGCGTGTACCGCTTTTCGTTAACACTGGCGAAAAGATCAAAATCGATACCCGTACAGGTGAATATATTGAACGCGTTAAATAACCCCAACGGACGACATGGCCAAATCCTTTTCAAAATCATCCGCTAAAACAGCAAAGAAAGAAGTGAAACCCTCGCGTCCTACCGAGAAGGTATCCGCTCAACCTGACATGAAAACATCCGAAATACGAGATCTCATCGACTTCATCTCAAAGTCTGGTCTTAATGAAGTAAACATTGAAACCAAAGAGCTGAAGCTTCACGTAAAGCGCGATCCCGATCAGAAATTATTTAAATCACCCGGCACTACACTCGCCGCTGCTCCTGTGGCAGCTGCTGCTATTGCCGCTCCGGCAGCTGTTTCAGCTCCTGTAGCACAAGCTGCTCCTGCGGTAGCACAAGCTCCTGTAGCCGCTGGTAAAGCTACTGCCGAAATCAAATCGCCTATGATCGGTACCTTCTACCGTTCAGGCAGCCCTGACGCTCCGGCATTCGTATCGGTTGGCGACAAGGTTACCAAAGGCCAGACCGTATGCATCATCGAAGCGATGAAGCTGTTCAATGAAATTGAATCGGAAGTATCCGGAACCATCATTAAGGTCAACGTTGAAAACTCAACACCGGTAGAGTACGATCAGGTACTGTTCGTTGTTGAGCCGGATTAATCCGCACCACGGATACGATACAGCGCGCCGCGGCTGGCCATGGCTAACGCGGCGCGCTGTATTCCAATCCTGCAACACCTCCCCTACACTACACAACACCGGGCCATGCCCGCCACAGCAGTAGCGGCGGAGGCCTACGCAGGAATTTTTGTTTAATTAAAACTGACATCTGTGTTCAAGAAAATACTTATCGCAAACCGCGGCGAAATTGCCCTACGCGTCATCAGGACCTGTAAGGAAATGGGCATTAAAACCGTAGCCGTATACTCTACGGCAGACCGCGAAAGCCTTCACGTACGCTTTGCCGACGAAGCCGTATGTATTGGCGACGCCCCCAGCAAAGATTCGTACCTCAACATTCCCCGTATTATCTCGGCCGCTGAAATAACCAACGCCGACGCTATACACCCGGGTTACGGCTTCCTGTCAGAACGCGCCGAATTCTCGGCCATCTGCCATGAATACGGAATCAAGTTCATCGGCCCAACACCGGCCATGATCAACTCCATGGGCGATAAGAGTACTGCGAAAGACACCATGAAGAAAGCCGGAGTACCTACCATACCCGGTTCAGACGGTCTGCTTAGCTCCATCGAAGAAGGTATCACCCTTGCCGAAGAAATCGGCTACCCCGTAATCGTAAAAGCCACGGCCGGTGGTGGTGGTAAAGGCATGCGGATCATCAACGACAGCTCAGAGTTCAAGAAAGCCTGGGACGATGCCAAACGTGAAGCCGGTGCTTCGTTCGGTAACGACGGCCTCTACCTCGAAAAATTCGTAGAAGAGCCCCGCCACATCGAAATCCAGATCGTAGGTGACCAGTACGGCAAAGTATGTCACCTCTCAGAACGCGACTGCTCAGTACAACGCCGCCACCAGAAGCTGGTAGAAGAAACCCCATCGCCTATAGTAAGCCAGGAGCTGCGTGAGCGTATGGGCG
>Ga0065165_1003312_pt1 | contig 11525 bp, 10 predicted proteins | sample AraplaMF_Cvi_mMF_FD_63813 | JGI IMG/M metagenome (GOLD analysis project Ga0065165, IMG submission 63813) | Arabidopsis root microbial communities from the University of North Carolina, USA - plate scrape MF_Cvi_mMF (version 2) (version 3) | ecosystem: Host-associated > Plants > Roots >... | reverse complement strand
GGGGCTGCCCAGGCAGGTGAACAGCACGTTGCGGTTGAAGCGCTCGCCCATCGGCACGACGTGGCTCAGCGTTTCCTGCAATTCGGAGTACGAGTGATCGCGGGTGCGGGCGACGAGCTTGTCGCCGCGCACCAGGTACAGCCGCGAATCGCCGCAGTGCGCCCAGTAGGCGTTGTTGCCCTGCAGCACGCAGGCGACGACGGTGGTGCGCGGCGTGTCGATCAGCGCCTTCTGCGTGGCATAGCGCAGCAGCTGGTGGTGGCCGGCGATGATGGCTTCGTGCAGGAAGCGCATCGGCTCCTTCAGCGTGGGCTTGGCATCGCGCTGGTACATCGCGGCGAGCGTCTGCAGCGCGAGCTGCGACGCGACTTCGCCTTCCGGATGGCCACCCATGCCGTCGGCAAGGGCGAACAGCCCCGAATCCCGCGTGTAGCAATAGCCCATGCGGTCTTCGTTCTTCTCGCGGCCGCCCTTGCGGCTGACCTGGTACACGGTGAATCGCATGACCTCAGCCCTTCGCGCCGGTCGTGAGGTTCTCGAGCTGCAGCTTCAGCCGTTCACTGAAGCTGAGCTTGGTGTAGCGCCGCTCGGTCTCGCGCGCCAGTTCCTTCTGCAGGGCAAAAACGCTTTGCGGGCGCGACAAGGGATCCAGCGACATGCACCACTCGGTTACTTCAATGAGGTTGTCGGAATAGACGTTGCGCAGCCGCGAGAGCGACAGCGCGAGGCGGTCTTTCTCGATGCGCTGCGGCGAGTCGTTCGGCGGGTAGCCCTGCATGCAGGCGTAGATGCAGGCGCCGATCGCGTAGATGTCGGTCCAGGGGCCGAGCGTGCCGTCGCGGCGGTACATCTCGGGCGCGGCGAAGCCGGGCGTGTACATCGGGCGGATGAAGTTGCCTTCCTTGCTCAGCACTTCGCGCGCCGCGCCGAAGTCGAGCAGCACCGCCTTGTTCTCGTTCGTGATGAAGATGTTGGCCGGCTTGATGTCCAGGTGCAGCATCTTGTGCTGGTGCACGATGCGCAGGCCGCGCAGGATCTCGTCGAACAGGCTGCGGATGGTGGACTCGCGAAACACCTTGTCGCGCTTGAGGTCGCGCGCGGTGACGATGAAATCCTGCAGCGTGTCGCCCTGCAGGTAGTTCATCACCATGTAGACGGTTTCGTTCTCGCGGAAGAAGTTCAGCACGCTGACCACGCTCGGGTGGCTGATCTGCGCGAGCGAACGGCCTTCTTCGAAGAAGCTCTTCAGCCCCAGGCGGTACAGCGGCTGCTTCTCGGGCTTGACGCGCGGCGTCAGTTCACCGGGCGCGCGTTCGGCCAGCGAAGAAGGCAGGTATTCCTTGACGGCGACGAGGTGCCGGTCGGAGTCTTCGGCGAGGTAGACGACGCCAAAGCCACCCGCTGCCAGCTTCTTGATGACCTGGTAGCCACCGACGACCGTGCCCGATGGCAACGGAGCAGGTTTTGGCTTTGACATAATCGGATTTTGCAATGCGATAAATTGAATGCCAGTCTACAGCATGACCGGGTACGCAAGCGCCACCTCCGGGGCGCAAACCGCCACAGATAGCACGGTGGCGGCAGATGCTTCCGCCCCCCGGTCGGCCGCGGCTTCGCCGACCGGCGTGATGGTGGAACTGCGGTCCGTCAACAACCGCTTCCTCGACCTGAGCCTGCGCCTGCCGGATGAATTCCGCTCGCTGGAACCGGTGCTGCGCGACCTGATCACCAAGCGCTTCCGGCGTGGCAAGGTCGAACTGCGGCTGAACACCCATCGGGAAACCGAATCGGCCTGGCCGACGCCGCAACCCGACCAGTTGAACCGCCTGAGCCGCATCGAGGGCACGGTGCAGAGTTGGCTGCCGAAGGCGCAGCCGCTGTCGGTGCACGAGGTCTTGCAATGGTGCAAGACCGGCTCGGCGGCCGAGCACCTGGACGAAGCGGCGCTCGACGCCGCGCGCCGCTGCATCGACGGCCTGGCGGAGGCGCGCGAGCGCGAAGGCGAGAAGCTGGTGGCGGTGCTGATGGACCGCGTGAAGCGCCTGCGCGAACTGGCGACGCAGGCCGAGCCGCTGGTGCCGGCCGCGGTACAGCGCCAGCAGCAGCGCTTCGTCGAACGCTGGCAGGAGGCGCTCGAGGTGACCGGCGCGGCGCAGAGCATCGCCCGCGAGGCCTTGCAGGATCGCGCCCTCAACGAAGCCGCGGCCTACGCGATCCGCATCGACGTGGCCGAAGAGCTGGCCCGGCTGCGCGCCCACCTGGAAGAGATCGCCCGCCTGCTGAAGGCCGGCGGCGAGGTCGGCAAGCGGCTCGACTTCCTGATCCAGGAGCTGCTGCGCGAAGCCAACACGCTGGGCTCGAAGGCCTCGACGCTGGAGCTGACCAACATCTCGGTGGAGATGAAGGTCGCGATCGAGCAGCTGCGGGAGCAGGTGCAGAACCTCGAATAGAGGCTCAGCCCAGGCGCGAGCCCCTCGGCAGCCGCGCGGCCAGCCACTCGTGCACGTCGGCGCGGATGTGCCGGCCTTCGAGCAGGAAGTCCTCGAAGCGGCTCGGCACGTATGGCAGGTAGACCAGCGGCATGCGCGCCTCCTCGGGCGTGCGGGCGGCCTTGCGGCCGTTGCACGCAGCGCAGGCGGTGACCAGGTTCATCCAGGTCCAGCGGCCGCCGCGCGACTCCGGCACGATGTGTTCGCACTGCAGGTCGCGCTCTGAAAACCGCTGGGCGCAGTACGCGCAGGTCAGCCGGTCGCGGCGAAACAGCTTGTTCTTGCTGAAGGCCGGCACCACGTCGAACAGGTTGACGCGCGATGCGCCGTGCAGCGCGATGATCGGGTGCACGTCGATGACCGACTGCCGGCCGAGTGCGACATTGAATCCGCCGCGCAGCCTGGCCAGCGGACCCTCGCCGTCGACCCAGGCCACTGCATCCGCCGCCACATGGGACGCTGCATGCTCCAGCGAGATCCACGCCTGCGGCGTACCCTGGATGTCGAGTTGCAGCACATGGTGGTGGGAATGGGGATGCATCGGTGGCCTCCTTTCGCGGGCCGTTGAAGTGCAACGAGTAAGTGGCGCAACCCGTCAAAGCGTTCCACCGGAAATGGTCCCCTCGGTCCGAGTCGAACGGACACGCCTTGCGGCCCCGGCTTCTGAGACCGGTGCGTCTGCCAATTCCGCCACGAGGGGGGTTGATCTGCTTCGCATGCGCTTGGGGGTGACCGGCCGGAGTCGAACCGGCACCGGCGGGATCACAACCCGCGGCTCTGCCATTGAGCTACGGCCACACCCAAGCGCACGCTGGCCTGTTTTCACTGACTGGACTCGACGATCCGATTCGAACGGATGCGGGCTTGCGCCGTCTGGTTTGCAGCCAGATGCCTTCGACCACTTGGCGACGTCGAGATCTTGTTGGTATCTCGTGCACGATTCGAACGTGCGACCTCCGGCTTCGTAGACCGGCGCTCTTGATCCAGCTGAGCTAACGAGATGTCTTCTGGCGCCCCGTGCGGGAGTCGAACCCGCGGCTTCCGGCTAGACAGGCCGGCACTCTGGCCACTGAGTTAACGGAGCATTCGTTCCATCCGGTCACGGGTTCCGGCGCCGCCCAATCGTTGCGGCCGATTTGTTGATCTGGTGTCGCGTGCGGGATTCGAACCCGCGTACCCGGAATGAAAACCCGGAGTCCTGAGCCTCTAGACGAACGCGACCTTGATGCGACATGAAAAAGGCCCGGATCCTCATCAGATCCGGGCCTCTGCGAACAGAGCTTGGAAGGGCGCTGCCTAAGCGCATCCTTCTCCCGGTTGAACCCGACCCTCGTGTCGATCAAGCCCGCGCTGACACGTCAGCGCGACCTGCCCCTGCAGGGGTCGGCGAGCGATGGTGTGGAGCGGCTTGTTCACGATGCGGATCCTTGAAAACTTCGGTTCGATCAATCGAGGAGGCGGACTGTAAATAGTCTTTACTTCATCGTCAACAACTTTTTTCGCGACGACACTTCATCGGTCTCGACGCCGACCGCACGCAGGTAGCGTTCGAACGACTCATCGACCGCCGAGCGCCCTTCGCCGCGGATGTTGCGACCCCAGGTGTAGCCGAACGCATCGTCGAAGGAGCGCCCCTCCATCACCTGCCGCATGCGCAGGACGTCGGCCGGCTTCATCGGCACCAGGTTCGGGTAGCTGTACATGAACGACACATGCCGGCGGTCGGCCACCACCTGCAGCGCATCGCCGGGAAACAACGCTCCGCCGGGGCGCGGCCCGTGCTGCCAATGCAAGGCCGTGCTGCCCGCGAAATGGCCACCGCAGCGCAACAGCGCGACGCCGTCGGACAGCCGCAGTTCGTCGCCCTGCCAGAAGCGGATGTGGGTCGACGGCCGCATCACCCACGCGCGGTCAGCCTCGTGCAGCAGGATCGGCACGCCGCCCAGCGCGTCGCTCCAGTCGACCATCGACGCGTAGAAATGCGGGTGCGAGATCGCGATCAGGTCGACCCCGCCGCGCGCCTTCAAAGCGGCCACCGCATCGTCGGTCACCAGGCTGACGCACTCCCACAGGATGTTTCCCGCGTCGGTGGGCAGCCACATCGCGCGCTGGTCGATCGCGAAGCCCGGCGCGAGGCCGATGCCGAGCACGCCGCCGTCGTCCTCCAGCCGCAGGGTGTGGCGAGCGGCAAGTTCGGCCATCGTGGTCCAGCGCTGGCCCTGCCAGCCGACGTACTGCCGGTCGTCCTCGCAGATCGGGCAATGCGCCGGGTCCGCGGCGGCTTCGGCGAACTGCGTCCCGCAGGTCGCGCAGATTGGGTGGTACATCGCTTGCTCCTTGCCTTGGCTTGTCGATGGCTGCAGGATGCCGTCCAATGTGGTTCGTTCACAGGTCCACTTTGCATGACTTCGAGAAGTCCACTTTTCGACATCGATCTCCAGCTGCCCGCGTCGCGGTCAGGCGGCGTTTCGCAGGCCCTGCACCGCCAGCTCCGGGCCGCGATCGTCGAGGGCCGCCTCGCGCCCGGCCTGCGCCTGCCGGCGTCGCGCGCGCTGGCCGCGATGGTCGGCGTGTCGCGCAGCACCGCGACCGGTGTCTATGACCTGCTGCTGTCCGAGGGCTATGTCGAGGCGCGTCACGGGTCGGGCACCTACGTGGCCGCGCGGGAAGCGACACCGAAGTCCGCGCCACAGCCCACGGCCCAGGCGCACGACAGCGCACCGACCCACAAGCTCGCCGCGGCCTGGCGCGATGCCGTCGCCGCGCCGGTCCCCTCGGCCGCACCGCGCTTCGACTTCCGCACCGGCTACCCCGACCAGCGGCGCTTCCCGTTCGACGTGTGGCGGCGCCTCGCGTCGCGCGCACTGCGGGCCGCCGCGCGGACCAGCGGCGCCAGCAGCGATCCGCAAGGCGACCCGCGATTGCGCGAGGCCATCGCGCACCATGTGTCGCACACCCGCGCCGTGGCCTGCGACGCCGATGCCGTCGTCGTCACGGCCGGCGCGCAGCAGGCCTTCGACCTGCTGGTGCGCATCCTCGTCACGCCGGGGCGCACCGTCGTCGCGCTGGAGAACCCCGGCTACCCGCCGCTGCATGCCGCCTTCGAGCGGGCCGGCGCGAAGCTGCACGACATCGGCATCGACGCGCACGGCCTGTGCGTCGACCAGTTGCCGCCACGCGTCGACGTGATCGCGGCGTCGCCGTCGCACCAGTCGCCGCTGGGCGTCGCGATGTCGGCGGCGCGGCGCCACGCGTTGCTGGCCCACGCCCGCACCCACGACGCGCTGGTGATCGAGGACGACTACGACGGCGAGTTCCGCCTCGGCGGCCGCCCGCTCGACGCATTGCAGACGCTCGACCGCGGACAGCGCGTCTTCTACGTCGGCACCTTCGCGAAGAGCATGTTCATGGCGCTGCGCATCGGCTTCGTCGTCGCGCCGCCGTGGGCCGTACCGGCGCTGGTGGCGGCACGGCTGCGGCACAACTGGCATGTGCCGGCGGTCAACCAGGCCACGCTCGCCAGCTTCATCGCCGAAGGCCACCTGGCCCGCCATGTGCGCAAGATGCGCACGCTGTACGCCGAGCGGCACGCCACCCTTCTGAGCGCGTTGCAACAGCACCTGCCGGACCGGCTCACGCCGGTGCCGTCGCTGGCCGGCCTGCACCTGAGCGCCGCGGTGCGCGCGCCCGACAGCGCGGCGCGGTGGCAGGCCGCGGCCGCCCGGGCCGGTATTCGCATCGCGACACTGGCGCCCAGCGCGCGACCTCCGCTGGTGCTGAACGGCCTCGTCTTCGGCTACGGGCTGATCGAGGCTTCCGACATCGAGCCTGGCATCCGCGCGCTGGCGCAGGCCGTCCGCCGCCCCTGACGGCTCACGACGCCGAAGCGACGCAGCCCGGCAGTTGCACGCGATCGGCGCCGTTGCCGTTCTTCGTCGCCACCACCGGCCTCTCGGCCGCGCTGCGCCACGCCTGCTGCGGCCACCAGCGCGCCGGCGCCGGATCGCGCCCGGGCTCGACGCTCTGCCCCGGCCGCGGCGTCAGCACGCTGACACCCCGGCAGGCCGCGGCCGCGAGCACGCGTTCGACCGGCTCGGTCCAGCCATGGTGCGCGAGCGCGAACAGGCCCCAGTGCACCGGCATCATCAGCTTGCCCTGCACGCGCTGGTGCGCCAGCACCGCCTGCTCCGGCCCGAGGTGCCAGTCGGGCCAGTCGGCGTCGTACTGCCCCGACTCGATCAGCGTCAGGTCGAACGGGCCCAGGCGCTTGCCGATGTCGTTCATCTCCTCGAACAAGCCGGTGTCGCCGGAGTAGTAGACGCGGTGCGCCGCGCCGACCAGCGCGAAGCCGGTCCACAGCGTGCGATCGCTCTGCGGGTTGACGCGGCCGGAGGCATGGCGCGCCGGCGTCGACGTGACCTGCAGCGTGCCGACCTGCGTCGACTGCCACCAGTCGAGCTCGACGATGCGGTCGGCCGGCACGCCCCAGCCGCGCAGGTGCCCGCCGATGCCCAGCGGCACGACGAAGCGCGCGCCGCGCACCTGCAGCGCCCGGACGGTGCCGGCATCGAGGTGGTCGTAGTGGTCGTGCGAGACCAGCACCACGTCAATCGGCGGCAGCTTGTCGAGTGCGATCGGCGGCGCGAACCAACGCTTCGGGCCGATCCAGCCGACCGGCGACGCGCGCTCGCTCCAGATCGGGTCGAGCAGCACCCGCGTACCGTCGATCTCGAGCAGCGTCGACGAGTGCCCGAACCAGGTCACCCGCAGCCCGCTGGCCGGCAGCGCCGCGAGCGCCTCGCCCCGGCTCGCCAGCACCGGCACCGCGGACTGCGGCGCGCCATCGGGCGTGCTCTCGAACGCGCGCAGCAGCGCGTCCTTCATGTCGCTCCACATCGGCTGCGGGTTGTTGAACTGGCCGTCACGCCATTGCGGCGAGGCGTCGACCCGTTGCTGCTCGGCCTGGCCGCGGTGCAGTTCGCCGAAGCCGGTGCAGGCGCTGGCCAGCAGCAGCCCGATGCCCGCCGCGAACGCCAGCAGGCCCCAACCGAGCCGGCGCCAGCCGGATTTCTTCTCAGCGCCCATCGGCTGTCTCCTGGCTCAATGCGTAGATGTCGGCCGGCTCGGCCACCCGCCGCGACGCGGGCGCGCGCGCCGCGGCCAGCATTGCCCGGCCGATCGCCACGGTGCTCAGCAGGCTGCGCGGGAACAAAGCCCGCAAGCCGGACAGCAGCGGCCCGAGCAGCACGTAGAACGCATGGATCCAGCCGACCTTCGAGCGCGCGCCATGCAGCGGCTGGATCACGCCCGGGCGGAACATGAACGCGGAGCGGAACGGCAGCCGCATCAGTTCGTTCTCGGTGCGGCCCTTGACGCGGGCCCACATCGAACTGCCCTTCTCGCTGCTGTCGGTGCCGGTGCCGGACACGTAGACGAAGCACGCCTGCGGGCTCGCGCGGGCCAGCGTCTGCGCGATCGACAGCGTCAGGTCGAGCGTCTGGCGGCGGTAGTCGGCCTCGCTCATGCCGACCGACGAGACGCCGAGGCAGAAGAAGCAGGCGTCGACATCGCGCAACTGCGCCTCGACAGCCGCCAGGTCGAACAGGTCGGGCTGCACCACGCTCACGAGCTTCGGGTGCTGCTGCGCAAGCGGGCTGCGGCCGACGCCGACCACCTGCGTCACGTCGTCGGCAAGCAGGCATTCGCGCAGCACGCCGTGGCCCACCATGCCGGTGGCGCCGAAGACCAGGACCTTCATGGCGTTTCCTTTTTCATCGCCGGGCGCGCGATGCCGCGCCAGAACACATCGAAGCCTGCGGCGGCGTAGTCGGTGCCGCTGCCGCCGGGCTCGGCCAGCGCGGCCATCGTGGCCTCGGCCAGGCCGTTGAACATCGCGCCGATGAACTGCACAGGCTGGTCGACGAAGAGCTTGCGGCGAACGCAGGCCTCGCCCTCGCGCAGCAGTTCGGCAAACGGCGCGCTGCCGGCCTCGCGGGTCTCGGGCGTGATGCGGTCGGACACCCGCAGCTGCCCCATCACCTTGCACTTCAGCGGGTTGGCCATCGCCCACCGCAGGTACTGCATCCACACATGCTCGAACTTCTCGCGCGACGTGGCCTGCGTCGGGTAGGTGCTCATCAGCGCGTCGGCCAGCTCGACCTTCAGCGTGCGGTACAGCGCGTTGACCAGCACGTCCTTGGTGGCGAAGTAGGTGAACAGCGTGCCCTCGGCGACACCGGCCGTGCGCGAGATCGCCGAGGTCGGCGTCGACCACACGCCGCGGGCGGCGAATTCGCCGATGGCGGCGTCGAGGATGGCGTTGCGCTTGTCCTCGCTGCGAGGTCGGGCCATGGCGTTTGTCGTCGATAAATTGAGCAAGCACTCAATCATAAAAACCACGAAGCCGGTCGTCAAGCGACTTTCTCCCCTGGGAAGGCCGGCAGGGCTGGTGCAAAATCCCGCGCGATGGATTACCCCGGCAATCTCTTCGTGGTGGCCGCCCCCAGCGGCGCCGGCAAATCGAGCCTCGTGAAGGCGTTGCTGGAACTCGATTCGCACCTGGTCGTCTCGGTCTCGCACACCACCCGCGCGCCGCGCGGCCAGGAGCAGGACGGGCGCGAGTACTTCTTCATCAGCGAACCGGCGTTCCGCGCCAAGATCGCGGCCGGCGACTTCTTCGAATGGGCCGAGGTGCACGGCAACCTCTACGGCACCTCGCGCCAGGCGATCGAGGAGCGCATTGCCGGCGGCCACGACGTGGTGCTCGAGATCGATTGGCAGGGCGCGCTGCAGATCAAGCAGCTGTTCCCGAACGCGATCCTGATCTTCATCCTGCCGCCGAGCTGGGAAGAGCTCGCGCAGCGCCTGAACCGGCGCGGCGAAGACCACCCGGACGTGATCGACCAGCGGCTGACGAACGCCCGCGTCGAGGTGGCGCAGGCCCGGCATTTCGACTTTGTTATCATCAACGCCTTGTTCGAAACGGCGCTCTTCGACCTGAAGGCGATCGTTCATTCGCAGCGGCTCAAGTACGCTGCGCTGCAAAGAAGCAAACCTGCTGTCTTTGCCAACCTCAATCTCAACTGAGCAGGAGTTCTTCACCATGGCCCGCATCACCGTCGAAGACTGCCTGACCAAGATCCCGAACCGCTTCCAGCTCGTGCTGGCCGCCACCTACCGCGCCCGCATGCTGAGCCAGGGTCACGCACCGAAGATCGACACGAAGAACAAGCCGGTCGTGACCGCGCTGCGCGAGATCGCCGCCGGCGAAATCGGCATCGAGATGCTGCGCAAGGTGCCGATCTGAATATCTGCTCCGAACTTCGCCCGGACGGCCCCTCGCGGGCCGTTCGCGTTTTCCCTTGCTGCGTCCCCACGACGGCGTCTGCGTCGAATCCGCGATAAATTCGGGCCATGAACGCCCGTTCTCCGGCCACTGCCTTGCGTGAAGCGCCGCCCGCCCCGTCGGGCCGCGGCGGCAGCACGCCGGTGCCGGCGGCCACGAAAGACGCCGCGGCCGCGTCGTTCGCGGCACTGACCCACAAGCTCGACTACCTCGACGCCGCCGACATCAAGCGCGTGCGCGAGGCCTACCGCTTCGCCGACGAGGCCCACCTGGGCCAGTTCCGCGCGAGCGGCGAGCCCTACATCACGCACCCGATCGCGGTCGCCGGCCTGTGCGCCGACTGGAAGCTCGACGCGCAGGCCATCATGGCCGCGCTGATGCACGACGCGATGGAGGACTGCGGCGTCACCAAGGTCGAGCTGATCGAGCGCTTCGGCTCATCCACCGCCGACCTGGTCGACGGCCTGACCAAGCTCGACAAGCTGCAGTTTTCCACGCGCGAGGAATCGCAGGCCGAATCCTTCCGCAAGATGCTGCTCGCGATGGCGCGCGACGTGCGCGTGATCCTGATCAAGCTCGCCGACCGGCTGCACAACATGCGCACGATGGACGCGATGGCGCCGGCCAAGCGCATGCGCATCGCCCGCGAGACGCTCGACATCTACGCGCCGATCGCGCACCGGCTCGGCCTGAACCAGACCTACCGCGAGCTGCAGGAGCTGTCGTTCCAGCACACCCGGCCGTGGCGCCATGCGGCGCTGTCGAAGGCGGTGCTGCGCGCGCGCGGCTACCGGCGCGACATCGTCGAGCGCATCCAGCGCGAGGTCGAGAAGGCCTTCGCCGACGCGCAACCGCAGGCCCAGCAGAAGGTGCAGGTGTTCGGCCGCGAGAAGACGCTCTATTCCATCTACAGCAAGATGCGCGAGAAGCACTTCAGCTTCGCGCAGGTCAACGACATCTTCGGCTTCCGCATCGTCGTCGGCACGCTGCCCGAGTGCTACCTGGCGCTCGGCGTGCTGCACCAGCTGTACAAGCCGCTGCCGGGGCGCTTCAAGGACTACATCGCGATCCCGAAGGCGAACGGCTACCAGTCGCTGCACACCACGCTGGTGAGCCCGCTGGGCACCGCGGTCGAGTTCCAGATCCGCACCGAGCCGATGCATGCGGTGGCCGAAAAAGGCATCGCCGCGCACTGGATGTACAAGGCCGGCGGCAACACCCAGCTGCACGATGCGCAGCGCCTGGGCACGCTGTGGCTGCAGTCGCTGATCGACATCCAGGACGAGACGCGCGACGCGAACGAATTCCTCGAGCACGTCAAGATCGACCTGTTCCCCGATGCGGTCTACGTGTTCACGCCGAAGTCGCGCATCATGGCGCTGCCGCGCGGCGCGACGCCGGTCGACTTCGCGTACGCGATCCACTCCGACGTCGGCGACCACTGCGTCGCGGCCAAGGTCAACGGCGACCCGGTCGCGCTGCGCACCGAGCTGCGCAGCGGCGACGTGGTCGAGGTCGTCACCGCGCCCGGCGCACGCCCTAACCCGGCCTGGCTGAACTTCGTGCGCACCGGCCGGGCGCGTTCGAAGATCCGCCACTACCTGAAGAACATGGAGCAGGAAGAGTCGCAGCAGCTGGGCGAGAAGCTGCTCGCGCAGGCGCTGCGCGCCGAAGGCCTGAACATGCCGGCC
>Ga0065165_1003310_pt1 | contig 11553 bp, 8 predicted proteins | sample AraplaMF_Cvi_mMF_FD_63813 | JGI IMG/M metagenome (GOLD analysis project Ga0065165, IMG submission 63813) | Arabidopsis root microbial communities from the University of North Carolina, USA - plate scrape MF_Cvi_mMF (version 2) (version 3) | ecosystem: Host-associated > Plants > Roots > Endosphere... | reverse complement strand
TGATCACCACCCGCACCTGCTCGAACGGCGTGTGTTCGAACGCGGCGAAGATCTCCGGCCCGGGCGGGAAGATCACCTTGCCGTGCTGCTTCTCGGTGCGCAGGAAAGCCGACAGCGCCTGCATCTGCGGCCGCTCCAGATAGGCGCCGATGCGCTCCTTCCAGGACGGCTCCAGCTTGACCCGGCCCTCGTTCATGCGGCCTGGTCGTCGCGCTGGCGCAGATGCCGCGCCACGCGCAGCTGGAACAGCACCTTGGTGATCAACAGCTTCTCCTCGATCGGTTTCTCCACCAGGTCGTTGGCGCCGGCCTTGAGCAGCGCGGCCTGGTTGGCGGGATTCTCGTCGCCGGTCATCACCAGCACCGGCAGGCGGCCCTTGCCGTAGGCGTAGTCGCGGCGGATGCGCTCCAGCAGGTCGCCGCCGGTGAGCTCGCCTTTCAGGCTGACGTCGGTCAGCACCAGGTCGGCGCCGATCTGGCCTTGCGCCTTGGCCACATCCAGCCAGGCGAGTGCGTCCTCGGCACTGATCACGTGGCGCACGGTCAGGCCGTATTTTTCCAGGATGCGGCGGGTGGCCAGGGCGACCACGCGGCTGTCCTCCACGTAGAGCACCTCGCCCTCGGCCGAGCTTTCCGGGCGCACATAGCCGCGGATGAACTCGGCCAGCGCCTGGAAACCCAGCGACTTGTCGAAGTAATCGGTGACGTGCTCGCCCAGGGTACGGCGGTGCAGGCGGTCGTCGACGTCGCCGGACACCACCACGATGGGCACATAGATCTGCGGCGCCGATTCGCGCACGTAGCGCGCCAGCTCCAGGCCGTCCATGTCCGGCAGGCGCAGAGCAATGGTGATGAAGTCGAACACGCCGCCCTCGAGCAGCTGGTGCGCTTCCGCACCGCTCGCGCAGCCCACCACCTCGGCGTCCGGCAGCTCCACCTTGAGCACGCGGCTGATCAGCTGCCGCACCACTTTCGAACCGTCCACCACCAGCACGCGCGGCGCGGCGCTGACGATGCGGTTGCTGAAACCTTCACTCATTGACCGATCCATCCACGCTCAGCGGCCTCCTTGCCGAACCATCGATGGACGCCCCCTTGCGCCCTCTCATCCGGGCATCTTGCCCTGCCGGTGCGGCAGCTGCCTGCGACCGGCGTCACTTTCGTTATTGTCCTAAGCGGCCTTGCGCAGCTGCCAGGCACTGACCAGGCGCGCGCCCAGCCAGCCCAGCACCGCCGCGGCCAGCGGCACCGCGCCCAGCAGCCACAGCGGCAGCATGCCGAGCTGAAGCTTGCCCTCGTAGACATGACCGAGCCGTGTCACCGGCTCGGCCAGCGCCATCTCGATTAACAGCGCCATGCCGGCGGCCAGCACGCCGCTGAACAGGCCGTACCAGATGCCCGCGTACAGATAAGGCCGGCGCACGAAGGCGCCGCTGGCGCCGATCAGCATCAGCACGCCGATCTCCTCGCTGCGGCTGGCGATATCCACGCGCACCGTATTGCCCACCACCAGCAGCACGGCCAGCGCCAGCAGGCCGGCCAGGATCAGCACCACCCGGTTGCCCACCCCCAGCAGCGCATCCAGGCGCTGGCGCCAGGTGCCGCTGTCCTGCACCAGGTCCACGCCCTGCAGGGCGCGCAGGTCGGTGACCAGGCGGGCCACGTCGTCGGCATTGGCGCCGGGCCTGGGCAGCACTTCCACGGCGTACGGCAGCGGGTTGCTGTCGAGCGTGTTCAGCGCGCCGGAGAAGCCCTGCATCCGGGCCAGTTCGTCCATGCCCTGCTGCGGGCTCTTGACCGTTACCGAGGCCACGTCCGCGCGCTCGCGCAGCTTGGTCGCCATCAGCTCCACCGCCGGCCCGGTCTGGCCCGGCTGCATGAACACCGACACCGCCTGGTTCTGCCCCAGCGCCGCGCCGAGCTGCTGCACATTGCCCAGCAGCAGATAGAAAGTAAGCGGCAGGGCCAGCGCCAGCGCCATCACCGCCACCGTCAGCAAGGTGCCGACCGGGCGCGCCATCAAGCGGCGCAGGCTGGCGCCGGCGCTCCAGGCGTGGTGGTCGCGCCAGCTGGCGACGGGGCGCGGGCGGCTGCGTTCGACCCGGTTCGGCTCGGCCACGATCGGCGCATCGAAGTTCTGCGGGGCGCTCACAGCACCTCCTCCGAGGCGATGTCCGCCACCAGGCGGCCGTGGTCCAGCACCACCACGCGCTTGCGCATGCGCTTGATCAGCGGCAGGTCGTGGCTGGCGATCAGCACGGTGGTGCCCACCTGCTGGAATTCGGCGAACAGGCCCATGATTTCCACCGCCAGCTGCGGATCGAGGTTGCCGGTGGGTTCGTCGGCGATCAGCAAGGTGGGCTTGGCCACGATGGCGCGGGCGATGCCCACGCGCTGCTGCTCGCCGGTGGACAGCGTGGCCGGCAGCTGGCGCTCGTAGGCGAGCAGGCCGACTTTCTCCAGCGCGGCGCGCACGCGCCGGCCGCGCTCGGCCGGGGCGACGCCGCCGATCACCAGCGGCAGTTCCACGTTGGCGAAGACGGTGCGGTCCATCAGCAGGCGATGGTCCTGGAACACCATGCCGATGCGCCGGCGCAGCTTGGGGATGCCGCCGCGGCCGATCTTGGCCAGGTTCTGCCCATCGAGCGAGATGCTGCCGTGCGACGGGCGCTCGATCAGCCCGAGCAGCTTCAGCAGCGTGCTCTTGCCGGCGCCCGAATGGCCGGTGACGAAGGCCATCTCACCCGCCGCCACCTGAAAAGACAGCTGCGAGAGCGCCTCATGGCCGCCCTCGTAGCGTTTGCTGACTTGGTCGAAGCGGATCACCGCGTGTCCTCGATCCCTGATGCCGCACTGCCCGCAAGGATAAGGGATGCGCGCAGCAAAACGATCACCGCGCAGGCCGCCGCGACGCGATCGGCGTGCGCGGCGGCAAGCAGGTTCAGCGGCCGGTGAACAAGCGCGCGAGGCGGCGGAAGAAACCGGGCTTCTTCGGCGCAGTTTCCTTCGCGTGCACGGCGGCGGTGGCCGCCACCTGGCGCGACGGACGCGGGCCGGCATCGGCGCCGCGCTCGCGCTGGGGACGATGCCCGTCGCGATTGCCGCGCGAACCTTCGCCAGCGGCGGCGGCCGGAGCGGCGTTCTCCACCGGCGCACCCTCGCGGCGGCGGCCGCGGCCGCCACGGCGGCGGCGGCGCTTGTTCGGGCCTTCCGCACCGGCGGCATCGCCGCTGGCCGGGGTTTGCGCATGCACGGCCACGGCCTGCACGGCTTCCTCGGCTGCCGGCACGGCTTCGCGCGGCTTGCGCTCGCGCGGCGGGCGGCCCTCACTGGAGCGGCCCTCATTGGAGCGGCGCTCGCCCGAACGGCGCTCGCCGGACCCGCTGCGGCTGCGCGGACCGCGTCCGCCGCCGTCCTTCTCGCGGCTCTCGACCTTGTCGCCGAACGCGGCGCTGTCGGCCGCGGCGTCGGCGGCGTACTGCGCGTCGATCTCGCGCGGCTTGGGCATCACCAGCATTTCGGGATCGATCGCCGCCACCGGGATGCGCTGGCCGATATAGGTTTCGATGTCCGGCAGCGACATGGCGTACAGGTCGCAGGCGAAGCTGACCGCGTCGCCCTCGGCGCCCAGGCGCGCGGTGCGGCCGATGCGGTGCACGTAGTCCTCGGCGTCCTGCGGCAGGTCGTAATTGAAGACGTGGCTGACCGCCGGGATGTGCAGGCCGCGCGCGGCCACGTCGGTGCACACCAGCATGTCGAGCTGGCCGTCCTGGAAGCGCTGCAGCAGCTTCTGGCGCTTCAGCTGCGGCACGTCGCCCGAGAGCGCGCCGACGCGGTAGCCCTGGCGCTTCACGCGGTCGGTGATGCGCTCGGCGGCCATCTTGGTGTTGACGAAGATGATGCTGCGGCTCGGGTTGGTGCGCTCGAGCAGGTTCAGCAGCAGCGGCATCTTCTCCTCCTTGGAGGGGAAGTAGACCACCTGGCGCACGCGGTCGGCGGTGACGTTCTCGGTCTCCACCACCAGCTTCTCGGCGTTGTGCATGTGCTCGTAGGCCAGCTCCAGCACGCGGTGACTGAGCGTGGCCGAGAACAGCAGCACCTGGCGCTGCTCGCGCGCCGGCAGGCGGCGGAAGATGAAGCGCACGTCCTTGATGAAGCCGAGGTCGAACATGCGGTCGGCCTCGTCGATCACCATCACTTCGACGCCGTTGAGGCCGAACACGTGCTGCTTGTAGTAGTCGAGCAGGCGGCCGGGCGTGGCGATGATGATGTCGCAGCCGTCCTGCAGCTGCTTGCGCTGCTTGTCGTAGTCGACGCCGCCGTAGATCAGCGCGGTCTTCAGGCCGGTGTGGCGGCCGATGTTGCGCGCGTCCTTGTCGATCTGGATGGCCAGCTCGCGGGTGGGAGCGATGATCAGGGCGCGCGGGTCGCTGTCCTTGCGCTCGGCCACGGCCGGGCTGGTCAGCAGGCGGTTCATCAGGGCGACCAGGAAGGCGCAGGTCTTGCCGGTGCCGGTCTGGGCCTGGCCGGCGACGTCGCGGCCGGTGAGGGCCATGGGCAGGGTCAGCGCCTGGATCGGCGTGCAGCGGGTGAAGCCCGCCTCGTCGAGGCCCTGCTGCAGCAGCGGATGGAGGTCGAAATTGGTGAAAAAGGTATCGGTAAGAACGGTTTCGGACATGGATAAGAGTCGGTGAGGTAGGCGGCCGGGTGGCGGCTCGCCCTGTCCCGGCGGCGGTCGGAAAGCCTGAAGGACGGGTTAAGGTGCGGCGCCGGCCAGCGCGACGGGTTGGCCGGTCAGCGGCGAGGGCTCGCGGGTTACCGCGGTGCGCCTCGCGACTGGCGCCGAGGTGGCGGGCCCAGGCGACCGGCAGTTCCGCCGACATAGGGAAACAGGCCCCTTGCCCGTTTTCCTATATCGCCGGAACTGCCGCGAAGGCGGCCCTTGAATCGCTTGAATCGTGCCCTGAGTTACGCTGGAATGGAGGCCTGCCGCAACGGCATCACTTCCTTATTCCGGTCCGACCCGCGCTTCATGGGCGCCCCAGTGTAGCCGATGCTGGCCGCGCGGTCGTCAAACCATCCCCCGCCTGTCAATCGGAGACCCCGGTGAGCGACCTGATTACCCACGTGAGCGACGACGCCTTCCAGAAGGAAGTGCTGGAGTCGGATACCCCCGTCCTGCTGGACTTCTGGGCCGAATGGTGCGGCCCCTGCAAGGCCATCGCGCCGGCGCTGAACGAACTGGCCCAGGAGTACGAGGGCAAGCTGCGCATCGCCAAGATCAACATCGACCACAACCAGAAGACGCCCCGCGACTACGGCGTGCGCGGCATCCCCACCCTGATGGTGTTCAAGAACGGCAAGGTCGAGGCCACCCAGATCGGCGCCGTCAGCAAGGGCCAGCTCAAGCAGCTGATCGACAAGTCGATCTGAGCCTTCGATCCGAATACCGGATCTTTCGCACCCGCCGCCCGCTTTACGGCGCCGCGCGGCGGGTGTTAGATTCCCCGGGCCTGTCGGGACTCCCGTCCCCCGCGCCCTTCGCGCCCCGCGCGCACCCTTCCCTCCTGTGATTAACGGCGCCCCGTGAGGTTTGCCCGTGTCTGATATCGAAAGCCAAGACCAGAACGACGCCAAGAGCGCCGAGCCCAAGACTGCGTCCGAAACGCCGCGCACCCGCGCACCGCGTAAATCCGCCGCAGCCGCCGCAGCAGCCGCCGCCGAGAGCGCGCCCCGCGTGGAAAAGCCCGCGTTCGAGCCGCCGCCGCCGCTGCCGCCCATCCCCGTGCAGGCCAGCCTGCCGGTGGACCAGGCGCCCGGCAGCTTCCAGGGCGATGCCGCACCCCGCGAGGGCGCGCCGCCGCAGCAGGCCCGCGAGGGCGGCCAGCCCCAGCAGCAGGGCGGCCAGAATCCGAACAACGACCGCCGCAACGACCGCAATGACCGCGGCCGCCGCCGGCGCCACGAGCGCAACAACAACCAGCCGCAACAGCAGCAGCGCGGCCAGGGTGGCGGTGGTGGCCAGCAGCACGTCCGCAACAACAACGGCCTGCCGGTGGACGACGACTACGCCGACGCCGGCAGCAACGACCGCCTGATCAACCTCACCGAGCTCAAGCGCAAGAACGCGATCCAGCTGCTGGAATTCGCCGAATCGCTGGGCATCCAGGAAGGCGTCGCCCGCGCCCGCAAGCAGGACGTGGTGTTCAGCATCCTCAAGGCCCACGCCCGCTCCGGCGGCGGCATCTGGGCCGAGGGCGTGCTGGAAATCCTGCAGGACGGCTTCGGCTTCCTGCGTTCGGCCGACGAGTCCTACCTGGCCGGCCCCGACGACATCTACGTCTCGCCCAGCCAGATCCGCCGCTTCAACCTGCGCACCGGCGACTACATCACCGGCCGAGTGCGCCACCCGAAGGAAGGCGAGCGCTACTTCGCGCTGCTGAAGGTCGACGACATCAACGGCGACCCGCCGGAAGCATCGAAGAACAAGATGCTGTTCGAGAACCTGACGCCGCTGTTCCCGCGCAAGGCATTCCATCTCGAGCGCGGCAACGGCTCCACCGAAGACATCACCGGCCGCATCCTCGACCTGGTGGCGCCGATCGGCCGCGGCCAGCGCGGCCTGATCGTGTCGCAGCCGAAGTCCGGCAAGACGATGATGCTGCAGAACGTGGCGCAGGCCATCCAGTACAACCACCCGGACGTGCATCTGATCATGCTGCTGATCGATGAGCGCCCGGAGGAAGTGACCGAAATCGCCCGCACCGTGCGCGCCGAGGTCATCAGCTCCACCTTCGACGAGCCCGCCGTGCGCCACGTGCAGGTGGCCGAGATGGTGATCGAGCGCGCCAAGCGCCTGGTCGAGCACAAGAAGGATGTGGTCATCCTGCTCGACTCCATCACCCGCCTGGCCCGCGCCTACAACACCGTGGTGCCCAGCTCCGGCAAGGTGCTCACCGGCGGTGTCGACGCCAACGCCCTGCAGCGCCCCAAGCGCTTCTTCGGCGCCGCGCGCAACGTGGAGGAAGGCGGCTCGCTGACCATCATCGCCACCGCGCTGACCGACACCGGCAGCAAGATGGACGAGGTGATCTACGAAGAGTTCAAGGGCACCGGCAACATGGAAGTGCACCTGAACCGCCGCATCTCCGAGAAGCGCGTCTACCCGGCCATCGACATCAACCGCTCCGGCACCCGCCGCGAAGATCTGCTGATCGACCCGGACATGCTTTCCAAGATCTGGATCCTGCGCAAGCTGCTGCATCCGATGGACGAGCTGGCGGCGATGGAGTTCATGCTGGACAAGATGAAGAACACCAAGACCAACGACGAGTTCTTCAACTCGATGAAGCGCTGACGCCTCACCGCGTTCCGCTCGATAAGGCCGGCTCCATGCCGGCCTTATTTTTTGGCGCAGGCGGAAGCACCGCACGCCAACTGAAAATTGGGAGTCTTCCCTAAGCCATCGTGGCTAGCCCAAGCCACATGCGGCTTGCGGCGAATACGGCCGCGCATGTGCGCAAATATTTCGGAGTTCGCCGCATTTATTCGGGTTTCTGGCTGAGTGTATTCAAGCTTCTCCCTAACGCGAGAGGCATACGCTCATGCAGCACACGAAAGCGCAGCAACCGGGATTCGCACGTTATCTGCCTCTGCTCCTGCTGGCCTTCGCGCCGGCCGCCTTTGCGGAAGACCGCATCCTTCCCGAGATCAACTACACCGGCACGCTGGTCACGTCCAATCCCAATACCGTGGGCAAGGGCGCGCTCATCCTCACGCCCAACCTCATCTACCTGTATGCGAACGAACGCTACAACCGCTCGGGAGAAACCAGGAAGCTCGCGCACCCGTATTCGCAGTGGCAGGTGCTGCTGCCGATCGCCTACGGCATCACGCCGCGCCTCACCGGCAAGTTGAACCTCGGTGCCACGCACACCTCCGAAAACGGCAAGCACACCACCGCCATGCGCGCCACCGACGCCTCGGTGCGCCTGCAATACCTGCTGCAGGCGCCGAGCCGCGACGGCACCCGCGCCGCCATCTCGTTCTTCGTCCAGCACAACCTGCTCACCGCCCCCTACGATTCGCTGCGCGACCACGCCTTCGACGGCATGGGCAGCGGCGCACGCCGCACCACCCTCTCGCTGCTCGCACAGCGCACCTTCTGGATGCCGAACGACCGCCCCCTGCGCATCCGCGGCCAGCTCTCGTGGAGCCCTCGCCCACCCGCCGTGCGCCTGCGCGACATCAGCGTGTACAACACCCCGCGCGGCTTCCGCGGACGCTACCACCCCGGCGCGCAGTTCAACCTCAGCGTAGGCGCCGAATACAGCATCGATCCGCGCTGGGTGCTGGCCATGGACGTCAGCGCCAACCGCCAGGGGCGCGCATGGCTCGACGGCAAGGTGCGCCGCAAGGACGGCAGGCACTGGGCCATGCAGCGCACGGACGACTACAGCTCGGTTTTCAGCGTAACGCCGGGCATCGAATACAACTTCAACAGCCAGTATGGGTTGATCGTGGGGGCGCAGGTGAGCTTTGCGGGGCATAACACGCGGGCGTTTGTCAGTCCGCGGGCGGCGTTCAATATGGCGTATTGAATGAAGGTCGCCGCGATGGAAGAAGAAGCGGACAGGCCGCTTGCCTTCCTCTCATTGCCACATCGGACGCCTCAAACCTGGCAGCGGGAAACCTATGGCGTCGTCAAGCGCGAGCGGGGGCCAAGTGCAGGCGACACGAGCGGCGGCAAGACAGACAGCGACATGTGCGCGAAGGCGCCATGGTCCGCCAACGCGGTGATCTGATGCATCCCCGCCTGTGGCAGCGCCACGCGCATCGGGGCAGCACCGGAGCTCGATCCCTGCAACCTTCCATCCACCAGCCATTGCACCTGCTCCACCGTGCCCAGCGCACGCAAGGTGATGGATAGCGGCGCATCGCTATGGGGTGCGGCACGCAGCACCGCGCCATCGCTGATGCCGGCGATGCGGATCGGGTTGGCCACTTCCAGTGAATCGGGTTCGCAGCCCGGCGCCAACGGCGGCAGAGCAGAGGCTGCCGCATCCGCGGATGCCAACCATGGGGTGGCGAGCGCAGGCCAGCGGGCCAGGGTCACGGTGTGCTCGCCCGCGCCGTGGCAGGTGGCGCTGAGGCGGCGCTGGTGCGCGTCCACGCGCAAGGTCAGCAAGCCACCCATCCAGGCGGAGACATCGCGTTCGGGAAACGTGGGGGGCACGGCGCCATCCAGCGTCCATGCGGTGCGGCGGTCGCGGCATAGCGTCGGCGACGTGCTGCCGGCGAGGCCACCAAGCGGCCAGCAGATATCTACCGCACTCACCGACGCCGGGCGTGGCGAGCGCGGGTTGGCATGCGTGTTCGGCAACATGCTGGCGACGTTGAACATCAGCGGCAGCGCCGTCACCGCGCCGTATTGGCCTGGCGACGGCGTGCCGTCGGGGCGGCCGATCCATACGCCGAAGGTCCAGTCGTCGGTGACGCCGATGGCCCACGCATCGCGATAGCCGTAGCTGGTGCCGGTCTTCCAGGCAATGGCGCTCTGCGCGTTCAAGGTACCGTCGAGCGGCGCGCCGGTGACGTCGGCCGGATTGCTGGAAAGGATGTCGCGGATGATCCATGCCGCGCCCGGCGACAGCAGCCGCCGCGGCTGTGCCGGCTGCGCTGTCGTGTAGCGCGGCGTGCCTGCCACGCCGCTATTGGCGAACGCGGAGTAAGCACCGACCAGTTCCTCCAATCGAGTAGAGGCGCCACCGAGAATCACTGCCAGGTTGGGCGAGCCACCCGACGGGAAGCGCAGATCGATGCCGCCATTGGCCAGGCGCGCCACGAAGCGATTCGGCCCGACGCGATCGAGCACATCGACAGCCGGCACGTTGAGCGACTGCTGCAACGCCTGCGCCACGCTCACCGGCCCGCGGAACGCCTCATCGAAATTGGCGGGACGATAGCCGCCGAAATCCTGCGGCGCATCGACCAGCAGGCTTTGCGAGGTGATCAGCCCATCGTCCAGCGCCAAGCCGTAGAGGAAAGGCTTGAGCGTGGAACCGGGCGACCGCGAAGCGCGCACCATGTCGACATGGCCGAGCCGGCGCGGATCGGCGAACTCGGCGGTGCCCACATAGATGCGCGTTTCCAGCGTGGCGTTGTCGACCACCAGCACCGCGGCCGACGTACGCGGCGGCATGCGCGACAGGTACTCGCTGACGCGGTCCTCCACCGCCCGCTGCAGGTTGGCGTCGATGGTGGTGACGATGCGCCGCTCGCCCGGTTGCTCGCGATGCAGGCGTTCCGCCAGCAGCGCCGCATCCAGCGGCGAGCGCAGCGAGCGTGCGGCCACCGGTTCCAGCCTGGCGTCCGCAACCTCGGCCGCACTCCATAGCCCCTCGTCCTGCATGCGCTTGAGCACTTTGTCGCGCGCACGCCGCGCCGCTTCCGCATGGCGATCCGGACGGAACGTGCTGGGCGATTGCGGCAGCACCGCGAGCAAGGCCGCTTCGGCATGCGACAGCTGTCGTGCCGGCTTGCCGAGATAAGCCCATGAAGCAGCCTCCACGCCTTCGATCGGCCCGCCGAACGGCGCGTGGTTGAGGTAGATATCCAGGATCTGCGCCTTGCTCAGATGCGCTTCCAGCTGCAGGGCGCGGAAGATCTGCACCACCTTGCCGGTGACCGTATGCGGCATCGGCATCACGATGCGCGCCACCTGCATGGTCAAGGTGGAACCGCCGGAGACAGCACGGCCATGACGCAGCACACCCCAAGCCGCGCGCGCCAAGGCCAACGGATTCACGCCGGGATGGCGATAGAACGCGCGGTCCTCATAAGCGAGCAGCGCTTTCAGATACAGCGGCGACACCTGTCCGGCCGACGTGGGATAGCGCCACACGCCATCGCTGTCGGCAAAAGCGCGCAGCGGCGTACCGTCCTTCGCCAGCACCACGGTGCTGCCGGTATCCGGCGCCGGCAGGCGCAATGGGAAAAGGCGATCCAGCAGCACCGCCGCCAGCAGGACGCCAAGACTACCCACGACGAGCACGCGCCATAAACGACGCCACCATCGGCGAGGCGGCGTCTTCTGGCTGGAGGGAGCGGAAGTGCTCATCGATCGGGTTGCCAACCGGGCCGCGCGGAGCGCGCGGCCCAGCGACACTCAGGGTTCTTCGACGGTGAGCTGGGCAGGCGTCGCCGCACCGTAGCCACGGATGCCAGGGCGATACATGTCCTCCACCAGCGGCGGCGGCACCGTGTAGGTCCCCGGCGTCACCGCGCGGACCACATAGAACACGCGCGCCACGTTGCCACGCCGCAGCTTGAGGGCTGCCGCATAGCGGTCGTCGCGATACTCCTCGTGCACCACGTTGGCCGCACCTTCGTGCTCGGCGAGCTGGATGCCATCGACCACCACGCCCTCCCACTGCCTGGCGCCGCCCAGGTTGAGGTTCTCTACCTCCAGGCCGCCGGGCTGCAGGTCGGTAACCAAGGCATCGGGCATGTCCACCCGCGCTTCCATGCTCACCTCCACGATCAAGGTGTCGCC
>Ga0065165_1003307_pt1 | contig 11572 bp, 15 predicted proteins | sample AraplaMF_Cvi_mMF_FD_63813 | JGI IMG/M metagenome (GOLD analysis project Ga0065165, IMG submission 63813) | Arabidopsis root microbial communities from the University of North Carolina, USA - plate scrape MF_Cvi_mMF (version 2) (version 3) | ecosystem: Host-associated > Plants > Roots >... | reverse complement strand
GTTTGTGCCACGGCAGAACCCAGAGCCAGCGCCGCGCCCGACAGCACCGCCACATTACGCAATAAAACCATCATGTTGATCGCCCCTAGTCATTGATGAACCGCATCCCACGGCAAGCACGGCCGCAGGGCCGTGCATTCAGTGTGCGCTCAAATTAACTTTCACTTACAAGTCGGCGAGCGCCAAAGGGTCATAAAGCGGGAATACCCCGGGTGATCCGTGGTTTTTTTGTCGAAAGAGAGGGCGCCAAGGTAGCGCGCCAAACGCCTTTTCTGATAAGAAAGCGTTACAACTAGCGGCCGGTGCTCACAGCGCGAGATGCATCTATCTTGCCGAGCAGCCACTGCAGGCCGGCCAGGTGTTGCTGGTCGTGGCTGCACAGGTAATGCACCAGGCTGCGCAAGGTCAGCGCGCCATAGCCCTCGAACTCCGCCGTGCGCTCCAGCGCCTCTGGCGTGAGGCCAGCGAGAAGCTCCATGGTCTTGGCGCGCGCGACGCGAAAAGCCGCCAGGGCTTCCCGCGCATCGGCCGTCGCATAACCGCGTTCGCGCTCCAGCTCATAGCCGTCCAGCGACACCAGCAGCGGGTTTAGCTCCGCCAGCGTGCGCTGGATGCGCACATGGTAGCCATCGATTTCGATGTCCCGCACATGGCAGACCTGACCCAGCGCTGAGAAGGTCTCGCTGGGGATGCCGTCCCAGGACGAAGGTGCCCAGTTGCGGTGGCTTTCAGGAATGGCCGCGTAAAACAGCTCCAGCTGGCGCGGGAAATCCGCCATGGCCTGCAGGGTCGCGGGATTGAGCGGCGCGGGAACGCTCATTAAGCGCTCCTCTGTGCTGAAGGCCAGAGCAGCGCCTGCGCCACGATCACGCGCTCACCGTTAAAGGTCGCCGCCGGCGAGCCGTAAAGCGTGTAACCCAAAGCCAGGGCTTCGCTCACGCGATGGCAAAAACTCGCGTCATCCGGGCCGGTGAGCAGGCGATAAATGGGAAGGCCGTCGGGCGGCGTGTTCGTGGCTGATGTCATGGCGGCATGGGGCTGGTGAACGGAGGGCGATATTACCGTGTCCGTCCCCATGCTGCACGAACAATCCCTCTCAGGCTTTCACCATGCCCGGCAATAGCAGGCTGCGGCCCTGGGCCGGCATGCCGCTAAACGCAAAATCCACTTCCGGCACGCGCCCGCTCACAATGTCGGCAATCGCCGCGCCCGAGCCGCAGGCATGCGTCCAGCCCAGCGTGCCATGGCCCGTGTTGAGGAACAGATTGGACGTTTTGCTTTTGCCGATGTAAGGCACGTTGCTGGGTGTGGCCGGGCGCAGACCGGTCCAGAACTGCGCGCCTTCGCCGTCCGTCATTTCCGGGAAGAGCTGCTTCACGCGGCGGACTATGGCCTGGCAGCGCACCAGGTTCAGGTCGGTGTTGTAGCCGTTAAGCTCCGCCGTGCCCGCAATGCGCAGGCGATTGCCCAAGCGCGAGAACACCAGCTTGTACTCATCGTCCGTCAGGCTCACCTGGTAAGAGGCCGTCTCGTTGATCACCGGTAGCGTCACCGAATAACCCTTGGCTGGGTAGATATGCAGGCTTTGTCCCAGCTTTTTGGCCCAGGGTGCGCTAAAGGCGCCCAGGCACATCACATAGGCGTCGGCCTTGAGCGTTTCAATGCGCCCGCCGGCCTCGCCGCTGCCCCTGGCGACCTGCACACCATCGAGCTGGCCGCCGCTGGCCTGCACGTCGAGGATGTTGGTGCTGTAGAGAAACTTCACGCCCGCCTGCTCGCAGCGCGCCGCCAGCGCGGTGGTAAAGGCCTGGGCGTCGCCCGACTCGTCGCTGGGTGTCATGCTGCCGCCCACGATGCTGCCGCGGCACTGCGCCAGCGCGGGCTCTATGGCCACACACTCGTCGGCGGTTTTCATGTCGAGTTCGCAGCCGTGCTCACGCATGATGCGCGCGGGTTCCTGCGCGGCGTCGTACTCGGCCTGGCTGGTATAGAAATGCAGAATGCCCTGGGTCTTCACGTCGTACTGCAGGCCAAGTTCGGTCCTCAGTTTTTGCAGCGCACCACGGCTGTACATGCCCAGGTTCACAATTTGCCGTATGTTTTGTGCGGTGCGTGCCGGCGTGCAGTTGCGCAAAAACTCCAGGCCCCACAGCCACTGGTTCACATCGGCGCGCAGCCGGAACAAAAGCGGCGCGTCCTCGCGCGCCAGCCACTGCAGCACCTTGAGCGGTGCGCCCGGATTGGCCCAGGGCTCCGCATGGCTGACGGAAATCTGCCCGCCGTTGGCAAAACTGGTTTCCATCGCGGCCGCGCCGCGCCGTTCGATGACTGTGACGTCGTGTCCGCGCTGCGCGAGATACCAGGCCGTCGTGACCCCCGTGACACCCGCACCCAAAACCATGACTTTCATGGTGATTCCTTTTTCAAGCAGAAATGGCAGTTGCGCAAGCGCCAGGGCCTGGGGGTGCTTGAATCCGGAAGAAGAATCATGGCAACCGCCAAGCCATCAGATGCTTGCGGCCGCTTCCACTGTCCTTGTTACCTGAGAGATTCAGCCGCGGCTTACGCTTGGGCTTTGCTCCTTCGGTGCGCCGCACCTTGCATGCGGCGTCTCTCCAGACGGCTGTGTGTTTCCGGGCAGTACGGGACCTGAGCGATTATGGAAGTTTGCGCCTTCGGTGGCTGCCTCGCGGCAGCGCTCTCCTGCTTGAACGTCTTGAATTTACCACCTAAGCCCTGTTTGCCAAGGGTCCAGGGGGTACTAGTACAGGTCCAGCGGCTTGATTTGGCGGCTTAATAGTAGGCGGCTTCAGTCCCCGCACACCGACTGCACAAAGGCCGCCTTGGCCTCGGTATAGGCCTCGCGGTCGGCCGGGTATTTGGCCGCAAGCTCGGCCTTGAGCGCCGCATAGTGCCAGGCCAGCGCGGCGTCGGCGCGCAGCGCATCGCGAAAGCGCAGGCGCTGCGCCCACACCGGGCCGCCGTGCACCACCAGGTGCAGGTGGTGCGTACGGTGCCCGTCGGCCCAGCGCATCAGCCACTGGCGGTCGACCAGCGTGGCGTTAAATTCCGCCGAAGCCGTATAACCCTGTGCGCACAGCGGCGCCACCAGCGCCCTGGCCGCAGCCATGGAGGCCACACCGCCCAGGATGTCTATCACCGGCTTGGCCGCCAGCCCCGGCACCGCCGTGCTGCCCATGTGTTCAATCGCGATGAAGTCGTCAGGAAACAGCGCCAGCAGTCGTTCCCGCTCAGCCTCAAACATCGCGGGCCAGTGCGGGTCGTAAGCCCGCAGCGCCACTTCCTCGTGGATGGCGGCCTGCAGCGACTCGGCGTCCGTCATGGCATCAAGCGCCTTCAGCGCAGCGCCACCACGGCCCGGCGCGCCAGCACCAGGCGCTCATCCAGGTAGGCGCCGTAAAAATCCGGGATCGCCGCGCCCACCAGCGGCTCGGCCAGTGCCTGCCCCTGCGGGCCCAAAAACAGCACCGTGGGCGTGAACGTCGCCTTGGCGGCCCGGGTCCAGGCGGCCGCCGTCGTGGGCTTGCCGTCAAAACCCGTCAGCGGCGTGCGGTTGTCGGTTACGTTGAGCTGCCAGGCCTGAAGGCCGCTTTCCTGGCGCGCGGGCAGCAGGTAGTTGCGCCGCACCAGCTCGCAATACGGGCAGCCGGGCAGGGTGACCAGCAGCACCAGCGGCTCGCCGCGCGCGGCTGCCAGCCCGGCCGCCTCGGGCAGCGAGGCCGGCACAGGCAGAGCGCTGTCCTTGGCCTGAGCCTGCAGCGGCCAGGCCAAGCTGCCCGCCAGCGCGGCCGTGAAGCCGCGGCGGCCTACCGTCTTCATTCGGCGCATTCCAGCAGGATGCGCGCCAGCGCCGCGGGCTCGGTGACCATGGGGTCGTGGCCGGTGGCCAGCTCCAGCACACGCGAATTCGGCAGCCAGGCGCCGCCCCAGAAATTCGGGTCGCGCGCGCGCAGCCGGCTGGGCGTGATGGTCGCCAGCGCCGGCGTGGTGCAGCTCACAAAAGTGCGCGGCACGGCCGCCACACGCTGCACATCAAAATCCAGCGGCGCCTGGTAGGTGTTGCCCGGGTGCGGCGTCTGCCGGCGCTGCACCCAGTCGTGGTCGGCGCCCGCCAGGCCGTACACCTCGGGGTCCGGCGGCGGAAAGCTGAAGCAGGGCGAGGCCTGCGCCGCCACCATGCGCTTTTGCTGCGTGGCCGCATCGTGCGTGCTGCTCCAGCTTTCGCCCGGCTGCGGCAGCACCGCATCCACATACACCAGGTGCTTGAGGCGCCCGCCCAGGCGATCCGCCACCGCCGTGCCTATCATGCCCGCGTAGGAATGCACGGCCAGCGTGACCTCGTGCAGCTCCTCGGCCTCGATGAGGTTGATCACGTCGTTGATGTGGGTATCCAGGTTGATCGCGGGCGACAGCAGGTGCGCCCGCTCGCCCAGGCCCGTCAGCGTCACCGCAAAGGCCTTGTGGTGGTCCAGCTGCAGCACCTGCGCCACGCGCCGCCAGCACCAGCCGCCATGCCATGCGCCGTGCACCAGAACAAAATTGTGTTTCATCGCATCACCTCCTGCTTGGGGTTTGCCGCCTCAAATCGTCTTGCCGCCCTTTAGCTCGGACAGCTTCGCGTCGGAATAGTTCAGCAACTCGCGCAGCACTTGCTCGGTGTGCTGGCCCAGCAGCGGCGGCGGCAAATCGGTGCGCACCGGCGTCGTGCTCAGGCGTATGGGGCTGGAGACCAGCTTCAGGTCCTGCTTCACCGGATGGTGCCACTCGGTCACCATGCCGCGCGCCTTGATCTGCGGGTCGGCAAACACCTCAGCCAGGTTGTTGATCGCGCCGCAAGGCACTTTCGCCGCCTCCAGCGCCGCCAGCCAGTCGGCCTTGCTGCGCGTCTTCATCACGGCCTCCAGGATGGGCACCAGCTTGGCCCGATTCTGTACCCGGTTGCGGTTGGTGGCAAACAGCGGGTTGGTCGCGAGTTCAGGGATATTGGCCACCGCGCAGAACTTCGCATACTGCGAGTCATTGCCCACGGCCAAGATTAAATGGTCTTTGCTTCCGTCAACGGCGGGGGCCACCTCAAACACCTGGTAGGGCACGATGTTCTGGTGCGCATTGCCGGCCCGGCCCGGCGCCTTGCCGCTCACCAAATAGTTGGCGCCCAGGTTGGCCAGCATGGCCACCTGCGTGTCCAGCAGTGCCATGTCCACCTGCTGGCCCTCGCCGGTTTTTTCGGCATGGCGCAGCGCGGCGAGAATCGCCACCGTCGCATACATGCCCGTCATCAAATCGGCCACCGCCACGCCCACCTTCTGCGGCCCGCCACCCAGGTCGTCGCGCTCGCCCGTCACACTCATCAGCCCGCCCATGCCCTGGATCGCGTAGTCATAACCCGCACGCTCGGCATAAGGCCCGTTCTGCCCAAAACCCGTGACCGAGCAGTACACGAGCCGCGGGTTGATGGCCTTGAGTGAGGCGTAATCCAGGCCGTAACGCGCCATGTCGCCGACCTTGAAGTTCTCGACAAACACATCGCAATGCGCGGCCAACTCCCGCACCAGCGCCTGGCCCGCGGGCTGGGCAATGTCGCAGGTGACAGAGCGCTTGTTGCGGTTGGTGCCCAGGTAGTAGGCGGCTTCAGTGTCGGCCCCCTGCGCGTCCTTCAAAAACGGCGGCCCCCAGGTCCGCGTGTCGTCGCCCGTGCCGGGCCGCTCAATCTTGATCACGTCGGCCCCCAGGTCGGCCAAAGTCTGGGTGCACCAGGGGCCCGCGAGCACGCGGGAGAGGTCGAGGATGCGGATGCCGTCTAAAGAGTTCATGGTGGCATTTTGCCTTTAGCAGGCAGCGGCGGTGCAGGGCGCACCGAGTTAATTGGTCAATTTGACAATTCAAAATGCCTTTGCGCTCTTACGGTGGGCTGATGTAAGCTGCTTTTCATGAAAAAAATGAAAACTTCAGGGCCGTGTTCTTTGGCAGAGTGTCATGTCAATCAGCAGTTTTGCGAGATGGCTCCAGAGCAGGTGTCGAGGGCGCTTCGATGCCATTAAATCGACCTCGTGTACTGGCACTTGATCTTGAGGGAACGCTCATCTCAAACGCGATGAGCCAGATTCCACGGCCTGGCCTCTTTGAGTTTTTGTCCCGCTGTCATGAACTATTTCCGCGCGTGGTGATGTTCACCACGGTAAAAGAAGAGCGATTCCGAACCATCGCAAAGCTTCTTGTCGAAGAGCAAGTCGCACCGGATTGGTACGTAGATATCGAATACGTTAATTGGCAAGGCGAGACAAAAGATCTCAACTTCATTCCGGGCGTTGATCCGCAGGACGCCCTGCTGGTCGATGACTTTGAGAAGTATGTTCATCCCGGTCAGGAGTCGCAGTGGCTGCAAATCGAATATTTCGACTACCCGTATGAAGCCACCGACACGGGGCTGTCAAAAATGCTGACTGTCTTGGCGCAATGTGCTGGAAATGCGTAACCCTTTAATCTTGATGACATCCGCGCTCATGGTGCTGGTTACGTCCGGCATCCACAGCCATGAAAGTTAGAGCTATGAAATTTTCCTCCCCCCTCTTTGCCGCCCAGCGACTGATCGTCGCACTGGCAATTGCCTTTGCGTTCGGTACCGCATTGGCGCAAGACGAAACAAGCGCCTTGCGAATGGTGAGATCACTGGGCTTGGGCAACAACCTGGGAGCGATGAGCTACAACTTTTCGAAGGTTACGCAGACTCATCTCGGCGTTGCTTCAAAGATCGGACCGCAAAAGGCAGACGAAATGCTCAGGGCAGAGTTGGCAGTTGCCGTGCCGAAGTATCAAGATCAATGGGATAAGAATCTCGCTCAAGCCTGGGCGCCGCTGATGACAAACGATGAGTTCGCGTCGGTAGCATCGCAAAAGCAGCAGTCCCCTCATTTTGCGAAATTTATGTCACTGCAAAACCAAGCGGGCGCCACCATGAAAGCAAAGTCTCAGACGCTCCTCACGACAGTGATGACGGAGGCGCTGAATGGTGAATTGGCGAAATCGGTTTCGGGCAAATGAGGTCCGGTGAGTCAGTGGTCGCTTGTTGCCAGGCGCTTCTGCGTTAACTTTCGATGCGACACTATTCGGCACCAGCTTTCCTCCTTTGGCTAATGTCCGCCTGTACGCCTGTGGAGCGACCGGGTATGAAAATTCTCTTGGAAGAGTTCGACTGCAACAAAGGGCCATATGCGGCTGCGATTCCCCGAGAGTTTTCAAAATTGCGTCAATTCGCACCGCTTCTGTCGGAGCGGGAGCTCGAAACGGAAGACTGGGGGGCGTACAAGGCAATTGGCCGCGAGCTCCGATTCGATGGACTCACAGTCGTAGTGGTGACGTTCTCAAACGGACGCCCGTACATGCTGAGCGGTGTTCGGGTTAGTGCGCCGCAATGGCAGGTGACGGGCCACTTGCGTGTCGGCATGGAGGCGTCGGAATTCTTCTCTCGCCTTGGCAAGCCACGAGTTGCCGATGGAGTTTGGACCATCAGTCAGCTTGGTCCTACAGAGCTTTTTCTAACGGTGAAGGAAGGGAAGATTGCCGTCATAGACTATGCGTGCTACACGGGCTAACCATGATGAATAAGACTAGTCCCGCTTCAAGTCCAGACGCTTATGTCACCTGCTTGTCCGGTTGGCAATGCACCTTGGTTGAGCAGTTGCGAGCGGCAGTGGTGGGCAGTGCCACGCTGGACGAAGCCATCAAATGGGGTCACCTGGTCTATCTGTCGAATGGCCCTGTGCTGCTGATTCGCGCCGAGGAAAACCGCGTTCTGTTCGGCTTCTGGCGAGGGCAACGCCTTCGCGAGATGGACCCGCTGCTCAAACCCGGCGGCAAGTACGAAATGGCGACCAGAGAATTTCGCGAGGGTGATAAGGTCAACACCGCCTTGTCGCGCCGTCTCGCCAAAGAGGCGGTTCGGCTTAACAAGGCGCTTGGCGATCCCACTAAGCTCCAGTAAGAGGACTGCATGTCCAGCCCAGACCGCAGCCGTCAGGTTTGATCGCGGGTCTTGCGGCATACACTGCGGGAGAACATGAACCAGCTTTCGATCGTTCGAACAATTGCCGCTGTGCTCTTTGCGGCGGGTCTTTGGGGTCTGTCAGTGCCCGCCCATTCACTTTCCTGCATGGGGTTCGAAGACCGATTCTTTGTGCAGTGTTCCAACGGAAGCTGCACGACGAAGTTTCGGGCGAGGGATATTCCTGCGCCCGGAGCTTGTGCGCGGCGTGTCGTGGTCGAGGATGTTCACGCCGACGTAGCGGAAGTCCTCTCGCATCGGCTCTCGAATGAACTGGGCTCGGGTATTTACGAAGTCACCCTCGTCCATCGCTATTACGCAGCACCCCCGGTGAGCGCGCAGGAGCTTTCCCGAGCGTTTGCCGCGGATGAGTTCACGGCGCCGCGTGTACGTGTCGGCCAACCCGCAGTCGGCTCAAGCCTGGACCAGCTTCGTGAGGATTGGGTTCGGCGCGCCTGGTGGTCGCTGTGGGCGCTGTTCACGCATTGGGTTTTTGAATTCGCTCTTGTTGCTGGAGGTATGTACGTCTTGTATCGGACGACGGCCATCTTCCTCCAACGTTTGCGACTGGCGCGTCCCGCTTCGCTCGCCGGCCCAATGGCCCTTCAGGCGGGCCTTTTTGTCCTGGCGATTGTCTGCCTGGGATATATAGCCGGGCCTGTTTTGCTGAGCTTGATGATTCTTGTGATTCCAGTCCTTTGGGTCTATGAGCTAGGCGCGTATTTCTGGGTGCGCCATCGATCAAGACGTGCAAATGGGGTCTTTTAGGACCGCTCAGCGGCATCAATAAGTTTTGTACGGCAAAAACTTCCCCGACAAGACCACATTCACGCGATCCCCTTTGGGATCCGGCTCACGCACGATGTCCATGCTGAAATCAATCGCGCTCATGATGCCGTCGCCGAATTCTTCGTGGATCAGTTCCTTGATGGTCGTGCCGTAGACGCTCACGATTTCATACCAGCGGTAGATCAGCGGGTCGGTCGGCACGGGCGTGGGCAGCGAGCCTTTGTAGGGAACGACCTGCAGCCATTTTTGTTCTTCGGCCGTCAGGCCAAAAATCTTGCCGATCACCTTGGCCTGCTTGGCGTCGAAGGTCATCTGGCCCAGGCAGCCGGCGGTTGTCCATTCCTTGCTGAGGCCAACTTTTTTGGCGACGGACTCCCAGGTGATGCCTTTGCTGACTTTGGTGGCGATGATTTTTTCGGTGATGTCGTTGCGGTTCATGGTGGGCTCCTGTGTGTGTGAAATTGGCGTCGTGCGGGCGCAAAGTGGCCAGGCTGGTTGAGGATTTAACTAGTCCGTAAATTCAGTGAACATCGTCTCAGGGCAACGCCCGCCTGAGCCACTGCGTGCGTAGTAGTTCCAGCGCCAGGCCATTTCGGTGTTGTCCTGGCAGGCCACGCCTTTGTACAGCTTGCCGTAAGTGGCCCTTGCACCTGAGGACGAGCGAAAGCTGTCATGACTTTCGGCCACCAGCACGCCGTCCTTGGGGTGAACCTTCAACACGCCAAAAGACGCGTTGCTCGGTATGTCGTAGTTCACATAGAGCGCGCTCCGCTCAGGATCCGGGCGCGCATTTTCAATCAAGATAAATACAGCCTGCTGTTCCGCCACCAGCTCTTGCTGCGTCAGGTGGGTAAATGTTTGGGATTGGATTTTTTTCCCAAACTTCAGTGCTGGGCCCAGCACCAGCAAAGGTTTTCGTTCACCCTCAGCGGCTGGGTTGAAGCGATGCGAAAGCGGTTTCTTAAACCTGTTCACAACAGCCGAGAAAATTTCATCGTCGCTGAAGTTTTGATTCTGCAGCTCCAAAGCCCAGACCGGGTTTGCGGCGTATAGCAGCATGGCCGCCATGAATGAGTGTGGTTTGAAATAGGTCATCACCAAAGCTTACCAAGCAGGGGTTCAGTTCAAACGGGCATGATGGCAGGGCCGCTTCAGAGCTTGGGCGTACATGCCAGCCATGAGCAAGCAACGTGCCCAGACTGAAGCGATCTTTGGCCCCGAAGCGCGCCAAAGCGGTGCGAAAACCGCGTAAAGCGCCGCGCCAAACCAAAGCTGGTGCATGAATCCCTGTAAAGTCCAAGGCATGCTTACGATTTCCGGGGGCGCTGTGCGCCCGGCCGCCGCACTTTTGACGGCCGCGATGTTGCTCGCCGCCTGCAGCCCCACCCTGAACTGGCGCGAAGTGCGGCCCGAGGGCACGCGCCTGGCGCTGCTGCTGCCCTGCAAACCCGACAAGGCGCAAAAAACCGTGCCCCTGGGCGGGCCGGCGACGCCGCTGTCCATGCTGGGCTGTGATGCCGGCGGGGCGACCTTCGCCGTGGCAGTGGCGCAACTGGGCGATGCGGCCCAGGCCGAGCCCGTGCTCGCGCAGTGGCAAAGCCTGACGCTGGCCAATATGAAGGCCGGGCCCGCGCAGGTGGTGCCGCTCAAGATTCCCGGCAGCGCCGCCGTACTGGTCAAGGCCCAGGGCAGTCGCCCCGACGGCGCGGTGGTGGAGGGGCAGGCCGCTTATTTCGCCCAGGGCGCGCAGGTTTTCCAGGTGGTGCTGTATGCCGACCGCATCGCGCCCGAAGTCGCCGAGACCTTTTTCTCCAGTCTGAAATTCGAATGACGAGCGCCCAAACCTCCATGTCCGCCGCGCGCAATACATCGGCCGCGCCGTCCGAACCCGGCCGGCTGGATGCCTGGACGGGCGCTATCGTCTTCCTCGCCTTTGCCGCGGCCTACTTTTGTTCGGCGCTGGTGCGGGCCATCACGGCCACCTTGTCTCCCGTGCTGACGCAGGATTTTTCGCTGCATGCGCGCGACCTGGGGCTGCTGGCCGGCGGTTATTTCCTGGGATTTGCGGCCACGCAGCTGCCGCTGGGCACCTGGCTGGACCGCCATGGGCCCAAGCGCGTGATCCTGAGTTTTTTGAGCATTGCCGTGCTGGGTTGCCTGGCGTTTTCGCTGGCCACGAGTTTTGCCTGGCTGCTGGCGGCGCGTGTGCTGGTGGGCATGGGCGTGAGCGCCTGCCTGATGGCGCCGCTCACGGGCTACCGCCGTTGGTTCGAGCCGGCCACGGTGCTGCGCGCCAACTCCTGGATGCTGATGACGGGCTCGCTGGGCATGCTGGCCTCGACGCTGCCGGTGCAGTGGCTGATGCCGGTCACGGGCTGGCGGCCGCTGTTCTGGATCCTCGCGGCCATGATTGTGCTGTCCATGGCGGCGATTTCCTGGGTGGCGCCGGCCTGGAAAACCGGCCATGCCGCGGGGCCGGCGGAGGCCGCCGGGGAATCCGGTTACGCGCCCATCTGGCGCAGCCGCTATTTCCGCAAGATGACGCCCATGGCCTTCTTCAACTACGGCGGGCTGGTCGCGGTGCAGACCTTGTGGGCCGGGCCCTGGATGGTCAAGGTCGCGGGCTACACGCCGCTTGAGGCCGCCACCGGCCTGTTCTATATCAATGCCACCATGCTGCTGACCTTCTGGAGCTGGGGCATGGTCAATCCCTGGCTGTCG
>Ga0065165_1003306_pt1 | contig 11574 bp, 10 predicted proteins | sample AraplaMF_Cvi_mMF_FD_63813 | JGI IMG/M metagenome (GOLD analysis project Ga0065165, IMG submission 63813) | Arabidopsis root microbial communities from the University of North Carolina, USA - plate scrape MF_Cvi_mMF (version 2) (version 3) | ecosystem: Host-associated > Plants > Roots >... | reverse complement strand
GGAAAAGCGCCGCGCTTGTTTCACGTGAAACGTCGCGTCCTTTCGCCTATATCCCCGCGACCATGACCTGGGATGTGATAGTCATCGGCGGAGGGCACGCCGGCTGCGAGGCCGCCGCCGCTTCTGCGCGCTTCGGCGCGCGCACGCTGCTGCTCACCCACAAGCTCGAGACCATCGGCGAGATGAGCTGCAACCCCGCCATCGGCGGCTTGGGCAAAGGCCATCTGGTCCGCGAGATCGACGCGCTGGACGGCGTCATGGGCCGCCTGGCCGACGTGGCCGGCATCCAGTTCCGGATGCTGAACCGCTCGAAGGGCGCCGCGGTCCGCGGTCCGCGCAGCCAGATCGACCGCCGTCTCTATCGCGAGGCGATGCAGGCCGAACTGGCCGCGACCCCCAATCTGGAGATTCGCGCCGAGGCGGTCGAGGACTTGATCGTCACCGACGGGGTCGTCGCCGGCGCTGTGGGCGCGAGCGGAACCGAATATCGCGCCGGCCGCGTGGTGCTGACCACCGGCACCTTCCTGAAGGGCATGATCCACCAGGGCGAGCAGCGCATCCCCGCGGGTCGTGTCGGCGACGCACCGGCCATCGGCCTGTCGGACCGCCTCTACGCCTCGGGCCTGAAGATGGGCCGCCTGAAGACCGGCACGCCGGCGCGCCTCGACGGCTCGACCATCGCCTGGGACCGGCTGGAGATGCAGGACGCGGACGCCGAGCCGATCCCGTTCTCGTTCCTGACCGACGCCATCACAACCCGCCAGGTCCAGTGCGGCATCACCTACACGACGGAAGAGACCCACCGGATCATCGCCGAGCGCCTGACCGAGAGCGCCGTCTATGGCGGCCGGGTCTCGGGCCGTGGCCCGCGCTACTGCCCATCCATCGAGGACAAGGTCGTGCGGTTCGCCGACAAGACCAGCCACCAGATCTTCCTGGAGCCCGAGGGGCTAGACGACACGACGGTCTATCCGAACGGAATCTCCACCTCTGTGTCGGCCGAGACCCAGGACCTGTTCCTTCGCACCATCCCCGGCCTGGAGCAGGTGGTGGTGAAGCGGCACGGCTACGCCATCGAGTACGATTACGTCGATCCGCGCGAGTTGTTCCCGACCCTGGAGGTCAAGCGGCTGCCAGGGCTGTACCTCGCCGGCCAGATCAACGGCACGACCGGCTACGAGGAAGCGGGCGCCCAGGGCCTGGTCGCCGGCCTGAACGCGGCCCGGGCGGCGTCGGGCGCCGAGCCGGCGCAGTTCGCGCGCGACGAGGCCTACATCGGCGTCCTGATCGACGACCTCGTCACGCGTGGCGTGACCGAGCCCTATCGCATGTTCACCAGCCGGGCCGAGTTCCGCCTGACGCTGCGGGCGGACAACGCCGACCAGCGCCTCACGGGCAAGGGGATCGAACTGGGCGTCGTGGGCTCGCGGCGGACCGAAGCGTTTCACGTGAAACACACCGCCCTGGCACAGGCCCGCGCCGAGGCCGCCGAGTTGACCCTGACCCCCGCGGCCGCGGCCAAGGCCGGCCTGCCGGTGAAGGCTGACGGCCAGCGCCGCAACGTGATCGAGCTCCTGGCCTATCCGACGATCGGCTTCGAGGATCTGGCCCGCATCTGGCCGCAGATCGGCGCCTGGTCGCCAGCCGTCCGCGAGCAGATCGAGATCGACGCCTCCTACGCCGGCTACCTCGACCGCCAGGCGGCCGACGCCGAGGCCTTCCGCAAGGACGAGGACCTTCGCTTGCCAGCCGAACTCGACTACGCCGCCATCGGCGGGCTCTCGAACGAGGTCCGCGAGAAGCTGGCCGCGGTGCGCCCGCTGACGCTCGGCCAGGCCGCCCGCATCGAGGGCGTGACCCCAGGAGCGCTGACGGCGCTGCTGGCCCACGTTCGTCGCCGCGCGGCCTGAGGTGATGAGCTCAGACGCCCCCATTCCTCCCCCGCAGGGGGAGGGGGACCGCGAAGCGGTGGAGGGGGCCTCGTCAACAACGGAGCGGACCCCCTCCGTCGGCTGCGCCGACACCTCCCCGAGCGGGGGAGGGACGGGGGTGCTCGATGCCGATGGGTTTGCGGCACGAGCTGGCGCGACGCCTGAGAACATCGCCGACCTGTCGCGCTTCCTGGAGATGCTGGCCGCCGGCAATGAGGTCATGAACCTGGTCGGCCCCGCCACGATCCCGGACTTCTGGAACCGCCACGCATGGGACTCCGCGCAACTGATCCCGCTGGCTCCCGAGGCGCGCACCTGGGCCGACCTCGGCGCCGGCGCGGGCTTCCCCGGCCTGGTGCTGGCGATCCTCTTCAAGGGCCGCGACGGCGTCCACGTCCACCTGGTGGAAAGTATGGCCAAGCGCTGCCGATTCCTGCAGCAGGTGGTCGACGCGCTGGACCTGCCGGCCACCGTCCACAACACGAGGGCGGAAAACCTGAAGCTGCCTGTGGACATCGTCACGGCGCGGGCTTGTGCGCCGCTTAACCGCCTGTTGGGGTATGCCCGGCCCTACTTCCAGGGCGGCGCGCAGGGGCTCTTTCTGAAGGGCCAAGATGTTGCGTCAGAGCTGGAAGAAGCTACTAGATATTGGGACTACGAGGCGGAGACGGTTCCGTCGGCAAGCGACCCCCGCGGTCGCATCGTGCGTGTGAGGAGACTGGGCCGTGCCCGCAAGGTCTGACCGGGGACTACGCGTGCTGGTCGTCGCCAACCAGAAGGGCGGCGTCGGCAAGACGACCACGGCCATCAACCTCGGCACGGCGCTGGCCGCCGTGGGCGAGAAGGTGCTGCTGGTCGACAGCGATCCGCAGGGCAACGCCTCCACCGGCCTGGGCGTGGGCCGGGCCCAGCGGAAGAAGACGCTCTACGACGTGCTGATGGGCGAACAGCCGCTGCTGGAGGCGGTGGTGAAGACCTCGGTCCCGGGCCTCGACCTGATCCCCGCCGACCCCGACCTGTCGGGCGTCGAGCTGGAGCTGGGCCAGCAGGCGCGCCGGTCGTTCAAGCTGCGCGACGCCATCGGCCCGGCGCGCGACGCGGGCGCCTACAGCTACATCCTCATCGACTGCCCGCCGTCGCTGAACCTGCTGACCGTCAACGCCATGGCCGCCGCCGACGCCGTGCTGGTGCCGCTGCAGTGCGAGTTCTTCGCCCTGGAAGGCCTGACCCAGCTCATGCGCACCATCGACCTGGTGCGCGGCAGCCTGAACCCGGCGCTGGAGCTGCAGGGCGTGGTGCTGACCATGTTCGACAAGCGCAACGCGCTGTCGGGCCAGGTGGCCAGCGACGTGCGGGGCCACTTCGGCCAGGCCGTATACGAGACCATGATCCCCCGGAACGTCCGCGTCTCGGAGGCCCCTTCGTTCGGCAAGCCCGCGCTGGTCTACGACCTGAAATGCGCCGGCAGCCAGGCGTATCTGAAACTTGCCCGCGAGGTGGTCCTTCGGGAGCGCAAGCGCCGGGCGAGCCAAACCATGGAATTGAGCTGAGATGGCCGAGAACCGCAGGGGCTTGGGGCGCGGGCTGTCGGCGCTGCTGGGCGAGGCCGAGGAAATCGCCCATGCGGCCGATCCCGCCGCCGGCGTGCGCGAGATCCCGATCGAGCTGATCCACCGCAACCCGGACCAGCCGCGGCAGGTGTTCGACGAGGCCGACTTGGCCGAGCTCGAAGCCTCGATCCGCGACAAGGGCGTGCTGCAGCCGATCCTGGTGCGACCGTCCGCGGCCCATCCGGGCGAGTTCGAGATCGTCGCGGGCGAGCGCCGCTGGCGCGCGGCGCAGCGGGCCGGCCTGATCGCCATCCCTGCGCTGGTGCGCGAGCTGGGCGACAACGAGGCGTTCGAGATCGCCATCATCGAGAACATCCAGCGCGCCGACCTCAACCCGATCGAAGAGGCGCGGGCCTATTCCGCCCTGATGACCCGCCTGGGCGTCACCCAGGAGGAGGCCGCCAAGCGGGTCGGCAAGTCGCGCAGCCACGTGGCGAACACCATGCGGCTCTCGGCCTTGCCCGAGAAGGTCCAGGACCATCTGGTGGCCGGCCGTCTGACCGCGGGCCACGCGCGGGCGCTGCTGAGCGTCGAGAACGCCGAGGCGCTGGCCGACCGCATCGTCGCCGACGGCCTGACCGTGCGCGACGTGGAAGCCCTGGCCCGCGAGACAAGCGCCGCGCCGAAGAAGTCGTCCGGGCCCCGCAAGCCGGCCAAGGACGCCGACACCGCCTCGCTGGAAGTGGACCTGGAGGACGCCCTAGGCATGAGCGTCGACATCACCGACCGCGGCGGCGCGGGCGAGGTGAAGATCAAGTACGCCACTCTGGAACAGCTCGACGAGATCTGCCGCCGGCTGATGCGGCGCTGACCTAGCGCGCCTTCTCGCGGACGGCGGCGACCACCTCGTTCACCGCGGCGATCACGACGTCGGGCTTCTCCCACTGGATACTGTGGCCCGAGGCGACCATGCGGTTCTCGCCGTGGGCAGCGAGGGCGGCGGCCTCGTCGTGCATGGCCTTCCAGACCTGGCCCATGGCGGCCTGTTCCTCTACCGGGGTGGGCGGGCCCTTGCCCGTGCCCTCGGCGGTGAGCACGATCCACGGCAGGTCGCCCAGCGGGCGCTTCGTGCGGTCGATGTCGGTCGAGGACGTCGTGGCCATGCTGTCCACCTCGGAGGCCTGCATCTTCAGCCGCCAGCCCTCGCCCTGGCGCGCAGCCATCACGGCGCGCAGGTCCTCGGGGAAGGTCTTCGACGGCGGCGGGAAGCACGTCGCGAAGGCCGGGTCGCCGGGCTTCAGGGCGCCGGCGATCACCTTGTCGGCGCAACCGCGGGTCAGGCTCATCATCTTCTCGTTCATCGCCGAGCCCTTGGGAGCGACTTCGGCGAAGCGCTTGGCCTGGTGCGGGTTCGAGGGATCGACCAGCACCGCGCCGGCCACCTCCCTCGGATAGAGCGAGGCGTACAGGCGCACGTGCAGGCCGGCCATCGAGTGGCCGACCAGGACGTAGGGCCCTTTGATCGCGGCGGCCTTCAGCAGGGCGCGCTCGTCCTCGACGACGGCGCGGGCGTCGCGGGGCAGGGGGCCTTCGTCGCTGAAGCCCATGCCCGGCCGGTCGAAGGCGCAGACCCGCGTGGTCTCGGCGACCGCCGGCTGCACCTTGGCCCAGGCCAGCATCCCCGAACCCCAGCCGGCGTCGAGCACGACCGTGGGCGCGCCCTTGCCCATGCAGAGCATGTTCATCTTCCGCCCGTCCTTCAGCGTCACGAGCTGGGCGGGCTTCGCGTAGTCCGACAGCGGAACGGGCTCGGCAGCGTTCGCGGCGGTGGCGGCCAGCAGAGCCGCGGCGATGAGGGTGGATTTGAGCATCTTGGCGCCTCCCGGGAGGAAGCGTAGCCGCAGACACCCTGCGGGCCCAGTGTCGCCGCCGCTACAGCCCCAACCGGCGCGCGCGACCCGCCACGGTCAGCGCCAGGCGCTCGGCGATCAGGCGGTCCGGGGAGCCGGCCGTCTTGCAGGCCCGGTCGGCGGCGAGGATCTCGGGCTGGATGCGGTCGAGTTCGTCCAGCGACCAGGCGCGGGCCTGGCGGAGGAATTCTCGCTCCTGCTTCCAGAACACGCCTGAGGCCTTGGCGGCCTCCTGCAGCCCGGCGCCGGCCTTGGCCAGGGTCAGCACGCGGCGCAGTTTGCCGAGGTGCATGCCCAGCGCGCGGACAGCCGCGGGGCCGGTCTCGCCTTCCTGGGCCGCGCGACGCAACCCCGCCTGGGCCTCGCCGAGCTTGCCGCCGAAGGCGTCGGCGGCGGCGTCGAACAGCGAGGACTCGGGCTCGACGCCCAGGAACGGCTCCAGGTCGGCCGGCGTCGCCGTCGTCCCGCTGCCGGGGCCGAGGTAGAGCGCCAGCCGCTCGATCTCCTGGCGCGCGACCCCGCGCTCCTTGGGCAGGCGCTGGACGAACACCTGCAGGGCGTCGGCGTTCAGCGCCACCTGGTCCTTGGCCAGCAGCTCGCGCACCAGCCGCGCCACGTCGCCGGGTTCGTCCTCGTAGCAGGGGATGGCGGCCGCGGCGTTCGCCTTCTCGGCCGCCTTCCGCAGGGCGGACTCGCGCCCCAGGTTGCCGGCCTCGATCAGGAGGAAGGCGTCGGGGTTCAGCTCGCCCTTGGCGTGCCGCTCCAGCGCCTCGGCGGCCGCCTTGTCGGCGGAAGGCTTCTCGCCCGCGAGGCGCAGGCGCACCAGGCGCCGACCGCCCATCAGCGACTGGGCCGCCAGCTCACCCTCGAGCCGGCCGCCGTCGTCCGACAGGTCCTGCTCCGTCAGGAGGGCGACGTCGAAGGGGTCGTCCGGGTTGGGGACGATCTTGCCGGCGAGCTGGTGGCCGCGGTCGCGCACAACGCCCAGGTCGCGCCCGTAGATCAGGACCGCGCGGATGGCCGGGTCGGGTTTCCCGAGGAAGCGCTCGATGTCCGGCCGCTTCGAGAGGATCATCTACTTCGCGGCGACCTTGGCCCCGGTGGCGAGCCAGGCGGCCAGCTCCATCTCGATGCGGCGCGCGGCCTCCTCGGCGGCCCGGTCCTGGGCGTCCTGCTGGGCCGAGATCGAGGCGTAGGGCTGGTCGGCGGAGTCGTAGGTGAGCTCCACCCGCACCTGGCCCTGCTTGGCGGCGGCCTGGGACTTCACGTCGCGCAGCACATAGGTGGCGGTCAGCACGTATTCGTAGCGGGTGGCCACGTTGTCGATCCGCACGCCGCGCGGATACCGCGCCTCGCCGAGGCTGAGCTCCATGGTGTAGGCCGGCGCCGCCGAGTGGTCCTTGGCGAACGCGTCGTCCAGGTGCTGGCGGATCAGGTAGCCGGTGCGGCCCTGCGGCGCCTGCACCTGGATGGCGGCCAGGTTCTTCACCACCGCGGACTGCGAGTACAGCGGCTGGAAGCCGGCGCAGCCCGAGAGCAGCAAGGCGGTCGAGGCCGCGGCAAGGATCAGGATCCGGCTCATGCCGCCACGATATTCACGATCCGGTCCTTGACCACAATGATCTTGCGGATCGTCAGGCCGTCCAGCTTCGCGGCGATGTCGGGATCGGCCTTCAGGATCGCCTCGACGTCGGCCTGTTCGGCGCCCGCCGGCGCGACGATCTCGCCCCGGCGCTTGCCGTTCACCTGCACGGGCAGGACCTTGGTGGCGTCCTCGGTCAGGGCTGGGTCGAACTCGGGCCAGGGCGCGGCCACGACCATGCCCTCGCCGCCGATCCGGCCCCAGCATTCCTCGGCCAGGTGGGGCGTGAACGGCGCGATCAGCCGGGCGAAGGCGCTCAGCGCCTCCTGGCGGGCGGCCAGGACGGCGGGGCTCGCGCCCTTGGCCGGGTTGGCTTTCAGCAGGTTCAGGAACTCGTACAGGCGCGCGATGCCCGAGTTGAAGCGGAAGCCGTCGATGGCCTCGGTCACCTGCTTCACCAGCTTGTGGGTGGCGCGGCGCAGCTCGGGGTCGGGCTCCCCCGACGCCGCCGCCTCGGGCTCGCTGTCGAACTCGTCCCAGACGCGGTTCACGAAGCGCCACGACCCCTGCACGCCGCCGGTGGTCCACTGGACGTCGCGCTCGGCGGGGCTGTCGCTCAGCACGAACAGGCGCGCGGCGTCGACGCCGTAGACGTCGAAGATCTCCTCGGGCGCCACGGTGTTCTTCTTGGACTTCGACATCTTCTCGATGTCGCCGATCACCAGGGGCTCACCCGTGCCGCCCAGCGTCGCGCGGCGGGTGTTCCCTTCCGCGACGATCTCGACTTCCTTGGGCTCGACCCACTCGCCGCTCTGCCGCCGGTAGGTCTCGTGGGTGACCATGCCCTGCGTGAACAGGCCGGCGAACGGCTCGCGCACGCTCAGCTGGCCGTCGTCGGCCAGGGCCTTGGTGACGAAGCGGGCGTACAGCAGGTGCAGCACCGCGTGCTCGATGCCGCCGATATACTGGTCGACGGGCATCCAGTAGTCGGCCGCGTCCTTGTCGATCGGCTCGGCCGCATGCGGGTTGGCGAAGCGGGCGAAGTACCAGGAGCTGTCCACGAAGGTGTCCAGCGTGTCGGTCTCGCGCGTCGCCGGGCCGCCGCAGGTCGGGCAGGTGGTGTGCTTCCAGGTCGGATGCCGCTCCAGCGCGTTGCCCGACTTGCCGAACTCGATGTCGGCGGGGTGGGCGACCGGCAGCTGGTCCTTCGGCACCGGGACCACGCCGTGGGTCGGGCAGTGGACCACCGGGATCGGGCAGCCCCAGGCGCGCTGGCGTGAGACGCCCCAGTCGCGCAGGCGGAAGACGGTCGCGCCGTCGCCGTCGCCCTGGGCCTCGATCCGGCGGATCGCCTCGGCCTTGGCCGTCTCGATGTCCAGCCCGTCCAGGCCGGGCGAATTGTAGATGGTCCCGGGGCCCGTATAGGCCTCGGTCCCGACGTCGAACGTCGCCGGGTCCTCGCCGGGCGGCAGCACCACCGGCTTCACCGGCAGGCCGTACTTGCGGCAGAAGTCCAGGTCGCGCTGGTCATGGGCCGGGCAGGCGAAGATCGCGCCCGTGCCGTAGTCCATCAGGATGAAGTTCGCGATCCAGACCGGCAGCTCCCAGTTCGGGTCGAACGGGTGCTTCACACGCAGGCCGGTGTCGTAGCCCTTCTTCTCGGCCGTCTCGATCTCGGCTTCGGTGGCCGCGCCCTTGCGGCATTCCTCGATGAAGGCGGCGGCCTTGGGATCGTTCGCGGCCACGGCGGCGGCCAGCGGGTGGTCGGCGGCGATGCCGACGAAGCTGGCCCCGTACAGCGTGTCCGGCCGCGTGGTGTACACCTCCAGGTCCTTCGCGGGCGCGTCGCCCACGGTGTGGAACCGGAACTTCAGGCCCTTGGAGCGGCCGATCCAATTCTCCTGCATCACGCGGACCTTCTCGGGCCAGCGGTCCAGGGTCTGTAGGTCGTCGGTCAGCTGGTCGGCGTAGTCGGTGATCCGCATGGACCACTGGTTCAGCTTGCGCTTCTCCACGACGGCGCCCGAACGCCAGCCGCGGCCATCGACCACCTGCTCGTTGGCCAGAACGGTCTGGTCGACCGGGTCCCAGTTGACGACGCTTTCCTTGCGATAGACCAGGCCGCGGGCGAACAGGTCCAGGAACCAGGCCTGCTGCTTGCCGTAGTACTCGACGTCGCAGGTGGCGAACTCGCGGCTCCAGTCGATCGACAGGCCCAGCTGCTTCAGCTCGTCCCGCATCCGGGCGATGTTGTCGTAGGTCCAGCCCTTGGGATCGACGCCGCGCTCCATGGCGGCGTTCTCGGCCGGCAGGCCGAAGGCGTCCCAGCCCATGGGGTGCAGCACCGAGAAGCCGCGAGCGCGCTTGAAGCGGGCGATGACGTCGCCCATCGCGTAATTCCGCACATGGCCCATGTGCAGGCGTCCCGAGGGGTACGGGAACATCTCCAGCACGTAGTACTTCGGCTTCGAGCGATCGATCACCGCGCGGAAGCTGTCGGCGTCAGTCCACGCCTGACGCCACTTCGGCTCGGTTTCTTTAGGGTTATAGCGGGCCATGACGGGGCCTTTGGACTGGAGTTGGACTTCCGGTCAACGGCCCAGGGTCGTCAAGGCGCATCGACAGACGAACATATTCCCGAAGGAGCCGCCGGCAGGCGCCGGCGGTGGGACTGGGATCAGCCCTTGATGTTCGAAAGTCGAAGCTGGCGCGCGCGGGTCAGGATCGAGTTCTCGATGTCCGTTTCCGTCTGGCCGGCGGTCGGCTGGTCGACCCAGTTGCCGCTGGCGTCGCGCAGCTGCTTGAAGACCGCCACGTTCAGGCCGTCGGCGCGCAGGCGCGAATCCAGGATGTAGACGGTGCACTTGAAGCGCTCGTCCGGCTTTTCCGGGTTGGTGTACCAGTCGGTGACGATCACGCCGCCGTACGGGTCGGCCGAGGCCAGCGGCATGAAGGCCAGGGTGTCCAGCGTGGCGCGCCACAGGTAGCCGTTGACGCCGATCGCCGCGGCGTTGTCGCCCGAGGTGCGGACCTTGGCGCCCTTGCCGCCGCCGAAGGGATTGGGGACGCTAACGCTACCGCACGCGCTCAGCCCCACGACGCTGAGCGCCGTGGCCGCGATCACAAGGCCACGCATCCGGTTACCGCGCACAAACGGCATATGCATCCGTCTCCATAGATTTCCGCAGCGCAAGCGCCACGGCGCCGCCCCCGCGCCGGCTGCCTCTATAACAATGCGGTGTAAGTCGCCAAACAGGAATCGCGTGGCGCGTGCGCCACACACGGCGAGCATCTTGCCGCGGGATGGACCCGCAAGGGGTGAGTCCCGTTGACCCGGAAATGTCGGCGGCCTTAATTCGCTGGCAATCGCGAAGCTGTTCCATGGGGCAGGTCGCGAATGGTGACCGTTGGGGCTATATAGGCTGGGATGTCCAAGCGCCGCATCAGCGTCGTTCTTGCCGCGTCCGCGCTGATCAGCGCGGCGGCCGGCAGCGCGTACGCGGCCGACAAGTCCGCGCCCAAGCCCATGGACTTCACCGTCAAGTCGGAACCGATGACGTTGGCCCCCAATGGCGGCCGCAACATGAAGTTCGACGCTTCCAAGGGCCGCTTCGGCATCGTCCTCGACATCCAGCAGCCCGATGGCCGCGCCGCCGTCCCGAACGACGTGTCGGCCGGCGCCTACTTCCGCATCACGCCGTCGGTGCGCGTGGGCGGTTCGGTCAGTCTCGGCGAGCAGGACCTGACCCCACGTCGGAACGCTGCGCGGCCGGCCGACCAGCCGAAGGTCCGGCTCGAGTCCACGTTCAAGTTCTGAAGCCGTCCACGGCGGCAAGTCCGATGAGGCCCGCGTCGAGCAGACGGCGGGCCGTTTTCTTGTTCACGCCCCCCAACGCATAGGCCGGCCGTTCCGCCTCGCGGACCCGCATCGCCAGTCGGGTCGGTCCCAGCGCCTTGCCCGCAGAAGCGCTGTTCGAGGGGAAGGCCACCGAAAGCACCACCGCATCCGCCCGGCTCGCCCGCGCGGCCGCCAGCGAATGGGCGGCCGAGGTGACGATCCAGCGGGGCTGGGCCCGCTTCACGGCCAGGGCGCGATGGGCCAGCCGCTCGGGCAGGTGGACGCCGTCGGCGCCGATCCGCGCGGCAAGGGCGACGTCCTGTCCGATCAGCAGCTTCAGGCCGCGCGCCCGGGCAATGGACTTCAGCCGCAGCGCCCGCGCCTCGGCGCCCGCCTCGCCGAAGTGGCGATAGACGACCGCGCTGCCGGCCGGCAGTTCGGCGGCCACCGCCTCCGGGTCGGTCGTCCGTGCCGGGTCGGTGAAGAACAACAGCGCCGGCAGGCCCTTCCGCAGGCGGCGTCGCGCCGGTAAGAGCCGGGCCGTCCGTTGAAGGGTCCAGAAAGTCGAGATGAGCGCCGCTCCCAACGCCGATGGCTACGCCGACGTGGTGGCCCGGATCGCCCGCGCCGCGCAAGCCGCCGGACGCGATCCGGCCGACGTGACCCTGGTGGCCGTCTCCAAGACCCAGCCGTGGGAGGCGATCCAGCCCGTGCTGGACGCCGGCCAGCGGGTGTTCGGCGAGAACCGGGTGCAGGAGGCGCA
>Ga0065165_1003301_pt1 | contig 11598 bp, 10 predicted proteins | sample AraplaMF_Cvi_mMF_FD_63813 | JGI IMG/M metagenome (GOLD analysis project Ga0065165, IMG submission 63813) | Arabidopsis root microbial communities from the University of North Carolina, USA - plate scrape MF_Cvi_mMF (version 2) (version 3) | ecosystem: Host-associated > Plants > Roots >... | reverse complement strand
TCGAGGCGCTTGTCGCTCTTGGCGCGGGTGCGATTGGCCTCGACCCATTGCTCGGCCTCGTCGAGCAGGAAGACGATCTCGTGCGGCTGGAGCCCGGCGATGCCGGTCAGGTGCCGGTGCGGGAAGGCCGCGCGGCCGGGAAGCTGCGCTGCGGGACTGTGATCGGAGGCTTGCATTAAAGCTGCGGGGTAGCGGCGAGCGCGGGCGCGAGCAAGGCCCGATAGATCAATCCGCTTGCCCCGACCGTTTCGCATCCGCTACCCGGCGCGGGCATTCGGCGAAGAGGGGGCAGGGCGTGTCTAACCGGATTCGGGAAGCGTTCATTCTGGTGCTGACCACGTTGGTCCTGCCGCTCGCGGTCGTCGCGCTGGGGGTCTGGCAGCAGCAGCGCGCGCCTGTCGATCAAAGCGAAAAGTACGCGCTGCGCGCCGAGATTGCTGCGGCGCTGGCCCACCTCGAGGCGGCGCAGCGCGCGGCAGGACCGGGCAAGATCGCCTGGGGGACGCAGATCGAGGTGGATGGTCGGGTCTATGTCGGCGACGCGGCGATCGGCATCGCGCGCGGCGACCTGAACCGGCTGGATCGCGCGATTTTCGTCGATGGCATCCGCAGCCATTTGCCGCCGGTGACGATCGTGTGCGCAGCGCTGGTGCTGGCGATCTCGCTGCTGATCCTGCTGGGCTCGACGGCATTGGGCTGGGCCGGGCGCCAGTCGCGCGAGGCGCTGGAGCGCGGCTTCGACTTCGTCCGGCGGGCATTGCCGCCGCTGATGGGCGTGCAGGTGATCGCGACCGCGGTCGGCGTGGTCACCGCCGTCGCGTTCGAAGTCGCGCCGCTGGTCGAGCTCGACAATCCGAGCACCGGCGACCTGAAGCTGCTCCTCGTCGCGATATTGGTGATGGGCGTGTCGCTGTGGACCGCTGGCAAGGCCGTGCTCAACCTGCGCCACACGCTGGCACTGTTCGCGCCCGATCCGCTCGAGATCGAGGGCCGTGCGGTGTCGCGCGACGATGCGCCGGGACTGTGGCACTGGGTCGACGGCGTGGCCGACCGGCTCGGTGCGCTGCGCCCCGACCAGATCGTCGTGGGACTGACCCGCGGCTTCTTCGTCACGTCGGGACCCAAGCTGCTTGCGCCGGGCGGCGAGCGATTCGAAGGCCGCACGCTCTATCTCCCACTGCCTTATCTGCCGCTGCTCCGCCGCGACGAGGCCGAGGCGATCATCGGCCACGAACTGGGCCACTTCACCGGTGGCGACACCGAATACAGCCTGCGCTTCGTGCCGATCTATGCCGGGGTGAACCGCTCGCTCGCCGCGATGGCGTTGGCGGGGCGCGGCCCGGACGGCTCCGACGGGTTTATCACCCGGCCGGCGGTCGAGCTCGGGCGGTTCGTGATGGACCGGTTCGATCGGGCGGTGATGCACTGGAGCCGGCTGCGCGAGTTCGCGGCGGACGAGGCCGGTGCGCGGATCACCTCGCCTGAAGCCCAGGCGCGCGCGCTGCTGCGGGTCGACGCGGTCGACGACCGGATCGCCGAAACGCTGGGGGCGGCATTCCGCGATCCCCAGACCGCGCCGGCCGAGCTGATCGCGGCGACGCTCGATCGGGCGCGTGCCGAGGGGCTGGCCGATCCGTCGGGGCTCGACGAGACGCCGCAGCCGCACCCGACCGACACGCATCCGCCGCGGCACCAGCGCCTTTCCGCGCTTGGCGTCGTGCCGGGCCCGGCGCTGCTCGCCGAAGTCACCGCGCCGCCGGCCGAGGATGCGATGGCGCAGACCGCCGCGCTATTCGCCGCGCCCGACGACCTGTTCCGCGCGCTCACCGCCGATTTCGTCGGCCGCGCCCGCGAGACGCATCGCGCGCACCGCGAATCGCTGGAAACGGCGGCGGGGGCGGTGGGCGCCGACGCAGTGGTGGTGCGCGATAGCAAGGCCGCGGCGGGCTGGTTCCTGATGGTCGTCGGGCTGTTCTTCGCTGCGATGGCAGTCGGCGTGAAGCTCCAGGAGGCGCAGTTTCCCGAGGGTGCGAACGCGATCGCGGGCGGCTCCGGGCTGATCGGGCTGGTCTTCTTCGCCCTAGGCCTGCGGATGGTGATCCGCGGGACGCAGCCGTTCGCCACCCTGCTGCCCGACGCGCTGGTGCTCGACGGCGTCGACCGGCCACTGCCGTGGCACGAGATCGAGCAGGTCGGCTATTACGTCGTCGGCCCGCCCAGCAAGACCCGCGCGCTGCAACTGAGCGTGTTCCTGACCGAGGGCGCGGCGATGCCGGGCCGGGCGAAGGGCGCGCGGCGCGCGAAGATCGATCGCAAGAAGCGCAAGATCCAAGTCGGCTCGAGCCGCTTCAAGGGCATGAGCGCGCAGGAATTCGCCGAGCTGATCCACCAGTATCGCGTCGCCGACGAGGCGCGGGCGATGCTCTTCGAACAGGATCCGCGGACGCTCCCCGTCTAGTCGGTCGCGACGTTGACCAAGGCGTCGATCGCGGCCTGGAGAATGTGCGCGGCGGCCATGTTGTCGACCATCTCGGCCCGGCGCGCGCGGCTGAAATCCTGCTCGATCAGAGTGCGCTCGACCGCGACGGTCGACCAGCGCTCGTCCCACAGCAGGATCGGGAAGCCCATGTCGTCGCAATTGCGCGCGAAGGCGCGGGTGGACTGGGTCCGCGGACTGTCGGTGCCGTCGAGGTTGAGCGGCAGGCCGATGACCAGGCCCTTTACCTGCTGCTTCTCGGCGAGTTCGACGAGCGCGGCCTTGTCCTTGGTGAATTTGGACCGGCGGACCAGCGCGGCCGGGCTGGCGAAGCTCCAGCCGGCGTCGCAGAGCGCCGTGCCGATCGTCTTGGTGCCGACGTCGAGCCCGAGCAGGCGGCCGCCAATGGGCAGCGCGGCGCGGAAATCGGCGGGGGCGGTGGTGATCACGCCCGCCCTCTAGCCGCTTCGCCGCGCCCGCGAAACCCGCGGCTCAATGCCAGAATGCGGAGAGCGGATAGAGCAGGATCAGATAGGCCAGGCACCAGGCGACGAGGCGCCGGTCGCGGAGCACGATCGCAAGCAGCGCGACCGGGAAGAACGACCAGCTGACCACGATCATCCGCAGGCTGCCCGCGCCGGGGAGTCCGACGAGCGCCGCGGTCGTCGCGAGCAACGCGACGTTGCAGATCAGCACGCCGGCCAGAACCGTGCGGCGGTGCTTGTCGAAATGGCCGTTCAGGTCGTCCCACTCTTCCGGCGCATCCGGGAAGACCAGCGACGCCGCGACATAATAGATCGCGGTGACGACGAACCCGCCGAACAGCACCGGCCAGGTGAGCGGAAGCGTGTCCCGCAGCGACCAGCCGTACATCCAGAAAGTGACGACGTCGCAGGAAACGAAGATGCCGAGCAGCGCGGTGGGCCAGCCGATCCGGACCCGGTGGCTCGCCTTGAGCGCGCGCGACAGGCCGCCGAGCCCTTCGGCGAGCGCGAGCCCTAGCAGCAGCCCGAACAGCGAGAAGATGAATTCGAATCCGCTCATTGGCGCGCTCCCCCGTCCTTCGCCCCTGTCGCGCGCTCAGCGATAGGCCGCGAGCCGCCGCTCGGCATCCTTGCGCACATTGGCCCAGAACAGGCTGTAGTCGAACACGTGATAATTGTTGCCGGGCAGGACGTATTGCCCGAAATCGGGCGGGTTGTTGCCGATGGTGAGCACGCCGCGGCCCTCGCAGCGCGCCGAGACCCGGCCGGTCACCAGTTGCGCGGTCTGGAAGCTCATGTCGGGGATCAGCGTGCCGAGATTGGCGCTTGCCGGCGCGGCATCGTCGGGCTTGCCGGTGATCGGGTTGGTGCAGACCATCGCGGTGCCGGCGCGCGGCTGACCGGTGAAGCCGGTGGTGCCGTCGAACGTGTCGACGATCAGCGAGGGGTCGGCGGGCTCGGAGAAGCTCTGCCAGGAGAGGATGCACCCGGCCTGATCGGGACCGGCACAAGCGGGCAGGCCCATTTTGGGCAGGTCCGCGGTGACCGAGACCGGCCAGCCGACGACATAGGCCGCGACGATCCGCTTCGCGATCGGCTTGCCGGCGATGCGATCCACCAGCAGCCGCGACAGATGCAGCGCGCCCTGGCTGTGCCCGGCGAGGACGATCGGGCGGTCGCCCGCTTCGCGCACGAACTGGTCGAACGCGGCGAGCACGTCGCGATAGGCGAAGTCGAGCGCCTGTTGCGCCTCGGCCTTGCTGGTCAGGAACGCGCCGAAGGTCGCCTGGCGGTAGCGCGGGGCCCAGATCGCGCCGACCGAATTGAACGCGCTCGCCTGGCCGCGGAGGAACAAGGCGGCGCGGTTGTTGGCATCGGCATTGTCGAGCGGTGCATTCCACGTCTTGGTGTCGAGGAACGACGTGGGGTGGATGAAGAAGACCGCCGCGCGCGGATTGGGGGCGGGCTGGTATCCGGCGGGAGTCCAGAGCGCGGGATTGCCGAGCTTGTCCGGCCGCGCGATCCACATGTCGGCCCTGGCATAGGCAGCGCGGTCCGGCGGCGGCAGCGCGACGGCGTTGCCCGACGGCACCATGAACTGGCGCATCAGCTGCACGCCGTAGAAGCGATAGGCAAAGGCTGCGGCGAGCGCGAGCACGATCAGGACTGCGACAGCATAGAGGAACTTCCGGGCCAAGCGCACTCTCCGTTGTGCGATGCAACATAAACGGGAGATGTTGCAATCGCGTTCCCGTGGCGCACGCTTGTGCCGGATGCAACCGGCTTGGTCGATGCACGGCGCCTGCACGGGAAAACCTCACGCTTTCGTCATGCCAAGCGCGCGCGGCTGTGCTTTATCGGCAGTCGTTCAGGAGGGAGACTGTGCATGGCGGACGGGCTGGCCAACGAAGCGGCGAACGCGCAACCGCGCTGGGCCGCGCGACCGGTGATCCTCGGGGGGGGCGGGCTCGTCGCAGGGCTGCTGGTGCATTGCATCCTCGGACCCGGTTTCCACGGCGATGCGACCACCTTCCAGGCGAGCGCGGCGACGGCGGTGATCCTGGCGGCGGGCCTGACCGGCTTCACCCTCGAGCGCCAGCGCTGGGCGTGGTCGCTGCTGTTCGCGGCGGCGCTGGCGGTGGTCGGCGCGCTGGTCGTCGCGTGGAACGGGTCGCCCAGGGACTGGAGCGTCGGCGAGGGCTGGCGGATGATCAGCCTGCTGCTCGCGGTGGCGATCGCCGCACCCTTGTTCCAGGCGGCGCGCGACGAAGGTACACGGCGCTTCCCCTATCCTGTTGTCCACGATCACGCCTGGACCAATGTCGTGCTGTTCGCGGCGTGCTGGGTGTTCGTCGCCATCGTCTTCGCCTTGTCGTGGCTGCTGGCGATGCTGTTCGACCTGATCAAGATCGATCTCCTCAAGGAACTGCTCGAGAAGGACTGGTTCTGGCGCGCTCTGCTCGGGCTCGCTTTCGGCGCGGCCTTGGGGTTGCTGCGCGAGCATGACGGCGTGGTGCGGCTGCTCCAGCGGGTGGTGGCGCTGGTGCTCGCGGTGCTGGCGCCGGTGCTCGCCATCGGCCTGGTGCTGTTCGTGCTGGCGCTGCCGTTCACCGGGCTGAACGCGCTTTGGGAGGCGACCAAGTCGACCACGCCGATCCTGCTGTGCTGCGTCGCCGGTGCGCTGGTCCTCGCCAACGCAGTGATCGGCAACGCGCCGGGGCAGGAGCGGCGCTCCATCCTGCTGCGCTATGGCGCAATGGGGCTCGCGGCGGTGATGCTGCCACTGGCAACGCTCGCCGCGGTCGCGGTGTCGTTGCGGACCGGGCAATATGGCTTCACTCCCGAACGGCTCTGGGCGATCGTGTTCGTCGCGCTCGCCTGTCTGTGGGGCGCGGCCTATTGGGTGGCGTTGGCCCGCGGCCGGCTGGACTGGCCGGCAAGGGTGCGGCCGCTCAACCTCGCATTGGCTTTCGTGGTGTGCGGCGTGGCGCTGGTGCTGGCGACGCCGCTGGTGAGCTTCAACAGGATCTCGACCCGCGATCAGATCGCGCGGCTCGAATCGGGCAGGGTGACCCCCGATCAGTTCGACTGGGCCGCACTGGCATTCGATTTCGGGGCGCCCGGACGCGCCGCGCTCGCGAGGCTCGCGCGATCGGGCAATCCGACGATCAAGGCGGGCGCTGTCAAAGCCGCGAAAGCTGAGCGGCGCTGGGAGCTCCACGACCTGGAGAGCGCGCAGCGCGCGGGCAAACGGCGCGACGCCGTCGTGCGACTGACGCGCGTCCTGCCTGCTGGCAGGGCGCTCCCCCCTGGACTGCGCGACTTGCTGGCGGGTGATTATACAACGTGCTCCGACGGTAAGGGCTGCACGGCCTTCCTGATCGGCGATCGCGAGGCGCTGGTGTTCCATCAGCAATGCTTTGAGGCGCCCCGCCTGGGCCCGGGCTGCGTCGATCCGACCAATTATGTCGTAAAGGACGGAAAATGGATCGACGCCGATTCGGGTCCGGCTTCCAATCCCGATGAAGCGCGCCGCGCCGCGCTGGACGCCGCGTTCGCTGCCGGCGCGATCGAAGTGCGCACGGTTCCCCGGCGCCAGGCCTTTATCGGCGGGGTGCCCGTAGGCGAGCCGTTCGAATAGCAATGCTTGAAGGGCGGGGGCGCGGCTGATAGTCGCGCCTCCATGTCCGTAGACACTGCAACCGTGAAGAAGGTGGCCAGCCTCGCCCGGATCGCGATCAGCGATGCCGATGCCGAGCGCCTTGCGCCAGAGCTCAACAACATCCTCGGCTGGATCGAGCAGCTAAGCGAGGTCGACACCGCGAATGTCGATCCGATGACCGCGGTCATCCCCAACACGCTCCGGCTGCGCGACGACGTGGTCACCGAAGGCGGCCAGCGCGACGCGGTCCTCCAGAACGCGCCGCAGGGCAAGCACGGCTTCTTCACCGTGCCGAAGGTGGTCGAATGAGCGACATCACCGATCTGGGCGTCGCGGAACTCCGCGACGGTGTCCGCGCGGCGAAGTTCTCGGCGCGCGAAGTCGCCGATGCGTTCATCGTCAAGGTGAGCAAGGCGAAGGCGCTCAACGCGTTCATCGTCGAGACTCCCGATCATGCCATCGCCGCCGCGAAGGAAGCCGATTCCGCGCGCGCCGCCGGCGAATTGCTCAAGCCGCTGGCCGGCGTGCCGATCGGCATGAAGGACCTGTTCGCCACCAAGGGCGTGCAGACCACGGCGGCGAGCCACATGCTCGAGGGCTTCAAGCCGGTCTATGAATCGACCGTGTCGAGCCGGTTGTGGGATGCGGGCGCCGGCATGCTCGGCAAGCTCAACCTCGACCAGTTCGCGATGGGGTCGTCGAACGAGACGTCCTACTTCGGCAATGTGATCTCGCCGTGGCGGCGTGGCGGCGGCGACAATGCCCCGCTGGCACCCGGCGGCTCGTCGGGCGGCAGCAGCGCGGCGATCGCGGCGCGGATCGTTCCCGGCGCGACCGGCACCGATACCGGCGGCTCGATCCGCCAGCCCGCGGCGTTCACCGGCATCAGCGGCATCAAGCCGACTTATGGCCGCTGCTCGCGCTGGGGCGTGGTGGCGTTCGCCTCGAGCCTCGACCAGGCCGGACCGATGGCGCGCGACGTGCGCGACTGCGCGATCCTGCTCGAGAACATGGCCGGCTTCGACCCCAAGGACTCGACGTCGCTCGATCTCGCGGTGCCGAAATGGGAGGAGAATCTCTCCGGCGATCTGCGCGGCAAGAAGATCGGCATTCCCAAGGAATATCGCGTCGACGGCATGCCTGAGGAGATCGAGGCGCTGTGGCAGCGCGGGATCGACTGGGTGAAGGATGCCGGCGCCGAAGTGGTCGAGGTATCGCTGCCGCACACCCGATATGCGCTGCCGGCCTATTACATCATCGCGCCGGCGGAGGCCTCGTCCAACCTCGCCCGCTATGACGGCGTGCGCTACGGCCTGCGCGAGCTGGCCGAGGGCCAGAACCTCCAGGAAATGTACGCCGCGACCCGCGCCGCCGGCTTCGGCGAAGAGGTCAAGCGCCGCATCCTGATCGGCACCTATGTGCTGTCGGCAGGCTTCTACGACGCCTATTACACCCAGGCGCAGAAGGTCCGGACCCTGATCGCACGCGATTTCGAGAATGCCTGGACCTATTGCGACCTGCTGCTCACGCCCACGGCGCCGAGCGCCGCGTTCGCGCTGGGCGACAAGTCGGCCGATCCGCTGGCGATGTATCTGAACGACGTCTTCACCGTGCCGAGCTCGCTCGCGGGCCTGCCGGCGATGAGCGTGCCGGGCGGCCTCGACAAGGACGGACTGCCCCTTGGATTGCAGATCATCGGCAAGCCGCTCGACGAGCAAGGCGTGCTGGGCGCGGGGCTTGCGATCGAGCAGCGTGCGGGGTTCACGGCGCGGCCGGAGAGCTGGTGGTAAAAGCCCCGAGTTATTGCGCGACCTGCGGGCGGGCTCTCGATATCGAGAGTGACCGGCTTTCCGCAGATTGCGGCGGGGATTGCTGGGGATGCGTCGGCGAAGCTGAGCTAGGTGGCGAGCTGACGTTGAAAGTTGAACAAGAAATCGCGCTCGGCCTGCGAAATCCCGATGGATCTCCAAAGGACCGAGGCTAAAGCGAATGCAGGACGAGCGAATGAGCGAATATCGCATCAAGGGCGACACCGGCGAATGGGAGGTCGTGATCGGCCTCGAAGTCCATGCGCAGGTCACTTCGAACGCCAAGCTCTTCTCGGGCGCGGCGACCGAATTCGGCGCCGAGCCCAACAGTCAGGTGTCGCTGATCGACGCGGCGATGCCCGGCATGCTGCCGACGCCGAACAAGGAGTGCATCCGCCAGGCGGTGCGCACCGGCATGGCGATCGGCGCGGTGATCAACAAATATTCGCGGTTCGACCGGAAGAATTATTTCTACGCCGATCTGCCGCAGGGCTATCAGATCAGCCAGCTCTTCCATCCGATCGTCGGCGAGGGCCAGATCGAGATCAGCCTCGACGAGAAGGATCCCGAGGCGTTCACCAAGACGATCGGGATCGAGCGCATCCATGTCGAGCAGGACGCCGGCAAGCTGATGCACGACCAGCATCCGACGCGCTCGTATGTCGATCTCAACCGCGCCGGCGTGGCGCTGATGGAGATCGTGTCGAAGCCCGACATGCGCTCGCCGCAGGAAGCCGGCGCCTATCTCGCCAAGCTGCGCTCGATCCTGCGCTATGTCGGCAGCTGCGACGGCAATATGGACCAGGGCTCGATGCGCGCCGACGTCAATGTCTCCGTCCGCAAGCCCGGCGCCGAGTTCGGCACCCGCACCGAGACCAAGAACGTCAATTCGGTTCGCTTCGTCATGCAGACCGTGGAGATCGAGGCGCGCCGCCAGGTCGAAGTGCTGGAGAGCGGCGGCAAGATCGTCCAGGAGACGCGGCTGTTCGATCCCGATCGCGGTGAGACGCGGTCGATGCGCTCGAAGGAAGATGCGCACGATTACCGCTATTTCCCCGATCCCGACCTGCTGCCGCTTGAGCTCGACGATGCGTTCCTCGAAGCGTGCCGCGCGAGCCTGCCCGAGCTGCCCGACGCCAAGCGCCGCCGCTACGAGAGCGAGCTCGGCCTGACCGCGTACAACGCCGCAGTGCTCACTGCCGACGCCGACACCGCCCGCTGGTTCGAGGCGCTGCTCGCCGAGAGCGCACGCGTCCAGAAGAAGGGCGAGCAGGAAGTCGCGCGCGCCGCGGCCAATTGGCTGCTCTCGGACCTGTATGGCGCGCTCAACAAGCTCGGCAAGGGGCTTGACGAGAGCCCGGTCAGCCCCGAGCAGGGCGCCGAACTGCTCGCGCTCGCCGCCGACGGCACGCTGTCGGGCCCGCTCGCCAAGCAGGTGTTCGAGATCATGCTCGAAACCGGCGATCCGGCGGGCAAGATCGTCGAGGAGCGCGGGCTCAAGCAGACCAGCGACACCGGCGCGATCGAGGCAGTGATCGCCGAGATACTGGCCAAGAACCCCGGCCAGCTCGAACAATATCGTGGCGGCAAGGAAGCGCTGTTCGGCTTCTTCGTCGGCCAGACGATGAAGGCTATGGCGGGCAAGGCCAACCCGGCGGTGGTCAACGAGCTGCTCAAGAAGGCGCTGGCGGGTTGATTTACGGCTTGTAGGCGACGCTTTCCGCCGATTACCGTCATCCCGGCGAAAGCCGGGATCTCAGGCCGCTAGCGAGCGGCTCGCCGCACGGGATCCCGGTCTTCGCCGGGATGACGGAGGATATATGCGCTGGTTCGCTGCCTTTCTGCTGACGCTGCTCGCGCTTCCCGCGGTCGCGCAGACCCCGGAACCGACTCCTGCCAACCCCCGCGTCGTCTTCGAGACCAGCGCCGGACGTTTCGTCGTCGAGGTCTATGCCGACAAGGCGCCGGTCAGCGCGAAGAACTTCCTGCGCTATGTCGATGCCAGGCGGCTCGACGGGATCACCTTCTACCGCACGGTGAAGGTCGCCGAGCGGTTCGGGTTCGTCCAGCTCGGCGTGCAGAACGCACCGGCGAAGATGTTCCCGCCAATCAAGCACGAGCCGACCAGCCAGACCGGCATCAAGCATCTCGACGGGACCTTGTCGCTGCCGCGGCTGGCGCCGGGCAGCGCGCGCGGCGAGTTCACGATCATGGTCGGCGACCAGCCGTCGTTCGATGCCGATCCCAGCAAGCCGGGCGACAATCTCGGCTATGCCGCGTTCGCGCGCGTGGTCGAGGGGATGGACGTGGTGGTGAAGGTGCTCGACGCGCCGACCTCGCCGACCAAGACGATCCAGGGCAGCTTCAAGGGCGAGATCCCCGAGGCACCGGTCAAGGTGCTGAGCGTGCGGCGCCTGGCGGGCTAGCGCGGGCGCCGGTCGAGATAGAGATAGGCCGGGTCGAACTCGGCGATGCGGCGCAGGCCGGGCAGGTCGGTGATCGTCACCTTGCCGCCGCGGAACTCGACCAGGCCGCTCTCGCGCAGTTCCTTGAGCACGCGATTGACGTGGACCGAAGTGAGGCCGAGGCATTCGGCGAGGTCGGTCTGGGTGATCGGCAGTGCGAAGCTGCCGGCATCGACCAGCCCGACGATACCGAGCCGCACTTCGAGCTCGCAGAACAGGTGCGCGGTGCGCTCGATCGCGTTGCGGCGGCCGAGCGAGACTTCCCACTCGCGGTGGATCGCCGCGTCGAGGTTGGTCATGAACCACAGCATCCGGGTGAGGTGCGGGTGCTGCTCGGTGATCGCCTTGAGCTTCTCGTGCGGAACCAGGACGATTCGGCACGGCGTCAGTGCCATGACGTTGTGATCGAGATGTTTGAGCGTGAAGCTGTGCAAATCGGGATAGTCGCCGGGCACATGCAGCCCGGTGATCTGGCGCTGGCCCGCGCTCAGGTCCTTGTAGCGGCAGATCAGGCCGTCGAGCAGGATCGTGGAGTTGTCGAGCTCCTGCCCGGCGGTGACGAAGGTGTGATGGGCCGGATAGCTGACGACGTCGCCGATCGCAGCGCGCAGCGTCGCCTCTTCCTCGGCGCTGATCGCGTCGCGGACCCGCAGCTTCATCAGATGCTTGTCGATCATGCGCCCCTCCGCGCCGCCTTTCCTCG
>Ga0065165_1003300_pt1 | contig 11601 bp, 8 predicted proteins | sample AraplaMF_Cvi_mMF_FD_63813 | JGI IMG/M metagenome (GOLD analysis project Ga0065165, IMG submission 63813) | Arabidopsis root microbial communities from the University of North Carolina, USA - plate scrape MF_Cvi_mMF (version 2) (version 3) | ecosystem: Host-associated > Plants > Roots > Endosphere... | reverse complement strand
CTTCTCCCTCTCCCCTTCAGGGGAGAGGGTCGGGGAGAGGGGGCGTCACATGCGAGACCCTGAGCTATTGAGACGCGCCCAATATATGCGCACCAACCCCACACCGGCGGAGGCACGGCTTTGGTACGACCTCCGCGCCAAACGCTTTGCCGGCCTGAAGTTTCGACATCAGACGGTGCTCGGCCGCTACATCGTGGACTTCACCAGCCGTGCCTGCATGCTCGCGATCGAGGTCGACGGCGACACGCATGCTGGGTCCGAGGCCTATGACGCGACCCGAACCCGCTACCTCGAACGCCTCGGCTTCCGCATGCTCCGCTTCACCAATGCCGAAGTGATGGGCAATCTCGATGGCATGCTGGCGGTAATTGCCGACGCGGTTGGCGCCTACTCTCCCTCTCCCCTTCAGGGGAGAGGGCCGGGGAGAGGGGGCCATCCACCCGCGGCGCCGCCGCCTATAGAGTCCCCCTCTCCCGACCTCGCTACGCTCGGCCACCCTCTCCCCTGAAGGGGAGAGGGAGAGGAAAGACCGACCCGCTCACCCCTTCGGACGCGCCTCATCCGTGTGCCGCAGCAGCCACTCGCGCGCATGCGCGGCCTCGTCGCGGGAATAGACCTCGTAGTGCAGCCCCGGGACGACCGCGCTCTCGATCCGGCTCGCGGTGCGCACCCATGCGGCATCGGCGACGATCGCCACGCGGTCGAGCTGGCGGATCAGGCGGAAGATGAGCGGGATGTGCTTCATCTCTTCCCCGATCGCCGACAGCGCGATGCCCGGCGATCCGCGGACGTCGATGAACAGGTCGAGCTGCGGGATGTCGTCGAGGATCGCGGCGAGCCGGTTGAACGCCGGCGCGACGTCCGCGGCGGAGAAGTGGCCCTCGGCGATGATCTCGAGGGCGCGGTCGGTGAGGGGGGTGATGGTGAGCATGACGCTGCAACGCTCCTGCACGGGGCCGGTGCCGTCGCCATGTCTCGCCAAGGCGCTGCGCGGCCTAGAGGTTATGCCCGTACGGCCATTTAACGCCGTCGGCAAAGCGGATGTCGATCTGACTGGTGTGCTGGTTGAGGCGATAGACCGTGCGCTCCGGCCGTGCGCGACATGAACCGCGCTTTACTCGTTGCTTCGGTCTGCTTATCCGACGGGCGCTAAGGGGGACAAAATGTATCGGTTGTTGTTTTTATCGTTTGCTCTTTTGCCATCTTTTGCTGTCGAAAGAGATGCACCTTCGAATGAAGCCACCGCGCAAGTCACCATCTTAAAGGGGTACAAGGGCGGCGGTGGGCTTGGGGCCGCAAATCTGCAACGGCACTGGATGACGTCCGATAAATCATGTGCAAAATGGCACAAGATAGCAACCTTCAATAGTTTTACTGGATCAAATACCATCAAAAAAATTCCCGCGGGTAACGTTTCCTCATTTCAGGCAGAGATAGTAAATTACACCTACGGATCTCGTGCAATTTGTACAAATTATTACTCATTCACTCCATTGAAAGGGCATGAGTACGTAATTACACAAGAGACCATTGTATATGATACTTGCAAGGTAAATGTTGTAGACTCCGCAACCGGTAGTCCGCCGCCGGATTTGATCCCATCGAGAAATTGCCCGGTAAGTCAGTAATGAGTTTTCCAGAACATATTTTCGGGCCGCATCCGTAGAGGTTTGTAATCAGGTCCATGGAACAAGCCTAACAAACCGAAGACTGCTATTACCTGCTCTCTTTCTTGCAGGGTAAAGGAAAAATCACCCCACCTTCACAAAACTATCCATCACCCGCTTCCGGCCGGCCTGCTCGAAGTCGATCTCGAGCTTGTTGCCCTCGATCTCCACGATCGCCCCGTAACCGAACTTCTCGTGGAACACGCGCATGCCCACCGACAGGTCGCTGCGCGGCTTGGCGCCGAAGCTCACGGCGCTCGCACGGCTTTCCAGCACGCGGGCGGGTTCGCGGGAGAAGGTGCGGGTGGTGAAGCCGCCGCCGGGGTTTTTCATGTCGACGCCCGCGGCGCGCTGCCAGCCGGGGCCGCGGCCGGTGCCGCGGCTCACGTCCGCGAAGGGGTCCGAGCGCTCGGACCAGTTGGCGCGCCATAGCGACTCCCCGCCGCTCATCGTGTTCTCCTCGTCGGTGTGCGCGGCGGGGAGCTCGGCGACGAAGCGCGAGGGGAGCGACGAGGTCCATTGGCCGTAGATGCGGCGGTTGGCGGCGTGGAGGATCACGGCGCGGCGGCGGGCGCGGGTGATCGCGACATAAGCGAGGCGGCGCTCCTCCTCGAGGCTGGCGAGCCCGCCCTCGTCGAGCGCGCGCTGCGAGGGGAAGATGCCTTCCTCCCAGCCCGCCAGGAACACCGTGTCGAACTCGAGGCCCTTCGCCGCATGGATCGTCATGATGGTGACCTTGGCTTCGTCGGCCGCCGCGTCATTGTCCATGACCAGCGAGACATGCTCGAGGAAGGCGCCGAGGCTTTCATATTCCTCCATCGCGCGGACGAGCTCGCTCAAATTCTCGAGCCGGCCGGCGGCCTCTGCCGTGCGGTCGGCCTGCCACATCGCGGTATAGCCGCTCTCGTCGAGGATCTGGCGCGCGAGCTCGGGATGGGGGAGGTCGTTGCCCATGTCGCGCCAGCGCGCGATGTCGACCACGAGGTTGCCGAGTGCACGGCGCGCCGGGCCGGTGAGCTCGTCGGTGTCGAGGATGCGCGCGGCGGCGAGGGTGAGGGGCACGCCCTCCGCGCGGGCGAGCTGGTGAACCTTGGCCACCGCCTTGTCGCCGAGGCCGCGCTTGGGAACGTTGACGATCCGCTCGAAGGCAAGGTCGTCCGCCGGCTGCGCGACGACGCGGAGATAGGCGAGCGCGTCGCGGATTTCCTGGCGCTCGTAGAAGCGGAAACCGCCGACGATGCGATAGGGCATGCCGATCGCGATGAAGCGGTCTTCGAACTCGCGTGTCTGGTGCTGCGCGCGGACGAGGATGGCGAAATCGTCGAAGCTCTTGCCGTCACGGCGCCCGGATTCGATCTCCTCGCCGACGCGGCGTGCTTCCTCGGGGCCGTCCCACACGCCGATGACGCGAACCTTCTCGCCGTCGCTGTGCTCGGTCCACAGCGTCTTGCCGAGGCGCCCGCCATTGTTGGCGATCACGCCCGATGCGGCGGCGAGGATATGCGGGGTCGAGCGGTAATTCTGCTCGAGCCGGATCACCTTCGCGCCGGGGAAGTCCTTCTCGAACTTCAGGATATTCTCGACCTGCGCGCCGCGCCACGAATAGATCGACTGGTCGTCGTCGCCGACGCAGCAGATGTTCTTGCGCTCCTGCGCGAGCAGACGGAGCCAGAGATACTGGACGCTGTTGGTGTCCTGATACTCGTCGACCATGATGTAGCGGAAGCGCTGCTGATAATGGGCCAGCACCTCGCGATCGGTCTTGAGGATGGTCAGCATGTGCAGCAGCAGGTCGCCGAAATCACAGGCGTTGAGTGCCTTCAGCCGCTCCTGATATTGCAGATAGAGCGACTGGCCGCGGCCGTTTGCGTAGAGCTCGGACTCGCCGGCATCGAGATCCTTGGGGGTGAGACCCTTGTTCTTCCAGCCGTCGATCAGCCCGGCGAGCTGGCGCGCGGGCCAGCGTTTCTCGTCGAGATCGTTGGCGGTGATCAGCTGCTTGATCAGGCGCAGCTGGTCGTCGGTGTCGAGGATGGTGAAATTGGGGTGGAGCCCGACCAGCTCGGCATGGCGGCGCAGCATCTTGGCGCCGATCGCATGGAAGGTGCCGAGCCACGGCATGCCCTCGACCGCGTCGCCGACGAGGCGGCCGACACGCTCGCGCATCTCGCGCGCGGCCTTGTTGGTGAAGGTGACCGACAGGATCTCCGACGGATAGGCCTTCCGCGTCCACAAGAGGTGCGCGAGCCGCGCGGTGAGCGCCGCGGTCTTGCCCGTGCCCGCGCCGGCGAGCACCAGCACCGGGCCCTCGGTGGTCAGCACCGCCTCGCGCTGGGGCGCGTTGAGCCCCTTGAGATAGGGAGGGTCGTTCGGGGAAGGCGCAGGCAGAGTCATTGGCGAACAGGTAGGGAACGCCGGCCGCAGGGGCAAGCAGGTTCGACATGCACCGGAATGGACATTTCCCCACGAGCAACGCCCGCCGAAGCGCGATAAGCTGACGCTCTCAACGATCGTACGCGCGTACCGACGGAGGAACCCTGGTTCCGACGGCGACGGCGTTCGGTCCGGAAGGAGGGGCGAGGCCATGACCGACGGCAATCCCGAACCGGCCGGCATCCAGCAGTTCGTGCTCGATCGCGAGCTTGCCGAGGTTTATCTGCTGCTCGACCATATCTCCAGCGTCGACGGGAAGAGTATCCCGAGCGAAACCGATGTGCCGGATCCGATATTCGGTGTGATCGACACCGCTGGCAAGCGCGCGCCCGGGTGGCTCGAGCAAATCTGCGCGATCGCCTGGCCGCCCAAGGATATGGATCCGCTGCAGGATGCCGAAGATGCGGCCAAGCTGATCCGCGCGCGCGACGCGCTCAACCATGCCGCCACGCCGGCGACCGGCGCCAGCATCGCCTTCACGGTGATGATGACGGGCGAAAACGCGCCGGGCGAGCCGGAAGTGGCCGAGTCCCAGTCGGGACCGCGCTGGACGGGCCGGCCATCGCCGTCGCGGCCGATGCTCGCGACGCAGGCTTATCCGGATCTCGGCGGGGCAGCGCGGCGTCACCGCAAATATCTGCGGATTATGGCCGTCGCCATGCTGGTGTGGCTGATCGCCACCGCCTTGCTCTCGTGGGACATCGCCACCGGCAGCGCGCTGCTCAACCGGGTGACGAGCACCGAAAAGCGGATTGCCGACCTCTCCACGACAGCGCATGGGGCGCCCACGCCGGCTCCCACACCCACCGTGACGCGGACCGCGGCGAATGCGCCATCCGCGCCGCCCACATCGACGCCGACATCTCCCCCGACGCCCGCATCCGGGCCGACTCCGGCACCCACGCCGGCTCCGACCGCGACTTGTCCATGCGGCACGCCGACGTCGACGCCCGACCGGTCCGGCGCACGGATTCTGGCCGTCGATCAGGCGACGGCGCTCAAGCTGGCTTACGGCGATGCCACGAACAATCTGGGGCAATGGCTCGATCGCAATTTCGGGCTACGCTGGCTGCTGCAATGGGTAATGGGCGGCCGCACCGAGCAGGCGATCCTCGTCGGGAACGGCGCCAATATCGAATGGGCGGCGGTGTTCCTCGGGCTGCTTGCGGGAACGGTGCTGCCGATCTTCTACGGCGTACTCGGCGCGGGGGCGGCGGTAGCGCGGTCGCTCTCGGCGCGGCTGCGCGACAGCACGCTCACGCCGCGGCACCTGTCGCTGGCCTATATCCAGCTCGGGCTGGGGGCGTTGATCGCCGCCTGCATCAGCCTGTTCGTGACCCCGGACGGAGCGGGATCGACCAGTGAGCCGGGGCTGCTCGGGCCGGTGCATCTCTCGGCGTCGGCGCTGTGCTTCATCGCGGGCTTCGGGGTCGAGGGGGTGTTCCAGGCGCTCGAAAGCCTGATCGCGCGCGTCTTCAACATCGAATCGCCCAGAAAGCCGGCGAACAGCTGAGGGCATGATTGCACGCCATCCCCGAGTGGCGTATTGCGCAAGCAACACAGCTCGGGGACGTGCATGAAGCGGTTGCGGCAGCGGATGATTGTGATTGGGGGCGTCGCGCTGCTGGCCGTGGCGGGGTGGAAGATCGGCCAGGTCATGGGCTGGATCGAGCCCGACCGCACCTGCGTGCCCGGCCGCGGCGAGGAGCATGACGCCAGCGGCAAGGTGGTGCGGATCACGCACAAGGATTGCGTGGGGCAGGCGAAGGGCTGAGAGCGGGCTGCAAATTCCGACACCCGGGTAACCCTGTCATCCATACCGGCCAAGCCTTTGCGCTTGCAGCCGAAATGGGACATGTCGGTATGCCGGCGCGCGATCGGACGCGCCTTTCTGTCATCAAAGTGTCACGGCGCCGCTCCAAGGCGGGCGCATGGCGACCATCGCATCCGACGTCCTCTCGGAGGACCCGCTCCAACACGGCCCCAAGGGTCCCCGATTCGACTATGAGATGCCCGCGGCCGCCCGCTGGTTCTATTTCGGACTGGTGGTGGCCGGGCTGCTCTATGCCGGCTGGAGCGTGATGACCGACACCCAGGGTGTGGGCGAGACGCTCGCGCTGGGGGTCTTCGCCTTTCTCGGCCTCGCTTTGCTGATCGCGCTCGGCTTCGAGTTCGTGAACGGCTTCCACGACACCGCCAATGCGGTTGCGACGGTAATCTACACCAACTCGCTGCCGGCGCATGTCGCGGTAGTCTGGTCGGGCTTCTTCAATTTCCTCGGCGTGCTCACCGCCTCCGGCGCGGTGGCCTATTCGATCATCACGCTGCTGCCGGTCGACCTGATCCTCAACGTGGGGAGCGGGGCGGGGTTTGCGATGATCTTCGCCTTGCTGCTCGCCGCGGTGATCTGGAACCTCGCGACCTGGTTCGTCGGGCTGCCCAACAGTTCGAGCCATACGCTGATCGGCTCGGTGCTGGGCGTGGGCGTCGCGAACCAGCTGATCCAGGCCGGCTCGAAGGGCGGCACCGCCGGTGTCGACTGGAGCCAGGCGGGCAAGGTGCTGACCGGGCTGTGGATGGCGCCGCTGATCGGCTTCATCGCGGCGCTGGTGCTGCTGCTCCTGATGAAGGTCGTGCTGCGCAATCCCAAGCTCTACGAGGCGCCGATGCCCAAGACCGCGCCGCCGCGCGGGATCCGGGCGGCGCTGATCTTCACCTGCACCGCGGTCTCGTTCAGCCACGGCTCGAACGACGGCCAGAAGGGCATGGGGCTGATCATGCTGATCCTGATCGGCTGTGCCCCGACCGCCTATGCGCTCAACCGCACGCTGCCGGCGAGCGCGACGCCGGCCTTCGTCCAGACCGCGACGACCGCGGCGACGGCGTTCGAGACGCATGCCGGCGTGACCGTACCTGCCGACGAGGCGCGCACCATCCTCACCCATGCGCTGCAGGAGCGGAAGGCGGGCAAGCCCGAGGTCTTCGCCGCGATCGGCAGCGTCTCGCGTGAGCTGGCGAGCAACGTGGAGGGCTTCGGCTCGATCAGCGCGGTGCCGGCGAGCGCGACCGCCAATGTCCGCAACGACATGTATCTCGTGCTCGACGCCTCGCGGCTCGCCACCAAGACGCCGCCGGCGGGTTTCAGCGCGGCCGAACTGCAGGTGATCAAGGAATATCAGGGCAAGCTCGAGGCCGGCACGCGCTTCATCCCGTTGTGGGTGAAGATCGCAGTGGCACTCGCGCTCGGGCTGGGCACGATGGTCGGCTGGAAGCGGATCGTGATCACGGTCGGCGAGCGGATCGGCAAGCAGCACATGACTTATGGCATGGGCGCCTCGGCCGAACTGGTCGCGGCGGGCACGATCCTCGCGGCGGACCGGTTCGGCCTGCCGGTGTCGACCACGCACATCCTCTCGTCGGGCGTCGCCGGCGCGGCGGTAGCCAGCGGGGCGGGGCTGCAGGCGCGCACGATCCGCAACCTCGCGCTGGCCTGGCTGCTGACACTGCCGGTGGCGATGACCTTGTCGGGTGCGCTCTACTGGCTGCTGCTCACGATCGCGCGGGCGATGGGCAAGGCCTGAGGGCCATACCCCGTCTTCCAAAGTTCTCGACTTCCTCTCCGTAGCGGGACTAACCTCTCCCAAAAATAAGGAGAGGTGGGCGATGCTGGGTGGAATGCAGGATGTCGAGCTGCGCGTGTCGCAGCTCCTCGATCATGCCGCGCGCGAACATGGGCCGCGCGAGATCGTCACGCGCTGGGCCGACGGCAGCGAGACCCGCACGACCTGGGCCGGCATCGCGCATGATGCGCGGCGTCTTGCCCAGGCGCTCGAGCGGCTCGGCTTGCAGCGCGGCGATCGCATCGCGACGCTGGCGATGAACCACAGCCGGCACCTCGTCTCCTGGTACGGCATCCCCGGCATGGGCGGCGTGCTCCACACGGTGAACCCGCGCCTGTTCGACGACCAGCTCGCCTTCATCGTCGGCGATGCCGAGGACAAGGTGTTGTTCTACGACAAGGCTTTTGCGCCTTTGGTCGAGCGGATGAAGCCGCACTGGCCGAGCATCGAGCATTATTTCGTCTATGACGGGGAGGGGCCGGGCAGCTTCGAGGCACTGATCGCCCCCGAGGACGGGCGGTACGACTGGGTCACGGGCCCCGAGCGCGAGTCGATGATGCTCGCTTATACCAGCGGCACCACCGGCAACCCCAAGGGCGTGCTTTACACGCACCGTTCGTCGGTGATCCACGCGATCACCGAGCTGCAGCCCGACGAGTTCGAGCTCTCGGCAAGGGCCGTGGCGATGCCGATCGTGCCGATGTTCCATGCTTGCGGCTGGGGCCTGCCCTGGGCCGGGGCGGCGGCGGGGATCAAGTTCGTCTTCTCCGCGGTCAACGATCCGAAGGTGATCTGCGAGCTGATGAACCGCGAGAAGGTGACGCACACCGCCGGCGTGCCGACCGTGTGGTTCGCGATGTTCCAGCATATCGACGAGAGTGGCGACGAGCCGCAGCATCTGAAGATCGTCACCATCGGCGGCTCGGCCGCGCCGCGCGCGATGATCGAGCGGCTGATGCGGATGGGCATCCGCGTCAACCACGCCTGGGGCATGACCGAGACGTCGCCGATCGGCACGATGGGCGCGCCGAGCTGGGATTGGGACGAGCTGAGCTTCGCGGCGCAGGTCGAGCAGGTCTCGAAGCAGGGGAAGGTGCCGTTCGGAGTCGAATTGCGCATCGTCGACGACGAGGGCCATATCCTGCCGCGCGACGGGGCGACTTCGGGCCGGCTGCAGGTGCGCGGGCCGTGGGTGATCGACCGTTATTACCGCCACGAGAATAGCGCGCTGACCGCCGACGGCTGGTTCGACACGGGCGATGTCGCGCTGCTGCATCCGGACGGCACGATGCAGATCACCGATCGCGCCAAGGACGTCATCAAGTCCGGCGGCGAATGGATCAGCTCGGTCGATCTCGAAAATGCCGCGGTGGGCTGCGCCGGCGTGGCCGAGGCGGCGGCGATCGGCGTGCATCATCCCAAATGGGACGAGCGGCCGATCCTGCTGGTGGTCCGGAAACCCGGCAGCGAGGTGAGCGCGGACGAGATTCAGGCGCATCTCGCGTTGCATGTCGCCAGATGGTGGCTGCCCGACGAAGTGCATTTCGTGGAGTCGCTGCCGCACACCGCCACGGGCAAATTGCTCAAGACCGCGATCCGCGCGCAATATAAGGATTTCAAGCTCGCGGCGGCCTGATCGGCGGGTATGAAGGGGGAGGGCAATCCGCCCCTTCAATCTCCCGGCGGCTTCCCCTAAAGCCGCGGTCATGGACCCCTATTACATCACCACCGCGATCCACTATCCCAATGGCCGGCCGCATATCGGTCATGCCTATGAGATGATTGCGGCCGACGCCATCGCCCGCTTCCAGCGCCAGACCGGCCGCGAGGTGCGCTTCCAGACCGGTACCGACGAGCATGGCCTCAAGATGGTGCAGACGGCGCGCGATCGCGGCGTGAGCACGCGCGAGCTCGCTGATGAAATGTCCAGCTATTTCAGTGAAATGGCGCAGAAACTCGATATCTCGTGCGACCGCTTCATCCGCACTATCGAGCCTGAGCATTACAAGGCCAGCCAGGCGATCTGGCAGGCGATGGCGGATGCCGGCGACCTGTATCTCGACCGCTATGAGGGCTGGTATTCGGTCCGCGACGAGGCCTTCTACGAGGAGAAGGAACTGACCGTCGCCGAGGACGGCAGCAAGCTCTCGCCGCAGGGCACGCCGGTCGAGTGGACCGCCGAGGAGACCTGGTTCTTCAAGCTCTCCAAATACCAGCAGCCCTTGCTCGACCTCTATGCCGCGCGGCCCGATTTCATCCGGCCGGAAAGCCGCCGCAACGAAATCCTGCGCTTCGTCGAGGGCGGGCTGGTCGACCTCTCGGTGTCACGCACCAGCTTCGACTGGGGCGTGCCGGTGCCCGGTTCGCCCGGGCACGTGATGTACGTCTGGGTCGACGCGCTGACCAACTACATCACCGGCGCGGGCTATCCCGACGATCCGGAGCAATTCGCCAAATGGTGGCCGGCCGATCTCCACCTGATCGGCAAGGACATCGTGCGCTTCCACACGGTCTATTGGCCGGCCTTCCTGATGTCGGCGAACCTGCCGCTGCCCAAGCAGGTGTTCGGGCACGGCTTCCTGCTCAACCGCGGGGAAAAGATGTCCAAGTCGGTTGGCAATGTCGTCGATCCGATGGCGCTGGCCGAATATTATGGCGTCGACGCGCTGCGCTATTTCCTGCTGCGCGACGTGAGCTTCGGGCAGGACGGTACGTTCAGCGACGAAGCGATCGTCACGCGGGCGAATGCCGATTTGGCGAACAGCTTCGGCAATCTCGCGCAGCGGACGCTGGCGTTCATCGCAAAGAACCTCGAAGGCGCGCTGCCCGAGGCGGGGAAGGGGGATCCCGCCGATGCCGCTTTGCTCGCGACGATCGCCGAGGCGGGCGCGGAATTCCGTGCGGCCTTCCAGGATCTCGCGCTCAGCCAAGGGCTCGAGGCGTGGATGAAGGCGGTGTTCGCCTGCAACCAATATATCGACGCCCAGGCGCCCTGGGCGCTGCGGAAGACCGATCCCGAGCGGATGCATGCTGTGCTCGGCACGCTGGTGCGCGCGATCCGCGACCTCGCGATCATCATCCTGCCGGTGATCCCAGGCTCGGCGAACAAGCTGCTCGACCAGCTCGGCGCGGAGGAGCGCGGCCATGCGGCGCTGACGGACGGTGCGTGGTACGAGCGGCTGACCGCGGCAGACTTCCGTCTTGCGCCGCCGACCCCCATCTTCCCGCGTCTGGAGCTCAAGGAAACCGACGCGTGAAGCTCGCCGACAGCCATTGCCATCTGATCTACAAAGGCCTGGGCGAGCAGCAGCCCGAGGTGCTGGCGCGCGCGCGCGAATCCGGGGTGGTGGCGATGCTCAACATCTCGACGCGCGAGAAGGAATGGGATGACGTCATCGCTGTCGCCGAGCGCGAGGCGGACGTATGGGCGACGGTGGGCATCCATCCGCACGAGGCCGACCAGCATCCCGATGTCGACACCGCCAAGCTGGTGGCGCGCGCAGCGCATCCGCGTGTCGTCGGGATCGGCGAGAGCGGGCTCGATTATTATTACGACCATTCGGACCGCGACCGCCAGCGCGCCAGCTTCCGCGCGCATCTGGCGGCGTGCCGCGAGACGCAGCTGCCGATCGTGGTGCATACGCGCGATGCCGAGGCCGATACGGCGGAAATCCTGCGCGACGAGATGGGGAAGGGGGCCTTTCCCGGCGTGATCCACTGCTTCACCGCGAGCGGGGAATTCGCCGATATCGCGCTGGATCTGGGCTTCTACATCTCGATCTCGGGGATCGTGACGTTCAAGAACGCAAAGGAACTGCAGGAGACGGCGGCGCGGCTGCCGCTCGAGCGGCTGCTGATCGAGACCGACGCGCCCTTCCTCG
>Ga0065165_1003299_pt1 | contig 11601 bp, 10 predicted proteins | sample AraplaMF_Cvi_mMF_FD_63813 | JGI IMG/M metagenome (GOLD analysis project Ga0065165, IMG submission 63813) | Arabidopsis root microbial communities from the University of North Carolina, USA - plate scrape MF_Cvi_mMF (version 2) (version 3) | ecosystem: Host-associated > Plants > Roots >... | reverse complement strand
GCCGGGCCTGCCCGCCTCGAGCCTGCTGCAGGCCGTGGCCCTGGCCGCCTTGGCGACCGCCGCCTCCGCCGCCCTGCTGCGCGCCGAACCGCTGCTGGTCGTGACCCCGCCGGCCGACGCGGCGGCGCCGCCCTCGCCCGCTCCCGTCATGGACCTGACCCCCGCCGACCGCCTGGTCCTGGCCCGGCTGGCGACCGCCATGGACGAGGACGAGGTCTGGCGCGGCGAGGACCTGTCGATCAGCGCCCTGGCGGCCCTGGTCGGCGCGCCCGAGCACCGCCTGCGCCGGCTGATCAACGGCGTGCTGGGCCATCGCAACTTCGCCGACTACGTCAACGGTCGGCGCATCGAAGCGGCCAAGGCCGCCCTCGCCTCGCCGGACCTAGCCCTGAAGTCGATCTCGACCATCGCCTACGACCTGGGCTTCGCCTCGCTGGGACCGTTCAACCGCGCTTTCCGGGCCGCCGCCGGCGTCACGCCGACCGAATGGCGGACCGCCAACACGCCCGTCCCCGCGCGGGTGAGGCTGATCGAAACCGGCGATGCTTCGCCGAAAGCCGACAAGACCGCCTGATTTCGCGATCGGCGCGACGGACGGCGGCGGCCGCGTCTTCCTCGGGACATCGCTCATTCGAGGACAATCCATGTCGTTCCTGCTCCCCTTCGCCGAAAACTGGCTGCGCGCCACGGTCATCGACGTCGGCCGCTACGTGATCTTCGCGATCGGGGTCTGGCTGGCGCTTTGGGTCGTGCTGGCCGTCCCGCTGGCCGGCCGCAAGATCCGAGAGGGCCGACCGCCCGTGCGCCAACTGCTGACCGAGTTCGCCTGCTCGATCCGCTCGATCATGATCTTCTCGACGATCGGCCTGTTGAGCTTCGGCCTGTTCCACGCCGGCCTGATGCCTGGCCCGCATATCGCCCGCGCGCTGGGGCCGGTCTGGTCATGGGCCAGCCTGGGCCTGATGATCGTCGCCCACGACGCGTGGTTCTACTGGACGCACCGGCTGATCCACAACCGACGGCTGTTCCGCGCCTTCCACCGCCGCCATCACCGGTCCAACAGCCCCTCGCCCTTCACCGCATACAGCTTCGACCTGGGCGAGGCGGCGATCAACGCGCTGTTCGTGCCGCTGTGGATGCTGATCGTGCCCACCCAGTGGCCGGTGGTCGGCCTGTTCATGTTGCACCAGATCGTCCGCAACACCTTGGGCCATAGCGGCTACGAGCTGTTTCCGGCCACGCGCGACGGCCGCCCGCTGCTGCCCTGGCTGACGACCGTCACCCATCACGACCTGCACCACGCCCAGGCCGGCTGGAACTACGGGCTGTATTTCACCTGGTGGGATCGGATGATGGGCACCGAGAACCCGCGCTATCTGGAGCGGTTCGCCCAGGCCGTGCGGCATCCCCGGCGGGAGGCGGCGGAGACCAGGGCGGCGGAAGCCGCCTGAGGCCTACCAGGTGGTGCGGACCAGCTTGACCATCAGCCGGCCGTCCTGGACCCGCTCGTCGGCGGCCCGCAGGCTGACGGTGAACTCGGCGGGGATGTCGAACGGCCGGGTCAGGCTGAAGTCGACGCCCTCGTCGCCCTGGGTGCCGCCGCCGACGGCGATCGAGGCGACCGGGCGGCCATCCAGGGTCAGTTCGGAACGCACATTGGCCCGGGTGACCGGCGTGCGTCCGCGCAGATAGACCGGCTGGGAGGCGTTCATGTCCATCGATAGCCGCACATAGTTGGCCTTGGGCAGCAGGCCGAAGCCGAACGACCGGGCCAGGGACGAGCGGATCGCCGCCTCGCGGGCGTTCCAGGACGCGCCCACCCCGACCGTCCGGTTGGCCGCGACGTGCTCGTCAGGCTTCTGGTTCAGGTTGAGGTCGAAATTGTAGGTCGGGTCATTGAGGCCGCCGGCCACCTTGGCGGTGAAGGTCGCCTTCTCGGCGTCGGTCGAAAGGTCCAGCGTCTGGGCGGCCGAATAGCCCTGAAAATGGCCGTCGGCGCCCCAGACCGCCAGGTCCGGCTTGCGCACGATGTCGCCCGCCGTCGCCGGCGCCGCGGCGGCGGTCAGCAAGGCCGCGATCAGGAAGGTCGTCCTGCACCCCATGAAAGCCCGATAGCACAAGGCGGTGCCAGGCTGAAGCCTTGCGCCGCCTAATTTATATGACAGTTGTTCGACAGCCTGTTTTCCAGGCGGGGTCAGGACTTCGTCGCCTTGGGAGCCGGCGGAGGGGCGGCGCAGGACACCTTGGCGCAAAGCTTCTGCAACATCTTGCCCTGCATTTCGGCCATGATCGCGGGCATCTGGGCCATCATCTTCTGGGTGAGCTCGGGCGTCTTGGCGATCAGGGCCTGGCCGGTGGGCGCCTCATAGAAGGCCACCAACTCGCGCAGCTCCTGCTCGGTGAAGACCTCGGCCACGGCGTCGATCATGGGCGCCTTCATCTTGTCGGTCATCTCGCGCGTGGACTCGATGACGGTCTCGCTGACCAGGCGGCTTTGCTCGTCGGTCAGCGACGGGGTCTGCGTGCGCAAGGTCTGGACCATGACCGGGATCATCTGGTCCATCATCTGGCCCAGCAGCTTGTCGTAGTGGATCGCCTCGAAATAGCGGGCCGCCAGGGCGCGGGTTTCGGGCGTGGCCTTGGACGCGGCGGCGGCCGGCGGCGACGCCTGCCGGGCCTGGGCCGCGCCGCCCGTCAGACACAGGGCCGCTGCGGCGGCGAGAACGGCGAGACGCTTCATGATGTTTCCCCCACAACAGCTCCGCCTCATCCTTGCCCCAGAGCTACCCAGGGATGCAAGCCTGCTCCGCGACTTGTGCTCGCGCGCCCTTTCCTGTATTAGCGCGCCCTCTCACGGATGGCGGTCTTGCACGCAGCCCCTCAAGGGTCGGGATTTCCCCGCTCGGCATGCAGGATCCATCGTGGCCGCCGGACTTCCGCCGTCGCCCGCGCCGCCTTCCAAGCCGGAAGAAGGAAAACATGGCGTTCTACGAACACGTGGTCATCGCGCGGCAGGACATCTCGCCGCAACAGGCCGAAGCTCTGAACGAGCAACTCAAGGCTCTCCTGGAAGAAAATGGCGGTCACATCGCCAAGATCGAATACTGGGGCCTGCGTAACCTCACCTATCGCATCAAGAAGAACCGCAAGGGCCACTACTCCCTGCTCGCCATCGACGCTCCGGCCGCGGCCGTGAAGGAGATGGAACGTCAGCTGCTGATCAATGAAGACGTGCTGCGCTTCATGACCATCCGCGTCGAAGAGCTGGACCTGGAGCTGTCGCCGGTTCTGGCCCGTCGCGACCGCGAACGTGGCGAGCGCACCGAGCGCCCGCGCGAAGACTTCGCCGCGTAAGGGAGAAGAGAGATCATGACCGACACCACTGCTCCCGAAGCCGGCGCGCCCGCCGCTGGCGGCGGCGCCCGCCGCCCGTTCTTCCGTCGCCGCAAGGTCTGCCCGTTCTCGGGCGCCAACGCGCCGAAGATCGACTACAAGGACGTGAAGCTGCTGCAGCGTTACGTCTCCGAACGCGGCAAGATCGTGCCGTCGCGCATCACCGCGGTGTCGGCCAAGAAGCAACGCGAACTGGCCAAGGCCATCAAGCGCGCCCGCTTCCTGGCTCTGCTCCCCTACGTCGTGAAGTAAGGGAGACACCACGATGAAAGTCATTCTGCTCGAACGCGTCGAAGGCACCGGCGTCCTCGGCGACGTGGTCACCGTGAAGGACGGCTTCGCCCGTAACTTCCTGCTGCCGCGTCACAAGGCCCTGCGCGCCAACTCGGCCAACCTGAAGACCTTCGAAGATCAGCGCGCTGAGATCGAAGCCCGCAACGTCAAGAACCGCGAGAACGCCGGCAAGGCCGGTGAAGGTCTCGACGGCAAGCAGTACGTGATGATCCGTCAAGCTGGCGAAAGCGGCCAGCTGTACGGTTCGGTCGCGGGCCGCGACGTCGCCGACGCCATCAAGGCCGAAGGCGGCAAGGTCGATCGCTCGATGATCGTCCTCGACAAGCCGATCAAGACGCTGGGCGTCCACGAAGTGAAGGTGAAGCTGCACGCCGAGGTGACCATCACGGTCAGCCTCAACATCGCGCGCAGCCAGGACGAAGCCGACCGCCAAGCGCGCGGCGAGAACGTCATCGCCGCTCAGTTCGAGGAAGACCGCGCCGCTGACGCCGAAGCCGCCCAAGACATGGCCGAAGGCGGCGCCGGTTCTTTCGAAGGCGACCACTACGAAGCCTAAACGCTTCAGTAGCCTGAACTATCGGAAACGGCGCGGAGCGATCCGCGCCGTTTTTCTTTGGCCGTTCCCAGAAAATTACTCGTTTACGACAGGTGCAAATGGGCGCTTTCCTGCGCGAACCACTCGCGCGCAAAGCGAAAACGCAGCGCGCAAAACGTAGGGGAACGAACCACATGCGCCGTCGTCATCTTCTGCTGGCCGCCGTCTCGGCCGGAGCGCTGCTGCAACTCCCGGCCTTCGCGGCCGCCCAAACCCAAGAGCCCGCCGCGGCCACCGAAGTCGAGGAACTGGTCGTCACCGGCACCCGCACGCCGGGTCGCACGCGGCTGGACACCATAGCGCCGGTCGACGTGATCGGCGGCCAGGCCTTGGCGCGCCAGGGCAGCGGCGCTGAACTGGCCCAGGCCCTCTCGAACCTGACCCCGGCCATCGACTTCCCGCGTCCGGCCATCACCGACGGCACCGACCACGTGCGTCCGGCCACGCTGCGGGGCCTGGCGCCCGACCAGACCCTGGTGCTGATCAACGGCATGCGCGGCCACGTCGGCGCCCTGGTCAACATCAACGGCTCGATCGGCCGCGGCTCGACCGCCTTCGACCTCAACTCGATCCCGACGGTCGCGGTCGAACGGGTGGAGGTGCTGCGCGACGGCGCCTCGGCGCAGTACGGCGCCGACGCCATCGCCGGGGTTATCAACCTGCGCCTGCGCGAGGCCCGCACCGGCGGCGGCGCGACCTACAACTACGGGATCTACGACACCGACGTCGACACCGCTCGCGGCAGCCGCAAGGCCCACGACGGCCTGACCCAGTCGGTCTCGGCCTGGCAGGGCCTGCCTCTGGGCAAGGACGGCTTCCTGACGGTGATGGGCGAGTATGTGAACCGCCACCCGACCAACCGGTCCGACTATGTCAACCTGGCCTCGGCCCCCAATTACGGCCATCCGGTCGTGCTGGGCCGCTATGGCGATCCCAAGCTGGAGAGCAGCGCGGTCTATCTGAACGCCGGACTGCCGGTGAACGAGACCTGGTCGCTGTACGGCTATGGCGGCTATCAGCATCGCGACACGGAGTCCGCCGCGACGGCGCGGACCTACAACAACGCCAACAACGTTCCGGCGGTCTATCCGGGCGGCTTCCTGCCGATCATCGCCACCGAGATCGACGACTACAACGTCGCCGGCGGGATCAAGGGCGACCTGGGCGGCTTCGCCACCGACCTGGGCGTCAGCTACGGCAAGAACAAGCTCGAATACACGATCAAGAACACCATCAACTCGACCTACGGCGCGGCCTCGCCCCGCACGTTCAAGGCCGGCGGGCTCGACTACGACCAGTTCCTGGTCAATCTGAACATGAGCAAGGGCTTCGACCTGGGCCTGATCGAGCCGACCAACCTGGGCTTCGGCCTGGAGTACCGCGAGGAAGGCTTCGCGGTGCACGAGGGCGAGCCGGCCTCCTACAGCAAGGGTCCCCTGGCCGGCGCACCGGTCTCGCAGGGCTTTGGCGGCTTCCGCCCGTCCAACGTCGTCGACAAGTCGCGCCACAACGTCAGCGCCTATGTCGACCTCGAAGGCAAGCTGACCCAGCGCCTGTCGTTCGACGCCGCCGCCCGCTACGAGGACTATTCGGACTTCGGCTCGAAGGTCACCGGCAAGCTGGCGGCCCGCTTCGACGTCGATGACGCCCTGGCCGTCCGGGCGGCGATCTCCAGCGGCGTCAAGGCGCCCGCCCTGCAGCAGCAGTACTTCAGCTACACCGCCACCAACAACGTCGCGACCCCGACGGGCTCGATCCTGGTGGAGTCCGGCACCTTCACCGTCGACAGCCCGATCGCCGTGGCCCTGGGCGCCAAGCCGCTGAAGCCCGAGGAGTCGATGAACTATTCGGCCGGCATCGTCTTTCACACCGGCCCGTTCGAACTGACCATCGACGCCTACCAGATCGACATCGACGACCGCATCGTGCTGTCGGAGAACCTGCCCAACCCCTCGACCCCGGCGGCGACGGCGACGGTGATCACCAACCTGCTGTCGAGCTACGGCGTCAGCGCCGCGCGCTTCTTCCTGAACGGCGTCGAGACCCGGACCCGGGGTGTCGACATTGTCGGCCGCTACAAGCTGGAGACCGAGACGGCCGGTCGCTACGACTTCACCGTGGCCGCCAACTTCAACGGCACCGAGGTGCGAAAGACCCCCAGCCTGCCGACCATCACCAATGTCAGCCAGCCGCCGTTCCTGTTCGACCGCGGCAACGTCCTGACCTACGAGGAAGGCACGCCCAACCAGAAGTTTGTGTTCAACACCGACTGGAGCCTGGGCGACTTCGGCGTCACCGCCAAGGCGACCTATTACGACAGCGTCCTGGTGCCCAACAACAACCCGACGCTGGACTACGAGACCGGCCATCGCACGATCGTCGACCTGGAAGGCCGCTACAAGCTGGGCCCGGCGGGGTTGGCCCTGGGCGTCAACAACCTGTTCGACCAGTATCCGCGCGAGACCCCGGCCCTGATCAATAGTCCCAGCGGGTCGATCGGCTTCCCCAGCTACTCGCCGTTCGGCTTCAACGGCCGGTTCCTGTACGCCCGGGTCAGCTACAACTGGTAGAGCGCCCGGGGCGAAGATCGGAGCGGCGCGGGAAGCGATTCCCGCGCCGTTTCCATGCGTCCGTTTCTGACGCAGAGAGCGGTCAGAACATACACAGAATATCCCCGTTCATCTTCGCCGGCGCCCCGCTGCGTCCGCGCGAAAAACCCGGCTTGGCGTTAACCTGTGGCGATGTCTCTCGTCCCTGCTCTAGACCTCCGCCCACCCTCGCCGATGGGCGACATCGTCGTCTCCGTCGCACCGCACAACCTGGAAGCCGAGCAGGCGCTGCTGGGCGTGTTGCTGTACGACAACGCGGCCTATGAGCGGCTGACCGACAGCCTGCAGGGTCGGCATTTCTACGAGCCCTTCCACCAGCGATTGTTCGGCTCGATCGAGACCCACATCCGCAAGGGTCAGCTGGCCGAGCCGATCCTGCTGGCCGACGAGTTCAAGCACGATCCGGCGTTCGAGGAGCTGGGCGGCCTGCGCTATCTGGCCGACCTGGTCGACCGCGCCCCGCCCGCCGCCAATGTCGGCGACTACGCCCGCGCGGTGTTCGACCTGGCCCTGCGCCGCGACCTGATCCGCATCGGCGGCGAGATCGCGGCCACCGCCCACGGCGGCGTCGGCAAGGACGACGTCAAGCTGCCGGCCCGAGACCAGATCGAGGCGGCCGAACAGCAGCTCTACACCCTGGCCGAGAGCGGCACGGCCAGTTCGGGCTTCGTCAGCTTCGGCGAGGCCCTGCGGGGCGCCGTCGAGATGACCGCCGAGGCCTACAGCCGCGACGGCGGCATGTCGGGCGTCTCGACCGACCTGATCGACCTGGACACCAAGATCGGCGGCCTGCACCCCTCAGACCTGATCGTGCTGGCCGGCCGTCCGTCGATGGGCAAGACGGCGCTAGCCACCAACATCGCCTTCAACATCGCCAAGAAATACGCCTGGGAGCCCCAGCCGGACGGCACCAAGAAGACCGTCAGCGGCGGCGTGGTGGCCTTCTACTCGCTGGAAATGAGCGCCGAGCAGTTGGCCCTGCGGATGCTGGCCGACGCCTCGGGGGTGTCGGGCGACAAGCTCCGCAAGGGCGAGATCGACGCCTCGGAGTTCGGCCGGGTGCGCGACGCGGCCATCGAGCTGCAGGAGGCGCCGCTCTATATCGACGCCACCGGCGGCATCTCGATCGCCAAGCTGACCGCGCGGGCTCGCCGCCTGAAGCGCCAGGTGGGCCTGGACCTGATCGTCGTCGACTACCTGCAGCTGGTCACCGGCTCGGACCTGTCGTCCAACGCCAGCCGGGTGCAGGAAGTCTCGCAGATCACTATGGGCCTCAAGGCCCTGGCCAAGGAGCTGGCCTGCCCGGTCATCGCCCTGTCGCAGCTGTCGCGTCAAGTCGAGCAGCGCGAGGACAAGCGTCCGCAGCTATCCGACCTTCGCGAATCCGGCTCGATCGAGCAGGACGCCGACATGGTCTGGTTCGTCTATCGCGAAAGCTATTATGTCGGCCGCTCCGAGCCGCGCGAGGGCACGCCCGAGCACCTGCAATGGCAGGAGGACATGGACCGCCTGCAGGGCCTGGCCGAGGTGATCATCGCCAAGCAGCGTCACGGCCCCATCGGCACCGTGCGCCTGTCGTTCAACAGCGACACCACCCGTTTCGGCAACCTGGCCCGCGACCACTATTTCCACCAGATGCGCAGCGGCTCGGACGAGTAGGCCGACGCCGTTTGACGGGGGCGGACGGACTGGGCCAGGGTGGCCCGGTCCGTTTCCCTGCAAGGCCGCCTGATGGAGTTCAATCCCCTGCCGACGTCCACGGTCGTCGGCGCGTTCCTGCTGGCCTTCCCGGCGCTGTTCTCGATCGTCAATCCGGTCGGCGCCTCGCTGATCTTCCACCAGGTGCTGGCCGACCGCACGCCGCAAGAGCGACGGCGGCTGGCCCTGCGGATCGCGGTCAACGCCCTGCTGATCCTGCTGGGATCGCTGCTGCTGGGCGGCTACATCCTCAACTTCTTCGGGGTCAGCCTGGGCGCGCTGCGCGTGGCCGGCGGCCTGGTGGTGGCGATCCGCGCCTGGGGCCTGCTGATGGAGCCCGAGGCGCACGAGGACCGCAAGAGCGACGCCGCCTCCCCCGCCGAGCGCAAGACCGACGACATCGCCTTCTTCCCGCTGACCATGCCGTTCACGACCGGGCCGGGCTCGATCGCCGTGGCCATCGCCCTGTCGTCCCAGCGGCCGGCCGGCGGCCATACGGTGATCCCGTTCTTCCTCGGCGCCAGCCTGGCCGCCGTGGCGGTGGCCCTGTCGATCTGGGGCCTCTACCGGGCTTCGGACCGGGTGATGGCCCTGCTCGGCGTCTCGGGCGCCCGGGTGATGTCGCGCCTGGTCGCCTTCCTGCTGCTGTGCATCGGCGTCCAGATCCTGGCCAGCGGCGTCGAGAGCCTGGCCGGCGATTTTCTGGCCCGCCACGGCCCCCTGCACTGAAAGACCTCGCCATCTGGACTGGCCACGGGCGGCGCGCTCGGCTACGTCCCGCCCCGTGACCGAAACCAGCCGCCTCACCCTCGACCTCGACGCCCTGGCGTCCAACCACGCCGTGCTCAGGGCCGCCGCAGGCGGGGCCGAGATCGCGCCGGCCGTCAAGGCCGACGGCTACGGCCTGGGCGCGGCCCTGGTCGCCGGACGGCTGTGGGACGAAGGCGCGCGCAGCTTCTATGTCGCTCGCCTGTCGGAAGGCGTGGCGCTGCGCCGGGCGCTGGGCGATCGCGCCGCGGCGATCTATCTGCTGGATGGCGTCACCCCGGGCTCGGCCCCGGCCATCGAGGCCGCCGGCCTGACGCCCGTGCTCAACAGCCTGCCGCAGATCGAGGCTTGGAACAGCCATGCGCGCGGCCGCGTGCTGGACGCCGCCCTGCATATCGACACCGGCATGAACCGCCTGGGTCTGCGTCCCGAGGAAGCGGTCGTGCTGACCGGGGCGATGGACCGGCTGAAGTTCCTGAACATCACCCTGGTGATCAGCCACCTGGCCTGCGCCGGCGAGCCGGACCACCCGCTGAACGCCCGTCAGCTGGCCCGCTTCACCGAAGTCGCGGCCCTGTTCCCGAACGCCCGCCGCAGCCTGGCCAATTCCGGCGGGATCTTCCTCGGCGAGGACTTCCGCTTCGACCAGTGCCGGCCGGGGATCAGCCTCTATGGCGGCGGGCCGCGCGACGTTCCCGACGCCCGGATCAAGGCCGTGGCGACGCTGGAGGCCCCGATCCTCCAGGCCCGGGTGGTGCCGCGCGGCGAGAGCATCGGCTACGGCGCGGCCTTCACCGCCCAGGACACCACCCGGGTCGCGATCCTGGCCGTCGGCTACGCCGACGGCGTGCCGCGCGCCGCTCATCCGCGCGGCGCGGTGTGGTTCGACGGCGCCCGCCGGCCGATGATGGGCCGGGTGTCGATGGACCTGATCGCCGTCGACATCACCGACTGCGACGCCGCCCGCCCGGGCGCGATGATGCAGATCATCGGCCCAGACCTGCTGGTCGACGAGGCCGCCGCCGCCGCCGGGACGACGGCCTACGAACTGCTGACCCGCATCGCGCCCCGGGCGCGACGGGTGGTCGAGGGCCGCTGACCTAGAGCATTTTCAATGCGAAGTGGACGCCGGTTCGCGTGAAGAAAATGCACCAGAACAAAGAGCTAAAGCACCGACCTGATGCAATCAGGTCGGTGCTTTAGCGGGCCAGCCCCTCGAGCCGACCAAGGTCCACCGACGCCACGGCCTGCTTCAGCACGTCGATGTTGTCGGCGGCGCCGTTGGCCTCGACGCTGAAGCGGTCGCCGACCAGGACGTTGTAGGTCCCGGACTTGCTGTCCCGATCCCATTCCTCGGTCGTCAGCCGGCCGTCGACCTTGCCCGTCTTCTTGTAGCCGGAGGCGGTCTCCTCGGAGGTCTGGGCGTTGAAGGCGCTGGCCATGGCGGCCATGCCGGCCGCGGGTCCGAGATCCGTGACGGCCAGGCGGAAGGCGGCGCCGTCCTTGGTGTAATCGCCCGTGGCCCCGACCATGGCCATGCCTTCGGCGCCGGCCGAATGGGTCTCGACCGACGTCCGCTCGAAACCCGCGACCGAGCCCGGCAACAGGCTTTTCAACGTATCGGCCGGAACCGGCGGAAGATCCTTGCGGGCGTTCACCTTCGCCGCGGCCGCCTCCAGCTTGCCCAGGTCGACCTTGGCGCCGTTGACCTCCATCGTGCCCGACATGGTCCCGGTGTTGGCGGCGTGGCCGGCCATGCCGGCGCCGAACATCGCCGCGCCGGCCACGGCGCCGGTGATCACCCCGATGACGATCGACAGCACGATCGCGCAAAGAATGGTGACGGCCGTGTAGCCCAGGGCCTTCTCCTGCGGCGCCTTCATCAGCTTGGGCAGACCCAGATAGAGCAGGTAGAAGCCGTAGAGGCTGGCCAGGGCGGCGATAATGCCCAAGGCCGGAATGATCCCCAGGATCCCGAACACCCAGGCGGCGGTGTAGCTGTAGGCCGCGACCTTGAAGGCCTGGACGCGATCCTTCTGGCCGTCGAAACTGGGGGCCAGGGCGTCGATGATCAGGGCGACCAGGAACACCGACAGCAGGCTCAGGCCATAGGCGACCACGGCGCCGACGATGGACGACACCAGCGGCGGCTTCATGTGGAAGCCGAAGCCGCCGATCCCGAACACCTGCCCGCCGATCAGGCCGGCGATCGGCGGGATCGCGGCCAGGATGCAGACATAGCCG
>Ga0065165_1003298_pt1 | contig 11602 bp, 11 predicted proteins | sample AraplaMF_Cvi_mMF_FD_63813 | JGI IMG/M metagenome (GOLD analysis project Ga0065165, IMG submission 63813) | Arabidopsis root microbial communities from the University of North Carolina, USA - plate scrape MF_Cvi_mMF (version 2) (version 3) | ecosystem: Host-associated > Plants > Roots >... | reverse complement strand
GCTCGGCGGCCTGATCGAGTTCTACCGCTCGCCCGCGCGCGTGCAGTGGACCCCGACCGGCAACAACGTGCCCGACTATCCGAAGCTTGCGCAGCTGTGGTGGCAGAACATCGGCGATGCATCGTCCGGTGCGAAGACGCCGCAGGCCGCGATGGACTCGCTCGCCGCTGCCCAGGACTCCGTGATGGAGCGTCTGGAGAAGTCGGGCGTGCAGGGTGCCTGCGGTCCGAAACTGCACAAGAAGGAGACGGCCGAGTACTGGTACGCCAAGGCGCAGAAGGACGGCACCATCGCTCCCCAGCGCAAGCTCGCCAACGAGAAGCCGAAGGGCGAGACGGTCGACTACGACACCCTGATCAAGTCGTGGCCGGCGCAGCCCCCGAAGCGCGCGGAAGCGAAGTAAGCCAAGGTCTCACAACGACGAAAGGCCGGGAGCAATCCCGGCCTTTTTGTTTTTGGCGAGCCCGACTGCCTCAACATCGTCATTGCGAGCGAAGCGAAGCAATCCAGAATCTTTCCATGGAGGCAGTCTGGATTGCTTCGTCGCTTCGCTCCTCGCAATGACGGTGGATGGAGCGGGGCGCATATCTTCCCCTTACTCCGCCGGCTCGGCCGCGAGCGTCGGGTAGTCCGTGTAGCCCTTCGCGCCGCCGCCGTAAAATGTGGCCTTGTCCCACTCGTTCAGCGCTGCGCCGCGCTTCAGCCGCTCGACCAGGTCGGGGTTGGAGATGAACGGCTTGCCGAAGGCGATCAGGTCGGCCGCGTTGGCGTCGAGCACCTTGGTGGCGAGATCGAAATCATAGCCGTTGTTGGCGATGTAGGCGCCGGAGAAGCGTTTGCGCAGGCTCGCATAGTCGAACGGCGCGATGTCGCGCGGGCCGCCGGTGGCGCCCTCGACGACGTGGAGATAGACCAGCTTGAGCGCGCTGAGGCCGTCGACGATGTGGTCGTACAGCGCTTGCGGGCCGGAGTCCGAGATGTCGTTGGCGGGCGTCACCGGCGAGATGCGGATACCGGTGCGGTCGGCGCCGGCCTCACCGACGACGGCCTTGGAGACCTCCAGCATCAGCCGTGCGCGGTTCTCGATCGAGCCGCCATAGGCATCGGTGCGCTTGTTGGTGCCGTCCTTGGCGAACTGCTCGAGCAGATAGCCGTTGGCGCCATGGATCTCGACGCCGTCGAAGCCGGCTTCCAGTGCATTCTTCGTGGCGCGCTTGAAGTCGTCGATGATGCCGGGGATCTCCGAGAGTTCGAGCGCGCGGGGCTCGGAGACGTCGGCGAAGCCGCCGTTGACGAAGGTCTTGCCCTTGGCGCGGATCGCGCTCGGCGCCACCGGGGCTGCGCCGTTGGCCTGCAGGTCGACATGCGAGATGCGGCCGACATGCCAAAGCTGGATGTAGATCTTGCCGCCGCGCTCATGCACGCGATCGGTGACCTTGCGCCAGCCGGCGACCTGCTCCTTGCTGTAGATGCCGGGCGTGTCCTGGTAGCCCTGACCCTGCTGCGAGACCTGGCTTGCTTCGGTGATCAGCAGCCCCGCGGAGGCGCGCTGGCCGTAATAGTCGACGGCGAGCGGGGAGAGAACGAAGGTGCCGGGCGCGGCGCGGTTACGGGTCAACGGCGCCATCACCAGGCGGTTGGCCAGCGTGGTCGCTCCGAGCTTGTAGGTCTCAAACAATTTGGTCGAACGGCTCATGGGGAAATGCTTTCAGGCGGTGAGAGGTCCGCCACACTTGGGCATCACGACCATTCGCGCAAGAGACGAGCCATACAGAAATTGCAGGCGAGCTGCGCAGGACGGCCTGCGCAGCATAATTCATGTGCAGTTCGGGGCGCGGCAGCAGAATTTTGCTGCCGCGCCCGTGCGATTCGACAACTCAGTTGATGCCCATGAAATCGCGCTTGCCGATCTCGACGCCGTTGTGGCGCAGGATGCCGTGGGCGGTCGCGCAGTGGAAATAGAAATTCGGCAGCGAGAACGCGCTGAAGAACTGCTGGCCCTTCAGGGTCGTGGTCTTGTCGGGCCCGGTCGGGAAGGTCACGTCCTTGGCCTCGGCGCCCTCGAACTGCTCCGGCTTGAACGACTTCACATAGTCGATGGTCCTGGCCAGACGCTGCTTCAATTCCTCAAAGGTCTTTTCGGTGTCGGGGTTGGAGGGCACTTCGCTATGCGTCAGGCGCGCGCAGCCCTTCGTGGCGAAATCGCTGACGAGCTGGATCTGCTTCGACAGCGGCAGCATGTCCGGGAACAGGCGGGAGCCGAGCAGGACGCCGGGATCGATCTTCTTCGCCGCGCAATGCGCCTCGGCTTTGGAGAGCAGGCCGGTGAGGCTGTTCAGCATTTGCAGATAAGCGGGGACGACGGCGTCGTAGAAGGACATGTGATGCTCGCTTCAATGAAAGGGAAATCTCAGGAGAAAACCTGAGTCCCCCACATGGGAGCGGCATGGCAAAATGCAATCGTGGGCGCGGCGCCGTGCAGTGCGATAATTCTACTTCGCTCACGAATGGTGCTTTTGCTGCCACACTCCGGGCTGTGTCGCTGTCATCGACCGGCTTGACCGGGCGATCCAGTACGCCACCGCGGATCCGCTGTTCAGCGCACCACGGCCCCCGGGTGTGCCTGCGCCGTACCCCCGCGCATGCGCGCCAGCAACTCGGCCGTCGGCCACGAATCCGCCGGCAGGCCGAACTTGATCTGCATCGCCTTCACCGCCGCGCGGCTTTGCTGGCCCAGCACGCCGTCGACCTTGCCGACATTGAAGCCGGCCTGCACCAGCAACTGCTGCAATTGCTTGAGCTCGTTGAAGGGCAGCTGCGCAACCGGCTGGGCCGGCTTGCGCATCGGAGGCGCGCCGGCGATGCGGCTGGCGAGATAGCCGGCCGTGGTCGAATAGATCAGCGAGTTATTCCACTCGGTGTAGGCCGCGAAATTCTGATAGGCCATGAAGGCCGGTCCAAGGCGTCCCATCGGCAGCAGCACGGAAGACGGCAGATTGTCGTTCGGCAGTGGCCTGCCGTCGGGATAGGTAACGCCGAGCTGCGCCCATTTCGAGCGCGGCAACTGCACGGTGAGATCGGTCTGATCCCACGGCAGGTTCTGCGGCACCTTGATCTCCTCGAGCCAGGGCTCGCCGCGCCGCCACTTCAGACCGTTGGCGATGTAGTTCGCGGTCGAGCCGATCACGTCGTCCTCGCTGCGCAGCAGGTCGCGCCGTCCATCGCCGTCATAGTCGACGGCGTAGTTGACGTAGTGCACCGGCAGAAATTGGGTCTGGCCGAGCTCGCCGGCCCAGGAGCCGATCATCTCGTCCGGATGCAGATCGCCGCGATCGATGATCTTCAGCGCGGCGATGGTCTCGTTGACGAACATCTCCGAGCGCCGGCAGTCATAGGCGAGCGACACCAGCGATTTCAGCGTCGGCAGATTGCCCATGTTGACGCCGAAGTCGCTCTCCAGTCCCCAGAACGCGGCAATCACCGCTGGCGGCACGCCATATTCCTTTTCGGCGCGCGCGAACGCGGCCGCATGGTTCTTGATGTGCTGCTGGCCGTTCTGCATGCGATAGGGCGCGGCCATGCGTCCGGCAAATTCGGTGAAGAGCTGGCCGAACACGCGCTGGCCGCGGTCGCGGTTGACGATGCCCTGGTCGTAGACGAGGTAGGGCGAGGCCTCCGTGATCGTCCTCTGCGACACGCCCGCGGCAACGGCCTGTTGTTTCACGTCGGCCAGGAAGCGATCGAAGCTCGCGCCGTTATGGCAAGACGCCGCACGCGGCGACGGCGCGGTCGCCTTGGGCGCCGCAGGCCTTGCCGGCGGCGGTGCGAACTGGGCGGAGGCAGTGGCGGAGCATGCCAGAAACGCGGCGGCCGCGATCGCAAATCTGATGGGAAGCATGGGGTTTCCGGAGAGGAGGGTAGGCTTGGATTCTTGACGAAGTTTAATGGAATGATCTGGCTCAAACCAGTGCCGCGGCTCCGCGACGCACCCTGAAACCTTGCACCCGGGCCGGTGTCATCCCTACCTGATATCTGCCGGCCGAAGGCTTGCCCGCGGCCGCGCCTTGGGAGACGGCCATGAACTATCTGCGTACCGCAATGCTGCTTGCAGGCCTCACCGCCCTGTTCATGGGCGTGGGCTATCTGATCGGAGGCGCCTCGGGCGCCATGATCGCGCTCGTCATTGCCGCCGCGATGAATATCTTCACCTACTGGAACTCGGATCGCGCCGTGCTCTCGATGTACGGCGCCCAAGAGGTCGACCGCCAGAGCGCGCCCGAGCTGGTCGGACTCGTCGCCGAGCTTGCGGGCCGCGCCGGCCTGCCGATGCCGCGCGTGTTTGTCATGGACGAGGCGCAGCCCAACGCGTTCGCGACCGGCCGCAATCCCGAGAATGCCGCGGTCGCCGTCACCGTCGGTCTGATGAACCAGCTCAGCCGCGAGGAGCTCGCAGGCGTGATCGCGCACGAGCTTGCGCACATCAAGAACCACGACACGCTGCTGATGACGATCACTGCGACCATCGCAGGCGCGATCTCGATGCTGGCGCAGTTCGGCATGTTCTTCGGCGGCCACCGCGACAACAACAACGGTCCCGGCATCGTCGGCTCGATCCTGATGATGATCCTCGCCCCGCTCGGCGCCATGCTGGTGCAGATGGCGATCAGCCGCACCCGCGAATACGCCGCGGACAATCTCGGTGCGCGCATCGCCGGACAGCCCATGTGGCTGGCGTCGGCGCTGGTGAAGATCGAGGGCGCCGCCCACCAGGTCCCGAACTACGATGCCGAGCGCAATCCGGCCACCGCGCACATGTTCATCATCAATCCGCTGTCGGGCCACGGCGTGGACAATCTGTTCGCGACCCATCCCTCGACGCAGAACCGCATCGCGGCGCTCCGGCAGCTCGCGGCTGAGCTCGGCACCCAGGCGGCGCCGTCGGTCGGCGCCAACGAGAACTACCCGACGCAGGGCCCGTGGGGCCGGTCGTCCTCGGGCGGTCCTTCCCGAGGGCCTTCTGGCGGTCCCGCTCGCGGTCCTTGGGGCTGACGAAACCGTGCAGATTCGCGCCGTCGCTTTGTGACCTAGAGCACATAAGGCGGCCGCGACAGGTGTTAACACCGCGTCGTGAGCGTTTTGTCAAAAGGGGATGCGTGGCCGGTCAGTCGCCGGCTGGCGCCGAGCATGAAAAGAGCTGCCGTACCATTGCTGGTCGTCGCGGGCGTCCTGATCGGGCTGTCCACGCATACGGTCGTCAATTGCGGGGACGAGGATGAGCCCGACATCTGCTCGGCCGTGATCGGCTTTTCGCCGCTGCGTGGCTCGCTGATTGCGTTTGCCTATGAGGGGCGCGGCCGGATCGCGCTGCGCCATGGCGACTGGCCGCGGGCGATCGCCGATTTCGACGAGGCCATCCATCTCAATCCCAACCGTGCCTCGCTCTACCGTGATCGCGCGCAGGCGCGCCGGCAGAACGGTGATCTCGAGCTCGCCATCGAGGACTATGACGAGGCGATCGCGCATGATCCCAAGCAGGCCGCGCCCTATCACCAGCGCGGTCTTGCGCTGGCCGGCACCGGCGATCTCGACCGCGCCATCCTGAGCTACAACACGGCGATCCGCCTCGACCCCTCGGATCCGCAGGCTCGCCTCGACCGTGGCCTGGCATTCCTTGCCCGCGGCCAGGCCGACGATGCCCGCGCCGATTTCGAGGCTGCACTGACACTGCCCGCCGGCAAGAACGCCCGGACCCATGACGCCGCCCGCGCCAAGCTCGCCGAGCTCACGAGCGCCGAGCCGACCCAGGTGTCGGTGCCGAGAAGGTAGAGCCTTCTCTCTCGGCGAATCCTGAAATCGTAGGCTGGGCAAAGGCGCAGTTGCGCCGTGCCCACGAACTCTGCGATCCGGCAACAGATGCGTGGGCACGCTTCCGCCTTCGCTCTTCGAGCTACGGCGGACAAGTCGCTTTGCCCACCCTACGATACTGGCGCCTTACTTCGCCTTCTTGGCCTTCGCCTTCTTCGCCTTTTCGGGCTTTGCCTTGGCCGCCTTCTTCTCGGGCTTCTCCTTGGCCTTCTTCTCCACCTTCACCGCGATCGGCGTGCTGGCGGCGAGGCGCATTGCGCGGGCGTAGCTGTCGGCGACGTTGTCGGCGGACATCTGCAGGCGCTTGGCGGCGGCGGTGGCCTGCTCAACGGTGGCCTTGGCCAGCATCTTGAAGCGGTCGCCGGTCTCCTTGCTCTTGGCCTTGGCCGCAAGGCCGCTGAAGCGATCCCGCCGCTCCTTGGCGCGAGCCATCAGGCCCGTCTGCAGCTGTTTGGCCAGTTGCCGGATCACGACATCCAGGTCGGCGTCCGCCATGTCTTCTATCCCCTTGAAAGCAGGTATCGATGCGGGCGGGACTATGCAGATCGGGCCCCCCCTTGGCAATTCCCGGGGGCGCGTCATCCGCAGCTTACCGCTCCCGAAACGAAAAAAGCCGCGCGTGCCGCGCGGCTTTTGCCGTGAGCTCGTGCGGATGCCTTATTTCAGCGAGGCAACCGGGCCGTTCGACGCCGCAGGCTCCGGGTCGAAGCCGAACACGCCGACCAGATATTTGTAATAGTCCGGCATTTTCTCTTTCAGCGCCTCGCGCGACTTGGGATCGTGGAATTCGCTTTTTCCCGCGAGGAAGATGCTGGACGTCACGGCGAAGAACTCCATCGGGTTCTTCATCGCATAGGCGTCCTTGGGCAGGAGGTCTTTCGACTTGGCATAGGCGTAATAGGTGATGACGCCCTTGTTGGCGTAGCCGTCAGGCAGGAGGCGCGCGTGATAGGCGTGCAGCATCTCGTGGAGCAGCACCGCCTCCTTCTCGTAGCGCATCATGTCCGGCCGCACCATGATCACGCCGAGCCCGGAATCGACCGCGAGGTCGACGGCATTCGGATTGGTCCAGCGCTGCTTGTCGTGGTCCCACACCGTCAGCATGCGAGGAGTGCTGCGCTGGATGTTCGGCGTCACGCGGCCGTAGCATGCGGTCGCAGCGCCTTCGTCGAGGCAGGCGAGCTCACTCGCGATGATCGGAACGGTGCGGAAGAAACGCAGCACGCGCGGGGAGAAGCCCGCGCCTTCGACGACGTCGATCTGCTGCTTCAAATTGCTGGTGAGCTTGTCGACGTCCTTGCGGTCGGAGTTCTCCGAGATGTCGAAGATGTAGCCGCGATAGGTCTCGAAGCCGGCCGGCACTTTCGGTGCGGCATCGGCGTCGAGCGAGCCGGCATGAGACGGACCGGCGGAAAGCGCGCCCACGATGGTCGCGGTCAGCAGCAACGCAATGCGCATGATGAACCCCCTGATGTCACTTCGCGCGCGAGGATAGGCCAGCGTTGTTTGCGAAAAGTGAGTGGGGCGAGACTAAGGCAGTGATGTTGAGGCGTGCTTAACCGTTGGTTGCAGATCGTGCGAACGGATTAGGGCGGGGTTAACCAAGGTTTTTCCCGGGCGCGGGCCTCAGACCGTCACCCCTGCGCAACGGCGGAGCCGTTGTCGCTGGAAGTGCTCGCCCCTTCGGCGAGCCTCGAAGGGCGACGGCCCGGCCGCAGCAGCGCGGCCGTGCATACTTCGAGGCTCCCGGCGCGATGCATTGCATCGCGCCACTCGCACCTCAGGATGACGGGACGGGCGCTCGGGTGTAGATTCACCAGCGGGCAGGATGCCCCACATCACGAGCCGGAAGGGAGGATGCCATGTATGCCGCCATCCGTCAGGCCAAGGCGAAAAGCGGGAGTGCGGAAGAGCTGGCGCGCCGCATCAAGGACGGCGCCGTTCCGATCATCAGCGACGTCGACGGTTTCCGCGCCTATTACGTGGTCTATGCCGGTGACGACACGGTCACCGCGATCTCGATCTTCGACAAGTTCGAGCAGGCTGAGGAAGCGAACGAGCGTGCCATCGCCTGGATCGAGAAGGATCTCGGGCCGCTGCTCGTGGGGCGTGTGAGTGCGGCAGCCGGGCCGGTGATCGTGCATACGCTGGCGTAAGAATGGCAGTCTCGTGCCCAGGACGCAGCGCAGCGCCACTTCGGCGGTGCGCTGCAGAGCCGGGGCCCATGCGAGACGAGAATTCACAGCCTCTGGGTCCCGGCTCAGCGCAGCAGCGTTACACGCTGCAGCGCGTCCGGGACACGAGGCTTGCGCCGCTCACAACTCCCGCGCATTCGAGAACGCGAAACTCGACACCCTGCGCGTCGTCTCGTCCAGGATCAGCGTGCGCGTGATCGGGGGCTCGGCGCGCTGGGCGCAGTTCTCGCGTTCGCAGAGGCGGCAGTTGACGCCGATCGGCGTGCCCTCGGTCTTCTCCAGGTCCACTCCGGCGGCGTAAGTCAGGCGCGCGGCGTGACGGATCTCGCAGCCGAGGCCGATGGCGAAGCGCGGCTGCGGCAGCGGGTGCGGCGCCACGGGCCGGCGCACCATCTGCGCGATTGAGAAATAGCGCGTGCCGTCGGAGAGCTCGATCACCTGCTTGAGCAGGCGGTCCGGCGTGTCGAAGGTCGAGTGCACGTTCCACAGCGGGCAGGTGCCGCCGAACTTCGAGAACGGGAACGTGCCCGACGAAAACCGCTTGGAGACGTTGCCGGCATTGTCGACACGCAGCAGGAAGAACGGAATGCCGCGCGCGTTCGGCCGCTGCAATGTGGTGAGGCGATGGCAGACCTGCTCGAAGCCCGAGCTGAAGCGCTGTGCCAGCACATGGATGTCGTAGTTGAGTGCTTCGGCGGCCGCGAGAAAGGCCGGGTAGGGCATCATCACGGCGGCGGCGAAGTAATTTCCGAGCGTGATACGAAACAGCCGCCGCGGTGCGTCGTCAAGCGGGCCGGCGCGGCCGATGATGGTCTCGAGCGCCTGCGCGCATTCGCCGAGACCCAGCTGGAAGGCGAGTTGGAACGCTCGGCCGGGCGGGTCGACCAGTTCGGAGATCAGCAACTGGCGGCGATGGCGATCGAAGCGCCGCAGCGTCTCGCGCATCACGTCGACAGGCATGATGCGGGTCTGGATCGAATGCTTTTCGCGCAGGCGAGCGACGAGCGCGGCATAGAGCCCTTCGGCCGGCACGTTCAGTTCGTCACGCAGGTTTTCCGCGGCCTGCTCGAGCTCCGGAAAATAGTTGCGGTTGGCCTCGATCAGCTCGCGCACGCGTTCGACCGGGTTGGCCTCGTAGCGCGTGCCGACGTCGCGGTCGGCCATCTGCGCCGCCGCCAGCGTCTCGCCCTGGCGCGCCTCGGTATAGGCCGCGTAGAGCCGTTGCAGCGCGTGGGTGACGCCGGGGCAGAGTTCGGCGAGGTCGCGCAGCTCCTGCTTGGGCACGTCGATCTGGCGGAACAGCGGGTCGGAGAAGATCTCGTTCAGCTCGGCGAAGAACCGGTCCTCGTCGGCGGTGGCGAGGTCGCGCAGGTCGAGGTCATAGGTCTCGGCCAGCCGCAGCAGGATTTGCGCCGTCACCGGCCGCTGGTTCCGCTCGATCAGGTTGACGTAGCTCGGCGAGATCCCGAGCCCCTCGGCGATCTGGGTCTGTGACAGCCCCAATTGCTGCCGGATCCTCCGGAAGCGTGGGCCGACGAACAGCTTCTTCCCGGATACGGCGGGCATTTCAGGTCTCCAACAGCATCAAGGTCAGTCATTCTGACCTATACTTTACAAACTTTACAAAATAACATCTATTACATGTTCTTATGTTACATGACATCACCATTCGAATACAAGGGCCCTATACGAAGTTCTCCTTCTCGCGTTTATCTCACGACACGCATTTCGCAATGCACTGTCAAAAATGTCGATGACAAGGCCCCGGCGTTGTCGTCAGCGAAAGGATCTAGCACATGAACTACCAGCCCCGTGGCATCACCACCCTCCAGGGCCCGGCCTCGTATCTGGACGAGGTCAAGGCGGCCCAAGCGCTTCTCGAGACGCAGCCGACCTGGAACGGGGTGTCGGCCGAAGCCGTCGCGCGCATGCGTCTGCAGAACCGTTTCAAGACCGGCCTCGACGTCGCCCGCTACACCGCGGCGCTGATGCGGGCCGACATGGCGGCCTATGACAAGGATCCGACCAAGTACACCCAATCGCTGGGTTGCTGGCACGGCTTCATCGCCCAGCAGAAGCTGATCTCGGTCAAGAAGCACTTCGGCGGCAAGACCGATCGCACCTATCTGTACCTGTCCGGCTGGATGATCGCGGCGCTGCGCTCCGAGTTCGGTCCGCTGCCCGACCAGTCGATGCACGAGAAGACCTCGGTGCCTGCGCTGATCGAAGAGCTCTACACCTTCCTCCGCCAGGCCGACTCGCGCGAGCTGAACGACATCTTCCGCACGCTCGACAAGGCGCGCAAGGAAGGCGACAGGACCCGTGAGCGGGAGCTGATCGAGAAGATCGACAACTTCCAGACGCACGTCGTCCCCGTCATCGCCGACATCGACGCCGGCTTCGGCAATGCCGAGGCGACCTATCTGCTCGCCAAGAAGATGATCGAGGCGGGCGCCTGCGCGCTGCAGATCGAGAACCAGGTCTCGGACGAGAAGCAGTGCGGCCACCAGGACGGCAAGGTCACCGTGCCGCATGAAGTGTTCATCGCGAAGATCCGCGCCTGCCGCCATGCGTTCCTCGAGCTCGGCGTCGAAGACGGTATCATTGTTACTCGCACGGATTCGCTCGGCGCCGGCCTGACGCAGCAGATCGCCGTCAGCCACAAGCCGGGCGACATCGGCGATCAGTATAACAGCTTCCTCGATTGCGAGGAAATCACGGCCGAGAACGCCCGCAACGGCGACGTCATCATCAACCGTCACGGCAAGATGATGCGTCCGAAGCGGCTGCCGTCGAACCTCTACCAGTTCCGTCCCGGCACGGGCGAAGACCGCTGCGTGCTCGACAGCATCACCTCGCTGCAGAACGGCGCGGACCTGCTCTGGATCGAGACCGAGAAGCCGCATATCGAGCAGATCGCCAAGATGGTCGACCGCATCCGTCAGGTCGTCCCGAATGCGAAGCTCGCCTACAACAACTCGCCGTCGTTCAACTGGACCATCAACTTCCGCTGGCAGGTCTACGACGCGATGAAGGAAGCCGGCAAGGATGTCAGCAGGTACAACCGTGCCGAGCTGATGAAGCCGGAATACGACGATACGCCGCTGGCGATCGAGGCCGACGAGCGCATCCGGACCTTCCAGGCGGATTCGGCCAAGCGCGCCGGCATCTTCCACCACCTGATCACGCTGCCGACCTATCACACGGCCGCGCTGTCCACCGACAATCTCGCCAGGGAATATTTCGGCGAGCAGGGCATGCTCGGCTACGTCAAGAACGTGCAGCGCCAGGAGATCCGTCAGGGCATCGCCTGTGCCAAGCACCAGAACATGGCCGGCTCCGATATCGGCGACGACCACAAGGAGTACTTCGCGGGTGAAGCGGCCCTGAAGGCGGGCGGCGCTCACAACACCATGAACCAGTTCGGCTAACACACGCGCTTCGAGAGGAGACTGACAATGACCAACAGCAATTTCTGGGTGATCGGCGGCGAGTTCGGTTCGATGAACTTCCACAAGCTCGTGGAAGGCTCGGCCCAGGTG
>Ga0065165_1003296_pt1 | contig 11606 bp, 10 predicted proteins | sample AraplaMF_Cvi_mMF_FD_63813 | JGI IMG/M metagenome (GOLD analysis project Ga0065165, IMG submission 63813) | Arabidopsis root microbial communities from the University of North Carolina, USA - plate scrape MF_Cvi_mMF (version 2) (version 3) | ecosystem: Host-associated > Plants > Roots >... | reverse complement strand
CTCTCTTTGGTTACTTTCTCTTTGGGCCAGCAAAGAGAAAGTGACTCGGGCGCCGGCAGGCGTCCGAAATGCCCGCTGCATAAGCGGCCCATTCGCGATAACGCGAAAACCAAGCGATACCGTTGCTGGATCCCGGCCTACGCCGGGATGACGAGTAGGGGGTGCCGAGGCAGGCCCCCCACACGCCATGCACACGCGAGAAATCCTCCCTATACTCCCCCGAGTGCCTGCTATGGGGGCTGGCACTCACCCACAAGGACGGAACCATGGAAAAGGAACAGAACTACTACGCCGCGCCGCAATCCGCCGTGGCCGACGTCGGGGGCTACTCGCAACAGGATCTCGAATCGCGCAAGGCCACGCGAGGCCAGCGCCTCGGCGCAGCCCTGCTCGACGGCCTGATCGTCGGCGTAGGCGCCGTGCTGGTCGGCATCGGCGGCGCGGCAGCCAGCAAGGGCGAGGGCGGCATCGTCGCGGTGGCGGTCGGCTTGCTCATCATCCTGGGCATCTTCGTCGTCAACTGCGTGCTGCTGCACCAGAACGCGCAGACCATCGGCAAGAAAGTGCTCGGCATCAAGATCGTGCGCAGCAACGGCGACCGCATCGGCCTGGGCCGCATCATCGGCATGCGCATCATCCCGATCAGCCTGCTCGGTGCGATTCCCTACCTCGGCGGCTTCATCTCGCTGGCCGACTCGCTGGTGATCTTCGGCGCCGAACGCCGCTGCCTGCACGACATGATCGCGGACACGATCGTCATCACCGACTGATGCTGGACACCCTTCGGCAGATCGAAACGCCCGAAGGGGTGTTTCTACGCCTGCGCGCGGCCGGCGCACTGCCGCGCGCGCAGGCGTGGACGATCGATTTCGTGCTGCGCATGCTGGTGTTCTGGGCCGGCATGATTCCCTTGTCGCTGCTCGGCCGGGCCGGCGCGGGCGTGGGTGCATTGCTGATGTTCGTGCTGATGTGGGCCTATGCGGTGGTGTGCGAGGTGTGGTTCGGCGGACAGACGCTGGGCAAGCGCGCCATGGGCCTGCGCGTGGTCAGCGCCGACGGCGCGCCGGTGACCCTGGTGCCTTCGGTGCTGCGCAACCTGCTGCGCGTGGTGGACATCCTGCCGGGCGTATACGCGGTGGGGCTGGCCAGCACGCTGATCGATCCTTATGGGCGGCGTCTGGGCGACGTCATCGCCGGCACCCTGGTGATCCACGGCGGCGAACTGCCGGCCGGCAGCCAGGTGCCCAGCGTGGCGCCGGTGGCGCCGCCGCCGGGCCTGGCCGCGGACGAGCAGGCGGTGATCGTGGAATTCGCCGAGCGCTGCGCGCAGCTCACGCCGCAGCGCCAGCAGGAACTGGCCGACCTGCTGCAGCCGCTGACCGGCTGCACCGGCGAAGCCGGCGTGCAGCGCCTGCTCGGCTATGCCAACTGGCTGCTGGGGCGCGCATGAAGCAGGAACGGTTCGTCGCCCTGCATCGCGAGGCATGGAACGAGCTGCAGCACTGGCTCGATCTGGTCGAGCGCAAGCAGCGCCAGGCTTTGCGCAGTCCGCGCGCCGGTGGTTTTCCGGCCGAATACCGCCGCCTGTGCCATCACCTGGCGCTGGCGCGTGCGCGCGGCTACAGCCGCGAAGTCACCGACCGCCTGCAGCGCATGGTGCAGCAAGGCCATCGCCTGCTGTACCGCCCGCCGGCGCCGCGCTGGCATCGCGCGCTCACTTTCCTTATCGCGGGTTTTCCGCGGCTGGTGCGCAGCGAATGGCGCTGCATGGCAGCCGCGGCGGTGCTGTTCTTCGGGCCGGCGCTGTTCTGCCTGATCGCGCTGCAGTTCCATCCGGAGTGGGCGCATTCGATCTTCGGCAGCGGGCAGCTGGCCGAATTCGAGAAGATGTACGACCCGAGCAACGACAAGATCGGCCGCAGCAGCGGCACCGACATGGCGATGTTCGGCACCTACGTGATGAACAACGTCAGCATCGCGTTCCGCACCTTCGCTTCCGGCCTGGTGCTGGGCGTGGGCGCGGTCTACGTACTCGCCGCCAACGGCGTGATCATCGGCGGCGTCGCCGGCCATCTCACCCAGATGGGCTACGGCGGGCCGTTCTGGCGCTTCGTGGCCGCGCATGCCGCGTTCGAGCTCACCGCGCTGGTGATCGCCGGCGGCGCGGGCCTGCGGCTGGGCCTCACCTTGCTGGCGCCGGGGCGGCAGCGGCGCGGGCCGGCGATGGTGGCGGCGGGCTGGATCGGCGCGCAGCTCGCGCTGGGCGCGTTCGCCATGCTGCTGGTGGCCGCGGCGATCGAGGCGTTCTGGTCGTCGATCGCCTGGTTTCCGAATGTATTGAAGTTCGGCAGCGCCGCGCTGTTGTGGGTGCTGGTGATCGGCTGGCTGTGGCGCGGCGGCGCGGAGGGCGGCGATGGAGCTTGAACGCATCACCGTGGCCCTGCGTCCGCGCACGGCGCGCGAGGCGGTCGACCTCGGCGCGGCCATGCTGCGCGCGCATGCCAGAACCGTGTGGTCCGCGTGGTTCGCCTTCAGCCTGCCGGTGGCGGCGCTGTGCATCGCCCTGGGCTGGCTGCTGCACTGGCCCTGGCTGGCCACGCTGCTGATCTGGTGGCTGCTGCCGCTGTTCGACCGCGTGCCGCTGTACGTGCTGTCGCGCGCCGTGTTCGAGCGCGCGCCGCGCTGGCGCGAGACGCTGCGCGGCCAGCGCCAGTGGCGCTGGGGCGGCACCATCGCCTCGATCACCTGGCGGCGCATCGACAGCCATCGCGCGCTGCGCCTGCCGATGGAATTGCTGGAAGGCCTTGCGGGCAAGCAGCGCGGCGAACGCTGGCGCGTGCTGCGGCGGCCGATCGGCACCGAGGCCTCGTCGCTGGCCTTCGGCTGCCTGGAACTGGTGCTGGTGATCTTCCTCGGCCTGTTCCTGTCGGTGGTGCTGTTCATTCCGGCCGAGCTGATGCCCGACTGGGTGCGCGGCTCGGTGGGCGGCGTCGCGCGGCGCACGCCCGAAGTCACCGGCGCGCTGATCGCCGGCGTGGCCTACCTGGCCTGGAGCGCGATCGAGCCGCTGCACGTGGCCGCCGGTTTCGCGCTCTATCTCAACCGCCGCACGCAGCTGGAAGCCTGGGACGTAGACCTGGCCTTCCGCCGCCTGCGCGACCGCTGGCTCGCCGCCGGCCGCGCCGCCGCCGTGCTGCTGCTGGCGCTGGTTTGCGCCTGTCCGCACGGGGCCTGGGCGCAGAAGGTCGCGGCGCCCAAGAAGGAAGAAGCGCCGGTCACCCGGATCGAAGATGCCTTCGCCGTGCCCGCCAGCAACAGCGACAAGCGCTTCGCCACCGCGGCAGCGGAAGCCTTCCGCGATCCGCGCTTCGGCGGCGCGCACAAGGACCACACCTGGGTGCCGCGCAACTGGTCGTGGAATCCCAAGCCGGTCCAGCTCGGGCGCTCGCCGTTCGAAGGCTTCGGCAATGTGCTGGCGATCGGCGTAAAGGGTTTGCTGACGCTGCTGCTGATCGGCCTGATCGTCGCCATCGGGGTGTATGTGATCCGGCGCGCGCGCATGCCGGTGATCGCGGCGCACACGCGCGGCGACGCGAAGCTGGACACGCACCTGGAAACCATCGAGGTGCAGGAGGTGCTGCCGGACGACCTGGCCGGCGCCACGCACCGCCTGTGGAGCGGCGGACACCGCCGCGAGGCGCTGGCGCTGCTCTATCGCGGCTGCGTCGAACAGGTGGCGGCGGCGCTGCAGCTGCCGGTGGAACAGGACGCCACCGAGGCGGACTGCCTGCGCAGCGCGCGCCGGCTGGGCGACACGCAGCGGCGCCAGCGCGCCGAGGCGATCGTGCGCGCGTGGCAGTACGCGGCTTACGCGGACCGCTATCCGCGCGACGAGGATTTCGCCCGCCTGCTCGACGGCTGGCCCGCGCGGCACGGGAGCGCGGCATGAATCGCGCGCCGGTGCTGGTGATCGTGCTGGCTTCCGTGCTCGCGGTCGGCCTGATCGGTTTCTTCACCCTGTTCGAGCGGCAGGAAATCACCGTGCCGGCGGAGGCGAAGGGCGAGGCGAAGTACAACCGCTTCTTCGCGCTGGAACGTACGCTGGCGAAGCTCGGCATTCCGGTGAGTTCGGTGGCCACGCTGTCGCCGAGCCGCGTGCCGCTGGGCGAGAACGACACGCTGGTGCTGGGCGACGGCCTGGAACGCATCGGCGTGGATGACGCGCAGCACATCGCCGACTGGGTCAACGCCGGTGGCCACCTGGTGCTGGCGCCGGGCCCGGCGGACGATGCCGCGCATACGCCGCTGCTGGAGGCGCTGGGCGGGCTTTCGTCCAAGCGCATGGAAGAAGGCTGCGACCGGCTGAGCACGGATGTGCCGGACAAGAGCGAGGCCAGTTTCGTGCTGTGCGGCCCGCGCTTCCTGCTCGACGACGAAGCCGGCGAGAACGCGGACCTGCTGATCGGCGACCACCAGCGCGGCTACTCCTTCGCGCGCTACTACGCCGGCGACGGCGAAGTGAGCCTGCTGTCCGACCTGGCGCCGCTCTCCAACCGCGAGCTGAGCCACGCGGCGCAGCAGCGCTTCGCCCTGCGCGTGCTGGCGCCGTCGGAGGAGCGGCACGTGTGGCTGCTCTACGCGCTGGACGGTCCCTCCTTCTGGCTCGCGCTGTTCACCCGCGGCTGGCCCGGCCTGCTCGCGCTCACCGTGCTGCTGCTGGCCTGGATGGCGATGCGCAGCGCGCGGCTGGGCCCTCTGATGCCGGCGCCGCCGCTGCAGCGCCGTGCGCTGCTGGAACATGTGCAGGCGGCCGGTGAATTCCTCTATCGGCGCGACGCGGGCCTCGGCCTGCACGCGCTGGCCTGCCGCGCCGCGCTGGCGCGCGCGCGGCGGCAGGATCCGTCCTGCGCCGAGCTCGAAGGCGAGGCGCTGTACGAACGCCTGGCCGACCGCCACGGCGTCGATCCCGCGCAGCTGGCGCGGGCCTTCCAGATCCCCGCGAACGCCAACGCATTCCGCGAAAGCATCACCACCCTGGCGCGACTCAGGAGCCGCCCATGACTACCGAATCGCCTTCCCCCGCCCTGGCGCCGGAGCCGCCGGCCGCCGCCGTGTCCGCGCTGCCGTTCGACCAGCTGATGGCGCGCATCGCTTCGCTGCGCGAGCAGGTGGCGCGCGCCTTCATCGGCCAGGAGCAGGTGTTCGACGAAGTGCTGCTGGCCCTGCTGGCCGGCGGCCACGTGCTGATCGAAGGCGTGCCAGGCCTGGGCAAGACCCTGCTGGTGCGCGCGCTCGCCGCCGCGGTGAGCTGCAGCTTCGGCCGCGTGCAGTTCACGCCGGACCTGATGCCGACCGACGTCACCGGCCATGCCATCTACGACCCGAAGGCCGAGCGCTTCCAGATCCGCCGCGGCCCGGTGTTCGCCAACCTGCTGCTGGCCGACGAGATCAACCGCGCGCCGGCCAAGACCCAGGCCGCGCTGCTGGAATGCATGCAGGAAGGCCAGGTGACCATCGAAGGCCGCCGCTTCCCGCTGCCGGCGCCGTTCATGGTGGTGGCGACGCAGAATCCGATCGAGCAGGAAGGCACCTATCCGCTGCCGGAAGCGCAGCTGGACCGCTTCCTGATCAAGGTGCTGATCGACTACCCGACATTGGACGACGAGAAGCGCATGGTCGACGAGGTGCTGAGCGGCCGCGTCGCCGCCGACCTGGACGTCTCGCGCGTCAACCCGGTGCTGAGCCAGCCCGAGCTGCTGGCGCTGCAGCAGGGCGTGGCCGAGCTGCGCGTGGACGCGGCGGTGATCGACTACGCCGTGCGCATCGCGCGCGCCACCCGCGAATGGCCCGGCGTGCTCGGCGGCGCCGGTCCGCGCGGCGGCCTGGCGCTGGTGCGCCTGGCGCGCGCGCAGGCGGTGCTGGACGGCCGCGACTTCGTCACCCCGGACGACGTGCGCGCGGTGGCCCTGCCCGCGCTGCGCCATCGCCTGCTGCTGGCGCCGGAAGCGCTGATCGAGCGCCAGCGCCCGGACGACGTGCTGAAGGCGCTGCTGCACAAGGTGGCCGCGCCCCGCCAATGATGCGTCCGGCTTCCACCCTGCTGTGGCTGCTGCTCGGCTGGACCGCGCTGGGCGTGCTGGCCGCGATCGGCTGGCTGCCGCTGGCGGCGTGGCTGGCGTTTGCCGCGCTGCTGGCCGCCGCCGCCGCGCTCGACGCGCGCCAGCTGCGCGCCGAACCCAGCCCCGTGCTGGGCCGCGAATTGCCGCCCGTGGTGCCGTTGGGACCCGAGCTGGTGGTGGGCCTGCGCCTGCGCCCGCAAGGCAAGCGCACGCTCGCGTTCGAACTGCACGACCTGCATCCGGGCGGCTGGCCGGTGCGCGGCATGCCGCGCCAGTTGAGCTTGCCGCCGGGGCGCGAGCTGGCGCTGGATTACGCGCTGACGCCCACCGGCCGCGGCCGCTTCGATTTCGCCGGCAGCCATCTGCGCCTGCGCTCGCCGTGGCGGCTGTGGACGCAGCGTCGCACCATCGGCGAACCGGCCAGCCTGCGCGTGTATCCGAACTTCGCGCCGCTGGCGCGCATGGCGGGCCTGAGCGTGGAAGTCGCCTCGCGCAGCGTCGGTGCGCGGCTGCAGCGCCGGCGCGGCGAAGGCACCGAATTCCACGAGCTGCGCGATTACCGGATCGGCGACAGCCTGCGCAAGATCGACTGGAAGGCCACCGCGCGCGTGGCACGGCTGGTGTCGCGCGAATACCGCGACGAACGCAACCAGCAGGTGGTGCTGCTGCTCGACTGCGGCCGCCGCATGCTGGCGCAGGACGACCGCCTGGCGCATTTCGACCACGTGCTCAATGCCTCGCTGGCGCTGGCTTATATCGCGCTGCGCCAGGGCGATTCGGTCGGCATGCTGGCCTGCGCCGGCGAAGACCTGCGCTGGATGCCGCCGCAGCAGGGCAGCGGCGGCATGGACATGCTGCTGGGCGCGGGCTACGACCTGCAGCCCAAAGCCGTGGCGACCGACTACCTCGCCGCGGCGAGCGCGCTGCAGGCCAGGCAGCGGCGGCGCGCCTTCGTGGTGCTGGTGACCAATGTGCGCGACGAGGACGACGAAGAGCTGCGCATGGCGGTGCGGTTGCTGTCGCGGCGGCACCTGGTGCTGGTGGTGAGCCTGCGCGAGCTGGCGCTGGATCAGGCGGCGGCGACGGTCGATCACGAGCTGGATACGGCGATCCGCGCGGCCGCGGCCATGGATTACCTCGCGCAGCGCGATGCGATGCACGACGCGCTGCGCCGCGAAGGCGTGGCGATGCTGGACGTCAGCTGCAATGAGTTGTCGGGTGTGCTGGTGGAGCGGTATCTCGCCGTGAAGCGGGCGGGGCGCCTTTAGTCTCCACGCCGCCGCTGCTTTGCTCCCTCTCCCCTCCGGGGAGAGGGCCGGGGTGAGGGGCCGGGCGGAGCGATGAGTGGAGGGTCGAGAAAGACTTAAGAGCTTTTCTTCGCGCCGTAGAACGACTGTCGCTAGAGCGACCCCTCATCTGCCTGCCGGCATCTTCTCCCCGGCGGGGAGAAGAGTTTCGAATTGGAAGGTTCGAATTACGTATCGTCGCCGTAATCAATCGAAACAATCTCCACCTTCAGATCCCCCGCCGGCCGCTGCCACGTCACCTCCTCACCGACGCGCGCTCCGATCAACGCCCGCGCCAGCGGCGACACATAACTCACCAGGCCATGCTCCACATCCGCCTCGTCCTCGCCGACGATGCGGTAGGCATGCTCGCCTTCCTGCGCCGAATCCACCGTCACCCCGGCGCCGAACGCCACGCGGTCGCGCGGCTGCTGCGCCAGGTCGATCTCGATCGCACCGGCCACGCGCGCCTTCAGCCAGCGCAGCTCGCGCTCCACCGCGGCCAGCTCGCTTTGCTGCGCCAAGGTCGGCTCGCCGGTCTTCAAGGCATCGCGCCGCGACTGCGCGGCGTCGAGGCGTGCGCGCAGCTGTGCAAGTCCGCGCGGGGTGACGTAGTTGGGATGTTCGCTCAGCGGGATTTCCGGCAAGGCGTCGCCCGCGTCGTCGCTGTCCTTTACGAAGGCACGGCTCATGATTCCTCCCGCGCTCCGGTATGGCGGAGCGCTCGCGTGGTTCTTCCATGTAGATGGCGCCGTCGCGGTGCCCGCTCAAGCGCCTGGTGGCCGATTGATGTGAAGGAGCCGTCAGTCCTCCTCCACGTGCGGCTTCCACGCCTCGCTGAGCTGCTTCTGCACCGGTGGCGGCACCGGTTCGTAGTGGCTCAGGTCCAGGCTGTAGCGGCCGCGTCCGCCGGTCACAGCCTTCAGCTCGGAGGGGTAGTCGATCAGCTCGGCCAGCGGCGCCTGCGCCTTGATCACCAGCTCGCCGCCGCGCTGCGTATCGGTGCCCAGGATGCGCGCGCGCTTGCCGGCCAGGCCGCCGGTGACGTCGCCGACATTCGCTTCGGGAATGGCCACTTCCACGTCCACGATGGGTTCCAGCACGATCGGCCGCGCCTTGCCCACCGCGTCGAGAAAGGCCTTTTTGCCAGCGGAGACGAAGGCCACTTCCTTGGAATCCACCGGATGGTACTTGCCGTCGTACACGGTCACGCGCAGGTCCTGCATCGGATAGCCGGCCACCGCGCCGTTCTCCATGGCCTGGCGCACGCCTTTCTCGATCGCCGGCAGGAACTGGTTGGGAATCACGCCGCCTTTCACTTCGTCGACGAACTGGAAGCCCGCGCCGCGATCCAGCGGTTCCACGCGCAGGAACACTTCGCCGAACTGGCCCGCGCCGCCGGTCTGCTTCTTGTGGCGATGGTGGCCTTCGGCCCGGCTGGCGATGGTTTCGCGATAGGCCACGCGCGGCGGGTGGGTCACCACTTCCACGCCGTAGCGTTCCTTCATGCGTTCGAGCATCACCTTCAGGTGCAGGTCGGACAGGCCGCGCACCACGGTTTCGTTCAGTTCCTTGTGGTGCTCCACGCGGAAGCAGGGGTCTTCCTCCGACAGCCGCGTCAGTGCTTGTGAAAGCTTCTGTTCCTGGCCCTTGTGCTTGGGCTCCAGCGCCAGGCCGAACATCGGCTGCGGAAAACGCAGCGGCGCGAGGTGGATCAGGTCCTCGTCGTGCGAATCGTGCAGCACGGCATCGAAGTGGATTTCCTCCACTTTCGCCACCGCGGCGATATCGCCGGGAATGGCCTGCTCGATCTCCACATGCTGCTTGCCGTTGAGGCGGAACAGATGGCCGACCTTGAACGGCTTGCGCCCGTCGTCGATGAACAACTGCGTATCGCGGCGGATCGTGCCCTGCCACACGCGGAATACGCCGAGCTTGCCGACGAAGGGATCGTTGACGATCTTGAACACGTCCGCGACCACGTGCCTGGCCGGATCGGCGCCGACTTCAATGGTTTCGTCTTTCAAATTGAGGAAAGGAGGCGGATTGCCTTCGGACGGATTCGGCAGCAATCGCTCGGCCAGCTCCAGGAACTCGGCCACGCCCGCGCCGGTGCGCGCGCTGACGAAGCAGACCGGCACCAGATGCCCTTCGCGCAGGCATTGCTCGAACGCATCGTGCAATTGCTGCGGCGTGAGCGCTTCTTCGCCGGCATCGAGATAGGAACCCATCACCGACTCGTTGATTTCCACCACCTGGTCCAGGATGCGCTGGTGCGCTTCGGCCAGCGAGGAGAAGTCGGTGGCGCCATCGCTGTGGAAGAAACAGTCCAGCACCTTCGCGCCGCCATCGGCGGGCAGGTTCACCGGCAGGCATTCGGAGCCGAACTCTTCGCGCAGCGCTTCGGTCAGCGCTTCCAGGCGCGCGACGTCGGTGTCGATCTTGTTGATCACCAGCACGCGGGCCAGGCCGCGCTCCTTCGCGCGCTCCATCATGCGGCGGGTGCCGTACTCGATGCCGTTGGCGGCATTGACCACGATGGCGACGGTCTCCACCGCGGCGAAGGCGGACAGCGCGGCACCGCGGAAATCCGCGTAGCCGGCGGTGTCGATCAGGTTGATATGGCAGCGGGGCAGGTCGATCGCGGCGAGGCAGCTGTCGATGGAGTGGCCGCGCGCCTTTTCCTGGCTGTCGGTGTCGGACTGGGTACTGCCGCGTTCCACCGAACCTTGCGTCTGGATGGCGCCGCCTGCGTGCAGCAGGGCTTCGAACAAGGTGGTCTTGCCGGAGCCGGCATGGCCGGCGAGTGCGATGTTGCGGATGGTTTCCGTGTTGTACGACACGATGCGACCCTCCTCTGCTGAAGCCGGAGGCGCGGGTCCTGCGGTCGTCGACAGTCGGCGCCGCACGAGGCCGCGACTGCGGCTGACGATGGCGGGGCGTCATGGCGAGTCCGGGCGTCGGGGACGCGGGGGCGGTCATGGCGGGACACGGCGCGGGGCGCCGTCCGCATAGCCTTGAGCGAGGGGGCGGCCGGGTCAAGCTGCAGCGCGGGGAACCACGACCGATGGGATTTGTCTTGGATGGGTTGCACGCGGACCATCCGCGCTTTCGCCCGCTTCAAGGTCACCGCCATCGAACACGCACCGCAGGTCGAACATCACCGCTGGAACGCGCCTGACGGGCGCGAGCGTGGCCTGGCCCCGCTGGACGGTCCGACCCGTGCCCTGCTGCACGAGCTGCGCTGGCGCCGCCAGCCGCGCGACCGGCGGCGCTTCTGGGCCGGCATGGGCCTGGCCCTGGTGCTGCACCTGCTGTTCATCGGCGTGACCTGGTGGGAAATGCAGCCCCGGCCCGGCGAGCCGCTGCCGCCGCCGCGCGCCGGGGATGCGCTGCAGGTGCGCTTTATCCCGCGCGGCATGCCGCGCTCCGCGCCGCCGCCGGTGGAGGCCGCGCCCCCGCCGCCGCCCGCGCCGCGCGTGGCGCCCGTGCGCGAGCCGCCGGCCAGGAACGCGATGACGGCCAGCCTGCCCACCCCGGCGCCGGCCCCGGCGGCAAGTGTCGCTGCCCCGGCGCCGCGCCTGTTCGGTGCGGATGGCCGGCCCCTGCTCCCCACCGCGCAGCCGGCGGCGGCATCCAGCGCCAGCTATGTCGAGCGCGGCGTGGTCGGCGACAGCAAGGTGATGCGCCACGACAACCCGGTGAAATACCAGGCCACGCGTTTCGACCAGGACTGGAACAAGGGCAACGCCCTGGACAGCGCCTTGAAGCGCGTGGTCGACGCGACCACGGTGAAGAAAACCGTCACCCTCGCTCCCGGCCTGCGCATCCACTGCGCGGTGGCGCTGGCCGCGCTCGCCGGCGGCTGTGGCGGCGATCCGCCCGCGCCGCCCTCGGCGAAGGACGGTGACGAGCGCCTCAGCATGGCGCCGGCGCGCTCGCTGGCGCCGCCGCCGAATCCGCCCGAGCCGCCGAGCGACGAGGAATGCATCCGGATCTACCGCGACGGCAAGCCGCTGCCGCACGGCTGTCCGGTGGATACGCCCAATCGCTCGGTGGATGCCGAACTGAAGATGCACGCGCCGAAACCGCCGCAACCGTAGCAGCCGTAGGTTGGGGTGAGCCAAAGGCGAACCCCAACACCGCAAGCGCCACGCGCGCCGTCTCGTTGGGGTTCGCCCTTGGCTCACCCCAACCTACG
>Ga0065165_1003295_pt1 | contig 11609 bp, 8 predicted proteins | sample AraplaMF_Cvi_mMF_FD_63813 | JGI IMG/M metagenome (GOLD analysis project Ga0065165, IMG submission 63813) | Arabidopsis root microbial communities from the University of North Carolina, USA - plate scrape MF_Cvi_mMF (version 2) (version 3) | ecosystem: Host-associated > Plants > Roots > Endosphere... | reverse complement strand
TTGCGGCCCGTCTCCCCGCTCACCCGGCGCACCTCGGCAAGCTGCTCGAGGCTGGTAATGGCGGGCTTGTCGCCGAGAAAGTCCTTGCCCGCGCGCATCGCCCGGATGCCGAGCGGCGCGCGCAGATCCGGGATCGGAGCACCCAGGATCAGCTGGATCGACTTGTCGCCAAGGATCTCGTCCTCGCTCGCCGCCAGCTTCACAGCGGGATAGCGCTTGCGGAAAGTCGCGATCTGTACGGGATCGGTGGCGAAGACCGCCACCGGGGTGCCGCCGCCACGGATCATCGCGTCGGTCATCGAATAGATATGCGCGTGGTCGAGCCCGATCACGCCGAAGCGGATGCGATGCGTCGCCTGCGGTTCGGGGCCTGCGGGCGCCTTCTCGACCGAGACGGCATTACCCGAGGAGCGGGTCTGAGCGAGTATTGCTTCGGGAAGCATGGCGGTCATGCCGGCCATGCCGAGCATCGCGCGGCGGTCGATCGGGTGCATGCAGGCCTCCTCACTTTTCGGGGGTGGTCGCGGATTTCCAGTTGATCACGTCATAGGTCGCGGGGCCAGTCCCGACATTGCGCAGCGCGTGCTCGCTGTTGCTCGCGTTGAAGATGATCGAGCCGGGGCCCAGCCGCTTCCAGCTCCCGCCCGACAGCGTCTCCACGGTGCCGGTGCGGAGGATCACCAGTTCCTCGTTGGGATGGTGATGCGGCGGATGCGAGGCGACGCCCGGATTGAGCGTGGTGACGTGCATCTCGAGCTCGTCGAGCGTGGCGGTGGGCGCGCGCACCACCTGACGCAGTTCGCCGACATCGGTCTTCGTGACCGGCAATGTCGTCCAGTCGAACACGGCGGGGCCGAGGATGGCGGGTTTGCCTTGTGCCCAGGCGCCGGCGGCGCAGGTAAGCGTTGCGGCGATTGCGGCGACGGTCAGATCGCGGCGGGTGATGTGCATGCCCGACTCCTCTCACTGGAGCCCCTCGCCGCTTCCGGGCGATGTTAGCGCTCCCAGCGGAGGCTAGGCGAAGCGCCGCGGCGCCGTCAAACCTTTCGGTCGATCAGCCCGCGAGACGTTGCCGACGCCATTCGGGATCTTCCTCGGCAAGCAAGGCGTCGACCGCGATCGAATCGATCGGACGGCTGAAGAGGTAGCCCTGCACCGAAGAGCAGCCATGGTGGCGGAGCTCGGCGAGCTGTTCCGACTCCTCCACGCCCTCCGCCGTGGTCTCCATGCCCAAAGCCTGGGCGAGATCGGTGATCGCGCGCACGATCGCGGTGGCGCCGGGGCGGGTGAGCAGGTTCTGGATGAACGAGCGGTCGATCTTGATCTTGTCGAACGGGAAGCTCTGCAGATAGCTGAGGCTCGAATAGCCCGTGCCGAAATCGTCGAGCGCGATGCGCACGCCGAGCGAGCGCAAGCTGTGGAGCAGCCCCAGCGTCGCATCCGAGCCCTCGAGGAAGATCGATTCGGTGATCTCCAGCTCCAGCCGCGCCGGCTCGAGCCCGGTGGTGGCGAGTGCCTGGAGCACCACCTCGCTCAGCCCCGGCTTGCGGAACTGCACCGGGGAGACGTTGACCGCAACCCGCACATGGCCCGGCCAGCGTACGGCGTGGACGCAGGCCTCGCGGATCGCCCAGGCACCGATATCGACAATCAGCCCGGTCTCCTCGGCGACCGGGATGAACTCGAGCGGCGAAATCTGGCCACGCGTCGGATGGTTCCAGCGCAGCAGCGCCTCGAACGAGCCGATACGGTTGCGCGCGAGATCGAACAAAGGCTGGAAATAGAGCTCGAACTCACCCCGCCGGAGCGCGGCGCGCAGGTCGCTCTCGAGCCGACGACGCTCCTGCGCGCGCTCGTTGAGCGCTTCCTCGAAGAAGCAGAAGCTGCGCCGGCCCAATTCCTTGGTGCGGTGGAGCGCGAGATCGGCATGTTTGAGGAGCGTACGCGCGTCGGCGCCGTCGTGCGGAGCGATGGCAATGCCGATGCTCGCGTGCGGCGTGAGCTCGTTGCCCTCGATGCGCAGCACCGGCTCGACCGCCTCGAGCAGTTTCTGCGCGAGCCGTTCGACCGGGTCGTCCTCGCCCGGGCGTATGATCACCGCGAACTCGTCGCCGCCGAGCCGCGCGACGAAGCCGTGGCGCGCGGCGTTGCACAGCCGCTCGCCGATCGCACGCAGCATCGCGTCGCCCACCGGATGGCCGAGCGTGTCGTTGACCGTCTTGAAGTCGTCGAGATCGACGCACAGTACCGCGACCGTGCCGCCATTGCGCTCTCGCGCGCGCAGCTCGTGCTCCAGATGCTCGAGGAACAGCGCCCGGTTGGGCAGGCCGGTGAGCAGGTCGTTGAAGGCTAGGTGGCGGATGCGTTGTTCTCGGTCGGCGATGCCCTCGGCCATGCGGTTGAAGCTCTCGGCGAGCCGGCCGAGTTCGTCGCGCCCCTCCACCGCGACGCGCACCTCGTCGCCCGCCGCGAGCCGCTGCGCGGCGGCGTCGAGCGCGGTGATCGGACGGGTGATCGAGCGCGCCATGCGCCAGGTCGCGACGATCGTCACCAGCACGCCGATCAGCGCGACCAGGGCGATACCGAACTGGAGCTGGCGATAGCCGGCGAGCGCAAATTCGAGCGGGTAGCGCAGCAGCAGCGCGCTGCGTGGCGCGCCGGCCATTGCCGGGAGCGGCTTGGCGAGCGCGACGGCCGGGCCTTCGTGCGTGACCATCCGGGTTGGCCTGCCGTCGGCGACCGTGCTGTCGAGCTGCGCGACGAGATCGCCGCCGCTTGCATCGATCCAGCGACCATCGGGCTGGCGCTGATAGACCGCGGCTTGAATGGGGATGGCCGAAAGCTGCTGCAGCCCTTGCATCTCGCGGCCGTCGAGATCGGTGGCGAAGACGATCCAGCCGACGAGATTGGGCGCAAGGATCGGCGCGGCGATCACGTGCCGCGCGGCGCCGCCGAGCCGGACCACACCGCTGGTCTCACCCGCGTCGAACGCCTGCCACAGCTGCGCCGCCTCTTCGCGCATCTTCGGATCGGCGATGCCGGTGACCTTGCCGTCCATGCCGACCACGAAGGCGACGGGCACCTTCATGCGGCGGCGCAGATTGTCGAGCGCCGAGACGATCGTCCCCTCGTCCCCCGTCGCCACCGCGGCACGGAAGCCGAAGTCGCGGGCGAGCAGCCCGGCGGCGCCGCCGAGCTGGGCAGTACGTTGTTGCCACAGCCGGTCGAACACCGTGCCGGTCGCGACCAGCTCGCTTTGCACCTGCCGCGTCGCGTTACGCTCGACGATCGCGAACAGCGCGAGCGAGACGAAAAGCGCGGCGAGCCCGAACAGCCCGGCATAGAGCACAGCGAGGCGGGTACGCAGTTGGCGGAAGCGAGGGAGCTGCAGCCGCATCGCCAACCTCAATAATCCCCGCCCATCCGCGGCGGGCTGCGCAGCGCAACGGTGAAGCTGTCGCGAACCCCGCCCGCGCCGAGCGCGACGGTCTTCGACAGGCTGTTGCCCGGCGCACGCAGGTACGGATGCCAGATGGCCACCGTCACAGTGCCCGCGGGCACGCCGTTCAGCACGACATTGCCTTGCGCATCGGTCTTCGCAGCCCATGGCGTATCGACCACGTCGATGAAGGCGGTCATCTGGTCATGGATGTTGCAGCCGAGCGCCACCACGCCGGGCTTGTCGAACTGCACGGACCGGTTTTGCTCCTTCGCGTAGAGCTTCAGCTCGAAGCGTTTGGCGGCCGAGAAGGAATAGACCTGGTGGCGGACCGGATCGAGATTGGGGAAGGCCACTTGGGAACCCGTCGGCACTACCAGTACGAACGGGTGGAACTGGATGTCCTTCTGGCTGACGACATAGTCCACGCCCGGGGCTTGCGGCGGCGGCGTCGCGCGGCCCGCGAGATGCACCGTCACCACTGCGTCGCGCACCGGCTTGCCGTCGGCACCGCGCACGTTGATCGTCACGCCCCCCGGCGCCACTGGCGTGGCCAATCCGGGCGTGAGCAGCACCACGGCGAAGAGGAACGGCACCCGCATGGAGCCGCATTTTATCCAAATGGAGTAAACAACCGGTTCAGCGTTCAGAGGTGCACACGCAGCCCCAATTGCACCAGTGTCTGCGGCTGATGCGGCGCCAGACCGATCGTGGCACGCGCCGCGCGGTCGCTCTCGACATGCAGCACCTCGCCGAGGAGCGAGAGATGCGGACCGATCTCGCGCCGCGCCGCCGCGGTGAGCGCCCAGCCCTGTTCGCTGCCCTCCGAACCGAGCCGGCTGCCGCGGCCGTTGGTGTCGAACGCCTCGACCCGCGCCGATACCGAGCCGCGATCGAATAGCCGGGTCATCAGGAGAAACGCCGAATGGAAGTCGGTGTCGACCCAGATCCGGCCATTCTTGACGAATCCCATCTCGGTGCGGCCGCCCATCGCCTGGGCACGCAGGCGGATATGTCCGAGATCGATCAACGCGCCGATATTGGTGAAGCGCGTCCGCCAACCCCATTGCTGCGTCGGCGTCATCGCCTCGGGGTCGCCGCGATTGTCATAGTGGAAGAGCTGGAGCTCGAACGCGCGCATCGGTGACCAGCCGAGCTTGCCATACCAGCCGAAGCGATTGTCGATCTCGATCACCGGCCGCGTCTCGGGCGCCTGGATGTTGTGGATGAACCCGGTGAGCGGCGGTAGCGGCTGGAGCCCGAAGGCTACGACCTTCTCGTCGTGCAGCGCCCACCCGCGAAAAGCGAGCAAGGTGCCCGAGGTGTCGTTGAGCCCGAACAAGGCGAAGCTGCCGGTCAGGCGATGCCCGCCCAGGGTCACGGCAAGGTTCGCCTCCACCCCGCCCAGCTTGACCTCGTCGCCGATCCAGCTGTTGATCGCCGACGGCGTGATCGTCTCGGTGACGCGCCATTCCGGGCCGCTATGCTCGAGCGATACCGGCGGCCAGAAGAGGCCGGCGCGGACGCTCGGCTTCACCCGCCCTCCGACCAGCGGCTTCCAGGTAAGGAATGCCTCGGAGAGGTCGACCGGATGCTCCTGCCCCTGCTGGGCGGTCGCGACCAGGGTGCCGCTCACAGCCCAGCCGAAGCGCGGCTGCCAGATCAGATTGCCTTCGACCAGCCGCGGCTCGACACGCCAGCCGCGATCGGGCTCGCTTCCGCCGAAGCGCGTCTTGCCATAGCCGCCATCGAGCCAGCTCGCTTCGCCGTCGCCCGCAGTGACGCGGACGTCGCCCGCCACCGCCCAGCTGTCCGGGCTGAACAGACCGCCCGAGTCCTGCGCGCGCGCAGGTAGCGCCGCCGCGAACGCGACGAGCATAACCAGCCCCCTCACGAGGCGAAGCGCTGCGGCCCTCCCCATGGCAGTCATTGTGCGGATCAATGGTTAATTCGTGCTTTGCAGCGCCTTGTGCGGCGCAGCGCCGGTTATCTGTCCTTAACCACAGGAGATTAGCGTGCGGGCATATTGCGTTCACAAGGACGATCTCCCGCCATGAACATGCCCGCCACCCGTCGTGAAGTTCCGCAGCTCGGCAGCGTCGCCAAGGCGATCGACCTGCAGGAGCGGCTGCGACTCTTCGCCTTCTCGGCCGAAGACCTCGCGATCGCGACGAAGATCTGGGAGATCCTCGAGCCTGAAGCGCGCGATGTGGCGGAGACGCATTGGACCCAGTGGGCGCGCATGTCGGGCGGCCGTGACAAGTTCGTCGGTGCCGCCGGCAATGACGAGGTGATCCGCCGCGGCATGGAATATCTGCGTAACCGCCTGACCAATGTGAGCAACACCGCCTGGGTCGAGTCGGCCGAGCGCACCGTGGCGGCCGCGATTGCCGCGGACGTGTCGCTCACTGCGATCCTGTCGATGACCTGCGCCGGCGCAAGCCAGACGCTGGAGATCCTCGGCCGGCGCTATGAATGCTCCAAGGAGGAGCGGCACCGCATCAACGAGGTCTTCTCGCGCCTGCGCTCGCTCGAGTGCGACATCTATGCCGGCCTCTACGCGGCCTATATCGAGCATGGCGACCGGCTCGAACGCGACCGGCTCGCCGAGGAATTCCGCAACGGCATCGCGATGAGCGTGGCATCGGCATCGCGTGAAGGCGGCGTGCTGCGCGGCCAGGCAGCGAGCACTTCGGCTTCCGCGCGCGGCATGCTGGGCAAGACCTCCGAGGTCGCCGCCGCAGCCGAGCAGTCGGCCGTGGCAATGCGCGAGGCGGCGCAGACCGCTGCCGGCCTCATCCGCGCGATCGAGGATGCCCGCCGCGAGGTGGAGAGCGCCGCCGAGATCGCGACGCGCGCCTCGAGCCAGGCCGGCCAGGCGGTCGGCATGTCCGAGATGCTGTCGGACCACGCCAAGTCGATCGAATCGATCCTCGGCCTGATCCGCGACATCGCGGGCCAGACCAACCTCCTCGCGCTCAACGCCACGATCGAGGCCGCCCGCGCGGGCGATGCGGGACGCGGCTTCGCCGTGGTCGCGCAGGAAGTGAAGTCGCTCGCCAGCCAGACCGCGCGCGCCACCGACGACATCGCCGCCAAGATCGCCGCGATCCAGTCGGCGACCAAAAGCACAGTCGAGACCAATGCCGGGATCGAGGCGACGGTCGCCGAGGTGAAGGCCTCCGCCAACCGCATCCGCAGTGCGATGGAACTGCAGGCCCAGACCGTCACCGCGATCACCGCCGCGGTGGACGAGACCGCGATGGCCGCCGACAGCATGTCCGACACCGTCGCCGCGATCCGCCGCGACACCGAGCATGTCGCCTCGGAAGTCGATGCGCTCGGCCGCGGGTTCGACGCCGTCACCGGACAGCTGAGCTATCTCGAGAGCAGCGCCGGCGAATTCGCGAGTAAGGTCGCGGCCTGATCCGCTGCGGGCCGGCTTTCCTCCAGAAAATTCATTCGGTTACGCGCTAAAAAGTTACTCCGGAAACGCGATTAGCGAAGGTAGATAGCCGCACATATCTACGGTGCGCCAACGCTCATCGTTTCCGGAGTTTCGCCTATGCATGTGTTCGTAACCGGGGCCACCGGCTGGGTCGGCTCGGCTGTAACTCGCGAGTTGATCGCCGCCGGCCATAAGGTGACGGGGCTCGCCCGCTCCGGAGAGAAGGCAGCTCCGCTTGCCGAGACCGGCGCGGAAATGGTTCTGGGTACACTCGAAGATCTGGACCTGCTCCGCGCAAACGCTTCGCGGGCCGATGCGGTGATCCACACTGCCTTCAATCATGACTTCTCCAAATTCGCCGAGAACGCCGCGGAGGATCAGCGCGTGATCGAGGCGCTGGGCAGTGCGCTCGAAGGATCCGATCGTCCGCTGCTGGTTACGTCCGGCCTTGCCGGACTTCCCGCAGGAGCAATCGAGGCAGACCGGCCCAAGCCGGTATCGCCCCGGAAATCGGAAGTCGCGGCCCGGGCAGTTGCGGAACGCGGCGTGCGCGCCGCGGCGGTGCGCCTGCCTCCGTCGGTCCATGGCACGGACGATCACGGCTTCCTCCCGATCCTGATCCGCACCGCGCGCGAGACCGGGGTTTCCGCCTATATCGGCGACGGTGCGAATAACTGGTCGGGCGTGCACCGGTTCGACGCGGCGAAGCTCTATCGCCTCGCGCTCGAGCAGGGCGCGACACAGAGCGTCTATCACGCGGTTGCGGACGAGGCGGTGCCATTCCGAAGCATCGCGCAGATGATCGGCGAGAAGCTCGGGCTTCCGGTCGAATCCCGGCCAGCCGAGCATTTCGGCTGGTTCGCAGCGATGGCCGGCGGGAACATGGCCGCTTCGAGCGCGCAGACGCGGTCGGTACTCGGCTGGGAGCCAATCGGCCCCAGCCTGATCGAGGACCTCGGACAGCCCGGCTATTATGCCTGAGCGGCCCGCTGGTCCCGGATAACCTTCGAGCTACCCGGGACCAACGACGTTACTTGTTCAACGCATAGGGGCGCTTCGGCACGTCCGCGCCACCCCAATTTTGCCGCACGCGCCCCTTCATGTTGCGGTCGTAATCGTCGCTCCACGGATCGACGTCGCTGCTCGCCGCCCACTCGTCCCATTGCTTCGCCATGGTACGGACGCGGTCGGGCTCACTGGCGGCGAGGTCGTGCAATTCAGTGCGGTCCACCGACATGTCGAACAGCTGCCACGGCTGCTTGAAGCGCGCGACCAGCTTCCATTTGCCGTCGCGCACCGCGCGATTGCCCTCATGTTCCCAGAAGATCGGCTTGTCGCGCAGCAGCGGCTTGCCCTGGAAGGCGGGGGCCATCGAGCGGCCCTGCATCGGGATGATCTCGTGGCCGTTATAGGTCTTGGGATAGGTTGCGCCGCTGACCTCGACGAGCGTCGGCATCACGTCGATCAGATGCCCCGGCGTGCGCACCAACGTGCCGCGCAGCTCCGGTTTGATGCCCTTGGGCCAATAGGCGATCAGCGGGGTCGCGATCCCGCCTTCCTCGGTGAAATGCTTGAAATACTGGAAGGGGGTGTTCTGCAGCGTGGCCCAGTTCATACCGGTCCACACCACCGATTGCGCGCTGCCCGGCGTCCCCTGCCCGTTCAGCTTGCCGTCGGGTCCGCTCTCGCCATTGCCGCCATTGTCGCACATGAACAGGATCAGCGTGTTGTCGAGTTCGCCCGATGCCTTGAGACGATCGACGAGCGTGCCGATCGAGCGGTCGACGCGGCTGATCACCGCGGCGTAGACCGCCATCATTGAATCGAACCGCTCCTTGTCCGCCGCCGAGAGCTTGTCCCAGTCATAGGTGTTGGGCAGCGCCGCGGGCAGCTCGGTATCGGGCGAGATGATGCCGAGCGCCTTTTGCCGCTCGAAGCGCTCGCGCCGCACGGCCTCCCAGCCGCGCATATATTTGCCTTTGAACTTCGCGACGTCCTCGGCCGGCGCCATCAGCGGGAAATGCGCCGCGGTGAAGGGCATGTAGAGGAAGAATGGCTTATGCTCGCCCTTCGCCTGCGTGATGAACTTCGACTGCCAGTCGACGAACATGTCGGACGAATACCAATAGCCCTTGCCCACTTCGGACGAGTTGGTCGGCACCTTGCGGCCGTCGATATATACCGATTTGGTCATGGGCTGGGGCTGGTCGGGGAAATAAAGCTCGCCGAAGGGCAGCACCGTCGAATGCTCGAACCCGCGCTGCCACGGCGCCACGCCGTGCCCCATGCCGACATGCCATTTGCCTGCCATCGCCGTGTAATAGCCCGCAGACTTGGCCACCTCGGCCATAGTGACGACACGATCGAGCAGCCGGCTGTGCAACCCCTTCGAGCTCGGCACGTCGACGCCTTCGAGATGGCCGAGCCCGGCCTGATGCGGATAGGTGCCGGTGAGCAAGGACGCGCGCGACGGGCTGCAGCGCGCGCTGTTGTAGAATTGCGTGAACGCCAACCCGCCCTTGGCGAGCGCGTCGATATTCGGCGTGGGGACCTCGCTACCGAAGGCGCTGATGTCCGAGAAGCCGACATCGTCGAGCAGGATCACGATCACGTTCGGCCGCGTCGGCTGCGGCTTTGCCGGAGGCTCCTTCGCGATGCCAGCGCTGAACGGCAGGGCAGCCGCGGCAAGTGCGGCAGCCACGCAGCCCGCACGAGTCAGAATACGGCCAAGACGCTTGTTTTTCACGCAAACTCTCCCTCTGCGCGCTGACTCCGGGCGGAGCCGCGACGGCGGCGCAATAGCACGGCAAAAGAGGATTCGCGATGATTTATCTTATAAATACGGCCATTTTATCGGGACATTGATCGGATCAGTCGGCCGAGGTCAGGTTGGCCAGCCGGCGGGCATAGAGGGCGGCGCCCAATCCCGGCGGATTGCGCGGCTCGACGGGGACGAAGCCTCCGGCCGCCGCCAGCTTCGCAACGAAGGCATCGCGCACCAGCGGCTGTTGCGAGAGCACCCCGCCCGACCAGGAGATCGGCACCGGCGCGCCGTCCGGGAAGCCGAGCCGGTTTCGCAGCGCGATCGCGAGGTTCGCCAGTTCGTCTGCAGCGGCGATCAGGATGGCGCGCGCGCCGCTGTCCCCGTCCGCAGCGGCCTGCGAGACGAGGCCGGCGAGCCCGGCAATCTCGCCGCGCGCCATGCCTGTCGGGCCCATGATGCGTTCGCACAGCGCGAGATCGTCGCCGAGCGCGAGCGCCGCGACGATCCGGTCGTGGAGCGGTCCCTTGGGCGCGCGGCCGTCGCTCATGCGCGAGAAGAGCGCGAGCCCCCGGATCGCGATCCAGTGTGCCGAGCCTTCGTCCCCGAAAATCTCGCCCCAGCCGCCGACGCGCGCCGCGTGGCCCTGACGCTCGCCATAACCGATCGAGCCGGTGCCCGCGACGATGTTGATCCCGTCCTCGCAACCGAGCGAGCCGGCCCAGCCGCAGACCATGTCGTTGGCGCAGGCGAAGCGGCCATGCCCCAGCAGTCGACGACATTCCGCGTGGAGCTGCGGGTCCACAGCGCTGTCCTCGCCATAGGCGGGCAGCCCGAAAAAGGCGAAGTCGAGCGAAGCGGGCGTGATATCGAGCCCCTCGCAGATCGCGTCGATACCCTCGCCGAGCCGGCGCACCGCTTCCTCGACACCCACTTCGAGATGATAGGTCGTGCCGGTAATGGCACGCCCGACCACCGCACCTGCGGCGTCGATGCACACGAACTCGGTCTTGGTGCCGCCGCCGTCGACGCCGAGGAAATAGCCGCTCATGCGGACACGGTGTGGATGCGCACGCCCTGCACCACGCGGTTGACCGTGCCGCTGGCATTGGGACGGTCGGGCGTGAGGCCGAGCTGCTGCGAGACCCGCAACCCGAGCAGCTGCGCCGGCACGATGAAGGGGAAGAGCAGGTCCGCGTCCACGGAGTCCTTCATGCCCTCGATGCCGATCCCGGCGTCATCCGACGACTGCGCGGAGATCACCAACACTTCGCCGCAACGCCCGTCGGCACGCAGCTCCTCGATGATGTCGAGATCGTATAGGCGCGCGAGCGGGTCGTTGGCGACGAACACCACGACCAAAGTCTCGGCATTGATGATCGTCTTGGGGCCGTGACGGAAGCCAAGGGCGCTGTCGAAGCAGGTGACGACGGCGCCGTCGCTCAGCTCCATCATCTTGAGCGCCGCCTCACGCGCCAGCCCGGTGAACACCCCGCTGCCGAGATAGGCGACACGCTTGAACCCGCGCTGGGCAAGCCGTGCCACCACCGGTTCGGCGCGCTTGAGCACGTCGCCGACGGCGGCGGAGATCGCCGGCACGCGCGCGTCGAGCGCTTCGATGCCGCCGAGGATCGATAGCGCCGCCAGCATCATCGCGGTGAAGCTCGAGGTCATCGCGAAGCCACGGTCGTGCGTCGCCTCGGGCAGCACCACCACATGCTTGCGGGCGCTGGCATGCTGCGCCAGCGCGCCCTCGGCATTGCAGGTCACGATCAGGTGGAACGCCTCATCGACATGCGCATCGACCAGCTCGGCTGCGGCGACGCTCTCGGGGCTGTTGCCCGAGCGGCCGAACGACACGAGCAGGGTCGGCACCTCGCGGCGCAGATGCTGGAGCGGCGTGCTCACGATATCGGTGGTCGCCACCGCCTCGACCGTGCGGTCGAGCAGCTGCGACAGCC
>Ga0065165_1003294_pt1 | contig 11612 bp, 8 predicted proteins | sample AraplaMF_Cvi_mMF_FD_63813 | JGI IMG/M metagenome (GOLD analysis project Ga0065165, IMG submission 63813) | Arabidopsis root microbial communities from the University of North Carolina, USA - plate scrape MF_Cvi_mMF (version 2) (version 3) | ecosystem: Host-associated > Plants > Roots > Endosphere... | reverse complement strand
CGTCGAGGCCAGCTACCAGCCCACCGACCTGGCGGCGCTGACGCGCGATTTCGCATCGGCCTTCCGCTCGGCGATCGAGCATGCCGGGCTGCGCTTCGTGGTCGACTGCGAGGCGCTCGCGAACGAGGTGTTCGTCGATGTCGACATGTGGGAGAAGGTGGTCCTGAACTTGCTGTCGAACGCCTTCAAGTTCACCTTCGACGGCGAGATCGCGCTGTCGCTGCGCACCGAGGCCGGCGAGGCCGTGCTGGAGGTGCGCGACACCGGCATCGGCATGGACGACGACGCGCTCGCCCATGTGTTCGACCGCTTCCACCGCGTTGCCGGGGCACGCTCGCGCTCGCACGAGGGCACCGGCATCGGGCTCGCGCTGGTGAAGGAGCTGGTGCGGCTGCACGGCGGCAGCGTCACCGTGACCAGCGCGCCGGGGCGCGGCAGCTGCTTCACGGTGCGCGTGCCGCTGGGCGCGGCGCACCTGCCGGCGCACCGCGTGGGCGTCGCGCCGGCGGCGGTGGGCGCGCCGGCGGCACTGGACGCGTTCGTCGAGGACGCCTTGCGGGCCGGCCATGCACCGCCCGTGGCGCAGCGCCCGGAGCGGGCCGCCGACGCGTCGCGTGCGACCGTGCTGGTCGTCGACGACAACGCCGACATGCGCAGCTACATCGCGGGCGTGTTGGGCGCGCGCTGGAACGTCGAAGGGGCGGCCGACGGCCTGCAGGCGCTCGACGCGATCGCGCGCCGCCGGCCCGACGTGGTCGTGACCGACGTGATGATGCCGGCGCTCGACGGCTTCGGCCTGCTCGAGCGCATCCGCGGCCACGACGCGCTGCGCACGCTGCCGGTGATCCTGCTGTCGGCGCATGCCGGCGAAGAGGCGCGGCTGCACGGGCTGGCCAAGGGCGCCGACGACTATGTCGTGAAGCCGTTCTCGGCACGCGAACTGGCGGCGCGCGTCGAGGTGCTGCTGGTGCGCGAGCAGATGCATGCGGTGCGCGACGCGGCGAACCGCCGGCTGGTCGCGGTGTTCGACAACGCGCCGGTCGCGGTCGCGCTGCTCGACGGGCCGCAGCATGTGTTCAGCTATGCGAACGACGAGCAGCGGCGGCTGGTCGGCGACCGTCCGCTGCTCGGCCTGCCGCTGATGCAGGCGCTGCCCGAGCTGCAGGGGCTGGGCCTGCAGGAGGTGCTCGCCCGCGTGATGCGTACCGGCGAACCGCATTTCGAGAAGGCCTTCGAGGTGCGGATGCCCGGCCCGCGCTTCTTCGACTTCGTCTACCAGCCGCTGACCGAGCCGGACGCTGCCGAGCCGGTCAAGATCGCGGTCGTCGCCTACGAGGTGACCGAGCAGCTGGGCGCGCGCCAGCAGGCCGAGGACGCGAGCCGCGCGAAGGACGAGTTCCTCGCGATGCTCGGCCACGAACTGCGCAACCCGCTGGCGCCGATCCTGACCGCGCTGCACCTGATGCGCATGAACTGGCAGGACGCGGCGATCAAGGAGCGCGGCATCATCGAGCGCCAGGTGCGGCACATGGTGCGGCTGGTCGACGACCTGCTCGATGTCGCGCGCATCACGCGCGGGCGCGTCGAGCTGCAGCGCGCGCCGCTCGACCTCGGCACGGTGATCGGCCAGGCGGTCGAGACGGTGAGCCCGCTGTTCGAGCAGAAGCGCCAGCGCCTGCAGGTGCAGGTGGCGCAAGACCTGCCGCTGCACGGCGATGCGGTGCGGCTGGGGCAGATCGTCGCGAACCTGCTGACCAATGCGACCAAGTTCACCGAGGTCGGCGGCCATGTGACGCTGCACGCGCGGCGCGACGGCGACGATGCGCTGCTGGAGGTCGAGGACGAAGGTATCGGCATGTCGTCCGACGAGCTGGCGGTGGTGTTCGAGCCCTTCGTGCAGGGCAAGCGGCAGGCGCTGAACCGGCCGCATGGCGGGCTCGGCCTGGGCCTCGCGATCGCGCGCAGCCTGGCGGCGCTGCACGGCGGCACGCTCGGCGCGCAGAGCGACGGACCGGGACGCGGCAGCCGGTTCACGCTGCGGCTGCCGCTGCTGGCCGCCGATGTGCGGGCCGAAGCGCCGGCCGCCGCCGATGCCTGGCGCGTCGCCGCGAACGACAGCGTGCGGCGCGTGCTGGTCGTCGACGACAACCAGGACGCGGCGACCACGATGGCCACCTTGCTGGAGGCGCTCGGCCATCGGCCGTTGGTGGCGCACGACGGGCCGTCGGCGCTGCAGCTGCTGGAACAGCATCCGGTCGACATCGCGGTGCTCGACATCGGGCTGCCGGTGATGGACGGCTATGAACTCGCGCAGCGCATCCGCGCGAAGGCGGGCGGCAGCGTGCTCAAGCTGATCGCGCTGACCGGCTACGGCCAGGCCGACGACCGGCTCAAGTCGGCCGCGCACGGCTTCGACGAGCACCTCGTGAAGCCGGTCGACATGGACACGCTGCTGCAGCTGCTGCGCTGAGGGCGGTCGTCGAGCCGGCGCAGGCTCAGACGCCCCACGACAGCCACAGCGCCAGCGTGCGCACCTCGCGGTACGCGAACGGCGTGTTGGCCGGGCGGAAGTCGGGCAGGCTGTCGTGGTTCAACTGCTTGATCGCGACGCCCAGCTCGACGGCGTCCGGCAGGCGATGGCGCCACGCCAGGTCGAGCACGCCGCGCCCGGGCGAGGAGCCGAAGTCGAGGTTCGACCGGGCACGCAAGCCGAGCTCGACCGACTGTCTTTCGTCGATCTCGTACAGGGCTCGCGCCTTCAGCGTGTTGCGCGGCGTCGCGCCGAAGTAGCCCCCCTCGGTGGCCAGCGGCGAGCTGCGGTTGCCGGCGATGTCGAAGCGGGCCCGTATCGCGGCGAACGACGCATCGACCCTGCAGCGCGGTGCCGCCTGCCAGTGCAGATCGGCCTCTGCACCGTGCACCCGCAGCCGGGTGTCCAGCGGCGGCACGGGCGGTCCCGGCGGCACCGGCTGCCCCGGTCCGGCCGAGTTCGACACCTGCAACGAGGCGAAGCGCTGTTCGAACACCGCTGCGTTGACCTGCAGGCCGGGACCGGCCCGCCAGCGCAGCCCGGTCTCGAAGGACGGGATGTCCAGCTTCTGGCCGCCGTTGGGCGAGGTGCCGGAGCGCGACAGGCCGGCCCACAGCGACAGCTGCGGTGTCGCCGCCCAGCGCAGCCGCAGCGTCGCGGCGTAGATGTTGTCGACGTCCGAGCTGGTGAACTCGCGCTGGGCCTGCGCACCGACGATCAGCGCGCCGCGGTCGTCGCCGAAGTGCCATTCGTCCTGCGCGTAGACCTGCAGGTCCTGTTCCTCCGTCGTGACGGCTGCGCCACGTGTCGCCGAGGTGCTGTGCACGCTGCCGCCGGCCATCACGTCGTGCGCGCCCAGTCGCCAGAAGCGTCGGCCGGACACGTCGTTGTTGCGGCGGGTCGAGCGCCCGCCGCCTTCGGTCAGGACCTTGATGTCCTGCGTGTAGCCGGCCACCTCGACCTGTCCGCCGTCGGCCTGGGGCACGGTCAGCCGGGCACTGGCTTCGCGATGGACGGTGCGCTGTTCGCGGCGCAGCACCGCGCGGCCGACGGTCGCGCTGCTGCCGCCGACGCCGTCGTAGGTGTTGAGGTTGAAGGTCGCTTCGCTGCCACCGTCGACCGCCAGGCGGGCCGTCGCATCGATCGAGCGTTCGTCGACGTTGTCCCAGTCGTCCCGCCTGGCGAAGCTGTCGGTGCCGGGCTGGTGGTTGCCGGCGATCCAGAACGAGTTGCTCCAACCCGACGGCGTGCGCATTCCCCATTGGGCCGCCGCGGCCCGCCGCCCTTTGCTGTCGACGTCGACCGCGCCGGTGTTGCTGTCGCCCGCGCTGCGCGTGACGATGTTGATCACGCAGTTGGCGGCGCTCGATCCCCACAGCGTGTTGCCGGCGCCGCGCTGGACCTCGATGCGTTGCACGTGCTCGATCGGCATGTTCAGGAACGCCCAGGGCGGGCCGCCGCCGGCGCTCTCCTGCGGGCGGCCGTCGCGCATGATCAGCGTGTTGTGCGCGATCAGCGAACTCCCGTCGCCGCGGGTGGCCACGCTGGTGGTGCGGCCGTTGAAGGCCGAGACCGACACGCCCGGCATCCAGTCCAGCGCGTCGAGCACGGTGCGCGCGCCGCCACGGCGCAGGTCGTCGCCGGAAAAGACGCTGGTCGCGATGGCCAGGTCCTGCTCGGGCTGGACCCGGCGCCCGAGCGTCGTGAGTTGCATGTCCATCAAGGCTTCGAGCGGTTGATCGAGCAGCGCCTCGGCGCGCAGGCCGTCGCTGCAGGCCAGCGCCGCGAGCAGTGCGACGGCGCTTCGGGAGAATGGAAATCGGCCACGGGCGGCAACGGACGTCGGGGTGCGGTGGTGGGCTCGCATACAACCTCGCTCACTTCATGTTGTGAAACAAAGTGTAGGAATGCTTCCGTCAAATCAACTACGGCGAAACCCACAAGGGACATCTGTCTGACCCCCTGGATCACGGGGCAGGGTCGCTGCAGGATTTGGAGAGTGCGCGATTCGTCACCTCGGCCCGGGCACGATGTCTGCATGACGCAAACCATTGCGCAACCAGATCTTCCGGATGCATCCACATGTGCCAGCTTCTCGGCATGAACTGCAACAGCAAGGCCTCGATCACGTTCTCGTTCACCGGCTTCCGGCAACGGGGCGGGCGCACCTCGCACCATGTGGACGGCTGGGGTGTCGGCTTCTATGAGCCGGGCGGCTGCCGAGTCTTCCATGACGACCAGCCGGCGAGCGAATCGCCGTTGGCCGCCTTTCTCGGCGACTACCCGATTCCGTCGGCGATCGTCATTTCCCACCTGCGCCGCGCGACGCAGGGCGTGCGATCGCTGGCCAATTGCCATCCATTCCAGCGGGAGTGGATGGGGCAGCCGTGGCTGTTCTCGCACAACGGCGACCTGCGCGGGTTCGAACCCACGCTGACCGGCCCCTACCGCCCGATCGGCGGCACCGACAGCGAGCGGGCGTTCTGCTGGCTGCTGCAGGAACTGCGCGCGCAGTTCGCCGACCGCGTGCGGCCGGTCAGCTGGGCCGAACTGGCGCCGCAGATCGCGCTGCTCGCCGAGCGCATCGCGCGCCACGGCAACTTCAACTTCCTGCTGTCGAACGGCGAGGCGCTCTACGCCCACTGCTCCAGCAAGCTCTACCTGCTGCAGCGCCAGCACCCGTTCCCGACCGCGCGGCTGCTCGACTGCGACATCAGCCTCGACCTCGGCCGGCTGAACGGCGTCGACGACCGCATGGCGCTGGTCGCGACCGAGCCGCTGACCGATGCCGAGCCGTGGGTGCGGCTCGCGACCGGCGAGATGCGGGTGTTCGTCGGCGGCGAGACCGTCTGGCGCCAGGTCGACCCGCGCACCCAGGCCTTCGCACCGGCCGACGAACGCGAGGCGGTGGCGGCGACCTGAGCGGCGGGCTGTTGCATTTCATACAGCGTTTGTATGATGCGCAACATGGCCACCGGCATCCAAGCGAAGGACGTCTGGGCAGCGTGCGACGCGCTGCTGCTGGCCGGCGAGCGCCCGACCATCGAGCGCGTGCGGCGCCAGCTGGGCCGTGGATCGCCGAACACCGTCAGTCCCTTGCTCGACGACTGGTACCGCCACCTCGGCGGACGCCTGAAGGACCCTGGCGCGTTCGGCGTGCCGTCCGACGTGCCCGAGCCGGTGATGCAGGCGGCGCGCCATGTCTGGGAGGTGGCGCAGGCCGAAGCCCGGCGCGATGTCGACCAGCGGGTCTTCGAGCAGCGGCTGCGCGAGGCGATGGCGGCCGCGGTCGCCAACGTCGAGGCCGAGAAGGAGCGGGCGGCGATCGCCGACGCGGCCGCGTTCGAAGCCGCGGGCCGGGCCGTGCGGCTGCAGGCCGAACTGGCGCGGCGCGATGCGGCGCTGGCCCAAGCGCAGCGGCGCATCGACGAACTGGACCGCGAGCTCAGCGCCCGAACAGGCCCTTCACCATCCCGCCCAGCCCCTTGACCATGCCCGACAGGCTGACGCCGAGGCTTTCGGCCATGCCGGACGCGATGCGGGTCGCGAGGTTCTCGTTGAGCGAGAAGGCCGGGTCGTCGAGCCGCCCTTCGAGCGTGAACTTCACGTCGATCCTGCCGTCCTTCGACATCGCGGCCAGCACCGCCTGGCGCGGCACGCCGGCGAAGGTCGACAGCGCGCCGTCGCTCGCGAACTCGAGGCCGGTCAGCGTCAGCTTGCCGGGCGCCTTCAGCTGGTTGCGCACGACGGTGGCGCGCAGGTCGAGGTCGAGCTTGCCGCGGCGGATGCCCTTGTCGGCCACCTTCAGCAGGTAGGGCTGCAGCGCGACCAGGTCGACGTCGTTGAAGCGGGCGTGGATGTCGGCATCGCGCGACGCCACCGTGTAGTCGCCGTCGATGCGGATGCGGCCGTCGCGCTGCACGCCCTTGAACACGCCGTCGAGCTGCACCTGCAGCGGCTTGTCGAGTTGCGGCAGCACCAGCGGGCCGACGTCGGCATCGACCGCGTCGAGCGTCAGGCGCAGTGCCGGCTGGCGCACCGAGTTGTCGAAGAACTCCACCTGCGCCGCGTCGAGCGCGACCCGGCCGATGACCAGCAGCGGCTTCGCCTGCGGGTCGGGCTTCGCGGCGCCGGACGCCGGTCTGGCCTTGTCCTGCGGCCGCTCCAGCAGCGACGGCAGCACGCGGGTCTTGCCGTCGCGGGTGCGCAGCACCGCCAGGTAGGCGCCTTCGACGCGCACCTGCGCAATCCGCCACGGCCCGCCGAACAGGCTGCGCGGATCGGGCGTGATGCGCACGCGGCTGGCGCGCAGTTCGTCGGCGGCAGGCCAGCCGGCAGGGCCCTGGATGCGCAGGTCGAGCACGTCGATGCCGGTCCAGCCGGGGCGGATCGCGCCGATGCTGGCGCGCGGGCCGAGCGCCAGCGCCACCTCGGCCTGCAGCTGGCGCGTCGCGATCTGCAGCGCGACGACGGCGAGCACGAGCAGGGCGACGAAGATCGCACCGGCGATGGCGACGCGGCGCTGGAGGCGGGTGAGGGTCGAAAGGCGGGCGAGCATCGGGGCAATCATGGGCGGGCGCCATGCTACCCAATGCCGGGGGTCAGCGCGGCGCGGGGGCGACGTTGTCGTCGCTTTCGGTGTCGTCGTCCACGGTTTCGCGGTCGAAACGCCAGGCGCCGTAGAGCGCCGCGGCAGCGGTCAGCACGTTGGCCGCCATCTGCTCCCAGGCCTCGTAGCTCCACGCGTGGTACATCCACAGCGCCGAGATCGCGAGCATCGAGCGCCGCAGCGAACGGCCGGTCATGTAGAACATCGCGTAGGTCGACCACAGCGACGCGCCGATCAGGAACAGCGTGCTCCAGCCGGTCCAGGTCAGCAGGCCGGTGGCGACCGTCAGGACGCCGAACGCGGCCAGGCCGAGGCTGCGTGCGCCATCGCCATGCTGCAGCGTGGCGGCCGAGGTGGCCGTGCGGCCGGCGCTGACCAGGTTCAGCGCCGCCGCGGTGTGGGCGCCGATCAGCACGTTGTTCAGCGCCCACAGCAGCCCTGCGAAACCGGACTGCAGCCGCAGCGATTTCTCGCAGCGGCGCAGCATCGCGAAGGCGTTCAGGGCCAGCGCGGCGAGGCCGGTGGCATGGATGAGCAGGTCGTCGATCGGCATGGCGGGATGCCGACAGTCTCCGGCCGCCGCCGCGGTGCCGGTCCGCGGAATCGACCCGGGTTGCAGGCCCATCTCCGGCCTCGGCGCCGCCAAAGCCCCTCGAAGCCGTAGGATGCCGCATGACCCGACCCCGCCCCCCGCAGACCGTGCTCGTCACCGGCTTCGAGCCGTTCGGCGGCGAGACCCTCAACCCGTCGTGGGAGGCGGCCCGCGCGCTCGACGGCGAACGCCTCGGCGACGCGGTGTTCGCGGCGCGCCGGCTGCCCTGCGTGGTCGACGACGCCGGGCCGGCGCTGATCGACGCGATCGAGGCGCTGGACCCGGCGCTGGTGCTGTGCCTCGGCCTGGCCGGCGGGCGCACCGATGTCTCGATCGAGCGGGTGGCGATCAACATCGTCGATGCGCGCATCCCCGACAACGCCGGCCGGCAGCCGGTCGACGAGCCGGTGGTGGAGGGTGGGCCCGCCGCGTATTTCTCGACGCTGCCGATCAAGGCGATGCTGCGCGCGCTGCACGACGACGGCATCCCGGCATCGATCTCGTCGACCGCCGGCACGTATGTGTGCAATGCGGTGTTCTACGCGCTGTCGCACTACGTCGCGAGCGAACGGCCGGCGCTGCGCGGCGGCTTCATCCACGTGCCATACCTGCCGGTGATGGCAACGCGCCACGCGGGCGCGCCGAGCCTCGCGCTCGAGGCGGTGGTGAGGGCGGTGCGGGTGATGGCGGCGACGGCGCTCGCGGTCGAGCGCGACATCCGGCTGGCTGCCGGAAGCACGCACTGAAAAACGCGCATGGAGGCCGCGAACTGAAGCAGGCTCAGGGCGGCAGCATTCCCTTGCTGCGCAGCGCCTGCCGGGCGTCCTCGCTCGCGAGGCCCTTCAGGAAATCGGCCGCCGCCGCCCGGTGCGTGCTGCCGGCACCGAGCGCGCCGGCATAGGTCGTGTAGTTCTGGATCTCCGGCGGCAGCAGCCCGACCAGGTCGACGCCAGCCACCGGCAGGATCTCGCTGACCTGTTGCATCGCCAGGTCGGCCTCGCCGCTGACCAGCTTGTCGGCCGCCAGCCCGCCGCTCACCAGCACCGCCTTCGGCCGCACCAGCGGCGCGACGCCGAGCTTCTCGAACAGCCCGTCGAGGTAGATGCCGCTGGAGCCGCCCGAGGCCGGATCGATGTAGGCGATCCTGCGCACGTCGATCAATGCATGCCTGAATTCCTCGACGGTGCCGATCGCCGGCTTCGGTGCGCCGGCCTTCACCGCGACGCCGATGCCCACCTTCGCGAGCGGCGCGATGCTGTCGGGCAGCACCTTGCCGTCCTTCGCGAGCGGCTGCAGCGCCGCCGGCGTCAGCACCAGCACGTCGAAGGCCTCGCCGCCGGCCACGCGCTTCGCGAGCGCGCCGGCGGTGTCGTTCGCGACCTCCACCTTGTGGCCGGTGCGCGCCTCGAAGGCCGGCACCATCGCGGCGACCACCGGCTTGAACGCGCCGCTGGTCAGCACCTTCACGGTGTCGGCCGTGGCCGGGGCGGCGGCCAGCACCAGCCAGGCCAACGTCAGTGACGAGAAGGATCGGTGCATCGCAAGACCTCCTGGAAGCGGCAAGGCCCGCAGTGTGCCCCGACCGGGCGTGGCGTGTGTCAGCGTGTGCGTCGGCTCATTTCAGCCGGCCGTCAGCGCGCCGGCCGCTTGACCACCGCGCCGGGCTTGCAGGCCCCGGCATCGAACTGCGTCACACCCGGCGCGCCCGGGCCGCCGCCGAAACCGGCGGCCGGCGTCCATTCGTTGACCAACGGGTAGCCGCTGGTGCCGAGGTCGGCCACGCGGATCGCGGTCAGCTTCGCCTGCCACTTCGAGCCGAACGGCGTGTTGAACAGCTGCAGCTTCGAGAGCCCGCCATGGCCTGTCGGCAGGTTCACCGCATAGCTCGCGAAGTTGTCGCCGCTCAGCACGTCTTTCGTGCTCGGCCGCACGTCGCCGTCCATCACGTGGTAGCCCATCGACAGCAGGTTGCGCAGCACGGTGCCGTCGGCATAGGTCGCCACCAGCGTGTAGTCGCAGCCGTTGTAGACGCAGTAGTAGCCGCCCCAGGCGCCGGGCGCGCTGCCGAGCGTCAGGTCCAGGTCGGCCTGCACCGTCGGGTCGAGCTGCTTCGGCAGGTTGCCGGTCCACGCCGGCGTCACCACCATGCCGCTGGCGGTCGGCGACAGGTTGAAGTGCGACACCGTGCCGATCACCGTCTGCACCGATTGCCCGGTCTTCACGACGTCGGTGCCGATGCGGGCGCGGTCGCTGGCGGAGAGCTTCTCGAACGCGCCGGTGCCGCGGTTCCAGCGCTTGTATCCGCCGTCGTAGCTGTCGTCGGGGAACACCTTGTCGAGGAAGCCTTCCTGCATCTGCGCGGCCTGGTAGTCGGAGAACGCGTTCCAGCGGTAGGTCTTGCCGTCGCGGTCGTCGTCGCCGCCGGACATCGGCGTGCGCTGGAAGCAGGTGCCGTCGACGGTGCGGCCGTCGCACGACTGGCCGCTGTACTCCAGCGTCGTCAGCAGCTGGTTCTTCAGCGCGTCGTAGCCCCAGGTCGAGCCGCTCTTCGTGCCCATCGGGTACGGGTAGTCGCCGGCATCGGCCGCGGCGTCGGCATGCGGCAAGCCGTAGGCGTGGCCCATCTCGTGGTTGAAGATGGCCGAGTAGACCTGGTCGGGCCGGTAGTCTCCGCCCGAGGTGCCGACGCCACCGCCGCCCAGCCCGCCGCCGGTCGACGCGGCGACCTGCCGGCCGCCGTCGACCGTCTGCACGAAGCCGTAGAAGCCGTCGGCGAACGAGCCGTTGCGGTTCGCGCTGTTGCCGCGCATGTCGGACAGCAGCCGGTAGATGCGGGCGTTGGTGTCGCCGCCGGCGGCCTTGAAGTCGGCCCACGAGCCGAAGCTCATCGCCGGATAGCAGAACTGGTCGTCGTTGCGCGGGCCGACGGCGAGCTGGTCGATCGTGACGGCGCCGGTCGTCACCTGCGCGAGCTTCGCGATCGGCAGCTTCTGCTGGTACTCCTGGTCGAGCGTGTAGCCGTTGGTCGAGGCCGACGACAGCGCCCAGTCGGGCACCACCGACTGCGCGGCGCGTGCGCCGAACAGGTAGACCGGGATCGTGTGGTGCGTCAGCGTGGTGGCCGGCGTGACGCTGAGCGCGACGCTGCGCGGCGACGAGAAATCGCCCTGGCCGACCTCGAGCGTGCTGCCGATCTGGATCCATTCGCGCGGCAGCAGCGCGCTGTACTTGACGCTCGAATACGCCGGGCGGCCGCCGTCGGTGGCGGGCAGCTTCGCCGGCGGGTTCATCGCCAGCGGGCCGAGCATGCGGCCGTCGGCGAGCTTGGCGCGCACCACCAGCGAGCTGACGCTGGCGGCGGGCTGCACCATCAGCAGCGCGGCACGGTCGGCCACCAGCAGCAGGCGCTTCGTGACCTTGTTCTTCACGTCGTTCGGCGACTGCATGCTGCGGCCGGTGGCCGGGATGACGTGGGTCTGCGCGAGCTCGACGCTGGAGAGCGCGGGAGTCGGGGCCGGGGCGGGTGCTGGAGCAGGCGAGGGGGCCGGTGCGGGCGCAGGCGAGGGGGCCGGCGCCGGGGATGGAGCCGGGGATGGAGCCGGGGAAGGAGCCGGGGAAGGTGCAGGTGCGGGAGACGGTGCCGGCGATGGAGCCGGCGCAGGCGCGGGGGCCGGCGCCGGCGCAGGGGCGGGCGACGGTGTCGACACCGGCGGCGGCGCGGAGGCGTCGCCATCGTCCTTGCCGCCGCATGCGGCGAGCGCGACGGCAGTGAACAGCAGGGCGATGCGGGTCGTCGTGGGCAGGGGCAGGCGCTTCATGCTTCGGGGTCCGGGGTGGCAGCGCCGCGATGATCCGCGAAGAATCATGAAAGCGCATTCACG
>Ga0065165_1003292_pt1 | contig 11630 bp, 9 predicted proteins | sample AraplaMF_Cvi_mMF_FD_63813 | JGI IMG/M metagenome (GOLD analysis project Ga0065165, IMG submission 63813) | Arabidopsis root microbial communities from the University of North Carolina, USA - plate scrape MF_Cvi_mMF (version 2) (version 3) | ecosystem: Host-associated > Plants > Roots > Endosphere... | reverse complement strand
CTTCAAGGGATCGTGCCCCCAGTTCATTAGCGAGTAGCGCCACGCCGAACGCTCCTTGTCCACCTTCGGTCCGCCTTGGGCGAGATGTCTGTGCACGTAGCCTACGACTTTTCGCATATGCTCATAGTCCTCGTCCGTCAGATCTGCCCTCTTCTTGTGCTTGATATCGACGATACGTCGTCCGGAGTGATGATCGATCGACTCCTTGCGGCCGTCCGCCTTCCACCCGTTGACGAGGCTTTCCTCCGTGCGCAGCACTTCTCCAGCTCCGATGACGACATGTTCACCGCTTCGGCGAAATCAGCTAGGACCTGATTGGTGTCGCTGTCGCTGTCTTTTGTCATTTGATCCTCCTGAAATGCTGCACACACGTACGACGACAAACGCCGGTTATCGCGGAAAGTTTCGCGCGTAATACCTGTGGTGAGGAGAGAGATCTCAACGGACATCTCGCCGAAACGCGGCGACGCACGATCCCTTCGTTCCGCGTTCAAGGACGCGGCGCATTCTTAACCGCCTCGAAGGTCGGGCACGACGACAGTGAACATATCGGTCGTTTCGGTGCCACGGCCGTCCAGCACATTCTTGTTTGCGGTCAGCCGTGGAGAAAGGAGCAGCGGCGGTCCGCTGCCCCCAACGAGCGTGTCGATGCCCATGCCATCACCTCGAACATGGCGTTGTTCGAAGCCTTCGATGATCCCTGACATTGAATGTCCTCGCCAATTGGGCTCAGGTTACGCTACGGCGCTACGAGCCTGCTCGGGATGCTTTCCCTCCGCGAACTCCTCAACGATTTTCGCGCAGAACGCCGGCAGGTCGTCTGGCTTGCGGCTCGTAACGAGCCCCTTGTCGGTGACAACCTCCTTGTCCACCCACGTTCCACCCGCATTTTCGATATCTTTCCGGATCGACGAGTAGGACGTCACGGTACGACCTTTCAGGACGTCTGCTTCCACCAACAGCCACGGACCGTGGCAGATGACACCGACGGGCTTCGCTTGCTTAAAGAACGAACGGACGAACGACACGGTGTCGGCATCGGCTCGCAGCTTATCCGCGCCGACGCATCCGCCTGGAACGATGAGGCCGTCGAAGTCGCTTGCGGCGACATCCGTCACCTTCTTGTCGACCGTATAGGAGCTACCGGGGTCAAGGTCGCTGTTGTTTGTCTTGGCTTCTCCAGCCTCGATGCCGACGACGGTAACCGTCGCGCCAGCGGCTTCGACCGCGTCCTTGGGCTTCTTGAACTCGGGCTCTTCGGTGCCGCGGGGTGCTATGAGGATCGCGATCTTCTTGCCTTCGAGAGTCATCGTTGTCTTCCTAGTTGTTGAGATTTCGACCGTGAGGTCACCGCTAGAAAACCCCTTTTGGAAGTCGAAGTTCCCAGCTCGAGATCAGTGATTTTTGGTTGGATCGTGGCACCGGCCACTGCGCTCAGCGCTCAGCGCGTATCGCTGCCAGTGGCACCGGCATCAACGAGCGTTGGCGGCAATCGGAAAGTCGCTTTCAATCCAACGAGGGCGTCGCCTTTTGCCCCACAGCCTTCGGATGACAGGTCACGTAGGTTCCAAGCGCGATTTCCAGGGCCATCGCCGTTGTTCCGAAGATCAGGCCATACGTCCAGGCGACGCTGAGACGAAGTTCGGCGAGCGCGCCAAAGATGGCGGATGAAGCCGACACGCCAAGAAAGACGAGCGTGTTGAGCGCGCCAAGTCCGATGCCTCTCATTCGATCCGGGAGCAATGCCTGAGCCTCGGTCATCGCCACCGGATGAATGTTGCCCACGGCGTAGAGCAGAGCCAACCCTGCGGATGCCGCAAACACGCTTGATCCCGGTGAGAGGGCGAGAAGAACCGCTCTTAGAGGCCGATGACATAGGTTGGCGGTCACGAGTGTCCGACCATGCATGCCATTTGAGTACCACGAATGGCAATGCGAGCGAAGTCGCAACTCCAATATGCTCACCCCGGTCAGTACTGCGCCGACATCGGTGTCGCGCCCGAATACGTCGGTAAGGTACGGTCCAGCCCAAGCGTTTTCGAAAAGTGCCACCGAGCGAGGGCGTGAAGCAGATAGGTACAAGATAGAGGAGGTGGGACAACCTCCACGAGCTAGCGGCGCTTACCTGGACAGCGTTTAACGACGAGCCTGTCTGTCGTAGGGTTGCCGCGACTGAGAAGGCGCAGCCCAGCATCATCATCGAGGCCGCAAGCATGCAGCGCGCCGCCCGCACTCTGCCGTGAACCATGATAACGGAGACGCTGAGAGCAGCGCTCCCCCGGAACCTACAGAACTCACCGTGGCCGCAAGGCGGGCGGCTTTGTCTGGTGAATGAAGTCGTCCGAGATAGTAGAAAACGCCCATCGGCGCACATCCAATTCCGATCGCAACCTGACCAGCGGAGGCGGACCAGAAATCGGATGAAGCCGCCAAAAGTGCTGAACCTGCAGCGCCCGCGATCATCATCAAGGTCATCGGTAACCGCATGCCCCAGCGATCGAAGGCGATGCCGACAGGAATTTGTAGCACCGCGAACGATCCGAAAAACGCAGACGCAAGCCAACCGAATTCAACAGGCGAGAGTCCGAGTTCATTCGAAATCAGCGGCCCGACGACACCGAAATAGCTTCGAAGCAGAGAGCGGATAGAGATGCGCGCATTCATTCCCCGCAAGAAAACCAGGCTCCAAGACCGGAATGAGTTTCAGTCCCGCTTATCGGATCTCATGTCCGATCTTCGAGATACTGCTCCGCTCCTTCGATGGGCCGTAGCCATTTCTCCCGCCGTTTTATCCATAATTCGTACGTCGGTGCGAGCGGTGTGGGCGCCTCGGTGAGGATGCCGAGCTTGATCTCGGCCTCGTCCTCGTACGCCGAGAACAACCTGGAACCGCAGTTCGGACAAAAGCGCCGTCCAGCGAACTCGCTCGTTTCGCCCTGGGATTCGAATTCAGCAGCCGGCCACACTGCGAAAAACGTGAAGGCCGAACCGCTCTCCTGTCGGCAGTCGGTGCAGTGACAGATGCCGATCCTGACTGGGTTGCCACGCAGGGCAACTCGGACGTTTCCACATTTGCAGGAACCGGTCAGTGTCGTCATTTCGGGGCTCCTGTTCCGTCGTCCACCACCTCCGTATCCGGACGATCTCCCCCGTCGACGTGCTCGCTGTGCCAACGACCATCCGAAAGTTGATAGGAAATCTCAGCGTCGCGACCTTCGAGATGCTGCCGTTCCGCGGCCGACTTCGCAGCGGACAGCGCCACGTCATGGTCGGCGAAAGTCTCCGACCAGACGTCGCCCAGCCTGTAACCGTAGCCGCCGTCGTGCGCACCGACATGGTATGTAAGTTTCGTCATTCTGTTTCCTCCATTTGACACCGTATCTAGTGCAACGCGGCCATGGGCCAAGCCCGTCTCGCCGCGCCCCGATAGCCAACAATCTTTCGGCATGCTAACCACCCTTATCGAGAGGGAGTCTCATGAGAAGGAAGCTTGTCGCCGTCGCCGTCGCCGCGCTTGCTCCGGTCGTCGCAATGCTCGGATATAACGAGTATGCGATGCGGAGCCAGCGCAACGACGAAGTGCGCGCACAAGCTGCGCAGGCGGCCCGGCAGGCGTCCTCAGAAGTCGAGCGGATCGTCGAAGGACTGCACTCGCTTCTCATCTCCGTGCGCTCCATGCCGGCAGTGCGGAACCTCGACCCCGCCGTCTGCAACGCGTTCCTTAGGTCAGTTGCATCCAGCGTCCCGAACATCCGGATGATCTTCGTCGTCGATCTCGAAGGCAGGCCCGTATGCGGAAGCGTTGAAGCCCCTGCGAGCGTGACGTTTTCCGATCGTGATTACTTCACGGCTGCCGTCGCCGGCGAGGACTTCGTCGTCGGGACGTACACGAAGAGCAGGATGTCGGACACGGCCGTTCTGCCCGTGGCGATGCCGGTGGTCGTCGACGGCACCACGAAGGCGGTGGTTGTTAGCGGGGTCAAGCTCGACTGGCTTCAGAAACGCATCGCCGAGCGCGGGGTCGCTCCAGGCAATGCCGTCACGATCGCAGATAGCGGCGGCACCATCCTCGCGCGCGTGCCACAGCCGGAACGTTTCGTTGGAACTGTCATCCCTCACGATTTTCAAAAGCTGGTCCACGCCGTGCAGCCGGGCGTGATCGAGGTGGTGAGCCAGGATGGAACCGAGCGTGTCCTTGGCTATCAGCCAATTACGCCGGGCGGCAGTCCCCTCTATGTGAGCGCTGGCTTCTCGAAGGGCGAAGCGTTCGCCCCCATCAACCGGGCGACGACCATCAACGTCCTTGCGATCGTTGGAGGCGTTGTTGTTGCCTTCCTGGCGGCTTTCTTCGTGGGGACCAGGTTCTTGATATCGCCAGTGGTTTCGGTCGCCTCGGTCATGGATCGCTGGCGTTCGGGCGAGCTTACGGCCCGCACCTCGATGAAACCCACCGACGAAATGCACGCCGTGGGCGCTGCGCTCGATTCCCTTCTGGACGAGCTCGACTGTCGTCGCGTCCAGAACGAGCGGGCCGAGGAGGAGCGAATGCTTCTGGTCCGCGAGCTTGCGCATCGTGTCAAAAACGGCTTTACCCTTGTGCAGGCTATTGCCCGTCAGAGCTTCAGCAAGGCCGATCCCGACGCCTACCATTCGTTCGCGAGCCGACTGTCGTCTCTGGCATCGACATACGATCTCCTTCTGTCGAAAGATGCGAGCGCCTCTACCGTGCGAGAGGTGGTCGAGACCGCGCTGCGGTCTCACGGGGGCGACGATCACCAGCGCTTCCGAATTGATGGGCCGGAGGTTGCCCTGCCTGCAAACCTGGCGCTTCCGCTTTCGCTCGTCATTCACGAGCTGGCTACCAACGCTACCAAGTACGGAAGCCTTGGCAGCGATGGCGGACTGGTTTCCATCGAATGGACTTACGGCGCCGGGCGGCTTTACCTGCTCTGGACGGAAACAGGCGGCCCGCCAGTCTCAGCACCGACGCGCAAGGGGTTTGGATCCATTCTCATCGAAAGAGCGTTTCCTGCTGCCGCAAAAGCCCGCTATAACCCAGATTACCGGCCCGAAGGCCTGGCGTTTGAAGTTGGTTTCACGGTGGAACCGTTCGCTACCGCGGACGCTCGGGTTCAAAGCGAGGAGGGAAAATGACTGCGAGTCGCACCAAAATCCTCGTAGTGGAAGACGAGCCTCTTTTGATGATGATGGCGGTCGGGGTCGTCGAAGACGCTGGTTTCGAGGCCATCGAAGCGAGCAACGCCGATGAAGCGATCGCGCTTCTTGAGAGCGATCCAGCAATCGTCATCCTCTGGACTGACATCGACATGCCGGGTTCCATGGATGGCTTAAAGTTAGCCGCTGCCGTTCGCGACCGCTGGCCGCCCGTCGAAATTCTCATCGTTTCAGGCAAACAGCGTCCAGGCAGCAACGAAATTCCGGAGCGCGGCGTTTTCATTCCGAAACCGTATGACAGTCGCATGGTTGCCGAAACACTGGTCCGGATGGCCGCCTAGGCTATGTGCAGGCCGTCCCGGCTGCCTTGCCTCAACGCCGACGTTTACGTTGTCGGCAGTGGTGCTGCAGTCTCTCCAGAGATTGCCGTAATCCAACTGTGGGTCATCGATATGGTGTCGCCCCCGGTCAGAAATGATCCATTCGAGTTGCAGGCTGCGGGCGACAGCCACCTAGCTTTCGGGGCGATACCGCCGGAACATCGGTTTAGAGTGGAACAACAGCCATATTTCGAAGTTTCTTTGGCTCTGGTTGGCGTACTGCGCCCCGCCATGCCCGACCTTGGAGACAGCGTTTATGATGCCCGCGCGCCAACTACCAATTTCGAGACCTCGGATTTACTATGTGAACCTCATTGATCTTTCGGACGCCAATAGCTGGCTGCAAACCCTAGATCACGCCGCCTCATTGCATTTTGACACAGTGATGACCGCGCCGCTTTTTTGCGGTGGGATCGTAAACGTTTCAAATCGCAACTTTATCGATAACGGGTCGAGACTTCCCAACTCGTTGAATGACCCCCTATCGTTTCTATGTGAAAGCGCGGCATCTAGGGGCCTGGGCCTCATGATGGACGCACCGATTGCAACCTTTCGAACAGAAGGGGGCGTCGGGTTAGGGGCTCTTGATCCCCGTCACTCACCATCTGCTCCATGGCGACACGCCGACAGCGCGACGTTAGACGCCCAAGCTCTCATTGCACGTGTTTCGGAGCTTTCCGAACTCGGCGTCGCCGGCTTCCGGTTCCTAGGACTGGAACGGCTCGGGGATTTAGATTTGCAACGCCTGGGTGGGTTAGATTTCGGGCATAAGCGGCCGTTGCGGCTCGTCTATACGCCCGGTACCGATTTCGCCTTTCGCGCCAGATTGGAAGGCCGCGGCTTTGATGGCGTATTTTCCTCCCTTGCCTGGTGGGACATGCGCGAGGGATGGTTTCTCCAAGAACACCGTTTACAACGAGCGCTAGGCCTGCAGGTGGCGTTTCCAGAAGCGCCTTTCGCTAGACGATTAGCCAATGGAACAGAAGGTCGCGAGGTACGAGAACGAAGATCCTTGCGTGCCCTCCGGCTCTCCGCCGCTCTCGGAGACGGGTTGATGATTCCGATGGGTTTCGAATTTGGTGCCGTACTTCCGCTCGACGTGACGCGTGGCGGAGAACTAAACTTCGACATGCTTCGGTCTGGCGGAGCATTCGATATTTCCTCAGCAGTCCGGGAGGCCAACGACGCCATTGCCTCCTCAAGGCCGATGGTGCCGACGGCATACGTGACTTCTCCGGAAGCAACCGCCATAACCTTAGCCGATCACGATGACCTTCGCGTGGCGGAGCGGGTGGGGATCGTGGTCATCAACCGAGACCTTCGCCGGCCCAGTCCCTTGCCCTGGGAAATTGTCTCACAGGCCGCAGCGCCTTTTTTCGTCCAAGCTCCCGGAAGCGAACCTAGATTCCTAGCGGCTGGAGAACTTCAACTGCTCAATGCGGCCGTAGGCGACGAGATTGTCAGCGAGAGCGTGTCTTCGCCGGGGGCGGCGTCTGATGAGTCGGAACGGATCGCAATCGAGAATATCGAGCCGCAAGTCGATCAAGGGCGTTTCGCCGCAAAGCGCGTTGTCGGGGAGACGGTTTCCGTCAAAGCGGACATTTTCGCCGATGGCCATGATCGGCTGGCAGCGTCTCTTCTGTATCGTGCCGTTGATGATGCCAACTGGACGGAATCTCCTCTCATCCTCGACAACAACGATCGGTGGGTGGGGCAATTCCGGCTCGACAGGATCGGTCGCTATGAATTTTGCGTTGAAGCTTGGAAAAATCCGTTTGCCATATATCGCCATGAACTCTCAAAGAAAGCTGAAGCTGGTTTGGATCTCACGCTCGAATTGATCGAGGGGGAGGCGCTTTTGCGCAAGGCCAGCGAAAGAATGGCGGCCCCCGGAGAAAAAATCACTAAAATTTTAAAAATCTTGGCAAATAGCGACCCTAGTGAAAAGACGAAGGTGCTTCTGTCTTCTCATCTGTCGGCACTGATGTCGGAAGCCGACGAGCGTCCATTCCGCACCCGTTCACCACCCTCGCTTGTTGACGCTGAACGAGTGCAGGCTGCATTCGCAAGCTGGTACCAGGTCTTTCCGCGGTCGCAAAGCGGTGACACCGAGCGTCACGGCACGTTCGACGACGTCATCAGCCGACTACCGGCAATTCGCGACATGGGATTTGACGTCCTATATTTTCCCCCCATTCATCCGATCGGAAGTACGAACCGGAAAGGTCGTAACAACAGTCTTAGGGCGGAGCCGGGCGATCCCGGCAGCCCTTACGCAATCGGGTCGCCGGAGGGGGGCCACGATGCAATACATCCGGAGCTCGGTGGCTTCGAAGGGTTTAGGCGTCTTGCCAAGGCAACCCGAGAACATGGATTGGAACTTGCGTTGGACCTCGCGATCCAAGCATCCCCGGACCACCCTTGGCTCACGGATCACCCAGGCTGGTTCGAATGGCGCCCGGATGGCACCATCCGCTACGCCGAAAACCCGCCCAAGAAGTACGAAGACATCGTCAATGTCGACTTCTATTCCAAAGACGCGGTGCCCGCCCTTTGGGAGGAACTGCGCGATATTGTCCAGCTATGGGTGGACGAGGGCGTCAAACTGTTCCGCGTGGACAATCCGCACACCAAACCGTTCCCCTTCTGGGAGTGGTTGATTGGCGACATCCGCGCTCGTCACCCAGACGTCGTGTTTCTGTCGGAAGCGTTTACACGACCGAAGGTGATGTACCGCTTGGCCAAGGTCGGCTTTTCGCAGTCTTACACCTATTTCACTTGGCGCAACACCAAGTGGGAGCTCGAGCAGTACATGATGGAGATTACCCAGACCGAGGCCAAGGAATTCTTTCGGCCGCACTTCTTTGTCAACACGCACGACATCAATCCGGACTTTCTCCAGGATGCTCCACGGCCAGCATTCGCCATCCGCGCTGCCTTGGCTGCGACGCTGTCAGGGCTCTGGGGCGTCTATAACGGTTTCGAACTTTGCGAGGGCCGTCCGGACGTCAAGCGCAAGGAATATGCTGACAGCGAGAAATATGAAATTCGCGCTTGGGACTATGACCGTCCCGGCAACATAAAACCTGAAATCACGATGTTGAACCGCATTCGGCGCGACAATTCCGCTCTCCATTCCCACCTTGGTCTTACACTCCTCAGTTCTTCAAATCCCAATGTGATGTTTTTTGAGAAGGCGGCGCCCGGCCGTCACAATGTTTTGCTCGTTGGGATTTGCCTCAACCCTCACGGAATCGAGGAAAGTACTGTCGAGATCCCGTTATGGCAGTTTGGAAAAGACGATGGCGGCACACTGGACTTAGAGGACCTGGTCAGCGGCCGAAGGTTCTTGCTTACGGGCAAGTGGCAGACGCTCCGGCTGGATCCGTGGCATTTGCCGTTCGCAATCTGGCGCGTCAGAACAGGAGAGATTTGAAATGGACGCCGTGTCGACAAGCGAGAACCGGACCGAGACTGCGGACTCCACGCTGTGGTACAAGGATGCCATCATTTATCAGTTGCACATTAAGTCGTTCTACGACGCCAACGGCGATGGGATAGGGGATTTCGAAGGACTCTTCGAAAAGCTCGATCACATTGCGGCGCTTGGCGCCAATGCCATCTGGCTGCTGCCCTTCTTTCCTTCACCGCGGCGCGACGACGGTTACGACATCGCAGACTATGGCAGCGTCAGTCCCGATTACGGCACGATTGACGACTTCCGCAAATTCGTTGCAGCCGCCCACGATCGGAACATCCGGGTGATTATGGAGCTGGTCATCAACCATACCTCCGACCAGCACCCCTGGTTTCAACGGGCGAGGCAGTCTGCTCCGGGGAGCCCCGAACGCGACTTCTATGTCTGGTCTGACAACGACCGTAAATTCCCCGAGACCCGCATCATATTCATAGACACCGAGAAATCCAATTGGACTTGGGATCAGACCGCTGGGGCATACTACTGGCATCGCTTCTACTCGCACCAGCCCGATCTTAATTTCGACAATCCACTCGTAATGAAAGAACTGCTGTCTGTGATGCGCTTTTGGCTGGAGACGGGAATCGATGGTTTTCGTCTGGACGCAATCCCTTACCTGGTTGAACGTGAAGGGACGAATAACGAGAACCTGCCGGAAACGCATGCAATCCTGAAGCGGATCCGAGCGGCGCTCGACGAAACCCATCCTGGCGTCATGCTGCTTGCCGAGGCCAACCAGTGGCCGGAGGATACCCGCGAATATTTCGGGGATGGAGACGAGTGCCACATGGCGTTTCATTTCCCCCTCATGCCGCGGATGTATATGGCAATTGCAAAGGAGGATCGCTTTCCGATCACAGACATTATGCGGCAGACCCCGGACATTCCTGATACATGCCAGTGGGCGATCTTTCTGCGAAATCACGACGAGCTGACGCTGGAGATGGTGACCGATGCGGAACGCGACTACCTCTGGGACACGTATGCGTCCGACAAGCGGGCGCGTATCAATCTCGGCATCCGGCGCCGTCTCGCACCGCTCATGGAGCGCGACCGTAGGCGGATCGAGCTGATGAACGCACTTCTTCTATCGATGCGTGGCACACCTGTGCTGTACTATGGCGACGAGATCGGAATGGGCGACAACATCTATCTCGGAGATCGCGACGGCGTTCGCACACCGATGCAGTGGTCCCCCGATCGTAATGGCGGGTTTTCTAAAGCCAATCCTGCGCGCTTGGTGCTTCCGCCCGTTTCGGACGCGCAATATGGCTATGAGGCCCTCAACGTCGAATCCCAGACTTCAGACGCGCACTCGTTGTTGAACTGGACGCGCCGAATGCTGGCCTTGCGCAGTCGCCATCCCGCTTTCGGCAGAGGATCGCTCCGATTTCTGACACCGGAGAACCGGCGCATTCTGGCCTATATCCGCGAGCATGACGACGAGGTGATACTGTGCGTGGCCAACCTGTCGCGAGTCCCTCAAGCCGTCGAACTTGACCTCTCGGCTTACGAGGGTCGAGTGCCTGTCGAGCTTACGGGTATGTCGCCTTTTCCGCCGATCGGGCAGCTCACCTATCTTCTGACGCTGCCACCCTACGGCTTCTTCTGGTTTCAACTCAACGCTCAATCGGACGGTCCCGCATGGCGCACCGCTCCGCCGGAGCAACTTCCAGATTTTCATACGGTTGTGATCCGGCGCAGCCTCACCGAACTTTTCGATGAAACTCCACATCAAGCCGTGCTGGCCGGCGACATTCTTCCGGCGTACCTGGCGAGACGGCGATGGTTCGGCGCAAAGGACCAGCCGCTTCAGTCGGCGAGACTGATTTCGGCGAGCTCCATACCCTTCGCCGACGGCGTCGTGCTCGGTGAAGTCGAGGCAGTCTTGCCCGATCACGTCGAAAGCTATCAGCTTCCGCTCGCGATCGAATGGGATGACACCACGCCCAACATCCTCGGGCAACAACTGGCCCTCGCGAGAATTCGGCAAGGGCGGCGTGTCGGTTTCTTGACGGATGGATTTACCGTCGAGCCCATGGCGCGGGGGATCATCGAGGGTCTGAAAAATCGATCTAAGATCACCGGTCGGTCCGGGACCATAGAGTATATTGGAACCGACTTCCTTGACCGCCTGGATATCAACGACGAGATGGAAATCAGGTGGTTATCAGCCGAGCAGTCTAATAGTTCTCTCATCGTTGGCGACGTCGCAATGATAAAACTCATTAGGCACGTCTTTGAAGGCATCCATCCCGAAGTAGAGATGACGCGCCATCTAACCCTGCAGGGATATGAACACACTGCACCCCTTCTTGGCGAGGTCGCTCGCACCGACGGAGAAGGGCGCCGCTCAACACTTATCGTCGTGCAAGGCGCTATCCGCAACCAGGGAGACGCGTGGAACTGGATGCTCGCCAATCTGCGTCGCGTTGCCGACGAGGTTGCGACCACCGAAGCCGAGTTGGACGCTGCCGACGATCAATTAAGGCCACTTCTCAGTTTTGTGGCCATGATCGGCCAGCGTCCAACTCGGCTTCGGTGGTCGCAACCTCGTCGGCAACGCGACGCAGATTGGCGAGCATCCAGTTCCACGC
>Ga0065165_1003290_pt1 | contig 11646 bp, 11 predicted proteins | sample AraplaMF_Cvi_mMF_FD_63813 | JGI IMG/M metagenome (GOLD analysis project Ga0065165, IMG submission 63813) | Arabidopsis root microbial communities from the University of North Carolina, USA - plate scrape MF_Cvi_mMF (version 2) (version 3) | ecosystem: Host-associated > Plants > Roots >... | reverse complement strand
CAATCACTGATGCCGAACTTGAAGCCTGGCACGACTACGAAGTCGAGTCACGCAGGGAAATCGTCGCGCTGCTGCGCCAGATCTCCGAAAAGAACCAGCTGGTCCGCGTCCTGATCAAGGGCGAGGCCGACGTCTGCGTCACCTCGATCCTCGACGTCGATCCGGACACCAACACCCTGGTGCTGGACCGCCCGGTCAGCCGCGAGCAGATCGAACGCATCGCCGCCGCCGGCGAAGTGCGCTGCGAGACCTCGCTCGACAAGATCCGCATCCTGTTCGGCGCCGACGGCCTGCGCGAGATCAGCTACGAAGGCGGCACGGCGATCCGCGCCAACATCCCGGCCAGCCTGATCCGCCTGCAGCGCCGCGAGTACTACCGCATGGCGACCCCGGTCAGCAATCCGGTGCGCGTGACCATCCCGCTGCCGGCCGAGCTGGGCGGCCTGATGGAGACCTTCCCGCTGGCCGACATCAGCTGCGGCGGCATCGCCATCCTCGACAACAAGCAGGTGCTCGGCACGACCATCGGCGACACCTTCCCCGGCTGCCGCCTCGACCTGCCGGAAATCGGCCCGGTCATGACCTCGCTGCAGATCCGCAACTCGCTGGACATGACCCTGCTGAACAACAAGACCAACCGCCGCCTCGGCTGCCAGTTCGTCGACATCTCGCGCGGCAACCTGGCCGCCGTGCAGCGCTACATCACCAAACTGGAACGCGAGCGCAACGCCCGCCTGGCTGGCCTCGTCTGAAAATTCGGGGTCAGAGCACTTTTCTGATCAATTCTGTCCCGGCAATAAAAAACAAGCCGTTCTTGCTTTCTCCCGGGGGAGACACGCAGAACGGCTTGGTTTTTTTGCTCAAACGATCTTGCCAGAAAAAGAGCTCTGACCCCGAATTTAGACTTGCATGTTCATGATGTCGTGGTAGGCCGACACCAGCTTGTTGCGCACCTGCACGGTGGCCTGGAAGGTGATGCTCGCCTTCTGCATCGCGATCATGGTGTCCGACAGGCTGACCGAATCGTCGCCGGCGGCGAATTTCTTGCCCATGTCTTCGGCCTGGTCCTGGGCCTTGCTGACGTTTTCCAGCTGGGCTTTCAGGGCGTCGGAAAAGCTGACCTTCGACGAGCCCTCGACGCCTTCCGCGCCGCCGGCCTTGCCCAGGCCGCCAATGCCGCCGATGCCGCCGGACGCCAGCGCGGAAGCCGCCGACGACATGCCTGGGCCCACAGCCGGCTTTTGCGCCGCCGCCTTCAGTTGCGCCATCATCGCTTCGATACGGCTGCTGTCGATTCCGCCGATATTCATGTCCGCCTCATTCTAGTCAGTTGAGGTCAGAGCCCATTCGCGTGAACCGGGATCTGACCCCAACAGAAAACTTTATTCAGGCTGTCAGAATATCAGCGCCCCAGCAAGGCTTGCCCTCGAGCAGCGCCGTAAACACCCCCCTTTTCCCGGTATTGGATGTTGCCGTACGGCTTCATAATGGCGGCTACATACCCATTCTCCCGACCACCAACCATGGCAACAGCAGCGGAACCACTTCTCGACGATGATATCGGCGCCCAGGCCGAACCCAAGCCGAAGTATTGGGAAACCCCGATGGGGAAACGCGTCGTTGCCGGCGCCGCCGCTGCGCTGGCACTGGCCGTCGTGGCCGCGATCTGGCTGTGGAGCTCGGCGCCCGAGTACAAGGTGCTGTTCTCGAACTTCAGCGACCGTGATGGCGGCGCGATCACCGCTTCGCTGGACCAGATGGGGGTCAAGTACAAGTTTTCCGAAGGCGGCACCGCGATCCTGATCCCGGCCGAGCAGGTGCCCAGCGTGCGCCTGAAGCTGGCTTCGCAGGGCCTGCCGCGCGCCGGCAACGTCGGTTTCGAACTGCTCGAGAACCAGAAGCTGGGCACCTCGCAGTTCGTCGAACAGGTCAACTACCAGCGTTCGCTCGAGGGTGAGCTGGCGAACTCCATCCAGGCCGTGTCGGCCGTGTCCTCGGCGCGCGTGCACCTGGCGCTGCCGAAGCCCTCCGTGTTCGTGCGCGAGCAGCAGAAGCCCACCGCGTCCGTGCTGCTCAACCTGCAGCCGGGCCGCGCCCTCGACCAGGCCCAGGTCAGCGCCATCGTCCACCTGGTGGCCTCCTCGGTGCCGGAACTGACCCCGTCCAACGTGACCGTGGTCGACCAGAACGGCACCCTGCTCTCCGACACCAGCAGCAAGAACGGCAAGCAGCTCGACCCGAACCAGCTGAAGTACGTCGAGGCCCTGCAGCAGAACATCGTCAAGCAGGTCGAGTCGATGATCGCCCCGATCGTCGGCCAGAACAATGTGCGCGCCGAGGCGACCGCCGAAGTGGACTTCGCCCAGGTCGACACCGCCGCCGAGATGTACAAGCCGAATTCGCCGCCGGAACCGCAGGCGATCCGCAGCCAGCAGACCTCGGAATCGACAGGTCCGGGCTCGCAGAACCCGTCCGGCATCCCGGGCGCGCTGTCGAACCAGCCGCCGGGCGTGGCCACCGCGCCGATCGACGGCGCCGCCCCGGCGCCCGCCCAGCAGGCCGCCACCGCCGGCCCGAGCACCAGGAACGCCACCACCAATTACGAAGTCGACAAGACCCTGCGCTTCGAGCAGAAGCCGATGGGCGGCATCAAGCGCCTGACCGTGGGCGTGGTGGTCAACTACCGCCGCTCGATCGATCCGAAGACCGGCAAGGTCGCGATCAAGCCGCTGTCCGCCGCCGAAGTCACGCAGATCAATGAACTGGTCAAGCAGGCAATGGGCTACAACCAGGCGCGCGGCGACACCCTGAACGTGGCCAATGCCCCGTTCGACGGCATCGACAAGCCGCTTGAAGAAACCCCGGACTGGTGGAAGGACAAGAACAACCTGCCGCTGGCGAAGGACGTGGCGAAATACGTGTTCATCGCGCTGGTGCTGCTGTTCCTCTGGTACCGCATCCTGCGTCCGATCATGAAGCCGGTGATGAAGAAATTCGACGAGGCGGTCGAGATGCCGCCGGAGCCGGAACCGGAAGAACCGGAGCCGGAACCGGAACCGGACTACGAGGAAATCTCGCGCATCGAGCGCGAAGCGGAAGAACAGAAGAAGGTCATCGTCTACAAGAGCAATCTGGAGATGGCCAAGACCCTTGCGCAGAACGACCCGCGCATCGTGGCAAACGTGATCAAGGAATGGCTGGGTGCGGAGTAAAGCATGAGCGACAAGGACAAAGACAACATCAACAAGGCGGCCATCCTGATGCTGGCCCTGGGCGAATCCGAAGCGGCGGAAGTGATGCGCTTCCTGGGCCCGCGCGAAGTGCTCAAGCTGGGCGCGGCGATGGCGCAGATGAAGGCCGTGCAGCACGAGGAAGTGACCACCGTGCTGACCGAATTCCGCGAGCGCGTCGACCTGCAGTCGACCGTCGGCCTGGATTCGGACGAGTACATCCGCCAGGTGCTGACCAAGGCGCTGGGCGACGACAAGGCTGCCGTGCTGCTGAACCGCATCTTGGGCGGCAAGGACGCTTCCGGCATCGAAAGCCTGAAGTGGATGGACTCGCAATCGGTGGCGGAACTGATCCGCAACGAGCACCCGCAGATCATCGCCACCATCCTGGTCCACCTCGAGCGCGACCAGGCCTGCGAGATCCTGGCCCACTTCACGGACCGCCTGCGCAACGACGTGGTGCTGCGTATCGCCACCCTGGACGGCGTGCAGCCGGCCGCACTGCGCGAGCTGAACGACGTGCTGACCAAGCTCCTGTCGGGTAACGAGAACATCAAGAAGTCCTCGCTGGGCGGCGTGCGTACCGCGGCCGAGATCCTGAACTTCATGAGCGGCGACCAGGAAAGCTCGGTCATGGAGAACATCAAGAACTACGACAACGACATGGCGCAGAAGATCATGGACGAGATGTTCGTGTTCGACAACATCATCGACATCGACGACCGCGGCATCCAGCTGCTGCTGCGCGAAGTGCAGTCCGAGATGCTGATCATCGCGCTGAAAGGCGCGTCGCAGGACCTGCGCGAGAAGGTCTTCAAGAACATGTCGCAGCGTGCGGCCGAGATGATGCGCGAAGACCTCGAATCGAAGGGCCCGGTGCGCCTGTCCGAAGTGGAATCCCAGCAGAAGCAGATCCTGCAGATCGTCCGCCGCCTGGCCGACGAAGGCCAGATCGTCCTGGGCGGCAAAGGTGAGGACTCGTTCGTCTGATGGTGAACTCGAAAGACTTCCAGCCCATGTTCAAGCGCTGGGAAATGACCTCCTTCGGCGACGAGCGCGCGAGCGCCGTGGCCGAGCGCCGCGCCGCCGAAGCCGCTGCCGCCGCTGCTGCCTCCACTGCGGACGCCGAAGCCCAGGCCTGGCAGCGCACGATGGAAGCGCAGGCCGCGCCGGCACCGGTGGCGCCGATGATCAGCGAAGAAGAGCTGGAAGCGATCCGCGAAGCGGCGCGCCAGCAGGGCTATGCCGAAGGCCATGAAGCGGGCCTGGCCACCGGCCACGCCAGCGGCTACGAGGATGGTCTCGCACTCGGCCGCGCCGAAGCCGCCGCCGAGCTGACCCACCTGCAGAGCATCGCCACCGAATTCGGCAATGCCGTCACGCAGGCCGACGAAGCCATCGCCGCCGACGTGCTGGAACTGGCCCTGCACCTGGCGAAGAACATGGTGCGCACGGCCTTCGAAGTGCGTCCCGAACTGATCCTGCCGGTGGTGCGCGAAGCGGTCGACTACCTGCCGACCCTGCAGCAGCCTGCCCTGCTGGTCCTGAATCCGGAAGATGCCCTGATCGTCCGCGGCAGCCTCGGTCACGAACTGGAAAAGACCGGCTGGCGCATCGTCGAAGACACCAACGTCGCACGCGGCGGCTGCCGCATCGACACCGCCAGCAACCAGATCGACGCCCAGATCGCCTCGCGCTGGCAGCGCCTTGCGCACGCCCTGGGCCGCAACGTGGAGTGGCTGGGATGACGTTCGCCGGCATCGACAGCGGCCTGGATCGCCACACCGCGCGCTGGAAGTCCTACCTGAAGGACTGCGGCAACGTGCTCGATTTCGTCGAGCCGATGCAGGTCTCGGGCCGCGTCACGCGCGTGGCCGGCCTGGTGATGGAATGCGTGGGCCTGAAGCTGGCCGTGGGCTCCGCCTGCACCATCCCCGTTGCCAGCGGCGCCCGCATCGAGGCCGAAGTGGTCGGCTTCGAAGGCGACCGCCTGTTCCTGATGCCGCAGTCCGACGTCGAAGGCGTGGTGCCCGGTTCGCGCGTGTTTCCGGTCGAGCCGAGCGTGCCGAAGCCCGGCAGCGTCGACCACCCGCGCCGCCGCCCGATGGACCGCGCACGCCACCTGCCGGTGGGCTGGGGCCTGCTGGGCCGCGTGGTCGACGGCGCCGGCCGCCCGCTGGACGGCAAGGGCCCGCTGCCCACCACCGAGATGGGTCCGCTGAACGCGCGCCCCATCAATCCGCTGGAGCGCGCACCGATCTCGGACACCCTGGACGTGGGCGTGCGCGCCATCAACGCGATGCTCACCGTCGGCCGCGGCCAGCGTCTGGGCCTGTTCGCCGGCACCGGTGTCGGCAAGTCGGTGCTGCTGGGGATGATCGCGCGCTACACGACGGCCGACGTGATCGTGGTCGGCCTGATTGGCGAACGGGGACGCGAGGTGAAGGAATTCATCGAGCAGATCCTGGGCGAGGAAGGCCTGGCCCGTTCGGTGGTGGTGGCGGCGCCGGCCGATTCGCCGCCGCTGCTGCGCATGCAGGGCGCCGCCTATGCCACCACCATCGCCGAGCACTTCCGCGACGAAGGCAAGAACGTCATGCTGATCATGGATTCGCTGACCCGCTACGCCCAGGCGCAGCGCGAGATCGCCCTCGCGATCGGCGAACCGCCGGCGACCAAGGGTTATCCGCCCTCGGTGTTCGCCAAGCTGCCGGTGCTGGTGGAACGCGCCGGCAACGGCCACGAAGGCGGCGGCTCGATCACCGCCTTCTATACCGTGCTGTCGGAAGGCGACGACCAGCAGGACCCGATCGCCGACGCCGCGCGCGGTATCCTGGACGGCCACATCGTCCTCAACCGCCGCCTGGCCGAAGCCGGCCACTACCCGGCGATCGACATCGAACAGTCGATCTCGCGTGCCATGCACGGCATTACCACGCGCGAGCACCAGCAGGCGGCGCGCACGCTCAAGCAGCTGTACTCGCGCTACGAGCGCTCGCGCGACCTGATCAGCGTGGGCGCCTACGTGCCCGGCACCGATCCGGTGCTGGACAAGGCGATTGCCCTGCACGAGCGGATCGAGAAATTCCTTTGCCAGGAAATCTACGACAACACCAACATGCTGCAGAGTTTGGGGGAATTGACCTCTCTGTTCGGCTGATTGATTGGCGGCAACGCCCGCTATACTCATCGTCATGTCTAACAAATCCGCCCTCGAAACCCTCATCGACCTCGCTCAACGCGAGTCGGACAACCGCGCCAAGCGTCTCGGCGTGGCGCTGAAGGCGGTCGAGGAAGCGGAGCAGAAGCTGCAGATGCTGATCGGCTACCGCCAGGATTATGCGGACCGCCTGGACCAGGCCCAGATGAATGGCATCACGCCCTTCGCCTACGCGAACTTCGTGGCCTTCATGGGCAAGCTGGACAACGCGGTCAACGGCCAGCAGGAAGTGATCAAGCATGCGCAGTACAAGGCCGACAGCGAACGCAGGGCCCTGCAGGAGAGCGAGCGCAAGCGCCTCTCCTACCGCACCCTGACCGAACGCGCGGCCGCCCAGGCGCTGGCCATCGAGACCAAGCGCGACCAGAAAATGATGGATGACTTTGCGGCCCGTTCCGCACGCTTCAAACGCTAATCATGCAAACCACTTCTCTTCAAAACCTGCTGAACACCACCGGCCCGGGCGCGGCCCAGCGCAATGGTAATGCTGGCAACAGCAACAACGACAGCGCGCAGGGCGGCGGCAGCTTCGGCGCCATGCTGTCGAACGAAATGGAGCTGCGCCAGCCGGCCCCGATGCAGCCCCCTGCCCCGGCACCGGTCGCCCCGAAGGCGGATGCGCCGAAGCCACAGGCCGCCGACAAACCGGCCCAGCCCGACGATGCCGCCCCGCAGCAGGCGGCCAAAACGGAAGATGCGTCCAAGCCGGCCAACGCCGACAAAGCCGACAAGGCCGATGCCGACGACGCCGACAGCGAAGACGGCAGCAAGGATGAGCAATCGGCGCAAACGGGCGATCCGGCCAGTGCCATGCTGGCCCTGATGGCCAGCCTGCAGCAGCCGGCCCAGGATGCCAAAGCCGGTGGCGCGGCGGGTGCCGCGGCCCAGGCTTTCGACGCCCTCGGCGGCGCAGCCGGCAAGGGCAAGCGCGGCGACGCCGCCCAGCTGGCGGCCCTGCAGACGGCGCTGAAGTCGATCGGCAAGGAAGGCACGGGCGGCAAGGCCTTCACCGACACCACGGCGCTGAGCAATCCGGCCCTGGCGGCGGCCGGCGCCGGCATCGCCGACGACAAGCGTCTGGCCGCATTCGATGCGGGCGACAAGGCGGGCTTCGATCCACGCGCCCTGGGCCTGAAGGCCGGCCAGGCCGAGGCCCAGCTGGACGCGGCCGCGCTGGCCGTGCAGCAGGCACGCGAGACGGCCGCCGCGCGCGAGCCGGTGGCCATTGCCGGCCTCGCCCAGGCCCAGCCGACCGTGATGGAAGCCGTGCAGGCCGCGGCCGCCGCAGCCGACGAGCTGAGCGCCCAGGTCGGCACCGAAGCCTGGGAAAACCAGGTCGGCCAGAAGGTCGTCTACATGGTCGGCAGCGAAGAGCAGACCGCCTCGCTGACGCTGAACCCGCCGGACCTGGGTCCGCTGCAGGTGGTGCTGTCGGTGAGCAACGACCAGGCCAGTGTGACCTTCTCGGCCAACCAGGAAGAAGTCCGCCAGGCCCTCGAGAACGCCCTGCCGCGCCTGCGCGAAATGATGAGCGAGAGCGGTATCGCGCTGGGTAACGCCACCGTCAACGCCGGCATGCCGGATAACCGCCAGGCCCAGGAGCAGGCGGCGCGCAACAGCGGCGGTTTCGGCGGCAATGGGCGTGGCCGTGGCGACGATGGCAACGCGGCGGATGAACCGGCGGCACGCACGGTGACGCGCACCGCGGTGCTGGGCGACCGCGGGATGGTCGATACTTTCGCTTAACGATGTCCCCGCCGGCGATGTCGTGGTCACATCGCCATCAAAACCGTCAAGAAACAACGAGATAGGACGCGTTCCTCCCTCTTTTCCACAATTGCTCCTGCTCACTTTTTCCCGATAATGACATAATGACGGGACGATCCACAGCGGGACCGAGGTATCTTGAAAGCGAATCCAAAAATGAAAGCTGATCCGAAAGCGGAAGCAGCAGCGGCGCCGGCAGCGGGCGGCAAGAGCAAGTTGTTCATCATGATCGGTGCGGCTGTGCTCGTGCTCGGCCTGGGCGGTGGTGCCGGCTGGTACTTCCTGCACGGCAGCGCCGATGCCGAAGCATCGGAGCCCGCCAAGAAGGAACACGGCAGCAGCAAGAAAAAGAAAAAGGAAGAGCACCCGCCCGAGTACCTCGCGATCGAGCCCTTCACCGTGAACCTGCAGCCGGAAAACGGCGACCAGTACCTGCGCGTCGCATTCACGCTGCAGGTCGACGGCGCCGAACAGGCCGAGCTCATCAAGACCAATATGGCCAAGATACGCAGCCGCGTGCTGCTGCTCCTGTCGGGCAAGAAAGCCTCCGAAATCAATACCGTCGAAGGCAAGCAGCAGCTCGCCGGTGAAATCCTGGCCGCGGTAAAAACACCCTTCGCCGAACACGGCGACGAGCAGGAAGTCTCGGACGTCCTGTTCACCGAGTTCATCATCCAGTAAGTTTGATAGAGCATGGCCGATAATTTTCTCTCACAGGAAGAAGTCGATGCCCTCCTAAAAGGGGTCAACGGCGATCAGGACGATGTAGCGACGCCTGAAGACACCTCGGGAGTCCGCACATACAACCTGGCAACGCAGGAGCGGATCGTCCGCGGCCGCATGCCGACGCTCGAGATCATCAACGAGCGTTTCGCCAGGTATCTGCGCGTCGGCCTGTTCAACTTTTTGCGCCGCAGCGCCGAGGTGTCGGTGGGCTCGGTGCGCGTGTCGAAGTACAGCGAATTCATCCGCAACCTCGTGGTCCCGACCAACCTGAACCTGATCCACATGAAGCCCCTGCGCGGTACCGCGCTGATGGTCTTCGATCCGGGCCTGGTGTTCCTGCTGGTGGACAACCTGTTCGGCGGCGACGGCCGTTTCCACACCCGTGTCGAGGGCCGCGACTTTACCCAGACCGAGCAGCGCATCATCATGCGCATCCTCGACATCGTGTTCGAGGCCTATGCCAAGTCCTGGGAACCGGTCTACCCGATCGAATTCGAATACATCCGTTCGGAGATGAACACGCAGTTCGCGAACATCGCCACCCCGAACGAAGTCGTGGTATCGTCCACTTTCACCATCGAGCTCGGTTCGGTGTCGGGCCAGATCCACTTCTGCATGCCCTATTCGATGATCGAACCGATCCGCGATGCGCTGACCTCCAGCATCCAGGGCGAGGCCCTGGAAGTGGACAAGCGCTGGATCCGCCTGCTGACGCAGCAGATCCAGGTGGCCGAGGTGGAACTGGTGGCCGTGCTCGGCCATGGCAAGGCGAACTTCGACGAAATCCTGAACATGAAGGTCGGCGACGTGATCCCGATCTCGGTGCCGGAAACCCTGCAGGCGACCGTGGACGGCGTGCCGGTGATGGACTGCACCTACGGCGTGGCGAACGGCCAGTACGCCCTGAAAGTCGAAAAACTGATCGCCAACAGCGATACCTTTAACAAGTAAGATCGAAAGTAATTCGGAGAACTTCCATGTCCGACACCCAAGACGACCAGAGCGCACTCGACGACGACTGGGGCGCGGCAATTGCCGAACAGGCTGCCGCGGAAGCCGCTGCGCTTGCCAGCCAGCAGCAGGCCGCCAGCACCGCCGTGTTCCAGGACTTTTCGAACAAGGGCGCGCGCCCGGAAACGCCGAACGATATCGACTTCATCCTCGATATCCCGGTACAGTTGACGGTGGAGCTGGGACGCACCAAGATCGCCATCAAGAACCTGCTGCAGCTCGCGCAAGGTTCGGTGGTGGAACTGGACGGCCTGGCCGGCGAGCCGATGGACGTGCTCGTGAACGGCTGCCTGATCGCCCAGGGCGAGGTGGTGGTCGTGAACGACAAGTTCGGTATCCGCCTCACCGACATCATCACGCCGTCCGAGCGTATCCGCAAACTGAATAAATGACGACAACCGCGCGCCTGCTGACCATCCTCTCTCTTTCGCTGCCGCTGGCCGCCTGTGCGGCCCAGCAGCCGGCTGCACCAGGGCCGGCGGCACAGACGGCAGCTCCGGGACAGGGCGGACAGGCAGGCAGCGCGGCCGTCGCGCCTGCTCCTTCTTCTGTTCCTACTCCTGCCGCGCCTTCTTCCGCAGCGCCGGCCGCCCGACAGCAATCCGCAGACACTCCCCCGGCGCCTTCCGGCACCGCGGCCGCACAGCCGCGCCGCAGCACCAACGCTTCCGGCGCTTCGCGCAGCACCGCTGCCGCTGCCGGCTCGACCGCTGCATCGCAGCCCATCACTGCGCCGGCTGTGGAGCCCGTCACCGTCCCGGCGCCGGCAGCCAATGCACCGGCCCTCGATCCGAACAGCCCGGCCGCGGCCGAGACCACGGTCGGCGGCGGCGCCGCCAACCGTCCGGTCACGCCCCCTGGCGCCGGTCCGGTCACGATGCCGGCCAGCTCGGCCACCGGCAGCCTGTTGCAGACCCTGTTCGCTCTGATCGTCGTGCTGGGCGTGCTCGGGCTTCTCGCCTGGTTCCTGAAACGCTACGGCCCGAAAGCGATGGGCGGCAGCGCCAACCTGCGCGTGGTCGGCTCGCTCAACCTGGGCGGGCGCGAACGCCTGCTGGTGGTCGAAGTCGGCAACCAGTGGATCGTCGTCGGCGCCTCGCCCGGCCGCGTCAACGCCCTCGCCACGATGCCGAAACAGGAACAGGAGCAAGTAAGCGCCGACATCGCCGGCACCGGTGCTACGCTGGCGCCTCATACGCAGCCGGCGAACAGCTTCGCCGACTGGCTGAAGCAGACCATCGACAAACGTAAATAAGCAGCACCTCTGATGCGTAAAAAAACACTCCTGCTGGCGGCGGGCTTGGCTACATCGTTGATCGCCCTGCCCTTGGCAGTGGCCGCGGCGCCTGCCATCCCTGCCTTCACCACCAGCCCCGCGCCAGGCGGCGGCACCGCGTATTCGCTGCCGGTCCAGACCCTGCTGCTGATGACGGCGCTGACCTTCATCCCGGCGGCGCTGCTGATGATGACCAGCTTCACCCGCATCATCATCGTGCTGTCGCTGCTGCGCCAGGCGCTCGGCACCCAGACCGCGCCGCCGAACCAGGTGATGGTCGGCCTGGCCCTGTTCCTGACCCTGTTCGTGATGGGCCCGACTTTCGATCGCATCTACACCGAGGCCTATGTGCCGCTGCAGGAAAACCGCATCCAGATGGGCGAGGCGATGGACAAGGCCGCCGCGCCGCTGAAGGG
>Ga0065165_1003289_pt1 | contig 11646 bp, 7 predicted proteins | sample AraplaMF_Cvi_mMF_FD_63813 | JGI IMG/M metagenome (GOLD analysis project Ga0065165, IMG submission 63813) | Arabidopsis root microbial communities from the University of North Carolina, USA - plate scrape MF_Cvi_mMF (version 2) (version 3) | ecosystem: Host-associated > Plants > Roots > Endosphere... | reverse complement strand
GACCGGATCGGTCACCTTCGCCGACCCCGAATATCGCAACCTCGAAAACACTTCGGGCGCCGATCCGAGCGCCGTCAACGGCAACCAGATCATCCGCGAGCCGCGCTTCTTCGGCAACGTCCGTCCGGCGGTGCGCTTCCCCGTCGGCGAAGGCGAGCTCGAGGTCGCGGGCCGCTACGAATGGACCGGCCGCCGCTATGTCGACCTGTTCAACCTGACCGCCCTTCCCGCCTATCAGACGTTCGGCGCCAGCGCGTCGATCACCTGGGGCCCGTGGCGCGCGCAGGTCGTCGGCGACAACCTCGCCAACGCCAAGGGCCTGACCGAAGGCAATCCGCGTACGGATCAGCTCGCCGGCCAGGGTGCGACCGACGCGATCTACGGCCGCCCGCTGTTCGGCCGCAACTTCCGCCTCATCCTGAGCCGGAGCTGGTGAGCGTGCGCCGCGTCGCCCTCGCGCTCGCCGCCGCGCTGGCTTCGTCGCCGGCGCCGGCCTGGGCGCAGGATCCGCGCGGCTATAGCGCGCCGTTCGCCGACTCGCTCGAGACGCGGGTCTTCCCGCTCTTCGCGATGCTGCGGACGGCGGACGGCTGGGCACAGGCGCTGCGCAGCGACGCAGGGCTTCGGAAACTCGCAGCAGACCGTGCGGCGCGCGTGCCGGCCGAAGGATGCATGCCTTCGCCGCAATGCCTCGCCGACGCCTGGACCTGGACCGAGGCCGACATTGCCACCGTGGAGGCCCGCCTGCGCCTGCTGGTTCGCGACCGCCGGCTTGCCGCGGCGTTGGCCGGCAAGCAGATGCGGGCGTCGGGACGGTTCGCCCGCCACGCCGCGCTGGCCGACCCAGACCTCGTCGCCATGGCCTGGCGCGACGCCGCGGCTGCGGTCAATCGCGTGATCGCGGTCTATGCCAAGGGCGTCGCCCCGCAATATGCGAAGATCGATTCGATCATCTTCGACACGGCCAGGCCCGAATTCGCCGAGATGCTGACCGCACACGGCGTCGCCTCCGCGGCGCTGGTGCAGGACGACGATCTCTTCTTCGATCCTGCATTACGCTACGCCGTCGAACTGCTCCGGATGAACGAGCGCACCGAGGCCGGAGCGTATCGTCCGCTGCTGGCCGGCGAGGACGCTGCGGCGCTGCGGGCGATCAGAGGCACCGACTGGCGGGCCAAACCGTATACGGCGTTACTGGTATTCGGACACGGCCCCGAGGATGCCCAGTCGCGCACCGGCGTGATGGGGCATATCCGCCTGCGCATCGCCGCCGACATGTTCGCACGCGGGCTGGCGCCGTTCCTGATCGTGTCGGGCGGCAACGTGCATCCCAACCGCACGCCGTTCAACGAAGCGGTCGAGATGAAACGGCTGCTGGTCGACGATTACGGCGTGCCGGCCGATCGCATCCTGATCGAGCCGCATGCCCGCCACACGACGACCAATCTGCGCAATTGCGCGCGGTTGCTGCTCGCCGCGGGCTTCCCGGCGGACCGGGCAGCACTGGTCGTCTCGGATCATCGGACGATCCAGTATATCGGCGGCGCGGAGCTCGCCCGGCGCAACCTGCGCGAGATGGGCGTTCAGCCGGGAACGCTGACGCCGGGGCCAGACCGGTTCAGCCTGCGCTTCGTCCCCGCGCCGAGCGCGTTCCACGTCGAGGCCATGGATCCGCTCGATCCCTGAGCGGCAGCTCAGTTCGTGGGAATGGGTTGGTGGCCGACAGGCAGATGATGCATCACCGCGTATATGTCGCGGCGATCGACGGCCTGGTCGCACATCGGGCACACTTCGAAATGGCGCAGTTCGTCCTTCGACGAAACAGGAGCGGGCCGGCACCGGCCGGACCGTACGGGCTCGAAAACATTCGCGATAATCACAGGAACCGCCTCCGCGTTAGCATCTCCTTTACCATTATAGAGGAAATACGGAGGTCGGGTCGTACGTGCGCAATTTTCTTCGCGCGTCATGCCAGCCGGCGAGCGAGGCGGCCGGAGCCGCGCTCGCCCGCCGCGCCGTTTACCAGCCGAAGGTCATGCCCACCCGGCCGCCTGCCGAGCCCTTGACCGTCGAGCCGGCGAACCCGCCGCTCACCCAGACATGGTCGCTGACCTTGGCGACCGCAGCACCCGAATAGCCCTGCTCGCCGCGATAGGTGGAGAGGTTGAACGACACCGCGACGTTCATGTCGCCCGGGATCGTCGTGCCGCCCAGCGCCATCGCCGCTGCGATGCCGCCATTGGCGCGGCGCATGCCGGTGTCGATCCGTCCCTCGGCTGCGGTCATCCGCGTGCCCAGGGTCGCCAGCTCGGTGAGGTCGACCGACGTGGTCGCGAGATTGCCCGCGGCGTCGCTGGTGACCAGGCTGAGCGCGCCCTGCTGTGCCGCACGGCTCGCCGCCGAGTTGATCCCCGACATGGTATAGGTCGAGGCGGTCGATCCCAGCGACACCTGATTGGCCCGGGTCGCGACAGCACCCTGGCCGATCGCGACGCTGCCCGCCGCACCGGCATTGGCGCCGTCGCCCAGCGCCACTGCCGAGGCGCCGTTTGCAATGCTCTGGTTGCCCAGCGCAACCGCGCCCTGCCCGGTCGCCGTGTTGTTGCGGCCCAGCGCAACCGCGCCCTGGCCGGTCGCGGTGTTGGGGTCGCCGATCGCCACCGCGCCGTTGCCGCTGGCGCTGTTGCCCGCGCCGATCGACACCGCCTGGCCGGTCACCGCCTTGGCACCGTTGCCGATCGCCACCGACGATTCGCCGCCGGCGACGGCGTTGGCGCCGACCGCGATCGACTGCGCGCCGGTCGCCTGCGGCCCCGGTCCGGTCATGTTGCTGCGGAAATAGGCGCCGTTGGTCGACGCCGCATTGGCCGTGGCGAGCGCGGTGTCGGCGGTGCCCTGCGCGGTTGCCGCATTGGCGAGCGCAGTGTTTGCCGTACCCTGTGCCGTCGCGGCATTGGCAAGCGCGCTGTTCGCCGTGCCCTGTGCCGTCGCCGCATTGGCCACCGCGGTATTCGCGGTTCCCTGTGCGGCATTGGCAGCGAGCAGCGCCTGGTTGGCGGTTGCGCCGCCGGTGGTGGCTGCGGCCAGCGCATTGTCGGCGGTGCTCTGCGCCGTCGCGGCATTGGCCAGCGCGGTGTTGGCGGTCGCCGCGACTGCGTTGAGCTGGGTCAGGTTGACCGCGTCGGTCCCGGCGGTGCCCGCCGCGACATTCGTCACCTGTCGCTCGGCGCCCACTGCGCCGACCGACACGCTGTTCGCCCGGTCGGCTACCGAATTGGCACCGAGCGCGACGGCATTGGTCGCCGCCGCACCGACCTGCGCGTTGGCGCCGAGCGCGACGCTGTCGTCGGCCTCCGCCGCCGCAGCCGATCCGCCGGCGAACGCGCGCGCGCCCGACGCGACCGTGCTGTTGCCGCCGCCGCTGCTCTGGCCGCCGATCGCCACCGACTCGGCTCCCGTCGCGCTGGCACTGAGGCCCAAGGCTACCGAGCGGCTGCCGCTAGCGGCCGCGAGGAAGCCCATCGAGACATCATATTGGCCGCCGCTATTGGCCCCGAGGCCCACGGCGACGCTGCCGAACGCGCTTGCGACGCTGTTCTGACCCACCGCTGTGCCCGACTGGTTGGCGTTGGCGCCGGCGCCGAGCGCCGTCGCATTGAACGCGACGGCAGAGGCGTTGCGGCCCAGGGCCACCGAGTCGACATCGACGGCGCTGGCGCCTGCGCCGACCGCGACCGAACCCAGCCCTGACGACGTGGCCGTCGAGCCGACCGCAACGCTGCCCTCACCGCTCGCCGTGGTCAGGATCGGCACGCCGCTGAGCGCGCCTCCTAGTGCAACCGCGCCTGCGCCGCTGCTCGACGCGCCATAGCCAAGCGCCGCCGATGCCTCTCCGCTGGCCTGGGTACCCTGACCGATGGCGGTGCTGTAATCACCGGTGGCGGCCGCAATCAGGCCGAATGCCGAGGCGTTGCGCCCGGTCGCATCCGCGCCGAAGCCGAGCGCGATCGCCTGGTCGGCCGCTGTGGCAAGATAGCCCATCGCAATCGAGCCATAGGCAGTGCCGCTGGCATCGCGGCCCAGGACGATGCTGTCGCCTTGGGTCGAGCTGGCGCCGTCGCCCAGCACGATCGAGAAATTGCCCTGCGCGTTGGCAGCGCGGCCGATCCCGATCGCCGAGTCGCCGTCGGCAACGGCGACCTGGCCCATGGCAATCGACTGGTTGCCGAACGCCTGCGAAACGAGGCCCAGCGACAGCGACTCGACGCCGACCGCGCGCGCGCCAAAGCCTATGGCGGTCGAACTATTGCCACTCGCCTCGGTCACCGCGCCGATCGCCACCGAGGTGCTGGCGAGCGCGTCCGCCGAATAACCGATCGCCACCGATCCGAACGCCGCGGTGCCGCCCGGCCCGGCCACGTTCGCCGCCTCGCCGATCGCGACGTTCGAGTCGCCGTTGACCGTGGCGTCGCCGCACACGGCGTTGTCGTCGGATCCAGGGGAGAGCGTGCCTTGCGGATTGTTGGTGGCGTCGCGGCAGAAGACGTTCTGCGCCTGGGCCTCGCCCGTGGCGAGCATCAGCGCAATCGCGCCGGTCGAAGCAGTGGCAAATGCGCGCAGCGCCGTGCGGTTGATCTTGCAAGTGGCAGTCATGATAATCCCCTTTTGTTGCAATTCCTTTGACGGTTCGGAAAATGGCCGGCCGCGAGCAGCACAATGCCCGCGCGCGACATGATAGGCTTGTAGATTTCCGCCACCATCCCCGCTGTCGAAACTGGAAACGACATTATTGATCAAAACCGGACAGACGGGACGATGTAACTTTATTCGCCCGAATGAGTGCTCATCGCGAAAGACTCCAAGCGCCGGGCTCACTTACATAACTGTTGTCCGCAACTGGTTCTAAGGACAGCATTTCATCGTTCGCACCCCAGAGCATTATCTTCATGTCTTCCATCGACCAGCGCGTAAGCTTGCGCGGCAAGGGAGCGCCGGTGCAGCCCGCTCCGAAGACAATTCCCCGCCTGGGTGCGCTCGACGAAGCCGGTGTTGCAGTGAGTGAGAGCGAGCATGGGGCGCGGCCGCGACCCTTGAGAGTCCATTTGCCAACCAGTTCGGAAGGCTGCGGCAGATGCGTGTACCCGGCGATCCGCGGCACCAGATAATGTTTGGGTGACTGGAGGTCGGGGCTGCTGGGCAACGCGGTCTCGTCCTCGACGAAGGTCATCGCCGGCTTGCCCCTGGCGTCGAGCAATAGGATCCCGTCGACCGGCCGCCAGGCCACCACGCCTGCACTGGCGCGGACGCGCGCCGCGCAGGTCGGGTCGGGCCGCGCCCGCCACGCCTGGCCGACCGGTTCGGCGGTCAGCTGGATGCCGCACACCGGGCTGCCGTCGGTCGGCACGATCTGATAGGGTCCGGCCATGTCGCGGACGATCTCCTGCGACTGCGCGTGCGCCGGCGCAGCCACCGCCAACAGCGCCACGGCGAGCGCACCCCCGGCGCCATTTCTCACAGGAATGCCCTCGCGACGGCAAGCGAGCGCGCCTTGGCGTCATCGCCCGCCGGGAGCTTGAAGAAGTTGATCACGACATAGCGGCGGTCGTCGATGAACAATTGCGCCTGCTTGCCCGTCGCGCTCCAGAACGCCGCCTTGCCCAGCCCCGGAACCGGGTCTGCGGGCGGCGCCAGTCCGCCGCCGGTCCGCACGGACCCGATCGCCGCGGGCGTCGCGTCCGCATCGGGCGCCTCGCGCGTCAGGAGCATCAGGGTCGCGCCGTTGGCATAGGTGAAGGTGCACATCGACGTCACCGCCAGCCCGCCGCCGCCCGCCGACATCTCCTCGAGCTTGGCATCGGTAACCGCCGCACCGCCGAGCGCCGCAGCCTTGTCGCGCCCGAGCGAGGCGCAGGCGTCCCGCGCATTCCAGCTGCCGCCCCGCGCCGCGCTGGTCGTCTCGCCGGCCTTGCCCGATCCCGTGCCATCGGTGCCGCCGCACCCGGCAAGGAGCAGCATCGTCGCCAAGACGCCGGCCGCGGCGCTTCTCTGCATTGCGCGCATGCTCATCGCCCCCGCGAACCTGCGGCCCAGTCGACGAACACCGTCCGCGTCTGGTTCATCGTCACGGTGCAGTCCGGTCCGGTCGTGCCGACGCAATCATAGGCCCATTGCCCCGGCGCGGGTGCCGCGCCCTGCCCCGGCATCGTGCGCGGCGTGGCGGGCCGGCGCAGCGACACCCGGATCACCGATCCGGTCTTCACCCAGGCATAGCAGGTCGTCTTCTCGCTCTTGTCATCGCAGACCAGGGCGACATCGGGATCGGTATCGATCGACACCCGCGCGCCGCCCGAATGGGCCGAGACGATGCGGATGCTCTGGCCCGATGCGGAATCGGCACCAATCGTCGATTTGCCGTCGAGCAGCACCACCTGCGCCGCCGCGGGCGTGGCGGCGGCGCCCAAAGCCGCCGCGGCGCACGCCAACACGAAACCTGGTCTCGACATGTCCGTCCTCCCCCTCTCGGCCGGGCGGTGCGCACGACCTCCTCGCATCCCCAAACGCCATCGGCTCGCCAAACCGGACATGCGGCGATAACTTCGCATCTGCGCAGCAATGCGCGGGGCGAATCGGGGGGATTATGAAGACGAGCGAAACCGAAGCCTGGGGCGCGGTGGCCGAGGCGTTCGACGCGATCGAGCCGCTCGATCCTGCGGCGCGCGAAGCGGCGCTGGCGCGCGTGGCGCCGGGGATTGCCCAGCGCGTCAGGGCATTGCTTCGCAGCAGCGAGCAGGTCGGCATCCTCGATGCGCCGCCCGAACTCCCTCCCGCTCGTGAACCCGCCGGGCTCGGCGCGGGCACGCGCATCGGCGCATTCGCCGTCGAGCGGCTGATCGGCCGCGGCGGCATGGGCGAAGTCTATCTGGCGCATCGCGAGGGCGCCGCGTTCGAGCAGCGGGTGGCGATCAAGCTGCTCCGGCTCGATGCCATTCCCAATGCGGCGCTGTTCGATCGCGAGCGCAGCGTCCTCGCGCGGCTCGAGCATCCCGGCATCGCGCGGCTGATCGATGGCGGGCTCACCGCGGACGGTCGCCCGTGGATGGCGATGGCCTATGTCGAGGGGGTGCCGATCGACCAATATTGCGCCGAGCGGCGCGCCGGGTTGAGCGAGCGGCTCCGCCTGTTCCGCGACATCTGCGAGGCGGTCTCGTTCGCCCACGCCAATCTGGTCGTCCACCGGGACCTCAAGCCCTCGAACATCCTGGTCGACGCGAGCGGCCGCGTGCATCTCCTCGATTTCGGCATCGCCAAGCTCATCGACGAAGGCGGCGGCACCGACACGCTGCAGACCAGCGCGCTGATGACGCCCGATTATGCCGCGCCCGAGCAATTGGCCGACGAGCCGGTGACCGTCGCCACCGACGTGCATGCGCTCGGGCTGGTGCTCTACCAGCTCCTCACCGGCGCGATGCCGTGGGGGCCCACGGGCGGTTCGCTTCCCACGCTGGTCCGGCGCATGCTCAGCGAAGAGCCGGCACCGCCCAGCCGCACTGCGGGCCCGCACGCCCCCGTGTCGCCCAGCAGGCTGCGCGGCGATCTCGACGCGATCGTGCTCAAGGCGATGCGCAAGCAGCCGATGGACCGCTATATTTCGGTCGAGGCGATGGTCGAAGACCTGCGCCGTTACGAGACCGCGCAGCCGGTGCGCGCGCGCGTCGGATCCCGCCGCTATCGGCTGGGCCGCTATCTCCGCCGTCATCGCATCGCGTTCACCGCGGTTGCCGCGGTCGTCGTCGCATTGCTGCTCGGTGCCGGCGGTATCGCGGTCCAGGCGCACCGTACCGCCGTCCAGCGCGACGCAGCGTTGGCCGAAGCGCGGCGATCGGATGCGATCGTGCAGACGCTTACCCTGATGTTCGCACAGGGCGGCTATTCGAACGATCTCACGCTCAAGCAGACGCTCGACGAATCGGCGCTGCGCATGCTCGCCACGCTCGATCGCAGCGCGCGCTCGGGCAGCGCGGTCAATGCGCTGGTCGACCTCTACGTCAATCTCGGCGACGGCAAGGGCGGCTATGCGCTGGCCAAGGATGCGCTGGCGCGCGGCATCGGCGCCGACGACCCGATCCTCACCGCCCGGCTCAAGATCCGGCTCGCCGATACCGCGGTAGCGATCGGCGCCGGCGAAGAAGCGCCGCCGCTGCTCGATCAGGCCGCCAAGGTGTTCGGCGCCGATCCCGAACGCAACGCCGCCGATATCCAGGATTCGCTCGCCACGCGTGCCGCGATCGCCCGCCGGGCGCGCGACTATGACACGGCGATCGGCCTGCTGACGTCGAACCTCGACGCCGCCGAACGCGCCTATGCCGGCAACGACAGCGCGCTGCTCGCCCGCTACAACAACCTCCTCGTCTATCTGCTCGAAGCCAACCGGCTCGCCGAGTTCGAACAGGTCTTCTCGCGCGTCGATCGCGCACTGGCGCAGCCCGGCCGGCGCGATCTGATCCAGTCGCTCGGCATCGAGCAGTTGCGGGGCGCCTGGGCGCTGCGCACCGGCGACGTCGCCCGCGCCGAGAAGATCGCAGCCGACGTCTCGGCGCGCCGTCGCGGGCTGTTCGGCCAGACGCCGGGGCTCGCCACCGATCTCGCCCAGCTCGCCAAGACCCAGATCGCCGGCAATCGCTTTGCCGAGGCGCGCATCTCGCTCGCCGAGGCGCGGCCGATGGCGGTGCGCTTTCTCGGCGAGCGCTCGATCCCGGTGATCGTGCTCGACCTGGCCGAGGCGCAGACGCTCGCCGAGCTGGGCGAAATCGCAGGTGCCGAGACCGCGCTCGGCCGCGCGCGCACGACGCTCGCCGCGCTGCCCCCGGGCAACCCGCTCGCCCCGCAGCTCGCGCTGACCGAAGCCGTCGTCGCGTTGAAGCGCGGCGACAAGCCGGCCGCGCAGGCGGCGGTCGCGCGCGGGGTGGCGGGGTTCACGGCAATGGGCTCGGCCGGTGCCTTTGGCCTGCAGGCGATCAAGCGCGTCGAGGCACGAGTCCGCGCGCTGCGCTAGCTCTCGGCCATCTCCTCGTGGATCCAGGCGCGCGCCCGGATCCACCAGCGGCGCACCGTCCGATCGGTGACTCCGAGCACTTCGGCTGTCTCCACTTCGTCGAGCCCCGCGAAGAAGCGGCAATCGACCAGCTTGGCGAGCTGCGGGTCCCTGCGTCCGAGTTCGGTCAGTGCGTCGCCCAGCCGGACCATCTCGGCATCGCTTGCCGGTTCGGCGGCGAGCGTCGCCAACGCCCCGGTCAGGCTCGCCAGCGGCGCATTGCGCTTCCCCCGCAGCCGCGCCCGCGCCGCGTCGAGCAATATGTGCCGCATCGCGGTGGCCGCGCAGCCGAGAAAATGCGCACGGTTCTGCCATTCGGCGCGGCCCTGCATCCGGATATAGGCTTCGCCCACCAACGCCGTCGGCTGCAGGGTTTCCGGGCTGCCTGCCCGGCGATGCTCGCGCCCGGCGATGCGGCGCAACTCGTCATAGAGCACGCGCACCAATTCTTCCGAGCCGCCCGGTTCAGCCTCCGACGCCACACGCCCCCCTGTACCCGTTCGACCGATCCTAACGATTGGATCGAAAAGAACCAGATAGCGCGAACAGTTAACATAGCGCGCGTGGGCGATTGCGCCGCGGCACTTCCCCGACGATAGTGACGGCCATTCGAGAAAAGGGGAAATCATGAAGCCTTACGCGGTCGCGCTCGTCTCGCTGCTCGCCCTCGCCGCTCACCAGGCCGCGGCGCAGGTTGCCCCGTCGTCGCAGCAGAAGCCGGTGCAGGAAACGCAGGCTCCCGAGGACGCCATCGTCCGCCCGGCCGAACAGCAGGCGCCGCCCCCCGCGCCGAAGGGCGTGCCTGCGAGTCCGACCCCGGTTGCCGCAGCGCCGGCCGCAAAGACCGACAAGCCGGCGAAATGGGACGTCAATGCGCCCGCTGGCGCCGTCATCCGCCAGGTCCCGATCCGCGTCTCCGAGGGCAGCTGGATGGACCTCGACGTCAGCCCCGACGGCGGCACGATCGCCTTCGCGCTGCTCGGCGACCTCTACACCATGCCGATCGCCGGCGGCACGCCGACGCGGATCGCCGAAGGGCTCGCCTGGGAGGTCCAGCCGCGCTTCTCGCCCGACGGGCGCCGCATCGCCTTCACCTCGGATCGCGGTGGCGGCGACAATATCTGGGTGATGAACCGCGACGGCTCGGACAAGCGCCAGGTCACCAAGGAGGATTTCCGCCTGCTCAACCAGCCGAGCTGGAGCCCCGACGGCCGCTACATCGCCGCCAAGAAGCATTTCACCACCGGCCGCTCGCTCGGCACCGGCGAGGTCTGGCTCTATCACGTCTCGGGCGGCGGCGGGGTGCTGCTGGTCAAGCGCCCCAACGAGACCCATCAGAAGGAATTGGGCGAGCCGATCTACGCGCATGACGGCAAGTCGATCTTCTTCACCCGCAACGTCACGCCGGGCCCGATCTTCGAATATGCCCAAGATTCGAACACCGAATTGGTCGACATCGAGCGCTACGACCTCGACACCGGCGAGACGAGCAAGGCGGTCACCGGCGCCGGCGGCGCGGTCCGCCCGACCCCTTCGCCAGACGGCAAGAAGATCGCGTTCGTCCGCCGCGAGGCGACGCGCTCGAAGCTCTATATCAAGGACCTCGTCTCGGGCGAGGAGCGGAAAATCTACGACGCGCTCGATCAGGACGTGCAGGAAACCTGGGCCGTCACCGGCGTCTATCCCAACATGGCCTGGACTCCCGACGGCAAGTCGCTGCTGTTCTGGGCCAAGGGCAAGATTCGCCGGATCGATGCGGACGGATCGAACGCGCGCGAGATCCCGTTCACGGTCAACGACACGCGCGGCGTGATCGATGCGCCGCACCCGCAGATCGCCGTCGCGCCCGATCGCTTCACCACCGCGATGCCGCGTTTCGCCGCCGTCTCCCCGGCCGGCGACCGAGTGGTGTTCGAGAGCCTCGGCAAGCTCTGGGTCAAGCCGATGGGCGGCGGCGCGCCAAAGCGCCTGACCAGTACAAGCGACGGCTTCGAGCTGTTCCCGAGCTGGTCGCGCGACGGCCGCAGCGTGGTCTTCGTCGGCTGGAGCGATGCCGGGCTCGGCCGCATCCGCACCGTCGCGGCCGCGGGCGGCGCACCGCGCGACGTCACCAGCCAGCCGGGCCATTACGCCCGGCCACGCTTCTCGCCCGACGGCAAGACGATCGTGTTCGAGCGCGTCTCGGCGGGCAACCTCACCAGCCCCAATTGGTCGCAGGATCCCGGCGTCTACCGGATCGCTGCCTCGGGAGGCGACATCGTGCGTGTCGCCAAGGGAATGGCCGCGCCGCAATTCGGCACCGCCAACGACCGCATCTTCATGATCGGCGAAGGCGAAAAGGGCGCGCGCGAGCTGGTCAGCACCGATCTCGGCGGCCAGGACAAGCGCGTTCATGCCAGCGGCGAGCTCGTCACCGACTATGTCGTCTCGCCGACCGGCGAATATGTCGCCTTCCGCCAGAACTACGCCGCCTTCGTCGCGCCGCTGATGCCGGGCAACCAGTCGGTCGCGCTGGCGAGCGACGGCAAGGCGATGCCGGTGACCAAGGTCAGCGC
>Ga0065165_1003288_pt1 | contig 11649 bp, 5 predicted proteins | sample AraplaMF_Cvi_mMF_FD_63813 | JGI IMG/M metagenome (GOLD analysis project Ga0065165, IMG submission 63813) | Arabidopsis root microbial communities from the University of North Carolina, USA - plate scrape MF_Cvi_mMF (version 2) (version 3) | ecosystem: Host-associated > Plants > Roots > Endosphere... | reverse complement strand
CGCTTGTTCATGAAGACTTCCTTGGCGTCGGCATAGGTCATCGGCCGACCGTCGGGCCAGTTGGCGCGATAGTCGTTGACGCCGGGCGTGTTGGTTCCGCCGTTGCCGCTCGCCAGCGTGCCGTCGGGCCGCAGCGGCACCACCGGCTTCGCGACCTGGCCGAGGAGCAGGGTCTCGTCGGCGTTGATCGAACCGATCCAGCCGCCGGGGACGGTGACGATCCTGCGGATCGCGCCGGTATCGGCATCGGCGGCGTAGACGGTGAAGGGCTTGCCGGCATCGTCGCGCGAGCGCTCGGCGAAATAGACGTTGCGGGTCTTGCGGCCGGTGAAGAGCAGGACCGCGTCCTTCTGGCGGACCAGCGGTTTGACCTCCCACGTCTTCAGGTCGACGATGTCGATCCCGTCGGGCGCGGTGATCACCATCTTGTCGCCCTGCGGCAGGAAGCTGTTCTGCGTGAAGTAGAGATTGACCGAGCCCGGCGTGCGGCTGATCCGCACCACCTTGTGCCCGGTCAGCGCATCGACCCATTGGGCGGCGGGGTCGGCCTGGGCCGTGCTCGCGAGCATCATCGCGGCCAGCGCGAACGCCTGACCGATCCGTCGAACCTGACGCATCGACTCTCTCCCTCACTCTTGTCGTTGTCTCACATATCGTGATAGCAGTTCAAAATATGGAGTAAAGAACAGGCCAGGCCTGTCGTCCGAGAGGAACCCGCATGGCCAGCAGCGCGTCCGCGCCGATTACCGCCCCCCGTCCCGTCCGTCTCATAAACTATCTCGCTTACGGCTCGAACGACGTGCTCGGCGCGGGGTCGATGGCGGTGATCTCGGGCTGGGTGCTGATCTTCTACACGCAGTTCTGCGGGCTGACCCCGGGCCAGGCGACGCTGATCTTCGCCATCGCGCGCGTGCTCGACGCGATCGCCTCGCCGCTGATCGGCCACATCTCCGACAATATGGGGGATACGGCGATCGGACGCCGCTTCGGGCGGCGGCGCTTCTTCATCCTCGCGGCGATCCCGCTCCTCCCGAGCTTCGCGATCATGTGGGTCGCGGGGATGAGCTTCTGGTATTATCTCGTCACCTACATCCTGTTCGAGCTGGTCTACGCGATGGTGATCATCCCGTACGAGACGCTCGCGGCCGAGATGGCCAAGGACTACCGGGTCAAGGCGAAGTTCGCCGGCATCCGCATCCTTTTCGCCCAAGCCAGTGCGATCCTCGCCGGCTTCCTTCCCAAGATGCTGATCGAATGGCTGGGCAAGGACAGCGCCAACACCTTCCTCTACATGGGCATCCTCTTCTCGATCCTGTTCATGCTGACCGCGGGCTTCCTCTATGCGTTCAGCTGGGAGCGCGATCCTTCGGAGGTCGCTTCGCTGCGCCCGGCGGGCGATAGCCGCCCGACGCTCGGATCGGCGATCAAGGGCCTCTACCGCAACCTGTTCTCGACGCTGCGCATACGCGCCTTCCGCCTGCATCTCGGCATGTATCTGGGCGGCTATATCAGCCAGGACGTTTTCAACGCGGCCTTCACCTTCTTCGTGATCTTCGCGCTGGCGGGGTCGATCAGCAGCGCCTCGGCGCTGCTCGGCACGATGTATTTCGTCCAGTTCGTCGCGGTGATGATCGCGATCAACGTCGCACTCAGGAAATCGCCCGCGCTCGCCTATCAGGTCGCGGCGGTGAGCTTCGCGATCGGCGTGATCATCCTGCTGCTGATGTGGAATGCCGGGGTGCGCTCGGGCGACGTGCTGCACTGGGGCGCGCTGTCGCTGCCGACCTTGCTGGTCCCGATCTTCTTCGCCGGCCTCGGCCGCGGCGCGCTCAACTACATCCCCTGGGCGACCTACAACTACATGGCCGACGTCGACGAGATCGTCACCGGCCGCCGCCGCGAGGGCGCCTTTGCCGGGGTGATGACCTTCGTGCGCAAGCTCACCCAGGCCGCGGCAGTGGCGGGAGTCGGCCTGATCATGGAAGCGGGCGGCTTCGTCTCCAAGGCCCAGACGCAGAGCCCCGCGGCGATCCACACCATCGCGCTGGTGCTCGGCATCGGGACGATCGGTATGCTGGTGTTCGGCATCTTCGTGTCCACCCGCTTCAAGCTCAACTCGGCCTCGCACGACGTGCTGATGGCCGAGATCGACCGGCTGAAATCGGGCGACACCGCGCCGCCCGCGCCCGCGACCAGGGCGACCGTCGAGGATCTGTCGGGCTGGAAGTACGAGGAGCTCTGGGGCAAGAATCCAGTCGCCACCGCGCGGCGGTAGACGAACCCCGCAAGGCCGCGCAGGACCGGGTTGCTCTTTGTCCGGCACCCGCACTAATGTTAGCGCTAACTGAAACGCGGACGCTCGAGATCCGCCTGTCGGGGGAGTGCTTGTGAAAGGGATCGAAGGTCTGCGTCTGCTGGTTGGCGGACTGTTGGCGGCTACCGCGCTGAGCGGAGCCGCGCTTGCCCAGAATGCGCCGATAACGCTCGGCGAGCAGGGCTATTTCGAGAGCCCGGGCGTCAACGTCCTCGTCTTCTCCAACTGGTATGACGGGCTCTTCGCCGATTCCAAGATCAGCGGCGTCGAGATCATCCAGCAGGGCGAGCGGACCGCGACCAACGGCGATGTCCGCCTGTCGGCCACGCCCGGCCAATGGGACCCGATCGGGCGGATGGTGAAGCGCGACGTCGATCCCAAGACCGGCGCGATCGAGGCGTCGCTCGAATATCCGGAGTACAAGTTCCAGTACCGCGTCCGCGCCGAACGCCGGGGCGGATCGGTGGTGCTCGCCGTGATCCTCGACCAGCCACTGCCCGATGCGCTCGCGGGCAAGGCCGGCTTCAACCTCGAATTCCTCCCCGCCGCCTATTTCCACAAGAGCCTGATGGCCGACGGGAAGGCGGGCGCCTTCCCGCTCCATCCCTCCGGCGACATGGTCGCGGGCGGCGAGCGCAACGCCGCGAGCGGGCGCGATATCGGCCCCGGCGCCGAGCCCCTGCCCTTCGCGATGGGCAAGACGCTCGTGCTCGCGCCCGAGGATCCGGCGCGCCGTGTCACGATCACCGCGGGCACCGGCGAGCTCGCGCTCTATGACGGGCGCAATCAGGCACAGAATGGCTGGTTCGTCGTCCGCAGCCCGCTTCCCGCGGGCAAGACTGGCAAGGTCGTCGAATGGACGCTGACGCCGAACAGCGTGAACGGCTGGGTCCGCGAGCCGGTGATCGGCCATTCGCAGCTTGGCTATGCGCCCGACCAGAAGAAGGTCGCGGTGATCGAGCTCGACCCCGCGATGAAGGCGCCGCCGTCCGATGCGCGCCTGCTCAAGGTCGAGGCCGACGGAATGATCCGCCCGGTGCTGAGCGGCGCCGTCCGGCCGTGGGGCAATTATCTGCGCTATGCCTATCGCACCTTCGACTTCAGCCAGGTGCGTGCGCCGGGCGTCTATATGCTCGAATATGGCGGCAAGCGCACCGCGACCTTCCGCATCGATCCCGGCCTCTATGCCAGTGCCTGGCATCCCACGCTCGACGTCTATCTGCCGGTGGCGATGGACCATATGCTGGTCAACGAGGCCTATCGCGTGTGGCACGGCGACAGCCACCGCGACGATGCGCGGCAGGCGCCGGTCAACCACGAACATATCGACCTCTACGCCCAGGGGCCGACCACCGACACGAAGTTTGCGCCGGGCGAGCATATCCCCGGGCTCGATGTGGGCGGCTGGCTCGACGCGGGCGATTTCGACATCCGCACCCAGACGCAATATGCCGTGGTGCGCGAGCTGGTCGGCATCTGGGAGGCATGGCGCCCCGCGCGCGACGAGACCCTCGTCGATCCGGCGCTACGCCGGGTCGAGATGCACGTGCCCGACGGCAAGCCCGACATGCTCCAGCAGATCGAGCACGGCGTGCGCTATCTCGCCTCGATGTACGATGCGGTCGGCCACGCCGTGCACGGCGTGGTCGAGCCCGACGTCGCGCAATACACCCATCTGGGCGACGCGGCCTCGAAGACCGACGGACTGATCTACGATCCCGCGCTCGAGTTCGGCGAGCGCAAGGACGGCCGCAGCGGCACGCCCGACGATCGCTGGGTGTTCACCACCAAGGCGAGCGCGCTCGACTATGGCTCGGCCGCAGCCTTGGCCGCCGCCAGCCGGGCATTGCGCGGCTATGACGATGCGCTTGCCGACAAGGCGCTGGGCATCGCGACCCGCGTCTGGGACGAGCAGCACAGCCACGCGCCCGACACCTATAGCCACGGCAACACCACCGGCGGCTGGCTACCCGGCGAGGAATTCGCCGCAGCGGTCGAGTTGCTCGTGACGACCCACGACGCGCGCTACGCCGAGCGGGTCCAGGCTTTATGGCCGGAGATCGAGAAGCGCTTCGGCTTCTACGCGCGCGAGGCGGTGCAGGCGCTGCCGTACATGCCGGCGAGCTATCGCACGCAGGTCGAGACCGCCGCGCGGGCGTGGAAGACGGCCGCGACGACAGCGCTCAAGGCCAATCCCTATGGCGTGCCGATCACCACCGGCGGATGGGCCGGCAACGGCGCGGTCATTCAGGCCGGGCTGACCGACTATGCCATTCACAAGGCCTTCCCGGACATCACCGACGGGACCGCGACGCTGCGTGCGCTCGACTATCTGCACGGCACGCATCCGGGGTCGGACATCTCGTTCGTCTCGGGCGTGGGCACGGTCTCGAAGGAGGTCGCCTATGGCAGCAACCGCGCCGATTTCTCGTTCATCGCCGGCGGCGTCGTGCCGGGTGCGCTGATCCTCAAGCCCGACTTTCCGGAGAATAGCGAGCATTGGCCGTTCTTCTGGGGCGAGAACGAATATGTCGTGAACATGGGACCGCTCTATATCGCGCTCAGCCTTGCCGGTGCCGACCTGGCGCAGCCGCGGCGGCGATAGTCGGCGGAGGGGTTCAGCGGATACGGGCAAGGGCATGAGTCATGCCCTTGCCCGCAAGGCTCAGAAGCGGAAGCGCACGCCCGCGCCGAAGGTACGATCATATTGGCGCGTGTCGCGCGGCGTGATCTCATAGCCGCCGAACGAGTCGTGATAGGTCTCGTTGAGCAAATTGGTGGCGTCGACCGAGATGGTGACGTTCTTGGTCACGTCATAGCTCATCGAGAAATCGAGGAATGCGGTTGGCTGCACCTCGATCAGCCCGCCGGGAATGTTGCGGGCGTAGGAATCGACATATTTGCTGCGCCAATTGTAGGCGAGCCGCGCCGAGATCCCGTATTTCTCGTACATCCCGATGAGATTGTAGGAATATTTGGAGACCGGCGCGATCCGTTGCATCGTCCCCGGGGCTACGCCCGGATCGAGCGGCGCCTCGACCTCGCCATCGGCATAGGTGAAGTTGGCCTGGATGCCGAAGCCGGCGAGCGGGCCGGGCAGGAAGTCGAAGAATTGCTGATAGGCGATCTCGACGCCCTTGAGCGAGCCGCTCTCCGTGTTGCGCGGGCGCGTCACCTGGTAGCTCTGTAGCGCCCCGCCCGGCCCGGTCGGGAAATATTCGACCGCGGAATAGGTCTGAATATAGCCGTCGAGCTTGCGATAGAAGGCGGCCAGGGTGATCGAATTGCTTTTTCCGAAATACCATTCGACCGTGCCGTCGATATTCTTGGTCTTGATCGAGCGCAGATCGGGATTGCCGCCACTGCCTGCGCCATAGGTCGAGCTGTTGCCCGTCGCACCCAGCGGCGCGATGTTGGTTGCCGGGTTGAGCTGTGCGAATTCGGGCGCAGTGACCGACTCGCCCGCGACGAGACGCAGCACCCAGTTCCTCGCGGGACGGAATTTGAGCGTCGCGCTCGGCAGAATGTCGACCTCGTTGCGATGCTTGGTGACCGGCGTGGTCACCACGTGCGGCTGGTTCTGCGCGTCCAGCGTGGTCGTGACGAGGATCGCATTGAGCTTGGTGTCGCTATTCACGATGCGCGCGCCGACCAGCATCTCGAGCGGGAAGCCGCTATCGGTGAAGTCGAACTGCATCTGGCCGTAGGCGGCGTAATTGTTCTCGACCAGGTCGAAATGCAGCGTCGGATCGAAGTCGGGCGGGCCCGGCGGGTTCCCGGCTATGCCGCGCAGCGTCTCGATATTCGCGCGGATCCAGTCGGTGCTGGGTAGCGCGAAGCGATCGACGCCGACGCGGCCGCCGAGGATATCGTCCGGCCCGACCACGCCGAACCCCGGATAGTCGGTTCCCGCACCGCTCAGCGGCGACCGGTTCTCGCCGGTGCCGTCGGAAGTGCCGGTGCGGTGCGCGATGCGATAGCCGAACCGGAAATTCTTGAGCGCGCCGGAATCGAAGTCGTAGCCGATGTCGCCACGCCACGCGATCTGCTCGCTGGTCGCGAGGTTGTTCTGGTCGAACAAGGCGAACAGGTTGAGATTATTGGTGTTGCTCAGATCGAATGCCTGGCCGGTCGCGGTCTGCGCGCTGATGTGCGGCGTGCCGTCGACATCGAAGCTATAGTCGATGCGCGGCACGACGAAGTTCGAATCGACGATATAGGACGTGCTCGCGACGCTGCTGTAATTATAGGTGAATTCGGTGGCGATCGTGGACTTGCCCGGCGTCCACTTCATCCCCGCGGCGGCCTGATAGCCATCGGTCTTCTGCTTGAAGGCCTGCTTGCTGGTGATCGTGAAATTGTCGAGCGTGGTCACCGTGTGGGCGACGTTGTTCGAGCCGCCGATCGACGGGATGGTCACCGTGCCGTTCTGCAGGCCGACCGCGGTCACGTTGCCAGCCTTGGGCAGGCCGACGAAGAAATTGACCGAATAATCGTTGCGATAGCCGGTGAAGAGGCCGTCGGCGTAGAATTCGAGATCGGGCGACGGCTTCCACTGGATCGAGGCGTTGACCGCCGGACGGATGCGGTTGCCGTCGGTGATCAGCGCGCCGACCGTATCCGGGATCAGCACGTCCTGCCCGCCGGTCGCGGCGTTGTTGAACTTGTTGAAGCCGAAGTTGAACGCGGTCTGATCGCGATACAGCCGCTTGTTGTAAGAGGCGCCGAGCAGCACGCCGAATTCCTGGCCGCCCGCATTCTCGGTGCGATAGCTGACGAGGCCGCTGGCGATGTAGCTCCACTTGTCGCGCTTGTCGCCGTAGAAGGCGCGCGCGCTGCCGGCGACAGTGAGGCCCTGTTCGAGATCGAAGGGCCGGCGCAGGCGAATGTCGATACGGCCGGCGACGCCGCCCTCGACCAGGTCGGGCGTCGACGTCTTGTACACGTCGACCCCGGCGATCAGCTCGGCCGGAATGTCCTGCAGCGCCACGCCGCGGCCGGTGCCGGTGAAGATCTCGCGGCCGTTGATGTACGAGGTGACGTTGGGCAGGCCGCGGATTAGCACCGTGCCCGCCTCGCCCGCACCGCGCAGCACCTGGATGCCGGTCACGCGCTGGAGCGCGTCGGAGACGGTGTTGTCGGGAAACTTGCCGATATCCTCGGCGACGATCGAATCGGTGACCGCGGTCGCGTTCTGCTTGAGCGCCTGCGCGCTGCTGAGGCTGCCGCGGATGCCGGTGACGACGATGGTGTTGTTCTGGTCCTCGCTCTGGGCATCGCCGGCTGGTGTTTCCTGGGCGATTGCGGGTGTCGCCGCGAACAGGGCGACCAGCGAGACGGAAGACAGAAAAATGCGCTCGAAAGCCATTGTCCCCTCCTTCTATGTGCCCCGTTTGCTGGGTAGACCCAATCTGAGGAGGGGCTTATTAGTCCGACAAAATACGCCATAGCACTCGCGACGCAAAGCGCTTTGTTGGCTGCGCGGGGCCCACGGCAACGATATGCGAGCGGCTGTGGTTTTTTGGTCACGCCTTCGCGTGTCGATGATCGCACCTTACGGCGCCGCTATGGATTGATCCCGGAGAGGGCACCCCTATAGTCGGACTATAGAAAGCGATTTGAGGAGAAGGACATGGCGTTGCACGGAGTCGCCGAATGATACTCACCCGGCGGCTGTTCCTCGCCTCGGCCAGCGCGCTCGCGCTTGCCGGTCCCGCCCGGGCCGCGTTCGGCGTGACGGAAGCGCCGGTCAAGGCACGCCCGCTGCCGCTGTCCACGGTGCGGCTGGCGCCCTCGCCCTTCCTCGACGCGGTGCAGGCCAACCAGCGCTATCTGATGTCGCTGTCGCCCGAACGGTTGCTCCATAATTTCTATGCCAGCGCGAAGCTGCCGACCCAGGGCGAGACCTATGGCGGCTGGGAGGCGCGCGGCATCGCGGGCCATTCGCTGGGCCATTATCTCTCCGCGCTCTCGCTGCTCTACGCGCAGACCGGCGACGCGGCAGTGCGCGACCGGCTGCGCCATACCGTGACCGAGATGGCGCGCATCCAGGCGGCGCAGAGCGACGGCTATGTCGGCGGCACCACGGTCGAGCGCGACGGCAAGGTCGTCGACGGCAAGATCGTGTTCGAGGAGATCCGCCGCGGCGAGATCCATAGCGGCGGGTTCGACATCAATGGCGGCTGGGTGCCGCTCTACACCTGGCACAAGGTCCATGCCGGTCTGATCGACGCGGTGCGGCTCGGCGACGTCAACGAGGCAATGCCGGTGATGCTCGGGGTCGCGGGCTATCTCGGCACGATCCTCGAGGGGCTCGACGACACGCAGATGCAGACCCTGCTCGCCGCCGAGCATGGCGGGCTCAACGAGGCCTATGCCGAGACCTATGCGCTCACCGGCAACCCGCACTGGCGGCGGATCGCCGAGCGCATCTACCACCACAAGGTGCTCGATCCGCTCGCCGCTGGGCGCGACGATCTGCCGGGGCTGCACGCCAACACCCAGATCCCCAAGCTGATCGGCCTCGCGCGGCTCTACGAGCTGACCGGCGAGCAGCGCCACGCCGACGCGGCGCGCTTCTTCCACCAGACCGTCACGCGGCATCACTCCTATGTCATCGGCGGCAATAGCGAGCGTGAGCATTTCGGCCCGGCCGACACGCTCTCGACGCGCGTCACCGAGCGTACCTGCGAGGCGTGCAACAGCTACAATATGCTCAAGCTCACCCGGCACCTCTATGGCTGGGCGCCCGATGCCGCGCTGTTCGATTATTACGAGCGGGTCCATCTCAACCATCTGCTCGCGCACCAGCATCCGGAAACGGGCATGTTCGCCTATTTCATGCCGCTCAGCGCCGGCGCGCGGCGCACCTGGTCGACACCCGAGGACAGTTTCTGGTGCTGCGTCGGATCGGGGATGGAGACGCATTCGAAGCACGGCGATTCGATCTGGTGGGAGGACGGGACGACCCTGTTCGCGAACCTGTTCATCCCCTCGACCGCGGCATGGAAGGAGCGCGGGCTGAAGGTCGCGCTCGACACGCATTACCCGTTCGGCGAGCAGGTGACGCTGCGCATCGTCGAGGCGCCACGCAAACCCACGCCGATCGCGCTGCGCCTGCCCGGCTGGTGCAAGGCGCCCGCGCTCGCGCTCAACGGCAAGCCGCAACCGATCGCGGCGTCCGGTGGCTATGCCCGGCTCGAACGGCGCTGGCAGGCGGGCGACCGGATCGAGCTCACCCTGCCGATGCAGGTGCGTGCCGAGCCCACGCCCGACGATCCCAACATGCTGGCTTATCTCCACGGACCGGTGGTGCTCGCGGCCGATCTCGGCCCGGCTTCGGCGCCGTTCGACGGGCCGGTGCCGGCTCTGGTCACCGGCGACCCGCAAGCCGCTTTGGTGCCCGAGGATGCGATAGCCCATCGCTTCCGCCTCGCCGATGCCCGGCCCGGGGCGCTGACGATGGTGCCCTTCTTCAAGCAATATGACCGGCGCACCGCGGTCTATTTCCCCCGCTTCACCGAAGCACAGTGGAAGACCGAGGAAGCGACTTTCCGCACCGAAAGCGCGGCACGCGCGGCACTGGCAGCGCGCACGGTCGACGCGATCCAGCTCGGCGAGATGCAGCCCGAGCGCGACCATGCCTTCGCCTCGAACCATAGCGACCTGCTCTCCTGGGGCGGTCGTGCGGGACGCCAGGCCTGGTGGGGCCAGGGCAATTACCTCACCTTCAAGCTCGGCGTGCGGCCGGGGCCGATGGTGCTGCAGGCGCTCTATTGGGGCGAGGAAGTCGACAAGAATTTCGCGATCCTGATCGACGGCGAAGAAGTCGCGGTCGAGCGGCGCAGGATGGACCCGGTCAAGAAGTTCGTGACCGTCGACTATCCGCTGCCCGAGCGGCTGACCGCAGGCAAGGCGCAGGTAATGGTGCGGTTCGAGACACGGGGCAGCGATGCGCCGGTCTATGAGGTGCGCATGCTCGCGGCGGAGAAGGCATGATGCGGCTGTCGCGACGCCATCTGCTCGGCGCGATCGCCGCCACGCCGCTCGCCGCACGCGCCGCGCCGGCGGCGGACTTCCGCGACCTCGCCCCGCGCCCGCCGATGGGCTGGAACAGCTGGGACAGCTTCGCCGCGACGATCACCGAGGAGCAGGCCCGCGCCACGGCGGCGATCATGGCGCAAAAGCTGCTGCCGCACGGCTATGACGTCTTCACGGTCGACATCCAGTGGTACGAGCCCGGCGCGACGGGGTTCGAGTACCGCACCGGGGTCGAGCTGGCGATGGACGGTTATGGTCGCCTCCTCCCCGCTCCCAACCGCTTTCCGTCGGCCACCGGAGGCAAGGGTTTCCGGCCGCTCGCCGACCATGTCCACGCGCTGGGCCTGAAGTTCGGCATCCACCTGATGCGCGGCATCCCGCGGCTCGCCGCCGACCGCAATCTGCCGATTCTCGGCACCCGCTACCGCGCCGGCGACATCGCCGACCGGGTCAATATCTGCCCGTGGAATTCGGACATGTACGGCGTCGACATGTCGAAGCCCGGGGCGCAGGAATATTATGACAGCGTCTTCAAGTTGATCGCCTCATGGGGCGTGGATTTCGTCAAGGTCGACGACCTGTCGCGCCCCTATCACCGCAACCAGCCCGAGATCGAGGCGGTGCGCCGCGCGATCGACCGCAGCGGGCGACCGATGATCCTCAGCCTCTCGCCCGGCGAGACCCCGCTCGATGCCGCGGAGCATGTTGCGAACCACGCGAATATGTGGCGGATCAGCGACGATTTCTGGGACGAATGGCCTTTGCTGCTCGCCCAGTTCAAGCGGCTGGCGGATTGGGCACCGCATCTGCGCCCGGGCGCCTGGCCCGATGCCGACATGCTGCCGCTGGGGCTGCTCGCTTTGGGCAAGCGCCGCACGCGCTTCACGCCCGACGAGCAGCGTACGATGATGACCTTGTGGTCGATCGCCCGCTCGCCGCTGATCATGGGCGGCGACCTGCGCGCGCTTGATGCCGAGACGCTGGCGCTGCTGACCAATGACGAGGTGCTGGCGGTGAACCAGCATGGCAGTGGCGGGCGGCAGCTGTTCCGGGATGAGAAGACCGCGGCGTGGGTGGCGCGGCCGGCGGGTGGCGGGCGCTATCTGGCACTGTTCAACCTCGGTGCGGAGCCGGCGGAGGTTTCGGCGGATCTGGCGGCGCTCGGGATCACCGGCGCGGCGCAGGCGCGTGATCTTTGGGCGCGGAAGGCGATTGGTACTGCCAGCGGTCGCCTCGCCGCGACGCTGCCGGCGCACGGTTCGGGGCTGTATCGGCTGACGTAACTCCCCTCCCTG
>Ga0065165_1003287_pt1 | contig 11652 bp, 10 predicted proteins | sample AraplaMF_Cvi_mMF_FD_63813 | JGI IMG/M metagenome (GOLD analysis project Ga0065165, IMG submission 63813) | Arabidopsis root microbial communities from the University of North Carolina, USA - plate scrape MF_Cvi_mMF (version 2) (version 3) | ecosystem: Host-associated > Plants > Roots >... | reverse complement strand
GTCGACGCCGACATGAACGCGGAATCGACCCGCCTCCAGGCGCTCCAGACCCAGCAGCAGCTCGGCGTTCAGGCGCTCTCGATCGCCAACCAGAACAGCCAGAGCATCCTCTCGCTGTTCAAGTAAGCTTCGGCTTTGGATACGGCCGTGCTCCCGCGGGAGCACGGTCCCCGCCATGAGCGGCGGATTTGGCGGCACATGACGTGCCCGCAATCGAGTTTCCGACGCCAGGCGTCATGCAACACCCGCAGCCGACCGTGCTACCACGCGCCTGCGCGCCCGCTTGTTGCTGCCGAACCGTTCACTTCGCGGAAGATTCTTGCAAAATTGCAACGTCTCGCCTGCGAACTGACACGTTCGTGTCCTCGCGCAACCTTCAGACAAGGTTGGCAGCAGAGTGTCCTCTACGTTCGCATTGGTACGAGGTCATATGCTGTTCAGTCGTGCGCAAATACAGCAACTGCTCAATAATCTGCTGGAGCTTGGTCCGCGACGCCTGATGGCCTTGGGATTGATCGGCTTTGCCGTTCTCGTCACCGTCGTCGGCGGCGCATACTATCTGAGCCGGCCTGAGTTCGAGACGCTCTATACCGGTTTGACCCGCGAGGACGTGACGCGCATGGGCGCCGCACTGCGCGAGCAGAACATCGCCTTCGACGTCAATACCGCCGGCGATGCCGTCTCGGTGCGCCCCAGCCAGACCATGCAGGCGCGGATGCTGCTGGCGGAGAAGGGGCTGCCGACCAGCGCCAATTCCGGTTACGAGCTGTTCGACAAGATCGGTTCGCTCGGCCTGACTTCGTTCATGCAGGAAGTGACGAAGCTGCGCGCGCTCGAGGGCGAGATCGCGCGCACCGTTCAGCTGATGAAAGGCGTGAAAGCCGCACGCGTGCACATCGTGCTGCCGGTGCGCGGCTCGTTCCGCGCAACGCAGCAGCCGCCTTCGGCTTCGGTGGTGCTGCGCACCGATGGCGCGATCGAGGCGCGCACGGCGCAGTCGATCCGCCATCTGGTCGCCGCGGCCATCCCGGGCATGAGCAAGGACAAGGTGACCGTGCTCGATGCCGACGGCTCGATGCTGCTGGCCGAAGAAGACGAGGCGAGCGCCGCGCCCACCAAGATGGCGACCCTTCAGAAGACGGTTGGCGGCATGGTGCAGGAAAACATCCGCAAGGCGCTGACGCCGTATCTGGGCCTCGACAATTTCGAGGTGAGCGTCTCCCCGCAACTCTCCACCGACAAGCGGCAGACCAACGAGACCGTCTACGATCCGGAGGGGCGCGCGGAACGTTCGGTACGGAACGTGCGCGAAAACGAGAAGTCGCAGAACGCGGACCGGTCGACGCCGACCACGGTGCAGCAGAATCTTCCCGATCAGCAGGTCAATGCCGGCGGCACCAAGAACTCCAGCGAGGACAAGACCCGCCGCGAGGACGTCACCAATTTCGAGGTCTCGTCGAAGACCACAACGACTGTGAGCGACGGGTATTCGGTCAAGAAGCTCTTCATCGCCGTGCTGGTCAATCGCGCGCGGCTCGTTGCCGATCTCGGCGACAAGAGCAACCAGGCCATCGTCGACAGCAAGCTCGCCGAGATCAGCCAGCTGGCCGCGACGGCCGGCGGACTGGACAAGACGCGCGGCGACCAGATCCAGGTGACGGCCGTCGACTTCATCGAAGGCTCGCGTGAGCTCGCGCCGGTGCCGCCGATCAGCTTCGTCGAGATGATCAACAAGCAGCTCGGCAGCGTCATCAACGCGGTGACGATCCTGGCCGTTGCCTCGATGCTGGTCTGGTTCGGTCTTCGGCCTGCGGTCAACGGCATTCTGACCCATCGCGCGGCGCAGGAGCAGACCGAGGCGGCCGAGGCCGCCGAGCTCGAGGCTGCCTCGGCCCTCGCATTGGCCGAGAGCCAGGACCCCGAGCTCAACCTCGTCGAGGATCTCGAAGGCAAGATGCAGCGAACGCCGCAGAAGCGGCTGGAGCAGATTGTCCGGCTCGATCAGATGCAGGCAGCAGCGATCCTTAAAGACTGGATGCGACGCGAGGAGGCGGCATGAACGCGGCTATCGGAAAACTCCTGACGCAGTTCGACGCAAATGGCCGGGCCAAGTCGCCACCGCCTCCGCCGCCCAAGATTCAGGACGTGCTGACGAGGCCGAAGGAGGCCCGGCGCGAGCCGCAGGCCCAGCCGCAGCGCCAACCTCAGCCGCAGCCGCAGCCGCAGCTTCAGTCGCCGGCACCGGCGCCCGAGCCGGAGGCGCCGCCGGTCAATCTGCTCGACGACGCCTACCGTCGCGGTCATGCCGCCGGTGTTGCGGAAGGCGATGCCAGGGTTGCCGAGGAGCGCGTCCGCAGCGCGATCCGGCTCGGCGAGGAGCGGGGCAAATGGTCCGACCAGCAGGCGGTCGCGATCGTGGGCGGCTTCGAAACGGCTTGCCGCGAGATCGAGACCAACATCGCGAGCTCGGTCGCGCGAATCCTGCTGCCTTTCCTCGCCGACGCCGTTCGCGACAAGGCGATCGAATCGTTGGTCGAGCAGATTGCGGCCTTGACCGGCAATTCGCCGATGCCGGTGTTCAAGGTCACTGGCCCGAGCGAACTGCTTGACCTCGTGAGGACGCAGCTCGAGGCGTCCAGGCGAACGGGAATCTCGTACGAAACCGCCGACACCGTCGAGGTCCGCGTCGTCGCCGATCAGACCGTGATCGAGACACAGATCGCGGCCTGGGGCGAACGCCTGAAGGACGCGCGCCGGTAGCTGCCATGGAAGAGGTCAAGCACGAGATCGTCATCGTCCGCCGGCGCAGCGCCTTCGCCGAGGAAGCGCATCACGGTGGCGTGTGGAAGATCGCCTATGCGGACTTCATGACCGCGATGATGGCGTTCTTCCTGGTCATGTGGCTGCTCAACGCGCTTAACCAGGACCAGAAGCAGGTTGTCGCGAGCTATTTCAACCCGATCAAGCTGGCCGAGAACGCGCCCGCGCCCAAGGGGCTCAAGGATCTCTCCAAGAAGGAGCCGACGACGTTCGAAGGCCAGGACGGCAGGCGACAGCCGGCCGGTCCAAACGAAGAGCGTCGCGGCGACTCGCCGACGGCGGAGAAGCCGGCCTCCTACGAGGAGAAGGTTCTGTTCCGCGATCCCTATGCGACGCTCTCCGAGATCGCCAATAGCGCGAACCAGTCCACGGGCCAGCGCCGCGCCGGCGCGATGACCTCCGCCGAGGAGGATGGCCTCAAGGGCGGTGATGCCTATCGTGATCCCTTCGACCCAGGTTATTGGAAGCTGACGCCACAATCGTCCAAGGATTCGGATCGCTTCGTCGACAGCGAGCCGAAGCCGAACGCGTCCGCGCGCGACAATGCGTCCGGAACCGGGCAGGGCGAGCCACAACCGCGCCGTGCCGCGCAGGATGACGCCGGCGGAAGCATCGCTCCGAATGCGGACGCCTCGTCCGCGAGCCTGTCGCCCCTGTTGCCTCCGGGGCCCGCGCCGACGCAGGCCCAGCGCGACGGCAGTTCCCAGGCGAATACGCAACCGGGCGCTCAAGCCAATGCGACCACGCAGCCGCGCCCTGGCGATCAAGCCAAGACTTCCGATCCGCGCGATGCGGCGCAGACCCAGCAGCCCACCGTCAAGCAGCTTCAAGCCGCGATCGCCGATGCGCTTTCCGATATCAAGGCCGGCGCGGGACCGGTGGCCGAGGTGCGTCAGGTCGAGGAGGGCCTCCTCGTCAGCCTGACCGACGATGCGAGCTTCGGCATGTTCGCGGTCGGCTCGGCCGAGCCGCGTCCCGAGCTCATCCGCGTGATCGACAAGATCGGGCCGCTGCTGTCAAAGCGCCCCGGCATGATCATCGTCCGCGGCCACACCGACAACCGGCCGTACAAGTCCGAGACTTACGACAATTGGCGGCTGTCGACGGCGCGCGCGCAGATGGCTTATTACATGCTGGTTCGCTCCGGCGTCGATGCGCAGCGGATCGAGCATGTCGAAGGTTACGCCGACCGTCGGCCCAAGCTTCAGAACGACCCGGCGGCCGCGCAGAACCGCCGGATCGAAATCCTGATCCGGGAGAAGCGCCCTTGATCAGGCCGCTCCTCTGCGCAGGGCTGCTGATGGCGTTGCCGCTGACGGCAGCACGCGTGCTGGCCGATCCGGCACCGGCATCGGCGCCCGCGTCTGTACCAGCACCGGCATCGACGGCGAATGAACCCTATGAGCTCGTGCGCGGATTGCAGGCCGTGCAGGACGGCATCGCCAGCGGCGACACCGCGGCGCATGGCAGCCACATCGCGCTGATCCGGCAGATCGGCGAGAAGTTCCTGGCCGCCGACGCGAACGTGTGGAGCAACCCGCAGAACGGCCAGGCCGTCGTCATCTATTTGCTCAGCGGCGGCGCGCCACAAGTGGTCCGCAAGCTGTCGCGCGACAAGATCAATGTCGATGGACACCTGTTCGACGGTGCGCTTGCCTATGTGGAGGGCCGTCAGGACAAGGCGCGCGAGCTGCTCAGGGATGTCAAGCCACGGACGATTCCGTCGGGCCTGGGCGGACAGGTCGCGCTGGTGCAGGGCGCGCTATTTGCGCGTGCCGAGGCATCGTTCGCGATCGAGCGCCTGGACGACGCGCGCCTGCTGCTGCCCGGCACGCTCGTCGAAGAGGCGGCACTGCGGCGCGAGATCCTCCTGGTCGGACAGGCCGAGGAGTTCGACAAGTTCGAGTTTTTGACGCTGGCCTATATCCGCCACTACCGCAACTCGATCTATGCCGGCGATTTCTGGCAGCGCTTCTCCTCGGGCCTGACGCAATCGAGCCTCGCGCTCGACGAGAACCGATTCGCGCGGATCGTCACCCTGCTGGAGCAGATCGACCGCGCGAGCCGCCTCAAGCTCTATCTCGTCATCGCGCGCAGTGCGATGGTGCGTGGACGGATGGCCGTGACCCGGCTCGCCGGCGAGCGGGCGCTGACGCTCAGCGCCGACGCCTCGGTCGAGCGCGAGCGAGCGCATTTCTTCCGTGGTGCCTCACGAGCGCTCACCGACGAATATGACGGCGGCCTCGCCGAGCTGAAGGCTCTCGATCGATCCAAGCTGCCCGAGCGCGACGTTCCGCTCCTCAATGCAACGGTTCAGCTCGCGCTCGATATCCGCAAGCCGTTCGCCGGCGGACCCGCCGCCGCTGCCGAAGAACCTCCGGTGACCCCGGCGCGCGTCGATCTCGCATCGTCGACCGCAACCCTCGCACGCGCGCAGAAGCAGCTCGGCGAACTCGAACTCCTCACCAGGGATCGCCGTCCATGACCAAGCTCAGCGGAACCTCCGGGCAGCTCTTCTCGGGTCTCGCCGAGAGCCTCAACATGCGCGGGACGTCGCGTTCGGCCAAGGGCGCTGCAACGAAATCGCAATCGGATTCGTCGTTCAACGACCTGCTCCACACCGTCTCCAATCTGGCGAAGCGGGCGCTGAACGACGAGGGCAGCGATACGCCCGTGAAAGCCGGAACGCTGCGTACGCGCCTGGCGCACCCGGCCGAAAAGGACAAGACGGACGCGACGGTGCAGGATAGCCCCGACGCGACCGAGGAACCCAGATCGGCCGACAAGTCCGACAAGGCCTCCGACAAACCGGCTGACACGTCGCCGGACAAGCAAGCTCCGATCGATCAGGTGATGAAGGCGGACGTCCAGAGCCGACCGGGCATCGCTGCGTTCGTCGGGCAGGAGCTTGCGGCGGTGCCGGTCATGAATCCGCCGGCCCAGCCGCAGACGCAATCGTCGGCGGGCGACAGGAAGGACGCCTCTGCGCGCGACGAGCGATCGTCCTCGACGAAGCGCGACGTTCAGGGCGTCAGCACGAAGGCGGCCGTGGTCGACTCCGCGCCATCTGCCGCCGCTCCGGCCAATACCCGCGCGCAAGGCGCGGCTTCGCAAGCGGCCGGGACGGCGCAGGCCGTTTCGCAGCAAGGTGGCGAGGCTGTACCGAAGGCAATGCCCGCGACGTCAGGCTTCGAGGCTGTTACGGCCAATGTCGAACGCGCGGTCAAGGCGTCTGCGCGGGATGCCTTGCCCGAGGCGACCAAGGTCACCGTGGTCCAGCAGGAGACTCATCTGCCGCCGGCCCAATTCAACGCTCCGCAGCAGGTCGCCAATGCGGTCGTCACCGAGTTGAAGGAATCTGCGGCATCGACGGCGTCGGCCGCCGCCGATCTCGCGACGTCACAGGGCAACGCGCCGGATCAGCCGCTCAAGATCCTGACCGTCAATCTCGAGCCGCCGCAGCTCGGCAACGTCACCGTGCGTCTTCGTCTCGTCGGCACCGAAGTGTCGATCCACCTTGCCGCCGAACGCAAGGACACGAGCCAGATGCTGGACCAGCAGCGCGACTCGATCCGCAATCTGATGCAGTCGGCGGGTTACGTCGCCGACGTCGCGCCGGTCCAGCATGGGTCGCTGGATGGATTCCAGAGCGGCGCTGGTCAGTCGCAGTCGCAACTTGCGGGTCAGCATCAGCCGCAGTCCCAGTCGCAAGGCACCTTCGACGGCGCAAGCAATTCGTCGGGGCAATCTGACGGCGGCGCGAAACAGGCCCGCCAGGAGCGCCAGTCCAACCAGGAGACGCGTCATGACCAGGACGTGGGCCCGCAGACTCGTCGCGGTCCTGTTTATCTGTAACGCGGGCGCGGCGGCAGCGGCGACCGACAATGCGCGCCCCTGCGAGCGCGAGATGGCGCGTGCGTCCCAGCAGCACGGGATTCCGCTCGGCATTCTCTATGCGGTCGGCCTCACCGAGACCGGGCGGCGCGGCGCGCTCTATCCTTACGCGCTCGGCGCCGACGGCCAGACCGTGTTCGCCAAGGACATGAACGATGCGATCGCGAATTTCGAGGCGATGCGAGCCAAGGGCATCAAGCTGATCGACCTCGGCTGCATGCAGATCAATCACTATTATCACGGCGACAAGTTCGCTTCGGTGCGGGCGATGTTCGATCCCGCCAAGAACGTCGAATATGCCGCGCGATTCCTGAAGGAATTGAAGCAGCGCGAAGGCAGCTGGACCATGGCGGTGGCCCGCTACAATGCCGGCCCCAACAACCAGCCGGCGCAGAAGCGCTACGTCTGCCACATCGTCGCTCATCTCGTGTCCAGCGGCTTCGGCGCGTGGACCGACAAGGCGCGCTCGCTCTGTCAACCCAAGACGACATGATCAAGACGACATGACCAGGACAACCCGAAAGTTGTGCATGGTTCCCTGCCATCAGCCCCGCGCAAGCAAGAACCCGCATTGTAACTACAACCTGTCAAAGGAGCCTACTTCATGAGCCTGTATGGTGTTATGCGCACCGGCGTTTCCGGAATGAACGCGCAGTCGAACAAGCTGTCGACGGTTTCGGACAACATCGCGAACGTCAACACGACCGGCTACAAGCGGGCTTCGACGGAATTCTCGTCGCTGATCCTGAAGAGCGGCTCCGGCAATTACGACTCCGGCGCGGTCGAGACCACGGTGCGCTACGCCATTTCGGATCCCGGCAACTACCAGTTCACGACCTCGACGACGGATCTCGCGGTCCAGGGCAACGGCTTCTTCGTCGTGCAGGATGCGAACGGCAACAACTTCCTGACGCGCGCCGGCGCGTTCGTGCCGGACAACACGGGCAACCTCGTCAACACCGCCGGCTTCCAGTTGATGGGCTACAACATCGCGAACGGTGCCACGCCCACCGTCGCCGCCAACGGCTTCGGCGGTCTTCAGGTCATCAACGTCAACAAGATGGCACTCCAGGCGGCGCCCTCGACCAAAGCGACCGTGGCCGCAAACCTCGATCCGAGCGCGACCGCGATCGCCGGACCGGCCGGTCCTGGCAGCTACACGTCGAAGACGTCGATGGTGACCTACGACAATATCGGCAATGCCGTGACGCTCGACGTCTACGCCTCGAAGACGGGCGCGAACACCTGGGATATCGAAGTTTACAACGGCGCAACCGCGCTGACCACGAGCGGCCCCGCGACCACGTTCACCTTCGACGTCACCGCTGCCGGCAAGGGCGCGCTGGCCGCGGCGAGCCCGACGTCGCTTTCGGTCGCGATCCCCGGCGGCTCTGCCGCCTTCAACATCGACATGTCAGCGATGACCCAGGTCGCCTCGGCCTTCGACTTCAAGGCGACGGTCGACGGCAACGCCCCGTCGGCGGTCGAAAAGGTCAACATCGACGACAAGGGCGTCGTCACCGCGGTGCTCAAGAACGGTACCGAGCTTCCGAGCTTCCAGATCGCGCTGGCCAATGTGCCGAGCCCGGACCATCTGACCCCCGAAGTCGGCAACGTCTATTCGCCGAACCTGGATTCCGGCAACGTGCAGGTCGGTCTGGCCGGCCAGGGCGGTCTCGGCACGATCAAGTCGGGCGCGCTGGAAGACTCGAACGTCGATCTCGCCGACGAGCTGACCTCGATGATCGAGGCGCAGCGCGGCTTCACAGCGAACTCGAAATCGTTCCAGACCGGCGCCGACCTGCTGGACGTGGTCGTCAACCTGAAGCGCTGAGTCCCTCAGCGCTCGTCGCCGGCAAGAGCAGATCATGAACCTAACCGCCGCTCTCGAATCCGCCCGCTCCTCGCTGATGGCGTCGGGCATCCAGTCGTCGGTCATCTCGCGCAACATCGCCGGTGCCAGCGCCACCGGCTATTCGCGCAAGATTGCCGTGCTGGACAACCTGCCCGGCACCGGCGTCTATGTGGCGGCGATCCAGCGCGCGGCCAGTTCGGGTCTCTACAACAACGTCCTGATCGCGACCTCGTCGTCGACCAAGCAGACCGCGATCTACGACGGCCTCCAGAAGATCGCAGCCGCCACGGTGGACGATCCGGAGCTCGACCAGTCGCCGACGGCGCAGCTCAATGCGCTGAAGAAGGCGCTCCAGCAATATGCCAACGCCCCCGACAACACCACGCTGGCGCAGGCCGCGGTGACGTCCGCAAAGGACATGGCCACCGCGCTCAACCAGGCGACCCAGACGGTGCAGTCGGTCCGCGAGGGTGCGGACGCCGACATGAAGACGTCGGTCCAGAACATCAACCGGCTGCTCTCCCAGTTCCAGACCGTGAACACCGCGATCGTGAAAGGCACGATCTCCGGCGACGACATCACCGACTATCTCGACCAGCGCGACAGCATCGTCTCGCAGCTGTCGCAGGAGCTCGGCGTCACGATGTCGCTCCGGCCCAACGGCGACGCGGCTCTCTACACCGACAGCGGCGCCGTCCTGTTCGACAAGACGGCGCGTGCGGTGAGCTTCGTGCCCACCAACTCCTATACGGCCGGCACCACGGGCAACGCGGTCTATGTCGATGGCGTACCGGTGACCGGCGCCAATTCGGTGATGCCGCTGAAGTCGGGCAAGCTCGCGGGCCTCGCCCAGCTGCGCGACCAGGACACCGTCACCTATCAGAGCCAGCTCGACGAAATCGCGCGCGGCCTGATCAACACCTTCAGGGAGAGCGATCAGACCGCCGCAGCGCTGCCCGACGTTCCCGGTCTCTTCACCTATCCCGGCGCGCCGGCGATGCCGGCGAGCGCCACCGTCTCGGTCGGCCTTGCCGGCCTGATCAGTGTCGCGGCGTCAGTCGATCCGGCCCAGGGCGGCAACCCCAATCTGCTGCGCGACGGCGCGATCAGCGGCAACGTCGCATACCAGTACAACACTGCCGGCAACGGCGGCTACTCGGCCCGACTGCAGCAGCTCATCGGCGGCATGGATGCGTCGCAGCCGTTCGATGCAACCACGCAAGGCAAGCCGAACGGCAGCTTGATCGACTACGCATCGTCGTCGACCAGCTGGATCGAAAATCAGCGCAAGACCGCGGACGCCAACGTCACCTACCAGAAAACGCTGCTCGACCGCAGCACCGCGGCGCTGTCCAACGTCAGTGGTGTCAACATGGACGACGAGATGTCATTGATGCTCCAGGTCGAGCGCACTTATTCGGCGTCGTCGAAGATCATCTCGACCGTCGACCAAATGCTGCAGAGCCTGCTGGCTGCCGTGGGGAATTAAGTCATGATGAGCGCGAACTACATCTCGACGTTGATGCTGTCTTCGTCGTTGCGGTCCTCGATCACGAACAACCAGGCCTTGCTGAGCAAGGCGTCGACGGAGGCGACCACCGGCCGCTTCGCCGATGTCGGCCTCGAGCTCGGCGCCACGACCGGAAGCGACGTCACCCTGCGGGCGGACCTGAGCTTCGCCGATCAGCTCGTCGATACCAATGGGCTCGTCGCGGGACGCCTGGACATCACACAGAGCCGGATCACGCAGCTCGGCACGACCGCAACGGACTTCCTCAAGGACCTGATCGCCGCCCGCAGCACCGACGGTGGCGGCCGGATCATCCTGCCGCCCGCGTCCTCCAACCTCCAGGACCTGATCGGCGCGCTGAACGTCTCCTATAACGGCTCGTATCTCTTCTCGGGCATCAACACGCAGAACACGCCGGTCACGGCCTACACCGCGGGCTCGGCCAGCAAGAACCAGGTCGACGCCGATTTCCTCGCGACTTTCGGCTTCTCGCAATCCTCGGCCAGCGTGAATACCATCACGCCGGCCCAGATGCAGACCTTCCTCAACACCACATTCGATGCCGAGTTCGCGAGCCCGGCCTGGAACACCAATTGGTCGTCGGCGACCGACGCGGTCATGCAAAGCCGTATCTCCACGACCGAGGTCGCCGATACGTCGGTCAGCGCCAACCAACCCGCCTTCCGCAAGCTTGCCGAGGCCTACACGATGATGGCCGATCTCGGGAATGCGAACCTCGACCAGTCGACGTTCCAGGTCGTCGTGGACAAGGCAGTCGGCCTCGTCGGGAGCGCCATCACCGACCTCGCTACGCTCGGCGGCAATATCGGTACGGTCCAGCAGCGCATCACCAACGCAACCGACAAGCTCAAGGCGCAGCAGGATATTCTGAACAATCAGATCGTCGGTATCGAGAAGGTCGATCCAGCGGAAGCGTCCGTGCGGGTCAATACACTGCAAACCCAGATCCAGACGGCGCTCGCACTGACGTCGCAGCTCCAGAAGATCAGCCTGATCAACTATCTCTGAGCCCGGGCGGCCGTCGCTTTCTCATTAAAATCTCTGCGCAGAGTGTCCGGATGACTTTTGAAACCTACGAAACGGTCGTTGAAGACAGCGGCTACGAGGCGCGGGGGCGCGAGCGCCAGGCGCTGAGCCTCGGCATCGATCGGCTGGAGCGGCTCCAGAAGGGACGCTTCAGCATGGAGGACCAGGTCCAGAGCCTGCTCTACGTCCGGCGGCTGTGGACCATCTTCATCGAGGATCTCGCACATCCGGAGAACGGGCTTCCCGAGAAGCTGCGGGCCGACATCATCTCGATCGGCCTGTGGGTGGTCAAGGAGGCCGATCGTCTTCGCGAAGAGAGGTCGAGCGACGTGGTTCAGCTCATCGAAATCAACCGCCTGATCCGAGACGCGCTTTAATGAAGATCTCCTTGCGGGCGGGTGAACGGATCTACATCAACGGCGCGGTGCTGCGCGTGGACCGCAAGGTCTCCGTCGAGCTCGTCAACGACGTGATGTTCCTGCTCGAAGGGCAGGTCATGCAGGCCTCCGACGCCACCACGGCGCTG
>Ga0065165_1003284_pt1 | contig 11658 bp, 7 predicted proteins | sample AraplaMF_Cvi_mMF_FD_63813 | JGI IMG/M metagenome (GOLD analysis project Ga0065165, IMG submission 63813) | Arabidopsis root microbial communities from the University of North Carolina, USA - plate scrape MF_Cvi_mMF (version 2) (version 3) | ecosystem: Host-associated > Plants > Roots > Endosphere... | reverse complement strand
GTTGGTGACCTGCGCGAAGTTCTGCTTGAAGTAGGTGAACAGCGGCTTGGCCTTGTCCGACAGCGCCGAGATCGGCGTGTCGTTGCCCATCGAGCCCGCGGCTTCCTCGCCGGTGGCCGCCATCGGCGTCATCAAAATGGTGATGTCTTCCTGGCTGTAGCCGAACGCCTGTTGGCGATCGAGCAGCGACAGGTTCGAGCGCACGCCCGTGGTCGGCACCTTCGGCAGCTCTTCGAGCACGATCTGGGTGCGCTCGAGCCACTCCTTGTAGGGATGGCTCCTGGCGAGCTCGGCCTTGATCTCGTCGTCCGGAATCAGGCGGCCCTGCTCGAGGTCGACCAGCAGCATCTTGCCGGGCTGCAGGCGCCACTTGGTGATGATCTGGTCCTCGGGGATCGTCAGCACGCCCATTTCGGACGCCATGACGATGCGGTCGTCCTTGGTGACGAGATAGCGCGCCGGCCGCAATCCGTTGCGGTCAAGCGTGGCGCCGATCTGGCGGCCGTCGGTGAAGGCGATCGCGGCGGGGCCGTCCCACGGCTCCATCAGGGCCGCATGATACTCGTAGAAGGCGCGGCGCTTCTCATCCATCAAGGGATTGCCGGCCCATGCCTCCGGAATCATCATCATGACCGCGTGCGGCAGCGAGTAGCCGCCCTGCACCAGGAATTCGAGCGCGTTGTCGAAGCAGGCGGTGTCCGACTGGCCTTCATAGGAGATCGGCCAGAGGCGGTTGATGTCCTTGCCGTACAGCTCGGAGCTGACCGAGGCCTGGCGTGCCGCCATCCAGTTGGTGTTGCCGCGCAGCGTGTTGATCTCGCCGTTATGCGCGATCATGCGATAGGGATGCGCCAGCGACCACGCCGGGAAGGTGTTGGTCGAGAAGCGCTGGTGAACCAGCGCGAGCGCGCTCTCGAAGTCCGCCTCGTGCAGGTCGGGATAGTACTTGCCGAGCTGGTCGGCGAGGAACATGCCCTTGTAGATCACGGTGCGGCAGGACATCGAGCACGGGTAATAGCCCGCGCCGCCACGGTCGCGGCGCTGGTAGATCGCCTGCGAGATCGACTTGCGCAGGATGTAGAGCCGGCGCTCGAACTCGTCCTCGGTCTTGGCGGTGCCGTTGCGGCCGATGAACACCTGCATGCAGGCAGGCTCGGTCGGCTTCACGGTGACGCCGAGCGAGGAATTGTCGGTCGGCACGTCGCGCCAGCCGAGCAGGGTCAGGCCCTCTTCCTTGATCTGGTCGGCGATGATGCTCTTGATGACGTTCCGCCAGGCGGTGTCGCGCGGCATGAAGAGCGCGCCGATCGCGTATTCGCCGGGCGCCGGCAGTTCGAACTTGAGTTCCTTCGCCTTGCGGCTGAAGAAGGCGTGCGGGATCTGCACCAGGATGCCGGCGCCGTCACCGGCGCGCGGGTCGGCGCCGACCGCGCCGCGATGCTCGAGGTTGCAGAGGATGCTGAGCGCGTCCGAGACGATCTCGTGGGACTTCTTGCCCTTGATGTTGGCAATGAAGCCGACGCCGCAGGAATCCTTTTCCAGGCTCGGATCGTACAGGCCTTCGGCCGGCGGGCGCGAATTGTGTTCCTGAATCGGGTCGGTCGTTTTCGAGGCGACGGTCGCCGACAGCTCTTCTGCCACGATGTTTGCGCGCTCGAATTGCGACCCGTTCATAGTTCCAATCCTCTCCATGCGGCAAGCTGCCTCACCGCTCTCTTCGGCGCACCTTGGGCGTTCCGCGGCACCCGCCTCTGGGTCACCGCTCGTCCGTTGCGAGCCGCATTTTCTTAAATTCAGGCCAAGGCGTTCTTCGTCCCCGAGAACGGCTTTGCCTGGTACCTTGTTGGCGCTCGAAAGTGCCAGTTCTTGCTGCAATCCCTGTGCCGGAACCGCAGGCAAAATTAAGACAGTCTTCCTGTCCTAACCATCACCTTGCCAAATTTTTGTCTAGCACACAAGCGTTCGGAAGTCGCGATTCCCGATATGTCAATCAATCGCTTTCCGAAAGTTGCGCGGCCCCGGTTTTGAAGCAAACGCGCCGCGATCCGGCCCTGCCGACGCCGAAATCCCCAATGAAGCTTCGGATCAACCCTTCGAAGGGCGCGTCACGCCGCAAGAAGCGAAAGCGCGCGAGGCATTCGGGGGCCTGACAGGAGCTTTGCGACCATGAAGTTTTTCACAGGATGTGTGGCTGCGGCCACGCTGGCGCTGGCTGTAACCGCTGCCGAGGCGCAGGTTCCGGCGAGCGGTATCTCCGGCGGGGCGTTTGTCGCGGTGTCGGATTTCGACGGACCCTCCATGCCGGGCGACGCCGCGCCGCCACCGCCGGCGCGTTACGGTCAAGGCTACGGGTATGGCTACGATCAAGGCAACGGTTACGGCTATGGCTACGACGAGCGCGGCCCGGCGCCGGCGCTGCTGCCGTCGACCGAGGTCTACGCCGTGCTGCGCGAGAACGGCTTCTCGCCGCTCGGCATTCCGCGCCTGCGCGGCAGCGTCTACACCATCGCCGTGATCGACAGGGGCGGCGAGGATGGCCGCCTCGTGATCGACGCGCGCGACGGACGGATTATCCGCTTCATGCCGTCGGCCGATGCCTACGGCATGGCGCCGGCCTATGAGCAGCCCACGGTTGCTCCTTACCGTCCGCAAAGCGCGCTGCCGCCGCCGACCATGGTCCGCGGTGGGCCGCCGCGCCCGCCGGCCCCGATCCCGCATGTCGCCAGCCGCAATGTGCCGCTGCCCAAGGCCGCGCCCCATCGTGCTGAAACACCGGTCGCTGCGGCGAGACCGGCTGAGCCGGTAGCGCAGCAGGCGGCCCCGCAGGCTCCCGCGCAGCAAACCGCTGCCGTGCAAACCAAGCCCGCCGAGGCTGCATCGCAACCGGCGGCGCCGACCGTCGGTCAGGCCAAGCCCACGCCAACGATCCTGCCGACGCAGGAGATGCCGGCGGCCCAAGGGCTGGACTAACGCTGTGGGTTTGACGGGCCCGTGCCGAGCGGCGAGGAGGGAGTTGAGCAAACAAAAAAGCGCCCGAAGACCTCGGGCGCTTTTGCGTTCCGGCGATCGCCGCTCAACTGCGCGGATAGCCCGCGGCTTCCAGGATCAGATTCGCAACCTCCTTCGGATGCGACACCAGCGAGAGGTGGCCGGCGTCGAGCTCGATCGTGGTGGCGTTCATGCGCTTGGCGAGGAAGCGTTCGAAATCGGGATTGATCGTGCCGTCGTTCTTCGACACCGCATACCAGCTCGGCTTGGAGTGCCAGGCCGCTTCCGTAGTGCGGCTGGCGAAGATGGAGGCTGCCGTCGGCCATTGCACGGCGTAGAGCTCCTTGGCCTGCTCCGGCTTCACACCATTGGCGAAATACTTCAGGAAGGCCTCTTCCGAGAGCTTGGTGTAACCGTCACGCTCGACGATGCCGGCGCGGGCCGGTCCCTGCGGAAACTGCTTTGACAGCGCGACGAAGTCCTCGTTCGCATCGGGGGCGCGCGCGGCGATGTAGACGAGGCCGGTGACCTTCGGATCGGTGCCGACCTGGCTGATCACGGTGCCGCCCCAGGAATGCGCGACCAGCACGGTCGGTCCGTCCTGCTCGGCCAGCGCACGCTTGGTCGCGTCGACGGACTCGGCCAGCGACGACAGCGGATTCTGTACGGCGGTCACATGAAGCCCCGCGGCCTGAAGGATCGGAATCACCTCCGACCAGCTCGATCCATCGGCCCAGGCACCGTGCACCAGCACGACGTTCTTCGCTTTCACCGTCTGCGGCGTCTGCGCGTGGGCGAGGCTGATGGGGGCCGCCAGCAGGCTCGCGGCGACGAAAAGGCTGCGCCAAAGTGACATGATCGTTCTCCGTCTCTTTTGTGTTCGATATCCAAAGGACGACACGCGGGGCGGCGGCGTTACGCGCGTTCACTCATCCGTGACATCAGTCCCAGCCGGTCACTTATGAGACGTGCAGGCGGACTTCATGCGTATCTTGCGGCGTATGAGGGTTAACGTAGAGCAACAGCCTAAGGCTGTATTTCCAGTTCAACCGAAAACCATCCACCGGCCTGCGGCCTTCGCGCGCAGGCGATCGAACACGCAAAAAAAAACGCCCCGGGGCACCGGGGCGTTTTCTCAAACGTGGAAGTGACGTCGCGTGGTTTACGCAGCGGCTTGCGCGGCCGAGTTCTCGATCACCTGCGCGCTCGAAGCGTTGGTGTTGATCGCGATCTGGCGCGGCTTCTTCGCCTCGGGAATCTCGCGGACGAGCTCGACGTGGAGCAGACCGTTCTCGAGCGAGGCATCCTTCACCTGCACGAAGTCGGCAAGCTGGAAGGCGCGCTCGAAGGCACGCGCGGCGATACCGCGATAGAGCACTTCGGATTTCGAGTTCTCGTTGGCGACTTTCTCGCCCTTGATCGTCAGCGTGTTTTCCTTCGCGACGATGGAGAGCTCATCCTTGGCGAAGCCGGAGACCGCAACGGTGATGCGGTAGGCGTTTTCGCCGGTACGCTCGATGTTATAGGGGGGATAACCGGGGCTGCCGTCGGAGCCTGCCTGGTCGAGCAGATTAAAGAGGCGGTCGAAGCCGACGGTGGAACGATAGAAGGGGGTGAGATCGTAGCTACGCATGGTCTAGTCCTCCATTGAGCGACTGTTTCGAGTAACCCGCCCGCCAATCGGGCCGGGCTTTAGTCTGTGTGCAGCCTGATGTTCCGGTTCCGAAACACTGGTAGCGGCCTGCACTGAGGTGATATGGGTGGAACGAGACGGCGTTCAAGAGGGCGGCAATCTGCTCCTTTTCGGCGCTCCCGCCCTTGATTTGCAGCACTTCCGCCCAATCACTCCAATCATGACGCTGGTCTCGATTCCCTCCAATCCCGTCCCCGAAGACGTCGTCAGCGGCACCATCAAGACGCCCGATGGCGCCGAGCTGCGCTTTGCGCGCTGGGCGCCGCCGGCCAACCGCAAGGGCACCGTCTGCGTTTTCACCGGGCGCAGCGAGCAGATCGAGAAATATTTCGAGACCGTGCGCGATCTGCGCGACCGCGGATTTGCCGTGGCGATGATCGACTGGCGCGGGCAGGGCCATTCCTCGCGCCGCCTGCGCGATCCGCGTAAGGGCTATGTGCGCGACTTCTCCGATTTCGAGGTCGACGTCGAAACCTTCGTGCAGCAGGTCGTGCTGCCGGATTGCCCGCCGCCCTTCTTTGCGCTGGCCCACTCCATGGGCGGGAACGTGATGCTGCGGGTGGCGCATGCGGGCAAGCGCTGGTTCGATCGCATGGTGCTGTCGGCGCCGATGATCGACCTGCCCGGTGCAGCCACATCGCTGCCGGCACGGACGATCATCAAGACCATGCGCTGGATGGGGATGGGCGGCCGCTACATCCCCGGCGGCAGCGACCGCATCACGGGGCTCGATCCCTTCATCAACAATCCGCTGACCAGCGATCCCGTGCGCTATGCGCGCAACGCCGCGATCCTGGAGGAAGACCCGACGCTCGGTCTGGCATCGCCGACGGTCGCCTGGGCCGACAGCGCCTTCCATGCCATGCGCACCTTCAAGGGGATGAACTATCCCTCCGAGATCCGCCAGCCGATCCTGATGCTGGCGGCCTCCAACGACACCGTGGTCTCGACCGCGGCGATCGAGGAGTTCGCCTATCACTTACGCGCCGGCTCCCATCTCGTGATTGCCGGCGCCAAGCACGAGATCCTGCAGGAGCAGGACCGCTACCGCTCCCAGTTCTGGGCGGCCTTCGACGCCTTCGTGCCGGGCACGCCGCTGTTCAAGTAACTCTATTCTCCGTCTTTGCCGACGACCTACAGCGTCTTCAGATACTCGATCAGCTCGTAACGCTCGTCGTCGCTCTTGAACATGCGGCCGATCACGCCGGGGCGTTTCGGTTCGCCGTCCTTGCGCTCGAAGGAATGCCCGAGCACGCTGTTGCCCTGGAGCGGCTTGCCGTCGGATCCGGTCGTCGTGAACTGCGTCTCGCCGGTCTTGCACGCCTCGTTCGCAGCGACGGCAAAGCCGACAGTGACGGGATCGTAGTCTCGGCGGCCCATGCAGAACTTCTGCGGGCGTTCGGCCTGCGGCTTCAGCAGCCAGTAGAGCGACGGCACGGAACCATTGTGCAGATATGGCGCAGTGGCCCAGATGCCGTTCAGCGGCCGCGCGCGATAGCGCGGTCCCGTCGCGGTGTTGGGGCAGTTCTTGCGCGCCATGTTCCACAGCTTGGCCCGCTCGGCGTCCGGGATCTTCCCGTCATCCATCCATTTGCGCGCGACGAGATCGACCACCGTCATCAGGCCGAGCGCGTAGGACATCTCGGTCGGCGAACTCGCGGTCGAGCTGTCGCACTGCCACCAATCCTTGAGGTCGCCGGTGTTCACCTTCAGATAGGCGGGGACGTCGACCGTCCGGTTGCCGAGCACGAGCGACTGCTCGGGATCGGTCTTGATCTCGTCGGTCGGGATCGTCACGGCGTTCAGCACCTTGCTGTCGCCGCTCGCCTCCCAATGCGTGGAGTTCCAGAACGCCTTGGAGTTGACGGCCGGCAGATGGCAGCCCTGGCACATCTCCTCGTAGATCTTGCGGCCGTTCTCGGCCTTCTTCTGATCGATCCGCCAGGCATCGCCGAGGATCTGCGACGGCCATTGCGGCGACCGCAAGCCGCCGAACTTCGGCTCGGCCATCTTGAACGGATCGGGCCCGCGCAGCATGTCCTCGATCCAGCCGAGCGTGTCGATGTGAACCGACGACCGCCAGATCCGTTCGTCCGGATAGGCGTCGGAGAGATTGAGCAGCGCGGTGACGCCGAGCGCTTCGCCGGCATTGCGGATCAGCGGCTGCTCGATCGAGGCGTCGTATTGCGCGAACTTGAACCACGGCACGGTCCAGATCGCGGGATAGCTGACCGGCGCGTCCTGGGCATGCAGGTTCTTCTCGAAGCCCTTGACCCCGCTCATCGCGAAGTCCTGCGAGAAGACCTGGTTGCCGATGCGGTTGAGGGCGTCGAGGCGGCCGAATCCTTCCTCGGTGTCCTGCTGCTGCTTGCCGTCCCAGGTCTTCTTGCCCTCGATGGTCTTTTCGTAGTTCTGGGCCCAATCGATCAGGAAGGTCTTGATCGCAGTCAGTTGCTGCTTGAGCGCGGCGCGGTCGGACTTGCTGGCGTCAGGGCCGAGCACGCGATCGGCAAAGCGCTGAAAGCGGAACGGGACGTAAAGCGTGTAGGCGATCGACAGGCCGGTCGAAAGCTCGAGCTTCTTCAGGTCGGTCATCGCGGGGCCGCCGTCGAAGCGGACGTCGATGCCCTTGTAGTGAATCTGGCCGGTGTGACAGGCGGCGCAGGTCAGCCCGATCTTGTCCTGCTCGCGACGTCCGGTCGCGGGATCGGTGACGCCGGTCATGCGGGCAAAGCCGACCGGCAGGCCGTCGACGTTCTCGGCCGGCGTCCATTTCGACGACCAGTCCGAGGTCTGCGGCGTCTCGTAGACATTGGCATAGCCGTAACGGCGCAGCGTCGTCGTGTCGGTCTGGATCGATTGCGGGCTCGGGATGAAGCCGAAGCGTTCGAGATAGGCGCTGTCCTTCATCAGGCCCGGCTTCGAGAACAAATGAAGGCGCGGCTGCTCCAGGGCCATGAACCAGTCATAGGGCACCGGAAAGGTCGCGGTGCCCTGGCTGGCATGATGGAACCAGTGCCGGTCCTTCAAGGACCAGTTCTGCTCGAGCCAGAAGGCGGCCGTCGTTTCCGGAAGTTTTGGCAGCGGCGGCGGCAGGAGATTCACCAGGATGCCTTTTTGCGGCAACATGGCGCGGATCTGGTTGGGGAATTCGGCAACCGCCACCAGCGCGACGAGACCGAGCGCGATCAGCAGGGCGCCAAGCTTGAGCGCGCCTCGCGCGACGCGCTGGCAGGTCGATAGCACCGGTTGCGAGACGATCCGCTGATTGATGCGGGCCGGGAACTGGCGTTCGTTGAACAGCGTGCGCACGTCGTCGACCGCGAGATAGCGATCCTCCCCGGTGCCCTTGCCGATGATCTTCAGCACGATCGGCCATTCGAACTTCATCAGCAGTGGGTAGTACCAGCGCGCGGCGCTGCCTGCGCGCTTGAGATTGTCGCGCATGAAGACGTCGATTTCCGAGGCGTTGAGGCCCTGCTGGGTGCCGGTGCCGTTCGGATCCCGGTACTGCCGGCCGAAGCTCGCGAACCGCGTGATCTCGTCCTCGTTGACCTTGCCGTCGACACCGAGAATGCGCGAGCCGGCGCCGAGCTTGTCCAGCGGTCCGCCGCGCAGCGCGTCGAGCTGCGCGCCGGAAAAGATGCTCCTGAGGATATGGGCGAGCCCGTTGGCGATCATCGCGATGCCGCGGACCTGCAGCCGGGCCAATGCTTTCTTCAGTCCGGTCTCGCCGCTGGCATCGCCGATCGTCTCCGCCAGCTTGCCGAGCGGAACGGTGCCGCCGTCGACAAAGCCTTCGCCGACGAGGCCGCGGAGGAAAGGGCAGGGATTGTTCGGTGAGACCTGGATCGAGGGATCGAAGGGAGGCTTCGAAACGGGGTCATGCATGGCCCAACATCCTGAAAACGGCGAATCGTGAAATGGCGCGCTGATCAAGCGCGGAAAGTCCTAACAAACCGGCAGCAAGTCTTACTACTTCAGCGTGTAGAGAAGTGTGGCCGAATTCACTGTTGTGTCAATAAAGCCGGCGCAAATTGGCGGCCCGTTTGTCCGGTCAGGATTCGGCGGCGCGTTTGATGTCGCTCTGGACCAGGGTCAGCTTGCTGAGCGGCACGCCCGCCTTCAGCAGTCCCTCGCGGTAATGGGCGAGATCCTCGGGCCGCTTCCAGTGGAAATTGCGCAGGTGGCGGTCGACATTCAGGGTCGGGTAATTGCGCATGAGCACGATGGCGGCCTCGGCGGCCTCGTCGTCGCGTCCCAGCTGGGCGAGAGCCGCGGCGCGGATCGCGAGCGCCTGCATGTGGTTGGGATTGATGTAGAGCTGCTCGCGCGCCCAGGACAGGGTCGCGTCGTATTGTCCCAGCAGGTAATGGCTGAAGGCGTTCAGCGCCGCCCATTGATAGCGCGGGTCGCTGTTGTCGCGCTGGGCCGCCATCGAGAACAGCTCGATCGCCTCGCGGTGCTCGCCGACGATGAAATGGCAGATGCCGAGCACGCCGCGCGCGCCATTGTCATAGGGGTTGAGCGCGACGGCGCGCTTGGCGGCGTCCATCGCGGCCTCGTATTGGCCCTCCATGCCGTGCGCCCAGGACAGGATCGAGAACGCAAAGGAGGAGCGCGGGTCCAGCCGGACGCTGGTTTCGGCCAGATGCATCGCCTCGGCCCACATCTCGCGCGTGCCCTTGATCCAGCCGAACTGGATGCTCTGGATCTGGATCGTGGCGAGATAGGCGTGTGCGATCGACAGTTTGGGATCGAGCGCGATGGATTCCCGGAACAGGTCGATGGCAGTGTGCAGGTCTTCCTTGGTCTGCCGGTAGTAATGCGATAGGCCCTTGAGGAAGCGATCCCAGGCGCTCACATCGGTCGAGAGCCGCGCCGGCGCGGAGGCTTCGGCGCGGACGATCTCGGTGGCGATGGCGGCGGAGAGATTGGTGGTGATCTCGTCCTGCATCGCGAAGAGGTCGCCGATGTCGCGGTCATAGCGGCCGGTCCAAAGCTGCTCGCCGGTCTCCGGCGCGATCAGCTCGGCGGTGACGCGGATCTTGGCGCCGGCGCGCCGCACCGAGCCCTGGATCAAATAGGTGGCGTCGATCTCGCGCGCGATCAGGCGGGTGCTGGTATTCCTGCCCTTGAAGGCGAAGGTCGAGTTGCGGCTGAGCACGCGATAGAACGATTGCAGCGACAGCGCGTGGATCAGGTCCTCGGTCAGGCCGTCGGAAAAATATTCGTCCTGGGCGTCGCTGAGATTGGCGAAGGGAAGCACACCGACGATCGCCGTGCGGTATTGCTGCGAGAGCGAGGAAGCCTCCCTCAACTCGGGCGCGAGCGCCGGTGCGCCCTCCGGGGACCAGGTCCAGACCCCGACCGCATCCTTGATGTTCTTGAAGCGATGGTTGCCGCCATCGATCAACGGCACCGTCAGATGCTTGCTGGCCTCGTGATAGGCCTTGGCCGAGATCGCAAAGCCGCCGGGGCTCGCCACGGATTCGAGCCGGACGGCAATGTTGACATCGTCACCGAATACTTCGTCCTCGTCGGCGATGACGTCACCCATATGGATGCCGAGGCGGAACTGCATGGTGCGGTCGGCGGGCAGATGGTGGTTGCGCTCCGCCATCAGCGTCTGCATCGCGACGGCCGCCTCGGTCGCGCCGACGATCGAAGGGAACTCCAGCAAAAATCCGTCGCCGGTGTTCTTCACGACACGGCCGCCGTGGTTGAGGATAATGGGGTGAATCGCGCTGCGATGGGCCTTGAACGCGGCATGGGTACCGGCTTCGTCGCTGCCCATCATGCGCGAATAGCCGGCGACATCGGCGCAGACAATGGCGGCCAGACGTCTTTCCATCATCGAAGCTCCATGGGATCGACGACCGGCCACGGCATGGCGGTCGCCTCGAATCCCGCATTTCAAGAACCGTGCCTTTATAGAGCAGATGCGGCCGGGCGATAGTATGATCCGTATTGCAAATCGAAGGTAAATCCTCCGCCGTCGTGGTGGTGGACGAGTCAGATCGAAACGATTAAATCCGGCCCCTTGAGCAAGACCCTGGAAATGGGCGGTTACGGCGGGGCACGTCACACATGCTGGGCATTCACGAAATCTGGCTCTTTATCCTGTCGGGCTTGTTGCTCAACATCACGCCCGGGCCGGACTCGGTCTATGTGATCGGCCGCAGCATGCAGATGGGCTGGCGCGGCGGCGCCGCAGCCGCTTTGGGCATCAGCTGCGGCTGTTTTGTCCATGTCGCGGCTGCTGCGATCGGTCTTTCGGCCCTGCTGATGGCCTCGTCGACCGCATTCTCGATCCTGAAACTGGTCGGCGCGGCCTATCTCGTCGTGACCGGGCTTCAGATGCTGTGGTCACGTCCTGCGCTGGCGCAGGTGATCGACGAGCCGGTGCGGAGTTCGCTGCGGCGGGTTTTCCTGCAGGGCGTCTTCACCAATGCGCTCAATCCCAAGGTCGCGCTGTTCTTCCTGGCCTTCCTGCCGCAATTCGTCGCAGCCGACTCCGAACACAAGCCGCTCGCCTTCCTGACACTCGGCCTGATCTTCATTTGCACGGGAACGCTGTGGTGCCTGGTCCTGGCGGCGTTCGCGGCCAAGGCTGCCAACCGCCTGCGCAGCTCGGAGGGTGCGATCGCCTGGGTCAACCGCGCGCTCGGCGGTCTCTTCATCTATCTCGGCATCCGCGTCGCCATGCTTGAGACGCGGTAGCTCGTTCGAACGAACGACGGAGGCTGCGTAGGGTGGGTTAGCCGGCGGCTGCGCGAAGCGCAGTCAAAGGCGTAACCCACCTCTTCTGTCTTCGCGGATACGAACAGTGGTGGGTTACGCCTTCGGCTAACCCACCCTACGACCCTCCCTCAGGCAAACTCTTTCAGCAGCGCGCTGCCGGCGAGATAGATCCCGAGCAGGATCATCGCGATCAGGAACCAGCGGCGAAACGCCTCCGCCGGCATCCGCGCCCG
>Ga0065165_1003282_pt1 | contig 11663 bp, 9 predicted proteins | sample AraplaMF_Cvi_mMF_FD_63813 | JGI IMG/M metagenome (GOLD analysis project Ga0065165, IMG submission 63813) | Arabidopsis root microbial communities from the University of North Carolina, USA - plate scrape MF_Cvi_mMF (version 2) (version 3) | ecosystem: Host-associated > Plants > Roots > Endosphere... | reverse complement strand
GGTCCTTTGTGAGAACAGGTCGGGCTTGTTGCTCAGAAAAGACAAAGGTGAGCGTGTCCTGCAATTGCCACGGGTCTTGGTTCGCAATCGGCCGAGTCGCGTTGCAGTACGCGTCCAACTCAAGCGGCAGCCCACCGATCCGCACCACCTTGCTCATGCCGCCCCCGACCGGGATTGTCCATTTGTTATAGTGGCGATCCAGTTCGCCATGATCTGAGGCCACGAACTTAACGCCCAGCCCTCGCCGAAGTGATAGCTGACGAAGGGATTCAGCAGCATCTGGTTGCTGGCGTTGCCGCCGGTCGCGCCATCGAACGTCCAGATGTTATTGGCGACGAGCCCAAAAAGGGGTCCTTTTTGCACGCCGATTCACATGATAAGTTGTGACCAAGTCATTCAAACCGAGGATGTCATGGGTGCTGAGCGGCCGCTTACGGGACCGGCTCCCCTCTCAGGGCAAAGCCAGGAGCAGGTCGCAGAAGCACGGCAATTCAAGACCGACGGTGTCGCGCGTCGAGACATGCTTGTGGAGGCGTTGAACCACCATCGCGCCGGCAATCTAGACCAGGCGAAGGTCCTCTACCTCGAAGCGTTGGTCATCGAACCGAACGATGTCGACACGCTCTACCCGTTAAGTGTCCTGTGCCAGCAACAAGGGGAAGCCCTTGAAGCGGTTGAGCTGATTGAACGGGCGCTCGCTTTGGAACCAAATCACACCGAAGCTCGCTACAGTCTCGGAGTAGCTCTGAGCGGACTTGGGCGCCTAACGGAGGCGGAGGCGAGCTACCGGGAGGTGCTGCGGCTGCAGCCGGACTACGCTAAGGCTCACCGCAAGCTTGGTGTTGTTCTGCGAGAGCTCCGCCGGCCTGCGGATGCGGAGGCAAGTTATCGAGAGGCGCTTCGCCTAGGCACTGACTACTCCGAGGTGTACAACAACCTCGGCAACGTCCTTTGCGATCTTGGCCGCCTCGGGGAGGCCGAGGCCAGCTACCGAGAGGCGCTGCGCCTACAGCCGGATAGTCTTGAGACTCTCAACAATCTCGCTGGCGCCCTCAGCGACCTCGGCCGTGCGGCGGAGGCTCTTCCGTATTACGAGCGGGCCCTGGAGATCAGACCCGACGATGCTACGGCCCATTTCGGACGCTCGGTCATTCTGTTGTTGCGCGGAGAGTACGCAGAGGGTTGGCGAGAGTATGAATGGCGCTGGCGCGGCGCTACAACAATGCAGGCTAAATTGCAGGGCTTCGCCGAGCCTCAATGGCGGGGCGAAGACATTGCGGGCAAAACCTTGTTTCTGCACGCTGAGCAAGGGTTTGGCGACACGTTGCAGTTCTGCCGCTACGCATCGCTCATCGGCACGACGGCGCGGGTGATCCTGGAAGTGCAGCCCCCGTTGGTGCGAATTTGCTCTAGCCTTGCAGGTGTGGCCCAAGTTCTTCCTCGCGGCGAGCCGCGACCAGCGTTTGACGTGCAGTGTCCACTGTTGAATCTGCCGCTCGCAACCGGGACCACGCTCGATACGATCCCTTTCGGGAAAGCACCCTACTTGAGCGCCGACCCACGATTGGTCGCAGAATGGCGAGGACGGCTAGCCCACCTCAAGGGTCTAAGAGTCGGTCTTGTCTGGGCGGGAGCGTTGTTACCGGACCCAGAATCGGCTGCCGTCGACGGACGCCGCTCTATGGCCCTCGCGGCAATGTCGCCTCTGAGTAAGGTACGGGGGGTCTGCTTTGTTTCACTTCAAGTGGGGAAACCGGCGGACCAGACCGCTGATCCTCCGCCGGGGCTGGTGCTGCACGATTTCACGAGAGAACTGCGCGACTTTGCCGACACTGCCGCGCTAGTCGAGGTTCTCGACTTAGTGATCAGCGTCGACACTTCGGTCGCGCACTTGGCTGGCGCGCTCGGCAAACCAATCTGGCTCCTAAACCGCTTCGATACCTGCTGGCGCTGGCTGTCAGACCGCGATGACAGCCCCTGGTACCCTCAAGTGCGGCAGTTTCGTCAAGCCAGACCGGGAGACTGGAGCAGCGTCATGCTTGCGGTCCGCGATGCCTTGCAACAGTTGGCCCTAAACAGTCCAGGTCGAGCCCGCTAACACCCAGGGTTGCGTTTTTGCCGATCCAAGTCCATGTTACGCGAACGGCTCAGCTAAAGCCGTCAAAGAGGCGAGCGGATCCCCCGCTCTTCTGGAAGTTCGCAGAGCGACAGGAGGTCACCGATGCCGGGCAACAATGGAACTGGAGTAGCAAGAAAAATTGACATCGAAAACCTATCGAAGGACATCGCAGATCTTGCAAAAGAGATCGGCGACAAGGTTGAAGGGCCTGTGAGCGAGCGTGTCTTGAAGCGGGTTCACGAGACAATAAAAAAGATTGTGCGCGAGTGATGAGAATCAAACGGACCGAGCCATTCGCCTGATCCGGATCATCCGTGGGTTTCTACGCGTCCGGCCGAGCCATTTGATTACATTTGACCAATTTCCAACGATCTATAGCTAAACCCGCCCTCTGGGCGGGTTGTGTTCATATTCATACCCGACGCATCGCGATCTAGCGAAGGAATGCAAGGCATGGGAACGGCCAGGCTCATTACATACCCGTGGCCGCATCTGATCGTTGACAACTTCCTGTCAACGTCGGTGTTGGCCAGGGCTCTTGCCGAAATCAATCCTGATACCCACAGCTTCGAGATTGAGTATAGGGGCAGCGGCCGGATTGAGTTCTCGCTCCTCAAGAGCAAGACTCTGTGGAAGGCTATCTACTCGAAGAGAACGATTCGATTGTTGTCTGCAGCTTTTGACAGTCCAATAACATTAAATCGGGACAATTGGATTCAGATGAGGCGAGCGAATGCTGAAACGCCTGAATTTCCGATACATAGCGACTTCGATTCGAATGCATGCTCGGTGGCGTCGTTCTTGTACCTAAGCGAGGGTTGGGCGGAGGAACGAGGCGGCCGCTTAAACTTGTTCGCGACGGAAGATGATCACTTACCCGCCACCTCTATCTCGCCAATTCAGAATCGCTTCGTCGCATTCCAAACTAGAGATCAACATTGGCACTCAGTTGAAAAGGTGCATGATTGGGAACGGCTCAGCGCGTTAGCGCTTTGGAACTGTGAGTTCACTTGACGAATGCATGTCATGCCGGAAGGTATCAGGGCTGAAGCTAGAATCGGAGCCGCTAATGGCAGCCCAGCCGGAAAGGAGCGTCTTAGCAGGGCCATCAATGAGTACACGGCCTAGTCGCGCTGCCTGAGCGTCGCTTTGAACGGGTCGATCACATTCACGCCGGCGGTCTGTGACGCACCTCCCCTTCGGCAGGATCGGCAAAGTGTGCCGCGTTTGGCACTTTAGCGACCTCGGGAGACGTCCGCTTTCCCGCCGCTGTTAGGGGGTGAGCGGACATCAGGCGGCCAGCTGCTTAATGAGTACATTGCCTAATTGACTGCAGCGCCTCATCGAGTGAGGCGCGGCAGCGCGTCGAGAGGAAAGATCGCACCAACAATAGTCGCAGCAAGCGAAAGCTTGATCTCGGGCTCCGTCTCAATCGACCACAAATGACGGAGTTCGCGAAGTGTTTCAGTCCTGGCGGCCGGCGTAATGGCCCGAAGTTCGGCAACAGCTATTGACGACGTCGCAAACCGCGCCGTTGCGTCGTCCGATTGCCCTCTTAGGCGCGACAAGATGGCGCCTGCCGACGGCATTCCTTCGGTGGCGAGGCGAACCGACGCCGCGGCCGTTACAATCGTCCGGAGAAAGTTCGCACGCACTCCGAAGCGAATACCGTCAGAGATCGACCGCTCGAGAAACGGGAGCGTTCTGGGATCGTTTCGTACAGGATCTCCATCCTTCGCCCCGATGACCATTCTTGAGAACGCTAGCAGGTGTGTTGAAGTGAGACCTGGGACCAGTTGAATGAGGTCTTCTCGACCCGACTTGTCCGCGTCGACAAAGCTCACTTTCGAAGATTGGTTCGGCGAAGACTCGCCGATTATTCCCATCAGAACAGCTCGTTGCGCTGACGACAACGTCGTTCCAGTCCATGCGAGGAGACCGAGCTGTGCGATCGTCGGCAGCGTCACAGGCATCGCGGACAGCGCCGAGGCCGGTGGGGTGAGGAACGATTGTACCTTGGCGCGGTCTTCGCTTCTGATCGAGCGGAAAGCACGTGCCAGAAGCACCAAGGCGTCGCCGGAAGATGCTTCGTCTCCCATCGCATTCCGTTGAGCCGCGTACTCGGCAATGCCGTGAAGAAGATCTTGAGGCAGACTGCTCACTTCAGTCAATGAAGTGAGCCATTCTCGGGTGTAGACGAAGGCTCGCTTCTTGCTGGCTACGTCGTCCCCAAATCCTGACTCCATCAACGTGCGCGTGATCTCTGCCTCGGGTAGCGCTCCGCGAGCAGCGAGCAGAAGCAGTGGAATACGTCCCTGATCCGCACGTTTTCTAGCACGCGCCCATTGCACTACCTTTGAGGGGTCTCCGGCGTCGCCAGCAGCCGCCAACACATGGACGCCGATTTCGTTGCAACCCGTCATGAGGCCAAGGAGGTCCGCGCGCTCATTGATAGTCACCAGCTGAGCCTTGCGTTCGATACGACCTTCGATGATGGAGGTGACCATCTGTGCGAGGGCGGCTACTTCCGCAGGAGTTGGCCTTTCATTGAACCTGGCGGAAATGCTTGCACCGGTTATCGGTTCGCCCGGCGCGCCGAGCTTGGACGAATACTCTTGGTTCCACAGTCGGTTTGCCGACGAGAACATTTTTGCGACCGCAATTGCTCGATCTAGATCTACGGAGGCATCGACGCGCGCAGTCAGCGCAAGTCCTCGCAACCATTCGATGATTTCGCTTGACTCAGACGACAAATACAGTGCGAGTTGGTCCTTCCCATTTCCTGACGGGATCGACTGATCGCAGCTTCCTGGCGCGACCCTTCCCGCCCATTGGATTGACCAAACGTCTGACAGATCGCGTTCAGGGGCAAGCGCCTTTGCTTCCGCCGCAAGCCTCGTAGCTGAGTCGAGTGGCGTAACAAGACGCGTCCGCAGGATGTGGTCGGGAGATTTCAATTGCTCTACGGCATCGGAATATCCAAGCCGGACACGCCATCTTGCCGCGTTCGCGTCGTCTAACTGCTCGTTGATGAGAAAATCAGCCCAACGTCTAACCGACGAACTACCACTTCCGGGCCATGCATGGATCCCAGTCTCGTCGCGGATCGCCGCACGAAGCGAAGGATAGTCTTGCTCGCTCTTGAGATCTGCAATGGAGGCCTCGGTCTCCACCCGGAGGCGCCAAGGACCCTGATTCAAAGGTGACAACCACTTGGGACCGGGTCTGAGTTCGACCAAGCCTGACCCGTTGAGAGCGGGGCGCCACGTAGCAGCGGATATGGCGCACGCCGCTACAACGACCACAATGGCAGTCGCGACAGAAATTTGTCGGGATCGGCGCAATAGTGTCTGGTAGGTGGTCATGGCTGCCGGGCGGTCCACGACGCGCACGGTGAGGGGCAGCAATATCGATACCGTGCTGGCAAGAGACATCGCTGGCTCCTGGGCGACGCTCCCCTTCAGCGCGAAGGCATGGCGCGCGACATCCGCTGCTACTTCTTCAAACGCCATTTCGACTCGCTTCGCACCAGCGGGCACTGCCCCTGGAGGTACCGTTAATGTTCTGGTGAGCGCGTCGGCGAACAATGAACGCTTGAAATAACCGTCTTCCCAACTGCTCTGTTCGGGCAAGGAAGATGCCAAGCATACTCTAGCGCGATCGGCTGCAACCGAGCGAAAGAAGGACGTTTCCTCGAGGTATCGACCCGCATGGCATGCGTCTAAGAAGAGCACCGCATGCTTTGCCTTCGCTAGACTCAACAGATCGTCTATCGCCTCGCTTGACGCCAAATGAGGCCCATCACCGTCGGCAGCGAAAAGGAATTGGAAGTTGCCATCTTGCAGCCGCCCATGTCCTGCAAGGTAGAGAATAAAGAGGTCGTAGGAATTCGTATCAAATCGGATTAGATCGGCGACGAGGGATCGAGTGGCCTCCGCGTCGCCGGTCACGAGATGTCGCGAGCCGTTAGAGGGCCAAGCCGATCGAAAGATGGCTGACAACTCTTCAGCGCTCGAATGCAGATATTGTAAAGGCTTTTCACCCTGCGCGAGCAACCGCAGTTCGTATGCGGAGATACCGACGCAGAGCGTCAATACCCGCTCGGGCATCATCCCCTCAGGAAACCAAGGATCGAGGGCCCGCCCCGGAACCCCATCCCGCCAGTCCGGTCAGGTGCGACTTTCGCGAGCTTCTGTAGGACCATCGGAGCGGCCAAGCCGATCTGAAAAGCGATCAGGCCATCCGCGTGCGCTCCAAGTTGGAGCCATGCCAAGCCGCCACCCAACAACATCATAGCGAGCGTAACTATCCAATAGAGCGGCTGCCTAGCATATTGCGGCAGCTGCGGATTTTCGCGTAACCCCCACCAATGCAGGATCTCGTTCGCGATGCCGCCCGCCAAGCCACCCCCGAAAACCGCGATGCCGCCTTCTAGTGCCACGATATCCCCCTTTCATTCGCCGGTTGTATTCTAGAGTAGTTCGGACCCGGATCAAGAACGATCCCAGTTTGGTCGGTGCGCGCGCGGTGGCCTCCGTGATGGCCGCTAATTCCCGAATCTACCTTCCGGTCGATAAGCGGCGGGAAGATCCTTTTCGCGAACAGGGCCGACCTGCGGCGCCTGTTTATTGATATCCGCACTGGAGCGCCTCTGCTCGAAGGCATTATTTTATCCGCCACGGTCGCATTCGGCAGTATCCAAATCTAGGAAGCGCACGTAGTCGATCTGCACCAATGGGCCCACAGCCAAAGTTACGAGATGGAGGAATCGATCCCGCGGATACGACGGGCGCTTGGGACGGATGAATCCGCTCTGGGCGCGTCCTCGAATACATTTCAATGGCTCACCCCGCTAGCTGGACCTTATGGATAAACCACCGAATCTCGTCCTGCTGCCTGTCATCGGCGGACAGCAGCGTACAGCCTGCTTTTTGATAGAGCACGTGCCATTGGCGACGGGTGGCAGGCGGAATCCCCTGACCGGAGGCGAGCTGCGCGACATCCTGCAGCTCGGCGAGCCGGAAGCCACGGCGCAAGTTGCGCGAGTGGCCGAGTTCGCCGTAATAGTCGACAAAAAACGCGATCCGCCCGGGGAAAGCCGCACGCAGCTCTTGCAGAAACGCAATCGCCGTGCCACTGCCGCGGCCAAAGAAGGCGTTCAGCACACTACGCGCGTGCACTGCGTCAACCCGATCCCGCAGGCGCTCATCTAGCACGTTGCAGATGTTGCGCACATCGGCACAAAGGATTTTTATGCGCGACGTCACCCCGGCTTCATGAGCGCGCTTACGCGCGATCCGACACATGGCGCGGCCTTGATCGATGCCGATGCCGCGAAACCCCGTGTCGGCACGCGCCATCTCAATCAGCAGCGCGGCGGGGCCGCAGCCGAGATCGAGCACGCACTGATAGCCAGCGCGGCGCAATTGCGCCGCGATATGCGATGGAATGTCGGCGGCGGCAGCAAACGCGGCGGCGAGCGCGTGCTCATCGACCATGCTGCCGGCGGTAGCTCCGCGCATCGGGGGCGGCAGCCCACGTACCGCACTGCCATAGGCGCCAATGAACTTCTGCAGCTGGAATGTGGCCTCGGCGACCGAGCTATTCACGAGCCGGAAATGACCGCGGCGGTCGCGTGCGACGATGGTGGTGGTCCGCGCTAGAAAGTCAAACAAAAGCGCGACATGGCGCGGATCGAGATTAGTTGCGCGCCCTAGCGCGTCGATTTCGATGCCAGCCGCGAGCAATTCCAGCGCACCACTGCGGGAAAGTCCGAGCAGGATCTCGCCGGCGTAGTGCCCGGCGATGATCCCTAGAAGATCAAGCCGCGCCGGCGCGTTTGGCTTCGCCATCGGATCCGGACTCGAGAATGCCCCAGCCAGTCAAAGTGCGCATGAAGGATGCCGGTGGAGCAGGACACTCTGCGCGGTGTTTGCCCGCATCTTCCGGCCCGGCGGGACGGCCATGTGCAAGACGCTCGAAGAAGGTAGCGGTCACCTCGTTCAGCCGTAAGTTCTCGATCGTGTCGTTGCCAGGCTGCGCGAGGTAGATGAGAAAATCGTAGCGTCGCCGCAACAATGCTTTGTCGATTGCACCTTCTTCATCGACGATCAGCGCGCGGAGAATCCGCTCGCAGTCTGGAACGCGGCGCAGCAACGCCGTGCGGCGGCTCAACCGATAGCCGTCGTGGCGGCCTCCTGGCACCGTCTCGCCGTTAATGGCGCGCCGCCGCAACGCGGCGGCACTTAGCATGTAGCGCACCAAACCGGTGACGTGGTGGCCGACGCCGAACGTGTCGGCGAAGTACGCGGCGACCATTGGCTCGAAGCAAGTCGCCGGCAGCCCGTTCCGCATGCGCCAACGTTCCATCGCGTCGATCAGGCCAGAAAATCGGCCATCGAACTGCCGCAAGATGTAGCGCAGCAACGGAAAGCCGAGGCCATAGAGATGCTGATAGCTCGTCGTCACAAAGATATGGCGATCGCGCGGCAGAACTGATGGAAAGTAGTGATGGTTGATGAAAACGCTGGGATTCGCCGCGATTACCGCGCCGTCATCGTCCTCCAAAGTGGGAAAATTGAAATCCGAGATGTGACCGTCATAGGCGATATTGGCGCCATGCTCACTCAGCAGCGCCGTGCCCGGCTCCGGCGTTAATAGATGCAGTTGCACGTTCAGAGGCGCGGCGTCCTTGCCGAAGCTGTGTCCGATGAGGTCGAGCGTCGCGTTCTGGTCGGTCCTCTCCTCTTCAGGATAGCCCGTGATGAACGATACGGTCGCCGACATGCCGCGCTTTTGCGTCGCGTCCAAGATCGGATCGAAAAGCGCGAGATCGAGCCGCTTCTTTGAGATCTCCTGCATCCGCGGCGAGCCGGCTTCAATGCCGTAGTATATCGAACGGCATCCAGCCGCCCTCATGCGCTCGAGCAGTTCGTCATCAACGCAGTCCTGACGCGCCGAACATTTCCACGTGTAGCCGCGCCCGGCGACGGCATCGCAAAACTCAATTACCTTGCGGCGGTTCACGGTGAAGAGATCGTGCGTGAGAGCGAAGTCGCTGATCCCATAATTGTGATGCATCAGGTCGAGTTCGTCGCGCAGCCGCACCGACGACTTGAGTCGATAGCGACGGCCGAAGAAGCTTGCGGTCGAGCAGAACGTGCATTGAAACGGACAGCCGCGTCCGGCGTCGATGCGCAGCGACGTCAATCCCAACTCGCGCACAGGATAGTGGTGATAGGCCGGGATCGGCAGTCGATCGAGATCCGCAATGAGTGGCTCGCCCGGATTGGATTGCACACTGCCATTGGAGACGAAACTGATGCCGGGGAGGCGGGCGAACGCGCGCTGCGGCAGCGCGTCGATGACTGGCAGAATGATGTCTTCGGCTTCGTTGCGAACGATGACGTCGAATTGTGGAAACGCCTGCAGAATGGAGCGATCGAGCACCGAGGCATGCGGCCCACCGAGCAAGATCGGCAGATCCGGCTCGGCGCATTTCAAATGGCCGGCGGTCTTCGCCGTGCAGATGAAATTGCAGCCAAGCGAAGTGAAGCCGACCACGTCGGGCCGCAGCGCCAGGATCGCGCGCGATGCATCGCGATAGAGGTCTGCGTCAAGCCGCAGCCGACCACGCGCGACCTCGACTTTTGGATCGAACAGCACTCCCTCGTGACCGGCGGCCTCCAAGACTGCGATCAGCGAGATCAAGCCAAGATGCGGCTGCAGCACGTAGCGCCGAATGCCTTCGGCGTCCTCGAACAGCAAATTGTCGACAAAGACTATGCGCAAGGCGGTGTCCCGCAAAGTTTGATGAAATGAGCGTCCGCGGCCTGCTCGAAGAACGCGCGGAAGGCGCGCGGCGGCGTCGTACCGAGCGCGCGGCGGCGCGTCACCGCGATGATCGATCGCACCGTGCGACAGCCATCTATAGAGGACAACAACAACGCGGACAGTTCTTCGATCTCGGACGTCTGTACCAACTGGTCGCGGTGACGCCGCAGCACGAACAGCCTGTCCCCGGCGCTGTCACGCGGGGGGAAGTGGCCGGCGAGGACGTCGGCCACGAGCGCGACCGGATCACAATCAAATGCCTCGATGCGCAACGGGTCGTCGCACTTCGGCACGAGTTTCAGGAAGTCCGACCAAGCGAGCCCTGCAGCTCTTCGTAGCCCTACCCGCCCACGCGGGCGGCGGGTGGGGGCGATTTGACGCAGTTCCCAGCAGGCACGCTCGTAGCGCAGCGCGCTCGCAAGTCCGGTGAGGCTCGGAGTCTTGGCGACAAACGTCGCGAGATGGTCGGCGAAGCGGCGGATCTTGTCGGACTGCGATTGGGCCGGCGATTGCGCCGACAGTTGGATCGCGCGATAGTCGGCGAAAAAGTCAATCTCGATCCGGTAATGTTGCAGCAGCCGGCGCGTCGCGGGGAAGAAATCCCATAGATAGTTGTGTTGTACCTTACCGATGAAGCCGGAGAACCGCCGAAGCCGTTGCATATCGGTGTTGACGAAGTCTGCGCGTGCTTGCGCATCGAGCGGATAGGCTTTTAGGGCCGCGTCGCGATTGGTAATCAGCCGTTCGAGAAACGGCGGATCGGTCAGACAGCGTGCCAAGATTTCCTCGACCAGAAACGTCGGTTCCGCGTTCATGAACATGTCCCGCAGCTCGCCCGGACACGACCGAGTTCATCCATGAGCAGGGCTTCTGGAAAGCGCGACGACCAGTTGTACTCGAGCGTGACCGCGCGCGGCGCCGCGCGCTCCAGCACACGATCGAGTAGACGATGCACGATCTCGGGCGCCGGCTTGGCATGATCGTCCCAACTCCCGTCGTCCTGTTCGTCGACACCGGAGATGTGCACCTCGACGACGCTATTGAGCGGCAGACGATCGAGCTCGGCGAATGGATCAAGGTCGGCCCGCCGCGCGGTGATCAGAAGATGTGCGAGATCGAGCAACAGGCCAACACCCGTCTCTCGGCAGATCGATGTGATGAACTCCGACTGCGCCATAGTGCTACCCGGCGCTTCGAAATAGAGAGGCGAATTCTCGATCAGCAATGGCACTTGGAAGCAGCGCGCATAGGCAGTCAATGCTTGCACGACGCGTGCGATCGTGCGCGCATTCATCACCGGGCTGACCGTGTAACCGATATTATAAGGCTCGCCGGGCGCGTATTCCTCGGGGTGCGGACCGGCCTCACTGACATTCGCGCTGATGAATGCAAGATGTTCTCCGATCCATGGTGTTCGCGTGTGTCGCGCGAAGGCTTTGATCTGCTGGATCGTCTCGCCTTTGCAGCGGGCGGTGCCCGCTATCGACAGGCTGGCGCAGTGCAGGATGATCGGCAGTTTTTCGCCGATCTCCAGGACCGCCGGATCGTGGCGCAATAGTTCGAACGGGATCTCGACATGATCGACCTCACCCGGGTGCCGCGCGATGAAATTGCGAACGGCGGCACTATAGGCGAGCCCGATCGTCGGGCGGGGGCTGCGAAAAGGCTTGCGCGCATCCATCCGATGCCGCTCGGTCAATCAATGAGCTTG
>Ga0065165_1003280_pt1 | contig 11669 bp, 15 predicted proteins | sample AraplaMF_Cvi_mMF_FD_63813 | JGI IMG/M metagenome (GOLD analysis project Ga0065165, IMG submission 63813) | Arabidopsis root microbial communities from the University of North Carolina, USA - plate scrape MF_Cvi_mMF (version 2) (version 3) | ecosystem: Host-associated > Plants > Roots >... | reverse complement strand
CTTCGCTGATCTTCACTCAGCCGCAGTTTGCGCGTCCGAGCTGGCGGAGAAGTTCGGTGTCGACTATGTTCGTTTCTTCATCGACGTTGCTGCGCTGCGCTCAGATGCTTAAAAATGCACGTCAAGCAATGGCGATAAAATAGCGGATCTTTGGCGCTACCACCTATAAGGAAATTGATGGGCAAAAACCGGCTAGAAGACTTCAGCGACGGCGTCATCGCCATCATCATCACCATCATGGTGCTGGAACTCAAAGTCCCGCATGGCGCCGATTTCCGCGTGCTGATTCCGCTATGGCCGGTCTTTATGAGCTACGTGCTCAGCTTCATCTACGTCGGCATCTACTGGAACAAGCTCCAGTATGATGTCACCCAACAAAAAGGATGCTGCAATGCCCATGATGCCTGGACCTTTAGCGGTAGTGACCTATACAACGATCAAAGTCGCTGGATATGCCGGGTTCGGACATGTCTTGAACCGGATGCTGGATCGTGACGTACGCATTTGGAAATTCGGCGTCGCAAAAACAGGCATCGGGTTTGCCGCTGGCATGGCTTATTTCCTTCTCACGATGTTGTTGGACGATGATAGAAAAATCTCTGATGCGCAAGCGTATGCTGGCATATTCCCATTTCGAGTAGCAGCCTGGGGCATAGCGTTGGCGCTCTTTTATGGCTATCGCGACCGGAAAGCGCTTGTCATATTGGCCCTGATAGCAGGCGTGCTGTGGTCGTACTTGCTGGACGGTGCGATGGCGTTTATTTACCATGTACCTGGTATGGCCATGGCGATTTGCTGACGTAATCGCTGAACAAACGATCGGATTTTATCAATGGGCAAAAACCGCCTGGAAGCCTTCAGCGACGGCGTCATCGCCATCATCATCACCATCATGGTGCTGGAACTCAAAGTCCCGCACAGCCCCGACTTCCGCGCACTATTGCCGCTATGGCCCGTCTTCATGAGCTACGTGCTCAGCTTTATCTACGTCGGCATCTACTGGAACAAGCTCCAGTATGTCAGTCACCCACAAGGAACACGGCGCGCGCAGCGTGTTTCGCCACCGCCGACAGACGACTGCGGCGTACGATCCGGCAGAATCCGCTCGCTGGCCGCTTTCGGCGCAGTGTCATTGTTTTTCCGGCGCAGTAGCCGCCCCTCTCGGTCGGAACGTCGCCTCATGAGGCATCGCCGGCTTTTCCATTGCCGCTACAAGCGCCGTCGTTCCGGCTCCCCACTGGGATACTGTCCGCACCGCATCCGAGAAAGGCACGTCCACCGGGTGCACACGGCTTTTCTCGAAAACGAAAACGGCCCCGGCGAATGGCGTGGGGATGGATGGGACAAAAATGGTGTACCGGCCGTCCTCGAACTCCTCGACGATGAACGCCAATACGAGCCCGTCTTCCATCTCCACCAAGGCGGGCTTCCAGACATTCTGGCCAGTCACGCCCGCCATTTGCCGGGTCAGGTTACGGAAGGTCGCGTAGCCTGGAATTTTATGGAAGAGACTTTTCTCCATTCGATCGCGGATCGTCATGCCGCGCCGGGTCCGAATGGCAAGCCCGATCACGAGGCAGATCGCCAGCACGAGGAGAAGAGACAGGATCTGTTCGGCGGGAAGCGATTCCGGAAGAATCCCGGTGAACGGTTTGACCAGTTTCCCGATTGACTGCATACCTTTGAGTAGAAGCAGGATGGCGAGATAAATCGGAACAACGACGAGCAAACCGCCAAGCACCGCTTTGCCGACAAACGCGAGAGTATTTTTCATACGTAACACCTCTGTTCTACGTAAACCATAAGCGCCGGACTCCTCAATGCAAGCCGGCAAAGAAGTTCAATTATTGGAAGATGCGCGGGCATGCGCTATTGGTCCAAGGGTCTACTGCGGGAGGTTCAAGCGGGGCCGAGATTGTCAGCCAAGGAATATGAGCAGGATGCTAAGATGCCAAGCTAGCCTTACACGGAAGAGCATACATGGGCAAGAACAGCTGGAAGCCTTCAGCGACGGCGTCATCGCCATCCTCATCACCATCATGGTGGTGGAACTCAAAGTCCCACACGATCCCGATTTTCGCGCGCTGCTGCCGCTATGGCCGGTGTTCATGAGCTAGGTGTTCAGCTTCATCTACATCGGGATCTACTGGAACAAGCTCCAGTATGGATGTCATCCATAAAGCATGGGCAACACGAGCAGGGCATCTGCCAAAGCCTCCCGGCATAACGCCAGCAAACCACGGTAAAGTGCTGGCTGAGATAATGCGATGCGCCCAATCTCATACTCAAACGCAACATGAAAAGTACACAACTTTGGATCGAACCCCTCGGGAATATTATTGTGGCCCGACTGCGAGGCGGATACAGCGAAGACTTGCTCAAAGAATTGCATGAACGTGTAGTACAGCTGCTGCAGGATACGGGGCATACACGCGTGCTCTACGATGGCTTGGAAATGGAGTCGCCTGGTGTCGAGCTCGCACTGGTGCAAGAACAGCTCGACAGGCAAACGAAACAACTGTTCAGCGATCGGCCTTTGCGCAAGGCCATCCTGGTTCCGAATACACGACTGGCTTATCTGGCGAGGATCGCTTTCGGCCAGTTCGGTGAAGGAGAGTATCGCGTGTTCTATAACGACCTCACCCAAGCCTTGCGGTGGCTGGAAGAATAATTAGGAAGGAAACGGATGGGCAAAAACCGGCTAGAAGCCTTCAGCGACGGCGTCATCGCCATCCTGATCACCATCATGGTGCTGGAACTCAAAGTCCCGCACGACCCGGATTTCCGGGCGCTGATCCCGCTGTGGCCGGTGTTCATGAGCTATGTGCTCAGCTTCGTGTACATCGGAATTTATTGGAACAAGCTCCAGTATGCATGTTACCCACACCGTGTTGCATAAGTGAGTTCTCAATTGAAGAGGCTGCCCTCCTGAAGCAGCCTCTTATGCTCCTGTCCACTATTTCTTATGGGTAATAGCATTGATGCCTTTGATTGTAAACTTACGGCTGTACAGGGGAGACTTGTAGTACGCACCGGTTTTCACAGCCGAGGCAATCAAATTCTTAACTGCGTCTTCAAGTCCAGTTTCGGCGTAAGCAATTGACTGAGTATTGGACGAAGGAAAATCCGGATCGCTAGTAACGCACGGCACAGAAGGGTGGCCAATTTCATCCAAGTAAGCAAGAAACGCATCTTGAGCAATGCAAGCACCGAACATGCGCCAAGCGTACTTCTTACCCCAGTAGTAATCATTGGTAGCGGTATGCGAAACCCGGCGATCATTCTTCCCTCGCTCTTCTGAGTATTGCTCTCTTGCAATTTGTTGTGCAGCAATATAGCTGAACATCGGGTTAACCATTCCAGAAGGGGATAGTGCAGAGCGATCAATTATTCTCTTGCCGGACGTAGTTACGGTGAAACCAATGTTGTACCTCTCGCCTTCCGTAACGACAGGAACGGCGTTGGCTTCGAATTCATACCAAGTTCCTGTAGTGGCTGGGCGAAAGCGATGAAGATACATCCCTCCGGGCAACGGAGTAATGGTGTAGTCAGTGACGATCACGTCATGGATCGTATGCAAGTCTTTGGACTTCATAATGGTCGAGGAAAAAGTTGTCAAGGATCAGGCCGGTTGGCCGCTAAGACATGTGACGTCGATGATAAAAAAATCAAGAACAAACCTATGTGGCTGTACAAAGACACGCCATGTTATTGTGAGTGAGAAAACTGTAGCGACTAGGATAACTGATGGGTAAGAACCGACTAGAAGCCTTCAGCGATGGCGTCATCGCGATCATCATCACCATCATGGTGCTGGAGCTGAAGGTCCCGCACGACCCGACCTTCCGCGCCTTGCTGCCGCTGTGGCCCGTGTTCATGAGCTACGTGCTCAGCTTCATCTACGTCGGAATTTATTGGAATAACCATCACCACTTGATCCACGCGGTGAAGGAAGTGAGCGGCGGCATCTTGTGGGCTAACCTGCATCTGCTGTTCTGGCTATCCTTAATTCCGTTCGTCACTGCCTGGATGGGCGAAAACCATTTCGAGACCGGGCCGACTGCCGCTTATGGCTTCGTGCTGTTCATGTGTGCGACGGCCTATTCGCTGCTGGTGCGTGGGTTAGTACGTAACCACGAGAAGAACACGACCTTGGCGGAAGCCGTTGGTGATGACCGCAAGGGCAAAATTTCGATTGTCCTGTACCTTGTTGGCGTGTTTTTGTCATGGTTCGCTGCGTGGCTGGGGTTCCTTGCCTACGTTGCTGTAGCCGTAATGTGGCTGGTTCCAGACCGCCGGATTGAAGAGAAGGTAGTTGAAGAGATCGAGCAGGAAGAAGCGCAGTCCAACGCCAAATGACGGTTCATACCGCAAACGGGCTGTTTCGTTATCACTTCTATTCGCAACGATAGACAACTCGTCTCCAGCTTAGTAATTCCCCCTGCTTTTGCTGTTTTTGCTGCTCAAAAAATGAGCAATTCTTTTTCGAAATCAACGCTCGTGAAGTGGCGTCTGCTCTGCCGAACCCGGATGCCCCTAGGAGGCATTTGCAGGCCGTTTAAGCCCGCATCTTCGGCTCGATGTAGGGTGATGACTGTTTCGGCGAGCAGTGTCTTGCAGGTTATCTAAAACGTTTTTGTCGCGTTTACGACGTTGGCGAACATAGGGGGTTGAACCTGCACGACGTGCGTGTTATTATTTCATCGGGCGAGAGTTCGGGTCAGGTCTCGTCTGAACGATTTACAATCAAGGTCCGCTGGACTGCTCAACTGCTGGAAATCCGCATGGTTAGTGCGTTTCCGGCTATTCCCGTCGTACTGGTAGCCTCGCTGCTCCAGAGGGAGTCATCTCCGTTACTGTGGTATTGAAGTAGTAAGCATAGTTATGCACTACTCGGGTACGGTATCGGCTGACGATTTAGCAGTTCCGGTACGACAGGGTAGTCCACATTCTATCCACCACTATCTACTAACAAACAGTCATCATTAGTTCCATCAAGGAGCCAAGGAGAGCTATTACCTGCGAGAAAGGAAACACAACATGCCGAAGGCAACTATCGAATATCCCACGTCTGTGATCAACGCAAAGAACAATGGTGGGTATCACCCGCTGGGGAAGCGAGCATACCGTAACGCGGTTAAGCTGATCTATGACTGCTTGCTAACATACCGGGAACCTCGGCTGTACCATCTGTGTTTTCAGGGGCAGACCAACAAGAAGCATAAGGCCATGCTTCAAGCGTTGGTACAGAAGATCGACCGTGCAAGTATTCTGTGTGAATGGTTCTCGGCTCGGGAAATCGACTCGGAGAAGGGCGAGCATCTTCACGTCTTTATGCTCATCGATTCGAGCGAAGTACGAGCGCAGAGCATCTTGAACAGCTTCGAGGATCAGTTCCTTGGCCGTGAGTGTCTGAAGCGGGGCATTCTGTTGCACATCAACCCACCCCGCAACGAAATCCACGGCAATAATAGGTACGCTGCTCTGCCATACCTCGGTGTAGGCAATAAGGCGACGGCGACCGGATGGGCAAGGCTAAATGATGCGCTGATTTGGCTAACTTACATCTTCAAGGCACGTGGCAAGCCGGACGTGAATGACAAGAAGAGCGGTCAGGTTTTTTCGCGGTCTCGACCAAATCGCCTCGCCAGGAAAGGTAGCGATAGCAGCTTTGAGCTAGGAGCAGTGGCAAAAAATACTGTTGACCTGAGTGCAGAGCGCCAGCAGGTTGAAGCTGAAGCTTGGGGCGTGGCGGAAGCACTGATCAAAAAAGTTAGGTTGGCGGTTCAGTCTGCTGTGGTTGACGCCTAAAGCAGTCGACTTTGTTGAGGTGGTGCTTCACCTCTCGAGTCGATGGTCTTGATTGCTTCACCTAGTAGTAGAAAGTTAGGCAATGCTGGCGGAGGAACAACACGTAACTTTTCTTCTCCGTCGCTTTGTAGATGCATGCGAAGTTCCATCAGAAGGCGACCAAGCACATTTTGTCCGACAAGAACTCCACCTTCCTTAACGAAAGCGCCCCAGTAATCATCTTTCTTTGACTGTTCGACAATAGGACGATCACCAGTTTCGAGAAGTAACTCACCAAACTTTGCATAGTTTTGCGCGAGTTTCACTCGTAGGCTCCAGCGCATGATGTGGTGGCGAACGTAGTCCCAGTCAGACCGCGTTTCTTCTCTATACGGAATAGTTTTCCGCTTTGCCACCATTGGGCTCGGCTCTGCAATGACGTATTGCTGAACATCTGGGCGATCAGGGAATCGACATGCTTGGTAGAGCGCCTCGACAGTTCTTATTTCGTGTCCGTTTACAGTCACTGGATAGCCTGCGGCCATGTTCGAGAGACCTCCAAACGGAGCGTTGGTTGTATAAAAAACGACGCACTCACTTCGTTGGTAAGTGCGCAGCTTCCGTTGTTCAGGGCTACCAAAAGAATCTGACGCCATTTGCTGGGGCAGGTTGCGCAAGTTGGACGGGGGCAGGTTGAGCATATGTATTCCTAGGGAGCAAAGGATACCACTGCAATGGCCCATCATCATTGCCATTGCCCCACCACAGGGCTAATGGGGCGTTGTTGGGGCAATTCCTATAAGTTGTGAAGACGCACCCAAACCCAAGGTTAAAACCACCATATCCCAGCGGCTTTAAGATGGGACTCGGGTTCGCTTGTTGCGAACGGATCCTCATACCAGCGTTCAAAAATGCATTCTCCAGCACTTGTCGGCCCGCTTCCGTGCTGAAGACCCGTGAGTCATGTTGTACCGCAGTACGGGCTTCAAAGGGAAACGGCGGTTGATTTGCATACTGCTGAGTAGCTGCATCGTCCGGTAAGCCAACCGGCCAGAAGACTTCCGATGTGTTCTTATAGTATTTTGTATTCTCAATGTTCAGCATATGCCAGTAGGTTATGTCAATGGTTTTCCCAGAGTTCTTTACGATGGCGGGAATCCTTTTAGTGCGCATGTGATAGCTACTGCCGGTATGGGTGATCAAGAGGATCACGTGGAGCGTCGCGCCATCAGGAGCGTCATTCATGATCCAAGCTTCCAGATCCTCGGTGATCCTGTTGCCTGTGCACATGACGTCATCCAAATAGATGTAAGCCCCTTGGGGAGAACCACATTGGTTCAGTGAAAGCCCATAAGTATTGGTGAGCTGCTGTTCGAGCAGACCGAGCATTTCGTTTTGGCTGTTACCGTTTTGTTGAATCCTAAGAAAGTTTGCACTCCGCCAGAACTCAGCAGGGTTATCTCCCGCTACTTTGTTGCTCGTGGCCAACTGCTGCAAAAAGTTCTCTGCCTCCTGTTTTGTTACAAAGCATCTCTGCATCAATGGATCAAGTGCTTCGAGGATAGGCAACTGGTCATTGGGGTCAAATTGCCTAACCCAACGATCTACATGGTCCGGAGTTGGTGCTGGGAGTTGTCCCTCACGATAAGTCTGGATAGTTGAAGCAATTGAGGCGAGCAGAGTTTCACGGGTTGTCATCTTCGCATCCTAGTTGTTGGTGTTGCAACAGGTAGCGATTGCCTATGGGAATTCAAGATGTATGTTGAAAAAATTTTATTTGCATAACTTCGAGCGCACTTTAGTTCCTTGTTCAAACTTTATGGCTTTGCACTGCGATTTTCCTGGTCCCCGCTGACAATCGAGGGGGAAGGTTTTGTATTGGAACCATTTCCGTCTAACAAGTACACCTTTATGAACACGCGGAAACAGGCGAGAAACTATGTCCAACAAGGTCCGGAACGATAGTTGTTGCACAATTTTCGGAAAGCTCTTAGACTTTGTTGAACACATCAACAAGGGGATTGGAAGATGGCAGCAGGGCAGACAGTCGGATATGTACGTGTGAGTTCGGTGGACCAGAACCTTGCTCGTCAACTAGACGGTATCAAGCTCGACCGCGTATTCGAGGACAAGGCATCTGGTAAGGACGCTAAGCGTCCGGCTCTGGTGGCTCTGCAAGCGTTCGTTCGTGAAGGCGACACTGTTATGGTTCACTCCATCGACCGCCTTGCCCGTAACCTTGTCGATCTGCGAGCCATCGTATCTGGCCTAAACGAGAAAGGTGTCACTGTTACTTTCGTTAAAGAAGATCTGACGTTTAGCACCGATAACACTAGCCCCATGAGCACGCTTATGTTGTCGATGATGGGTGCCTTCGCGGAATTCGAGCGGTCGATGATCCTGGAGCGCCAGCGGGAAGGTATCGCAGCAGCGAAAGCAGCAGGCAAGCCTACTGGTCGCCCTGAACGGCTGAAGCCAGCCGATGTGGAAGAAATCAAAGCTCGCGTCAAGGCAGGTGAAAGCAAAGCCGCTCTTGCCGCTGAGTTCAAGGTGGCGCGTGGTACGTTGTACGCCGCATTGCGGGCCTAACCAGACAGGAGCACACGAATATTTTCGCTAACCGGTGTTCAGATCTATTCTGCCGGGTAGGTGTGTCAAGCAACGTGGTGGATCAAGCTAATTTTTTATTTTTTTATTTTTTTGATGTAGCCAACCCACCCACGCTGCTTATTTCGATGACGTTGCAAGCGACTCTTGCGGAGCGCCGGATTTTCCGTCTTCGTACTCGAACTGGAGCTGAGGAGGGATCGGAGGAAGTTCCAGTTCCCAAGTCATAACTGCACGAAGACCGTTCAATCGGGCAGTAGCTGCCAACTTGTTATCTCCCGTGTAAATCGTTGTAGCACCACGAGTAATGGCGACGGCGATGATCTGCCGGTCAAACTTTACTTTTGCTTTCGTTTCACCGTCAGTTAAAGGCCGGTTCCTTCGTGGACCAGCGTCCTCGATAGCAGCACACTCTACGGCAGACCGCATATCGAACGGAGCGACCACAAACACTTTAGAGGTCGTAAATTCTTCGAGACGCTTATCTTTGTCAGGCCCGCCCTTCACCAGATACTCGGAAAGCACGGGAGTGGGTATTAGAATCCGCTCCTTGGAGGTTGTTAGCGCTTTGACAAGATAGTCAATGCGAGCCTGATGTTTTGATAACGGCTCATTCGTAACCGGATCGACGGGTGCCTTTGCAGTTGGATCAAACGCCAACGTCAGGACGGAAGTGTCAAATACGACCATCAGTGCAACCCATCGCTTTCTCCGCGTGCAGCAGTAATAAACGCGTCAACATCATCAACACTGTCCCAATCGGTCTTGCGAAGACCGCGAAGACGCTCGGTTGCGGCTTCTAACGTGTCATCTTGAAGAACTTCAAAATCAAGAATTTTGAAGCTGTTCAGCTTCCAGTTACCGCTTTCACGTCGCTCCCATCGAGCATCGCCAGTAACACGCAATATGCTCCCTTTGTAAAGGTACGGGGCCATCCTTCGTGCAAGGTCCCGACTCATCTCGCCTGTCCACGGTGTGCCTTCTGGATCGATAATCTGAGCATGGGCACTTTTATCTTTGCCGCCAATCCGAACAAGCTCCCCTTCGATCACCGCAGTCTCTGTGAACGGGCCATATGTCGGCTGACGTGGCATGTCCCTGCCTAGAAAGCTGAGTACTAGCGTCTTCGTTATGGAGTCGCCGCCTTTACGGCTCAGCTTGCCAACTGCATTGTCATCACGCAGGAGAAGGTTAAGCTCGTCAAACGCAGCGACAGCATCGTTTGCAGCTTCTCCCTTAGCTATACGCTCGATCCTGTCATGCACCTTGGGGGCATCCTCTTTCTGGACACGTAAGATGTTTACCGTGCTACCAGTTTCAAGACGGTTAAAGTGAACACTCCCACTGTGCCCCAGCATCTTCGCTAATGCAGCCATGTACTTCGCCAGCCGCTCCATTGGGATGGTTTCGGGCGTGTAAGCGTCTAGCCAGAATTCGTATTCGTCATCATCCATTTTTCATCCTCAACGGCCAAGCGTAACGGCACACTTCTGCGCGTTAATGAACATCCTGCCAAGGTAACACTGCTGTTGATAGTTCGCCAAGTGTAAGGTTGCTAATAGTTAACAACATCATGGAACCTATACACTTATTTTGCGCTCGCGAGCTTACGCTTTGTCGATGATTTCATTACGTCATCCAGTGACAAGCTGTACTCCAGTTCATCGGTTTCCCCACGGTCGTACATACGCTCTGCTGTCTCTTGGCTGTAGCTGACCGCAGTTGGCTTACCTTCTCGCTCGAAGACAAACAAAATCTTGTTTCCACCCTGCCGGACGGTGTAGCTAACCTGGGGATCGTAACGTCCAATCTCGACACTGATTCCCAGCCTTCGGAGCAGGGTGTTCGCCTGCATACGGGCAGGGTTCTCCGTCAGGTCGATCTTCGCCAGCAGGGCAGAGCGGGTACGCGATATAGCAGACTGCTTTGCCGTCGCTTGGTCCATCTGCTCCTTCCGACCTCGCAGTTCGGTTAGCTCGGCATTGACCCTCTTCAGGGCCGCAACTACCTCCGGCATGGGGTCATCATCGAGAAGAGCAACAAGCTTGGTATGGCGCTGTTGTGCGTTGTCGATCAAGCCCTGAAGCTCCCGTGCCTTCATCAGTTCCTCGCTTCGATCACCAAGGAAGTAGTCGGCGTTCACTGCATTTAACAAGACTTCACTGAAGCCGATTTCAGCCCGATCCGCCCGGATGTTCTTGGCGGTACACGTTCCTCCCAGCTTCCCGCTACATACCAGATACAACTGCTTGCCACGACCCTTCGGCAAGCAATGCCAAGTCCTACCGCACTGTGCGCACAAGCCTACTTTTGCCCACACGTTGAACAGTGTGCCGGTGCGGGTATCCTTGGCTTCCTTGCGTTCAGCCCGTGCTCCCTGTGCTGCATTGAATAGGTCTCGTTCGACAATGACAGGGAAGTAGCCTTCAATCGGTGGGCCTCCGTCTCGTGGCTTATAAACACCAACGACAGCTTCATTCTTCACGAGAGCAAACAGGCTGGCGGTGATCCAAAGCTTGCCGTCGCCTTCCTTGCTCCGAAATGGTTTCGTGCCTCTCTGGTTCAACTTCTTCGCAATTGCAGCATAGCTGTAGCCTTCCGCTGCCCATGTAAAGACTTCCTTCACTACGCCAGCTTCGGCTTCCCTGACCTTGTACGGTACATCGTCTCCGACCCATTCCAGCCAGCTTGGTAGTAGCACCTTCACCTTTTTGCCAGTTCGGGCCTTCGCATATCGCTTGACATAGCTGTCAGCTACACGCCCACTCTTCTTGACGCTCTCGTCGTTCGCCAGTTCCTGCTTGAGCAGACTGGTAAGAGCATCGGACAGCTTCAGCACTCCTTCGTACCGCCTACCATCCCGCAGAGTAACTACAGCAATGCCGTTCTCGGTAAGCTCGCGGAGCTTATCAGACGCCTTCCACATCCCGTCACGCGAGAGACGGTCAAGGTCTTCTACAAGCAGGGTGCTTCCTTTCGGCACGACTCCGCTCTTAACATCATCGTAGAACCGTTTCAGTTTCCCCCCATCGTCCAAATGCTCGCCTTTGAAGGCGCTCTTACCGGCATCGAAGTAGATGTGCTTGTCGTCTTCGATCAGGGTTCGGCAGTGCTGACGTGCCATGCCCAACTGGCGGTCATAGCTGGAGCCTTCGCTCTGCTTGTCGTGGGAATAACGAATGTATAGGTAGGTATCTTGCATGTGGGTATTATACATAGTGGGGGAACCACCACCACATGCTGCACGCCGTGAAGGAAGTCAGCGGCGGCGT
>Ga0065165_1003279_pt1 | contig 11670 bp, 11 predicted proteins | sample AraplaMF_Cvi_mMF_FD_63813 | JGI IMG/M metagenome (GOLD analysis project Ga0065165, IMG submission 63813) | Arabidopsis root microbial communities from the University of North Carolina, USA - plate scrape MF_Cvi_mMF (version 2) (version 3) | ecosystem: Host-associated > Plants > Roots >... | reverse complement strand
CATCGGCGCGGCGATGATCGGCTGGTTCGGCACCGCCATGCTCTGCTACGTCACGCCGAAGGAACACCTCGGCCTGCCGAACAAGCAGGACGTGCGCGACGGCATCATCGCCTACAAGATCGCCGCGCACGCGGCGGATCTCGCCAAGGGCCACCCCGGCGCGCAGGTGCGCGACAACGCGCTGTCCAAGGCGCGCTTCGAGTTCCGCTGGGACGACCAGTTCAACCTGGGTCTCGATCCGGAAAAGGCCAAGGAATTCCACGACGAGACGCTGCCCAAGGACGCGCACAAGTCCGCGCACTTCTGCTCGATGTGCGGGCCGAAATTCTGCTCGATGAAGATCACCCAGGACGTGCGCGACTACGCCGCCGAGCACGGCGTCGACGAGACCGCCGCGCTGGACGAGGGCATGGCGGAGAAGGCCGCCGAGTTCCGCGAGCAGGGTTCGGAGGTCTACCACCGCGCCTGAGCCGCGAGGCGCTGGCCCGGCCGAAGCCGCGCGTCCCTGCGACGCGCGGCTTTTTTCTGAAGCGCCGCGCTGTCTCGCCGCGTCATCCCGCGCTACCTTTAGCGCGTTCATGCCCCGACCGGAGCCCGAGGAAATCCACCGATGCAAGCGACGGACCCGACCGCCAGGCCGAACCACGCCGTCTTGCGCGTGGCCTTGGTCGCGCTGGCCCTGCCCCTGCTGATCGCCTGCATCGCGCTGTGGTGGTGGGACCGCGAGCCGAACCTGGTCAACCCATCGACGCCGCCGCGCACCGAACAGGTGGCGATGAAGCGGCCGATGACCCCGGGAGCCGCCACCACCATCAGCGTGATACGCGCGGTGCAGGGCCTGGCCGGCCGGCATGCGCATCCGCTGCGCGGCCACCATCATCCACAGGGCGCGGACATGCAGGACACGCCCGGCTGGGAGCGCGGTTCGCTGATGGCCTCGCGCGATCTGCTGCACGCCCTGCGCGAAGACTTCGCGCGGCCGCAGGCGCCGCTGATGGAAGACAAGGACCTGGCCGCCGCCGACGCGCTGCTCGCCAGCCGTCCCGGCCACCTGCCGCTGCGCAGCGCCGAAAGCCAGTACCGCAAGGTGGCCGACCATCTGCTCGATTATCTCGACCGCCTGACCGACGACGACCCGGACAACGCGCATTTCTATCTCAGCGCCGCCGCGCTGGCCGACTACCTGGAAGTGGTCAGCGACCGCCTCGACACGCTGCAGGAGCGCCTGGCCGCCGGCATGATCCCGCCGCATCCCGGCGAATTCACGCCGCCGCGCTGGCCCATCGTCGCCTCCGCCCTGGCCATGCGCCGCGGCGGCCTGCCGTGGCGCCATGCCGACGAGACCTTGTACGAAGCGCGCGGCTACACCACCACCCTGCTGACGCAGATGAAGGCGTTCCAGCACGACTTCGGCCCCACCCTGAAGAGCGAGCAGGCGAAGCAAGACCTGCGCGAAGCCATTCACGAGCTGGAAGCGCTGCAGTCCGGCCCCGCCAATCCGCTGGCGCTGGACGGTGCGCCGATGGTGCGCCTGCCCGAGCACGCGCTGGCGCTGGCCGACGCGGTCGAACGCATCGACGATGCGGTGTTCGATCTGTGCGAAGAGCTGCGTAAAGCCCCGAATCCGGCGTAGGCGTAGGTTGGGGTGAGCGCAGCGAACCCCAACAAACCTGCAGGTGTCCGCGCCGTTGGGGTTCGCCTTTGGCTCACCCCAACCTACGCCGGTGTCATTGCCTCGGCGACGTAATCCAGAAAGCAGCGGATGCGCGATGCCAATTGCGTATTGCGGTAGTACACCGCGTTGATCGGCTGGCGCACGTCCAGCGTGTCGCGCGCCAGCACCTGCACCAGCCGTCCCTCGGCCTGGTCCTGCGCGGTGAGGTAGTCGGCCAGGCAGGCGATGCCGTCGCCGGCCAGCGCGAGCTGGCGCAGCGTTTCGCCGCTGGAGGCGAGCAGGGTGGGCGCGATGCGCAGGCTGTCGCCCTGGGCGTGTCGCAGCGGCCAGTCGTTCAAGGTTTCGGTAAAGGTGAAGCCCAGCAGGCTGTGGCGCGACAGATCGCGCACATGGCGCGGCTGGCCGCGCTGCTTCAAATAAGCCGGGCTGGCCAGGATGCGCAGGCGGCTCAGGCCCAGCGGCCGCGCATGCAGGGTGGAATCGCGCAGCGCGCCGATGCGGATCGCCACGTCGGTGCGCTGTTCCAGCAGGTCGATGATCTGGTCGCTGGTGTTGAGTTCCAGCTCGATCTCCGGAAAGCGCGCGCGGAAGCCGCCGACCAGCGGCACGATCACGTGCAGCATGAAGGGCGAGGCCGCGTTGACGCGCAGGCGTCCGGCCGGCTTCTGCCGGCGCGCGGTCATCTCGTCTTCGGCGTCTTCCACCGCGGCCACGATCTGCCGCGCGCGGTCCAGAAAGAAGCGGCCTTCCTCGGTCAGCTCCGCCGCGTGGTGCGGCGGAGCAGGGTGGTGTCCAGCTTGCCCTCCAGCCGGCTCAGCGAGCGGCTGATGCCGGAGACGGTCTGGCCCAGCTGCTCGGCCGCGGCGGTGATGGAGCCGGTGTCCACCACGGTCGCAAAGGTCTGCAACTCGTCCAAGCTGGTCTTCATTATTGCTTCCTGGGCAAGACTCTTTCGCTGTTTAGCAGGTTTTTCTGAAAGAGTCGCGTGCCGAAACTAGGCGCATCCTTTCAAAGATCCGGAGCGCAACCATGCCGCTTGCCCTGCTGGCGCTGACCATCAGCGCCTTCGCCATCGGCACGACGGAGTTCGTCATCGTCGGCCTCATCCCCACCATCGCGGGCGACCTCGGCGTCGGCCTGCCGTCCGCCGGGCTGCTGGTCAGCCTGTACGCGCTGGGCGTCGCGCTCGGCGCGCCGCTGCTTACCGCGCTCACCGGCCGCGTGCCGCGCAAGGCGCTGCTGCTGTCGCTGATGGTGCTGTTCACCATCGGCAACCTGCTGGCGTGGCAGGCGCCGGGCTACGAGGCGCTGGTGATCGCGCGCGTGCTCACCGGCCTGGCCCATGGCGTGTTCTTCTCGATCGGCTCGACCATCGCCACCAGCCTGGTGCCGAAGGAAAAGGCCGCCAGCGCCATCGCCATCATGTTCACCGGCCTGACCGTGGCGCTGGTGACCGGCGTGCCGCTGGGCACCTTCATCGGCCAGCACCTGGGCTGGCAGTCCACCTTCCTGGCGGTGTCGGCGCTGGGCGTGATCGCCTTTCTCGGCAGCCTGGCCTTCGTGCCGCGCGATATCCCGCACCAGGCGCCGGCCTCGCTGCTGCAACAGGCCGCCGTGCTGCGCCAGCCGCGGCTGCTGCTGGTGTATGCGATGACCGCGGTGGGCTATGGCGGCTCCTTCGTCGCCTTCACCTTTCTCTCGCCGATCCTGCAGAACGTCACCGGTTTCAGCGAAGGCGCGGTGAGCCTGGTGCTGCTGGTCTACGGTGTGTCGGTGGCGGTGGGCAATCTGTGGGGCGGCAGGCTGGCCGACCGGCGCGGCCCGATCGGCGCGCTGAAAGTGATCTTCCTCGGCCTGGCCGCCGTGCTCGGCGTGCTCACCTTCACCGCGCACGTGCCGTGGCTGGCGCTGCTCACGGTGCTGGCCTGGGGCGCGGTGGCGTTCGGCAATGTGCCGGGCCTGCAGGTGTACGTGGTGCAGCAGGCGGAGCGTTATGCGCCGCAGGCGGTGGACGTGGCCTCGGGCCTGAACATCGCCGCGTTCAATCTCGGCATCGCCGGCGGCGCCTGGGGCGGCGGCTTGATCGTCGCCCACGTCGGCCTCATCCACACCGCGTGGATCGGCGCGCTGGTGGTATTGGGCGCGCTGGCGCTCACCGCCTGGAGCGGACGCCTGGACCGCCGCGACCCGCAGTTCGCCGCCATCGCAAGCCGCGCTTCGGCCTACGCGGGCGGCCATTGATTTCCTTTCCCTGTTACGGAGTCTCCCCATGAGCATCCCCGCCTTTGGCCTCGGCACGTTCCGCCTCAAGGGCCAGACCGTCATCGACTCGGTGCGCGACGCGCTCGATGTCGGCTACCGCGCCATCGACACCGCGCAGATCTACGACAACGAGGCCGATATCGGCCAGGCGCTGGCCGACAGCCGGCTGCCGCGCAGCGAGCTGTTCATCACCACCAAGATCTGGACCGATAACCTCGCGCCCGGGCGCCTGATCCCCAGCCTGCGCGAAAGCCTGCAGCGCCTGCGCACGGATCACGTCGAGCTCACCCTGATCCACTGGCCTTCGCCCAAGGGTGCGGTGCCGTTGAACGAATCGCTGGATGCGCTGCGCGAAGCGCAGGCGGCGGGGCTGACGAAGCAGTTCGGCGTGTCCAACTTCACCGTCGACCTGCTGCGCCAGAGCATCGATCTGGCTGGCGCCGCGAACATCGCCACCAATCAGGTGGAAATCCATCCTTATCTGCAGAACCGCAAGCTGGCGGAATTCGCCAAGGCGCAGGGTGTCCATCTCACGTCGTACATGACGCTGGCCTACGGCAAGGTGCTGCAGGATCCGGTGATCGTGGATATCGCCAGGCGCCATGGCGCCACGCCGGCGCAGGTGGCCTTGGCCTGGGCGCTGCGGCTGGGATATTCGGTGATTCCGTCGTCGACCAAGCGGGCGAACCTCGCCAGTAATCTCGAAGCGGAAAAGCTGAAGCTGGACGATGAGGATATGGCGCGCATTGCGACGCTGGATCGCGGTGAGCGTCTTGCCAATCCTGCCAGTTTGGCGCCAGCCTGGGATTGAAGCGAGCTTGAGCCCCTCTCCCATCGGGAGAGGGGTTGGGGTGAGGGTATGGGCGGAGCGCAAGAATGATGTGCATCGCTCCGGCCGAACCCTCATCCGGCTGCCGCCACCTTCTCCCGAAGGGAGAAGGGTTCAAGCTTGAGGAACTGAGTCCAGTTACTGCACCACCACCCGCGGCGACAGCAGCGCTTCCTGCCCGATCCTCCGCAGAAAATCCACGCGGATCCGATCCGCCACCGCCGCCACCACGGCCGCGCCGTCATCCGCCGGATCCACATGCACGCGGAACGGACGCTTGCCGAACGGCAGGTTGACGATGTCGACCATCGCATCCGCCACCGTAGCCACATCCGCATCCGCCGGTTCGCACGCGGCCAGGCCATGCAGGATTTCCTCTTCGAAACCCTTGTACGGACCTTCCGTGTATTGCGCCGCGCGCGCCTTGTCCGCCGGCGTGCCGGAATGCGCGAAGTGGTTGGTGCCCTTGGTGAACGCGCCCGGCACCATGATCGAGGTCTCGATGCCCCAGCGCGCCAGTTCGCCCGCATAGCTCACCGCTACCGAATCCATCGCCGCCTTGGCGGCGAAGTAGGGCGCGAGATACGGCGGCGTGCCGCCGCGCGTGCTGCTGCTGGACACCCACAGCAGCAAGCCCCGGCCCTGCCTGCGCAGCTGCGGCAGCGCGGCGCGGTTGACCCGCTGCGTGCCCAGCACGTTCACGTCGTAGAGCTGGGCGAACTGTTCCGGCGTAAAGGCTTCGGCGGGGCCGAACACCATATGGCCGGCGTTGTGCACCACCACGTCGAGGCGGCCGTGCGCGGTCACGATGTGCGCGATGGCGGCGTCGGCGGAGTCCTGCGACTGCACGTCCAGCTCGACCGTGCGCAAGTCCACGCCATGCTCTTTCGCATAAGTCTTTACGGCTTCCACCTGCGCTGCATTGCGCCCTTGCGTATCGCGCATGCTGGCGTAGACGGTATGGCCGGCGCGGGCCATGGCGCGGGCGGCGAGGGCGCCGAAACCGCTGGAGGCGCCGGTGATCAGGATGATCTGCTGCATGGGGTTTGTCCTCGAATCGGGCTGTGGGGGTTTCAGACCATGCCGCCATTCACGCGCAGCACCTGCGCGTTGACCCAGGCGCCATCGGGGCCGGCCAGGAAGGCCACGGCGCGGGCGATGTCGTCCGGCGTGCCCAGGCGCTCCATCGGCGCGAGGTTGGCGATCTGGGCGATCTGCTGTTCGCTCTTGCCCTGGTAGAACAGCTCGGTGCCGACCGGGCCCGGGGCGATGGCATTCACCGCGACGTTGCGGCCGCGCAGCTCGTTGGCCAGCACGTGCACCAGCCCTTCCACGCCCGCCTTGGAGGCGATGTAGGGGCCGTAGGTGGGGAAGGCCTTGCCGATCACGCTGGTGGACAGCGCAATGATCCGGCCGCCCGGCGGCACCCGTTGCGCCGCCTCGCCCAGCACCACGAAGGCGCCGCGCAGGTTGGTGCGGATCAGGCGGTCGAACTGCGCCAGGTCGCCGCCGGCGATCGGCAAGTTGCTCATGATGCCGGCGCTGTGCACCACCACGTCGACCGCGCCGGTGAGCTGGGCGGCGGCGTCGAAGACGCGGCGCATGTCTTCCGGCTCGGCCACGTCGCCCTGCATGGCGGCGGCGCGGCCGCCGGCCTGTTCGATCTCCTTCACCACCTTGCCGGCGGTGGCCGGGTTGCCGGCGAAATGCACGGCGACGGCAAAGCCGTCCGCGGCGAGGCGCAAGGCGATCGCGCGGCCGATGCCGCCCGAGGCGCCGGTGACCAGGGCTGTCTTCTGCTGCTGACTCATGGGGATGCTCTCCGAGGGTGATGGGTGGCCCGGGACCGGGCCTTGGGTTGGTGTGGGAGCATTCTTTTGTTTTATCTGGAGCGGATAAATCGCCTGAAACTGGCATATCTATTCATCTCTATTGAATAATCGGCCCCATGGACCGCCTGGACGCCATGCGCCTGTTCACCCGCATCGTCGAGCTCGGCAGCTTTTCCCGCGCCGCCGACGAGCGCGGCCTGCCGCGCGCCACGGCCACCTACGCCATCAAGGACATGGAAGCCCGCCTCGGCACCCGCCTGCTGGAACGCACCACCCGCCAGGTGCGCCCCACCCTGGACGGGCAGGCCTATTACGAGCGCTGCGTGCACCTGCTGGCGGAACTGGAAGACGCCGAAGCCGCGCTGGGCCACACCGCCGCCAACCCGCGCGGCACCCTGCGGCTGGACCTGCACGGCGCGCACGCCACGCATATCGTGCTGCCGCGGATCAACGAATTCCGCCAGCGCTATCCGCACGTGGAGCTGAAGATCAGCAGCGGCGACCGCCTGGTCGACCTGGTGCGCGAAGGCATCGACTGCGTGATCCGCGCCGGCACGCCGAAGGATTCCAGCCTGGTCGCGCGGCGGCTGGCGGTGATGCCGGAAGCGATCTGCGCGAGCCCGGACTATCTGGCGCGGCATGGCGTGCCGGCAAATCCGGAAGACCTGCTGCGCCATCAGGCCGTGGGTTTCTTCGCCAGCGGGCGTGAGCACACGTATCCGTTCGAGCTGCTGGTGGACGGGCAACTGCGCGAGTACGAGCTGGCCGGGTGGCTGTCGGTCAACGATGCTTCGAGCTATCTGGTCGCCGCACAGCAAGGCTGCGGCCTGATCCAGCTGCCGCGCTATCGCGTGCAGGAGCACCTGGATGACGGCAGCCTGGTCGAGGTGCTTTCCGGCTGGCGCTCGCCCGGCTTGCCGGTGTCGGCGATGTATCCGTACCACCGCCAGCTGTCGCCGCGCGTGCGCGTGTTCGTCGATTGGGCGGCGACGCTGTATCGCGAGAAGTTCGGGGAGATGGGCTGATGCCGGCGGGGCTGCGGGAGTGGATCGCATACGCCGAAGGCGAAGTTTCCTTGCGCGAGCCGATGCGTTTGCGCGAACGGCTCGACGTGCTGGATCGCCTGGAGCTGCATGCGGAAAGCAGCGGCGACGCGGAACTGCTCATGCGCGCCGAGGCGTTGCGCGCAAACTTCGAAGAGATCAACCGCGGCCTCTATGCCGCGCTTCGCCAGGACATCCGCGACGGAAAGAACGCGCTGGCGCCGTGGATCGATGCGCTGGAAGTCGCGCCCGAGGGCGATGGCTACGACGATCGTGACGATCTGGTCAGCGGCGTGCTGGGGCTCGACGAGCCGGACGACGTCGCGCCATTGCCGCCGGAAATGGTGTTCTACCAACCCACGCCGGCGCGGCATATCTTCGAACTGATTCGCCGCGCGGGGCTGAGCGAGCACGAGGTGGTGATGGACCTGGGTTCCGGCCTGGGCATCGTACCCATGCTGGTCGCCATGACCACCGCGGCACGCGCTATCGGCGTCGAGCGCGAGCAAGCGTACGTGGATGCGGCGCAGCGGTGTGCGCAGAGCCTCGGTGTTGGACGTGTTGCGTTCGAGTGCGGCGATGCGCGCGAAGCGGATTTCTCGAAAGCGACGCTGTTCTATCTGTACACGCCGTTTACTGGCGAGGTGATGCGTAGCGTGCTGGGTGCGATCAGGCGTGAAGCGGCGCACCGCCCCGTGCGCGTCGCGAGCTTTGGTCCATGCACCAAGGTGATTGCAGCCGAATCGTGGCTGCGCGCGGACGGCAAGGTCAGCACCGAAAGCCTCGCACTGTTCCAGTCGGCCTGAGCACCACCACGCCGTCATTCCGGCGCAGGCCGGAATCCAGTGGCGTCACAGCTCGGTTGTCGCGAAATCGCGGAAGGTTCTGACCCAGCGGCGGCGCGATAACCGAACGCCGCCGCTACTGGATTCCGGCCTGCGCCGGAATGACGGTGTAGGAAGTGCCGCGGCACCGCCCGGCCGTTGCCTATGTGCCAGAAGTACCAAGGCAGGCGGCAGCGTCAGCGCATACCATCCTCGCACTCCAGGGAACTCACGGTACTTGCCATGAAGCGTCCGCTGTCCGCCTTGCTCGCCATGCTGATACCGGTCTGCGCCGCGGCAAAAGAAGCACCATCGACGGTGCACCCATGGACTCCCGCCGGCGTCTCCAGCGACCTGTTCGAATCCCACCCCGCCTTCGACCCGCGCACCGGCGATCTCTACTTCGTGCGCAGTTCCAAGGAATTCAAAGGCTGGCGCATCCTCACCTCGCATTGCGATGGCAGGCAATGGTCGACGCCGGTGGATGCGCCGTTCGCGGCGCCGGGTGCGGAAGCCGATCCTTGGTTTACGCCGGATGGGCGCAGCATTTACTTCATCTCGACCCGCGCCACCGGACGCCAGAACAGCAAGGACCTGGATATCTGGCGCGCCGACCGCAACGCCGACGGCAGCTGGCAGAAGCCGGTGCGTTTGCCGGAACCGGTGAATTCCGGCGAGGCCGAGTGGTTCCCGCGCATGGCGCCGGATGGCTGGCTCTATTTCGGTTCGAACCGCGCCGGCGGACTGGGCAAGAACGATATCTGGCGCGCGAAGGAAACCAGCCCCGGCCAGTGGACGGTGGAGAACGCCGGCCCCGCCATCAACACCGCGGGCGACGAATACGAGCCGCTGCCGTCGCCGGACGGCAAGCGCCTGATCGTGATGGCCGACGGCGGCTTGTACCAGTCGCACTGGGATGGCCACCGGTGGACGAAGAAGGAAAAGCTCGGCCCCGAGGTGAACGTCAACGGCAGCGAGATCGGCGCGGCGTTCTCGCCCAGCGGCAAGTCGCTGCTGTTCGCGCGCGACACGGGCGAGCCGGAGTCGGGCGAGTTCTTCGTGTGGCAGCCGCAGGGGGCAGAAGCCTGGCCGCCGATGTGCGGCCAGGCGAAGACTTCCGGCGCGGCGCGCCGGAAGTAAGCCTCAGGGCGTAGCGGGGCGGCGGCCCAGCGTCTGGCTGGTGACGTGGGTTTCGCGCAGGCGCCGTGCATGCGCCGCCAGCAGGTCGCCGCGGGTGATGATGCCGACCATGCGGTGGCCGCCATCCGCGCCCAGCACGATCAGGCGGCCCACATTCGCCTCGACCATGTGGTCGGCGGCTTCGCGCAGGCTGTGGTCCTCGCGCACCACCAGCGCGGGGCGCTTCACCAGCTCGCCCACCGTGCGGTCGCCGGCGATCTGCCGGTCGAGCAGGTCGCGGCGCGTGACCACGCCGCGCAGCGCGCCGTTGGCATCCACGACCGGGAAGCCCTGGTGCTGCGCCTGGACACCGCCGATCTCCAGCCATGCGCGCGTCGCCTCCAGCGTCTGCTCCGCCGGCAGCATCACCACCTCGCGCGAGCAGGCGTCGCGCACCAGGATGCGGTCGAGGTAATCGGCCGCGTAGTCGGCCGGCACGCGCACGCCGCGGCGCGCGATCTTCTCGGTCATGATGGTGTTGCGCATCAGCAGGCCGGAGATCAGATACGCGGCGGCGCAGCCGATCAGCAGCGGCAGCAGGCCGTGCGGTTCCTGCGTGGTCTCGAACGCGAACACCACCGAAGTGAGGAAGGCGCGCGAAGCGCCGGCGAAGATCGCCGCCATGCACACCAGCGCGGCCATGCGCGGATCCACGTGCAGCCAGGGCAGATAGGTGACGGCCAGCGTGCCGAACACGCCGCCGAGCGCACCGCCGATGGTGAACAGCGGCGCCAGCGTGCCGCCGGAGGTACCGCTGCCCAGCGAGATCGACCACGACACGAACTTGAGCAGGCATAGCGCCAGCATCGCGCCCAGGCCGAGCTGGCCGCCGAGCACCGCGCTGATATTGGTGTAGCCCACGCCCAGCGTGGTGGGCAGGACATAGCCGACGATGCCGGTGACCACGGCGCCGAGTGCCGGCCACCACATCCAGTGGATCGGCAGCTTCTCGAAGCCGTCCTCGATCGCATAGACCACGCGCGTGATGCCGACACTGAGTGCGCCGATGATCAGCCCCAGCACCAGATAGGCCAGCAGCGCCCGCATATCGGGCGCGGCCAGCGCGGGCATGGCGAACATCGCCTCGCTGCCTTCCAGCGCGAAGCGCACGCCGGTGCCCACCGCGGCGCCGAGCGCCACCGGAATCAGCGAGCGCGCGCGGCGTTCGAACAACAGCAGCTCCAGCGCCAGCAGCACCGCCGATACCGGCGCATTGAACACCGCCGCCATGCCGGCGGCCGCGCCCGCGGCAAGCAGGGTCTTGCGCTCTTCCGCGGTGACATGCAGCAGCTGGCCGACCAGGGAACCCAGCGCGCCGCCGGTGGCGATGATCGGGCCTTCCGCGCCGAACGGGCCGCCGGTGCCGATGGCGATGGCGGAGGACACGGGCTTGAGCCAGGTGATGCGCGGCGGAATGCGGCTCTCGTTGAGCAGCACCTGTTCCATCGCCTCGGGAATGCCGTGGCCGCGGATGGCGCGAGAACCGAAGCGCGCCATCACGCCCACGATCAGGCCGCCGATCACCGGAATGGCGATGACCCACAGGCCGAGATGGTTATCCGCGGGGCTGGAGAACTCGAAGCTCCAGCGGCCGTAGAAGGCGAGATTGGTGACCAGCCCGATCAGCCCGGTGAGCGCGCGCGCCACCAGGGCGACGAGCGCGCCCAGCAGCATGGCCAGCGCACCGATCCACACCACGCGGGTGCTGAGCGGCCGGAACCGGCGCGGCATATGGGCATCGGCGAGCGACGGGTCCAGCGAAGGGGCGAGCGGAAGCGCCGCACGCGAGTGCGGTTCTTGAGGCGTATACATGGGAAGGAACCCTGAGGAAGGCATGCAGCCGCGCAAGGTTACGCAAAACGGCGGCGCGTAGCTGGCTGGAAAATGAACAGCGCCATCCGGTGGTCGCGGTGGTGCCTTGAGTGTGGGGCAGGCTGCGCAGGCGGCAGGGATTAGCCCCTCTCCCGACGGGAGAGCGTCGGTGTGAGGGTCGGGGCGGAGTGGGGCGTTGTACTCCGGCCGAACC
>Ga0065165_1003275_pt1 | contig 11675 bp, 11 predicted proteins | sample AraplaMF_Cvi_mMF_FD_63813 | JGI IMG/M metagenome (GOLD analysis project Ga0065165, IMG submission 63813) | Arabidopsis root microbial communities from the University of North Carolina, USA - plate scrape MF_Cvi_mMF (version 2) (version 3) | ecosystem: Host-associated > Plants > Roots >... | reverse complement strand
CGCGGATGGCGGAAAGACCTGGGAGGTGAACTGGGTCAATGCGTCGAAGCGCGCGGCGGATGCCGGAAAGGTGGCGGCTGCCAGCCACTCGCCCTGAACTCTCCAAGGCGACTCAATGCGGGCGGGCGTCCTGATTTCCCGTCAGCCGCGCCCGCAGCCGTTTCAGTTCGCTGGTCCGCAACTGCTCGCGCAGATCGCTCGGCGATGCGCCCAGTGCCAGCCGGAATGCATCCGTCATATGGCTATGGCTGCTGAAACCCACGTCGCAGGCCAGCGCCGCCAGATCTTCCTCGCCCTCTCCCAACCGTCCCAGCACGGTCCCAAGGCGCTGCTGCAGGCGGAACTGCCGCAGCGATTGCCCGGTGCCCTGGCGGAAGATGCGGCAAAGATGAAAAGGCGAGCAGCCGGCGATCCGCGCCAACTCGTCCACGCCAAGATTCTCGCCGGGGTTGGCGACGATCGCTTCCTGCACGCGCTGCAGTTGCCGCGCCGTGCCCTTGCTCGATGCCGGCACGGGCTCGCTGCCGCGCATCAGCCCATCCAGCAGCGTCAGCAAGGCCTCTTCGGCCTCCAAGGCATCCGGCCCCCGCCGCATGCCCTGCAGCATCTCCACGTGCGCGTGCTGCAGCTGCAGGCCGTGCTGGACGTCCAGGCAAACGGGCGTGCCGGCGCCTTCCAGCCCCAGCGGATCCAGCCACGCATCGTCCAGCCACACGTCGGTGCAGCAGGCGCAGCCGCGATGATCCGGATGCGATACGCGGTACTCCACGTCGCGGCCCAGGAATACGGCTTGTCCCGGCCGCGCCAGGCAGGTCCGGTTGCCGACCTGGATCGAGAACGCCCCGCGCCGCGTCAGCAGGAAGCGCGCGGGTTCGCCTTCGCCGTGGCCGCAGTTGATGCGCGGATAGCTGCAATCCTGCGTCATCACCGTGAAGTGAGGTGCGCTCAGCACCGTCTGCACTATGGACATACGCCTAAGCCCCCGCCGGCATCCGGGGCCGATCATACGCCCGCGACGGCGATGCAGGCGGAGCCCGCGCACGAAAGCACGTTTTCGGAAGCGCGCCGCCGCGTGAGGCGGCACGCTGTGCGGTTGCGTTGCGCAACCCGCGCGGTGGCCAGATGCAAACGCGCAAGTTTCTGGAAGCGCGCATCAGCGCATGCGCCCAAGCTGGACTGGCGGAAACCCACCGTCCCCACCCCACGCTTCCGCGCATGCATACCCACAAGGAGAGCGTTATGCGCAAGACGTTCTGCGGTCTGCTGTTCGCCTGTACCACCCTGGTCACCGCGCAGGCGGCCGAGCCGCCGGGCAACGACCTGTCCGGCTTCGGACCCAACCCCCAGCTCTACCCCAAGGACTCGCGCCCGTTCGGCAAGAGCATCTATGGCTGGGCCGACCGTTCCATCCAATGGCTGTATGCGCAGCCGGATGCCAGCAATCCGCTGTTCGACAGCACCGGTGCGTTCTGCGCCTCGGGCCAGGACGGCCCGGTATGGAACCTCGCGCCCGCCGCCATGCCGATGATGATGGCCGGCGACGTCGCGCGCAGCTGCACGGTGCCGCACAGCAAGGCGCTGCTGCTGATGGTCGGCTTCGTCAGCGATACCTTTCCGTGTCCGGATCCGAACTTCGGGCCGAAGCCGGGACAGTCGCTGTACGACTTCCTCGTCGCGGATGCGAAGACCTATCCGATGATGGGCAATATGCAGGTGACGCTGGACGGCCGGCCCATCCGCGCCGTCAACGACTATCTCTACACCTCGGAAAACCTGTTCTCGCTCAAGGGCGATCCCAGCCTGCAGAGCACGCTCGACCCTTGCATCACCACCGGTTGGCAACCCGTGGTGAACTACGGCTACTACCTGATGTTCCGCCCGCTGCGTCCTGGCCAGCACACGCTGGTGAGCCGCATGACGGATATGACAGGCATGACCAGGTCGCTGACCTACTTCCTCACCGTGCAGTAGTAGCAGTACGGCCGTGGCGCGGCGGCACATGCCGCGCCACTTCAGCCCTCATCGGCATCCGCCGCATGGCGCTTGCCGCGGAATAACGCGCGTCCCGCGAACATGCCGCCGGTGAGCTCCATCTGCAGGCGTTCGCGGTCACGCTCGCGCAGGCGCCGCGCGATCTCCTCGATCTCCTCGCGGCCGACGCCCAGCTTTTCCAGCGCCGCCTCGCCGAGCAGCACGGCCGACTCGAAGGTCTCGCGCACTTCCAGGTCCGCACCGGCCTTGATCAGGTCGATGCTGTGGCGGCGGTCGATCGCGCGCACCAGCACGGGCACCAGCGGAAACTCGGCCTTGACCAGTTCGGTGATGCGCGTGCCCTCGTCGGCCTTGTCCACGCATACCAGCACCACCCCGGCACGGCCCGCGCCGGCGGCTTCGAGAATGTCCAGGCGCGTCCCGTCGCCGTAGTACACGTTGAAATCCAGGCTGCGCGCGGTGTCGATCATCTCCACGTCGGTGTCGATGATGGAGATCTCATAGCCGCGCTCGAACAGGAACTGGCTGGCGATCTGCCCCACCCGCCCAAAGCCGATCACCAGCGCCGCGCCATTCAGGCCGTCGGGCCGCTCGTAGCCGTCGGTGGATGGACGGATGCGCGCGCGGACCGCATTCATCGCCGCGATGGCGATCGGCGTCAGCACCATGGAAAGAATGATGATCGCGGTCAGCTGCGCGTTCTGCTCGGCATTGATGATGCCGGCCGCCGCGGCCGCCGCGTACAGCACGAAGGCGAACTCGCCGCCCTGCGCCATGAATACCGCGCGATCCAGCGCCTCGCGGTGCGAGGAACGGAACAGCCGCGCCACCGCATAGATCACCAGTGCCTTGGCGGCCATGTACAGGAACACGTAGCACAGAATGCTGCGCCAGCTGGCCGCCACCACGCGCAGGTCCAGCGACATGCCCACCGCGATAAAGAACAGGCCCAGCAGGATGCCGCGGAACGGTTCGACGTCCGCTTCGAGCTGATGCCGGTACGAGGACTCCGACAGCATCACGCCCGCCACGAACGCACCCATCGCCATCGACAGGCCGCCCAGCTGCATCGCATAGGCCGAGCCGAGCACCACCAGCAGGGCGGCGCCGGTCATCACCTCGCGCGCACGCGCATTCGCCAGCAGGCCGAAGAAGGGATTGAGCAGATAGCGCCCGGCCAGCAGCAGGCCCGCGATCGACGCCGCGCCGATGCCGATCGCGCGCCAGTCGATGCCGTGATGCGCCACCGGACTGCCAGGAGCGATCGGCGCCAGGAACGCCACCGCCGCCAGCAGCGGCACGATCATCAGGTCTTCCAGCAACAGCACGCAGACGATGCGCTGGCCGCTCGGCTCGTTCACTTCGCGCCGCTCCTCCAGCAGCTGCATCACGATCGCGGTGGAGGTCAGCACGAAGCCCGCGCCAGCCACGAACGACGGCGCCACCGGATAACCCGTCAGCACGCCCACCGCGGTAAGCGCAACCGCACAGACGGCTACTTGCGCCAAGCCCAGGCCGAAGATCTGCCGGCGCAGGCTCCACAACCGCGAGGGATGCATCTCCAGTCCGATCAGGAACAGGAACATCACCACGCCCAGCTCGGCCACCTGCAGGATGGCCGCCGGATCGGTGAAGACTTTCAGCCCGAACGGCCCGATCGCCAGGCCGCCGGCCAGGTAGCCCAGCACCGCGCCCAGGCCCAGCCGCTTGAACAAGGGCGCCGCGACGACACCCGCCGCCAGCAACGTAATGACCGGCAGCAACGCCACCCCTTGGTGTTCCACCGCCATGCGCCTGGCTTCCCCTCGCCGGAATCGTGCGCGGAGCGTAGCAAAGCAGGCCGCGCGGAAGGGGGCCAGGTCATGCCGGGCGTGACATGCAACTCGCGATTGCCGTCCTTGCGCGGCGCCGTGCTGGCCGTTCCGCCAGGAACTCAAACAGGCACATCCGACGCCGGGCCGATCAACGCCGCCGCACGGGCATGCGCACTTCCGTGTCCTCGGGCGCCACGTCCCGCCCATCCAATGCGCGCGGCTGCAGCTTCTCCAGCGGACGCCCCGTCTGCTTGTCCACCAGCATCACGCGCGGCTCCTTGCGCTCGAACAGGAAGTCCTCGCCCCACTGCCGCAGCGCCACCAGCACCGGGAACAGGCCGCGGCCTTTCCCGGTAAGCACGTATTCCTGGTAAGCGCCGCCATCGGCAGCAGCCACTGCTTCCATGATGCCGTGCGCCACCAGGTGGCGCAGCCGCGCGGCCAGGATGTTCTTGGACAGCCCCAGGCTCTTCTGGAACTCACCGAAGCGGCGCATGCCGTTGAATGCATCGCGCACGATCAGCAGCGACCAGCCGTCGCCGATGGCGTCCATCGGGCGGGCGACGCCGCAGAGCGAATCTTCCTGAGTGACGCGTTTGACCATGCCGGTATCCAGGCCGCCCACCGGCCAAGTGGTTGCAAGATAGGACCTACACTGCTACAAAGGCAACAGGTTTCAATTTGAAACCAACGCCACCACCCGAAGGCGCGCGGTGGCGCGCGACTCCTTACGCAACCGACAACATCCGCGGCGGGTGAGGCCGCGCCGTGCCCGCGCGGATGTCCCTGCCCTCTTCCGAGACCCGCTCATGATCCGTCCAGACGAAACTTTCGATGGCAGCTTTCCGTTCGCTCCGCATTTCACCGACGCCCCCGGCTTCGCCATGCACTACGTGGACGAAGGCCCGCGCGATGGCGACATCGTGCTGTGCCTGCATGGCGAACCCACCTGGGGCTATCTGTTCCGCCATCTGATCGGCGCGCTGCGTGCCACGCACCGCGTGGTGGTGCCCGACCATATGGGCTTCGGCAAGAGCGCCACGCCGCCGGAGCGGCGCTACTGGATCCAGGACCATATCGACAATCTCGAACGCTTCGTGCTCGCCCTGGACCTGCGCGGCATCACCCTGGTGTTGCACGACTTCGGCGGGCCGATGGGCATGGGCCTGGCCGCCCGCCACCCGGACCGCATCCGCCGCATCGTCTCCGTCAACGGCCCCACGCCGTTCGGCCACGCCAGCCTGGCGGACCGTGTGACCGCGAACGCACAGGTAGCGCCATGGTTCCGCTGGATCGTCCAGGCCAACGCGGAAGGCCGGCTGGAAGGCGTGCTGGACGAACTAGGCTACAACATTCTCAGCACGCTCAAGCTCAACGGCTTCGAGAACAACGCGCTGATCGACGACACCTGGCTGCGTGCCTACGGCGCGCCCTTCGCCACGCCGGCCGAATGTGCCGGTGCGCTCGGCTGGGCCAAGGGCTTCGCGCTCGGCGCGCACGAGTTCCCTGTGGCGGACGAAGCCACCTGGCAGGCGATCAGCGCCAAGCCTGCCATCGCGATCTGGGGCATGGCGGACCGCACGCTGCATGCGGAACACTTCCTGCCGCTGTTCACCGAACTGTTCCCCGGCGCGCCGGTGCACCGGTTGCCGGGCGCGGGACACTACAGCTTCGAGGATGCGCCGGAAGAGATCGCGCAGCTGGTGACCGCCTTCCTGCAGCGAACCTGAGTACGCCATCGCGGGGCGCTTCGCATGGCTTTCACAACCGCCATTGCGAAGCGCCTTGCATGGGTCGTCAGTCACCTGTTCATGCCGCCCGCCCAGCACCTAGGATGCACGCCATCCAATGACGTAGGGAAACGGCATGAAGCGCCTCGGTCCATGGTTCGTGCTTGCCACGCTGGCACTAACCGCCGGCTCCGCCCTTGCGGGCAGCAGCGATACCGCGCTCAAGGCCATCGTCGACGACGCCAAGGCCGCGCAAAGCGACACGCTGCTGGTGATGCACGACGGCAAGACCCTGGTCGACTACCGCCGCCCCGGCGCGCCCGCCGGCCCGATCGAAATGATGTCCTCCACCAAGTCGCTGATCGGCCTTGCCGTCGGGCGACTGGTGACGCAAGGCAAGCTCAAGTCGATCGACGAGCCGGTGAGCGATTTCTATCCCGAATGGAAGCAAGGCAACAAGGCGAAAATCACCGTCCGCATGCTGCTCAACCATACCTCCGGCATGCAGAACGTGCCGATGGCTCCGGTGGAGATCTATCCGGCGCCCGATGTCTACCAGCTCGCGCTCGCCGCGGAGCTGAGCGACCCGCCGGGCACGAAGTTCAGCTACAACAACAAGGCCATGAACCTGATCGGCGGCGTGATCGAGAAAGCCTCCGGCAAGCCGATGGACGTCTATATCGCCGACGAGCTGCTCACCCCGATGGGCATCAAGGCAGCGCCGTGGAATCCGGAGAACCGCGACAAGGCCGGCCACCCCATGGCCATGGCCGGCTGGATGTCCACCGCGCAGGACGCCGCGAAGATCGGCCAGCTGGTGCTGGATAACGGCCGCTGGCAAGGCAAGCAGCTGATCGACGCGGACTACATCAAGCAGATGGTCGGCCAGAGCACGCCGCTCACCACCGGCTATGGCCTGCTCTGGTGGCGGCGCGGCGACGGCATTCGCTTCAACTCCGCCGTGGTCGAGCGCGTGCGCGCGGGAGGCGACACCGCCCTCGCCGACAAGCTGGCGCGCGTCGCGACGAAGGTCTATCCGACCGCGCGCGACGTCGTTGCGGCCATCACCGCGGAGGGTGTGTCCCGCGCGGACATGCACGACATGATGAAGAGCAACCACCTCGTCGACGACGACCTTTTCGCCAGCACCCCGATCGTCGCCTGGGAAGCCAACGGCTATCTCGGCAACTACATCGTGATCGTGCCGAAGGTGCACCTGGTCGCCGTACGGCAGATCGCCGAACGCAAGGATGCGGACGAGGATCACTGGCCGTATGGCTATGCGAAGTTCAGCGCGGACGTGATCGGGCTGGGGCGGACGTATGCCAAGGATCTGGCGGTGGATACACCATAAATTCGGACGGTCGTGCGCTTAAACTGATCGCCCGGACCTCCACACCTTTTCTATGAAACGCATCCTCTTCGTCTGCATCGAAAACGCCAACCGCAGCCAGATGGCCGAAGCGTTCGCGCATATCTACGGCGGTTCCGGCGTCGATGCACAGAGCGCCGGCTCGCGCCCTTCCGGCCAGATCAACCCCAAGGCGCTGCGCTTCATGGCGGAGCTGGGCTACGACCTGAGCGTGCACACTTCCAAGTCGCTGGACGAAGTCGAAGGCGAGTTCGATGCCGTGGTGACCATGGGCTGCGGCGACAGCTGCCCATGGGTTCCCGCACGGCGGCGCGAGGACTGGAACCTGCCCGACCCCAAGCATATGGACGACGACGGCTACCGCGCCGTACGCGACGAGATCGCTGCGCGGGTGAAACGGCTGCTGGAAAGCCTTTGACGCGGACCGGAGGCTAGACCTTCGTCCGGTGGTAGTACCGCCGTGCCTTGTCGCGGCTGCCGCAGTCCGCCATATCGCACCAGCGGCGTTGGCCATTGCGGGTCTGGTCCTGGAACAGCCAGTCGCAGGACGGGCAATAGCGCAGGCGTTCGTGGTCGGCGGCCGTCACCAGTTCCGCGGCATCGAGCAGCAGCGGCGTCAGCGCGTCCTGCGCCGTGGATGGTTCCGGCCAGTGCCAGGCGAGAGTGCGCGGGTCGATCGCCCGCGACTGGTAAGCCTTGGCCACCGCCTTGCTGAGTTCGGCGAGCGCGGCTTCCGGCACCGTCTGCTCATGCGCCAGCGGGCGCAGCACGCGCGTCAGCAACTGGCGCGCCTTGTATAGCGGCGCAACGTCGACCGTCTTTCCGCGCGGAAACGGCAGCTCCATCGCGGCGAACCAGCGCCGCGCATTCTCCGGCAGCGCCAGCCAATCGTGCTCGCGCTCGGTATCCGGCCAGCTGATCGTATTCACGAAGTCCAGGCTGGGCCGTCCGCCCACCAGCTTGTAGGTGCCGCCGTAGCCATCCGGGTTCAGGTCGAGTGCGTCCATGCGGCGCATCTTACCAGCTATTCGATTTTGACAGGTGAGTTTTTCGGGCGTATAAACATCACCACTATGAATACTATAGATGGTAAAAACGCAACCAGGCCGCCGCTGGCCGAACGGATCCCTCCGCATGCGTTCTTCGTCGGCAGCGCGATCTTCCATTACCTGGGCCCGTCGTTCGCCGTGCTGCTGTTCGCACGCGTGCCGGTGGCGGGCGTGGCCTGGCTGCGCATCGTGTCGGCGGCGCTGGTGTTCGCTCTGTGGCGCAGGCCATGGCGGGCGTTCGTGGCGTCCACGCGGCGCGCCCAGGCCACCATGGTCGCGCTGGGCGGCGTGTTCGCGCTGATGAATTACTCGTTCTACAAGGCCATCGCCGCCCTGCCCCTGGGCACCGTGGCCGCCATCGAATTCATCGGGCCGGTGGCGCTGGCGCTGGCCGGCGTGCATTCCCGCCGCAATATCGTCGCGCTCGGCCTTACCGCGGCAGGCGTGTCGCTGCTGACCCAGGTGCGTTTCGGCGGCGCGCCGGAAGCGTTCTTCTGGGCCTTCGCCAATGCCGCGCTGTTCACCGCGTACATCGTGCTGGCGCATGCCGTGTCTCGCGCCGATCCGGACACCAGCCCGATCGACCGTCTGGGCGCCGCGATGATCGTCGCCGGCGTGGCGATCTCTCCGCTCGGTTTCCGCGACGCCGCGCCCGCGCTGCTGGATCCGCTGGCGCTCGGTGCGGGCCTGGCCGTGGGGCTGAGCTCTTCCGTCATCCCCTACGTGTTCGACCAGCTCGCGATGGCACGCCTGCCGCGCGCAACCTACGCCTTGTTCGTGGCGCTGCTGCCGGCGACCGCGGTGATCATCGGCGTGCTGGTGCTGCGCCAGATGCCGACACCGGTCGAGATCCAGGGCGTGGCGCTGGTAGCCGCCGGAGTTGCGCTGCACCGGCCACCGGAATGAGCGAGACAGCCATGCCATACGTCAACCTCGGCCGCAGCGGCCTGAAAGTATCGCGCCTGTGCCTTGGCGCCATGAGCTACGGCAACCCGCAGGCCAAGCCGTGGATCCTCAGCGAGGAACAGGGCCGCCCCATCCTGCGCCGCGCGCTGGAACTGGGCATCAACTTTTTCGACACCGCCGACATGTATTCCGGCGGCGACAGCGAACGCGTACTGGGCCGCGCGCTGCGCGACTTCGCGCGCCGCGAGGAAGTGGTGGTGGCGACCAAGGCCTACTACCCCACCGGCACCGGCCCGAACCAGCGCGGCCTGTCGCGCAAGCATCTGCTGCATGCCATCGATGCCTCTCTCGCTCGCCTGGGCATGGACTACGTCGATCTCTACCAGATCCACCGCTGGGACGACGGCACGCCGCTGGAGGAAACGCTGGAAGCGCTGCACGACATCGTGCGCAGCGGGAAGGCGCGCTACATCGGCGCATCGAGCATGTATGCGTGGCAGTTCCAGAAAGCGCTGATGACGTCCGAGCGGCACGGCTGGACGCGCTTCGTTTCGATGCAGAACCACTACAACCTGGCGTACCGCGAGGAAGAGCGGGAGATGCTGCCGCTGTGCCGGGATGCGGGGATTGGGGTACTGCCATGGAGTCCGCTGGCCCGCGGGTTTCTGGCGAGGCCAAGGAACAAGGCGGATACGACGCGCGCGCAGAGCGATGCGTTTGCACGGGAGTTGTATTACAGCGAGGACGATTATCGGGTGGTGGATGCGGTGGAGCAGATTGCGGCGGAACGTGGTGTGACGCAGGCAAGCATCGCGTTGGCCTGGCTGCTTGACCGAGCCGAAGTCACGGCGCCGATCATCGGAGCGACGCGAATGGAGCATCTGGAACAGTCGGTGGAGACGCTGTCGCTGCCGATCACGCCCGAGGAACGGGCGAGGCTGGAGACACCCTATCGCCCGCATCGGGTGCTGGGGCACGAATAGCGCGATTTATCGGGAGCCACGTCCGTCCGGCGCTCGCGGTCAGCAGGAACTTGCGAACGCGATCGGTATCGCGCCTCGCAGCAACCACGAGGCAATCCGGCGCAGCCTTGCCGATCCATAGCTGCCGAAAACCCGCATCACCCTGGGCCTGCGGACAAAATCACCAAGCACTACGTTAGCGTTGCGTCGCCTCCCCCGGCGGCGTACCTTCCTGCTCCAGGCCGGCCCACGGAACCGCCGATCCCCGCTTGCAGGAGGCGAGCCCCATGCTCAACGCAGCTCTCCGCGATCTTCAGACCGAAACCTCGCGTACGACCGAGGGCGCAGACCCGCGCCTGCAGCTTCTGAAGACAAGCCCCTGACCCGCCCCGCGCCCCCACCGGATCATCGCCATGTCATTCACCCCTTTGCGCTTCGAAGCTAACGACGGCTCGGCCGTGGATCGACAGCACGGTATCGAGATCTTCGAATCCCGCATCCAGCCGGCCGAGCAGCCGGGCGAGACGGAGTATCAGTTCGGCGTCTACCAGGGCGACAAGCGCTTCGGGTTCGGCTGCAACGGCACGCAGCGGGTCAGCGAGGACGGCGGGCGCACGCAGCGCACCTTCGTGCTGAACCTGGGCCAGGACGCCACTTTCGAATGGGCGCTGCAGCTCAAAGGCTGGCTGGAGTTTCCGGGCGACGACCGCAGCTTCCTGTGGGGGCTGGCCGATGGCCTGGTCAAGACCTTCCAGGACCGCACCGACAACTACGACGAAGACGTCCGCTACGAAGTGGTGATCGACGCGGGCGCCCTGCAACGCCATGGCATCGCGGCGCCGCAGGATGCCGGGCAGGAAATCCTGGTCGCCGCGGTGGACATCCCGATGCATCCGCTGTCGGGAGTGCGCTCATGACGACGCCTCCTTTCGTATTCGAAGACGTGGTGCGCACCACCATGGGCGGCGCCACCAATGCCCATGGCAACAAGCTTTCGGCCGCCGAAATCGACCGGGTCATCGCCTACCTGAAGTCGCCCGGTTCCGGCCCCGACGCCACCAGCAGCTATGCCGACTACGTGGCGAAGGAGATGGCGGCGCATCCGCCCAAGCTTCCCGCCGGCGTCGATTACGTGGCTTTCTCGGGCAGCGATGCCGCCGGCAAAAGCAACTACAAGAATGCTTCCGAATACGTCGCCGACACCAAGGGCCGCGCGGACATCATCGGCCACACGCCCTGGGGCGAATACATCGAAAGGTGCAAGGCCACCGCCGAGTTCAAGACGGTCAACCAGGAGTTTACGAAGTACCTCGCCTCCGAAGGCATCGAGGTCTACGGCAAGAACACCGCCGGCGCGCTGCAGGACATGATGTGGAATGCCGGCAGCGCACCGTATATGGAGAACGCCGTGCATAGCGGCCGCCCCATCGTCGCCTTCGTCGAGAACGCTCCGCCGAATCGCGGCTTCTCCAACTTCGAACTGCCCGAGGCATTGAAGAGCCCGAAGACCATCGTCAACGGCCATCCGATGAGCGACTTCGGTCCGGATCCGCTCACCTTCGCCAGCAAGTCCGCCGCCGAATTCCAGAAGCTGGAGAAATCGCTGGCCGACGTGACGGTGAAAGCGAACGGCCAGCCGGCTTCGCTCGCCGAGTTCCGCGCCAACGTCAACCTCATCAACGGCTACAACGCCGCGCAGAAAACCGTGTTCGGCCAGCCGCTGAGCGATTTCTCCAAGCTCAACCTCGACCAGATGTCGGCGGCGAGCAAGGCGTGGAAGGTTACGCATACGGGCGTCGTCGCTCACCCGCCGGCGGAACCCAAGCTCGGCGAGACGCGCGCCAAGGCCA